>Ga0307505_10000371_pt1 | contig 50820 bp, 41 predicted proteins | sample 23_S_MG_FD_202183 | JGI IMG/M metagenome (GOLD analysis project Ga0307505, IMG submission 202183) | Soil microbial communities from Populus trichocarpa stands in riparian zone in the Pacific Northwest, United States - 23_S | ecosystem: Environmental > Terrestrial > Soil > Riparian zone > Trees...
GGCGCAGCGCCCGCGCCTCTTTCAGCCCCGAAACTGGCGAACGCGTGATGCGCGGTGCCGCTATCGCGGGCAGCCGCTACGCTGGCGAACAGCAGAGCTGTCGCCATCATGATCGAAGCGAACTTGCGCATCGGCACTCCCCCTGATCGAACGATCATACGCTTCGGGGGTGCGGGAACGGGGGGCAGGATTGGGGCGCCGATGATTCTGCGCATGCAGTACGCATCGGGGCCGCCAAAGAATCCTGCAATTTCAAGATCGTCGGGATCGCGCTATCGCGCCAAGAGGATGGGCGGCCCCGTAGCTCCTCTTGGTGACTGAAGCGAAGAAGGCGAAGTCCATGTGCTTCTTGGCCGCGACGGGTCTCACTGCACGTCGACACGAGTCTCAAGCGAGCGGCTTGAAAAGAGCACTTTAGTCCGTGGAACTCTAGTCCGCAGATACAGCACCCTCTATACATGAACCAAATTCTCCTCCAAGAGCTCGGATCGAGAATCCGTGCCCGCCGTAAGGCATTCGGCTGGACGCAAGAAGATCTCGCTGCCACAGCGAACATTGATCGATCCTATGTCGGGGGAGTCGAGCGTGGTGAGCGAAATGTAACGTTTACCTTGCTTTGTCAGATTTGTTGCGCGCTGAAATGCGACGTAGCTCATCTCACGTCCGCGCTCCCGAGATCATGGCCATGACTCGTTTACGCAAATTCAGCACCGCTTCGCCATTGCCGCCAGAGTTTCTAGCGACCTCCCGACACGATGGTTCCGAAATGTCATGAGTGCGATGCTCAACGACGTGTCAAATGCGGCGCTTCCTAAATTAGTGGCCGAGGTTGACGTCGACAGGCAGGCTTTAAAAGCCGCATTCCGCGCAGCTGGCGTACCTCAGAGATTCCTTCAGGCCATTGAAACCAAGGCGCTCAAGACGCAAAGGCGTCAAACTGGACAATATAGGAGCAACCGACAGGCAAGGTGGCTCTTGAACATGGGCGATCCACAAGGAGGCACAGAACTAGATTGTAAAATTATTCAACTTAGGCTAATGGGTATGATGCTGCAGTTTGAGGGCGCCCCCGTTGTTGCGCCTGACGCCCAGAAACTTCTCGAAACGAGATATCTAGGTAGCCCCATAGCACCTGGAATATATCGGGACAGCTTGCTGCTAGAGAAAATGGATTACGGCCGGGTCGTCGCGGAGTCGCAAAACCCAACTCACGGCACTTCGGACTTCCATCTTGGACACGAAGATCCGACTTTGATACCGAAGCATACGCCAGGGAACATTGCGTGGCGCAGCCACCGAAGCAACCTGATTCAGGGCAGCATGACATTGCGGGAGGCGCGAATCTACATTTTAAAGTTGATCGGCCGCTATTTTGAGCTTGGTGAGCTAGACCTAGACTAAGGCATGGCGATTTCCAATCGAGCGCACCTCCCCAACTCTCTAGCTTCCATGCGATCTGCAATCACTTTTCGAACCATTTTTTTCAGCCTCGCCCTAGTCGCTGGGGATCTCGGAATCGGAATCACCAAATCTCTAATTCTCGCACCGAGGCTGTCTATGATGTCCTGAGTTTGCCGCTTTGATTGTATTTGTCGCTGGACAGGTTCGGACGAAAGAGCTGCTAGTAATAACGCTGGACAAATAAGCGAGTGATCATTGACTCTAATCTTATACAGATGACTTTGATAGAGTATCTTCTCATCATACTTTGTGATAATTGCGCAGGTCCCTATTAGGTAGGTGCCATCCTTAACCATCAAAATATCATCAGACTGCACATCTAGCTTGGATGAGTACTGGGAGTAAATTTCCTCAGAGACTGTATGTTTTGGATCTAACTTTATTTCCCAGCCTGAGATATCAGACGTACGAATGAACGGAATCTCCCCTGTTCCATAAGCTAGCTTTCCTACCTCCACGCCCGTAGTGTAAGAAATCACGTTTGTATCCACCAGGTCACCCAGCCTCAGCAGATGATGACTCTCGGACATCGCCGCGAGCATGGCACGACCCTCGGGATCGTAGTATCTAGGGGCAAGCACCAGATCCTTGATATCTGACTCACCAAGCCACACTCCTAACCGCTTTTCTGGTTGGGCGCTAGCCGACTGTCTGGAACGATTATTAGCTACAACCTTTCGTTTCGTTGTCGCGAACGCGCAACGGGCAGTTGACCCATCCTGAAACTCGGAAAGAGCCACAGGGAGATCGTTGTTTGGCACGGGATTTCCCCGACTATCGTGACCGCACCACTTAGCCTCCGCAAAGTAAATTCTTGAAGGCAACGTCTTGGACCCGTCTCTCTTACGCAAGGTTAGAAGACATGTCTTAGTGTGAGTTCCTCCCTTGCCAGATGTCTTGAACAATGATTCTGGCATCCCAATTACTGACGTCACTTCCGCGTGCTGAAGCAAGAAGTCGACGACGTATGCATGTTTCGAACTACTAATAAGGCTCTCAGGAAGGACCACTCCAGCCCGCCCTCCTGGGCGCAACAGCCTCAATATTCGCTCCACAAATAGTACTTGTGGCGGAGTTCTCTTGCTTAGCTCGTTTGTGAAGTGATACGCACCCGCTTTGTCTTTGGTGCGCTTATATGCAAGTTCAAATCTAGACCTAACTTCGTCATCCGCGCTTGTAATTTTTGCACCGAATGGCGGGTTGGCGAAAACAATATCAAATGACCTGTCTAGCTTCTTCGGCAACCGCTTACCCTCCTTGGTCAATAGACTAAGTGAGTCAGCACAATGGACTTTACTCTCTACGCCGATGGTCAAACTTAGATGCCGGGCCGCTAAGATCGCCAGAAAACTGTCTTTTTCGATTCCAGTTATGTGCGTCTGGAGCTGAGAAGGAGTTGCCCCCAGTGCTCGCATGTGAGCAGCGGTCACTCCAAGGAATGCTCCGCTCCCACACGCCGGGTCTATTACAGACTCTCCTGGACGAGGGTCAAGGGCTCGGACCAGCCAAGTCACAGCGGCCGTTGGAGTGAAGAATTGGCCCTCGCTTCCTCTGATTTCATTGCCGACAAAGGTCTGGTAGGCATCACCAAGAGGATCCGAATCTTCGGAGCCCGGATCGATCCCAGACAATGCGCCATGGGTGTACCAAAGCGAATGTGGGTCAAGCATGATTTCATCACCCGTCTCGAACAGACTGGGGAACGCCTTCGTGATCGTTCGAAAGGTTCGTCTGTAGAGCCTGGACAGCTCCACCTCGCTCACGTTTCTGTCGGGAAGCGTGCTCGTTCTCATCAGATGTGTGTGACAGAACAAGCACTTTACGACCTCGTCCAGCAAGGCGCTGTCTCTTGTTGCTCCGATGACCCGCCCAGCCAGATAACTCCTAAGTCTTTGAAATAACTGACGATAATTTGTATAGCTCATGGTCAAAGCATCTCCTGTCGGGCAGGATGCCTCAAACAGGAACTGTTTGGAAGATGCGCGTGGCCGTGCAATGGACTTGGCAGAACGCTTTGCGACTCACCAACATCGAATGCTCATCCAGAATTCAGCGACGGATCTTCGAGAGCACGAAGTGCCAGACGTGGCCTACCGACTTGCGGTGTGCGGCCCGGGGGCGCAGTGCACTTTCCCGTTCATGAAAGTGTGCTCTTACGTCGGTTCTGGTCTTCGACACCCCCTTCGCCTGATGCGGGCAAGACGATACGTCGGTACGAGATCGCAAGGTTGAGATGCTCCCGCAATGCATCGATGAACTCGCTCGCAGGGGAATCGAACTCCGGTTCGGCGGCAACGATCAGCGCGTCCGCCCTCAACCCGCCAGGTAGATAGGAATACTCGATAAGTTGCCCGAGCGCGTTTCGAATTGCCAGCAAGGCCCGGGTTTCGACTTTAATCTCGTAGAGGCGTCGCGTGCCGTCAGGCTCTACGACGAAGATGTCAGCGCGAGTACCATTGCCCGTTGGCTTTTCGATCCACACCGCGTCATTTCCAAATTCAACGCGAAGCTCGCGCGCGAGCTGATTCTGTAGCCTGTTCTCATGGAAACTGATCTCCCGCTGACGTTCCGGACTAACGACGACCACGGTGGTCTCGTTGCGTTCGCCGCGCATTGCTGCACGAGCCGCACGTGCGCGCCTAGCATTCGCGGCGGAGTGCATCTCCACGAACCATGGAAACATATTGCGCTCGAGCATCCTGCCACGGAGCGAGGGCACGGTTTCGAGGTGCGCCGTCAGGGCGGCAGCGCGCTGTGCCCAGCTCGCCGACATTGGCGGGACAAATCTTAAGTGCACTCGGCACCACTCGATGACCCGTTCATGCCGGGTAGCGTCCACTGTTGTGTGGTATGTCTCAGGGTGGACCGATGCGAACGCGCGCGCGACGACCAAGCGAGGAACGCTACGCAGTAGCCCGCGGTGTTTCCACTGCTCGACCTCGGTGAGGATAGCGTCGTGATTTTCCGGTGAGCCATCGGCATAGATCCGGTTGAGAATCTCACCCAGTTCGGCACGAAGCTGGTGGACGACCCGCGCCGATAGCGCGCCTTGCCCCGCATTGCTGACGCTGTTGTTCTGTTCGCGCCAGACTCGAGAAAACGCGTCTGCGTGCTCACCCGACCTGAGCGACTCTGCGATGGCGCGGACGGCGGCGGCGTAACGCGGCAGCCATTCGCGAAAATGCGGGTCGCCCCCGTCGCTGTACGCGTCGAGCAGCCGATTTGCGTCCAGATCCGGTATCGCGATGGACGCTGCGAGCCCGCCAGCATCCGAGAGGAGACCGGCCCGGAGCCGCGCAAGGTCATGGCCACTGAAACTGACGGAGAGATTCTTCGGTACGAACTCATTCTCTCCCATCCGGGCATGATTGCTGCCCCGGTAAGTCTCGATCTCACCCCCGGCTCGTGTGACTTGATAGTTTGGGCGCATGCCATCTCCTGTTTGCCCGAACGCGACCTGACTATCGACTCCAGCGTTCGCCAGCACCCCGTCGAAGAACGCAGCCGGTAGCTTGCGAAGACTGCTTTGGTTCCACTCAACGCTCATCGTTGGGTTCTCGACTCAAATGCAGTACTGCGAGACATTGTTTGGAGTGCGGGGCGCCCGCTCCACGAAGGGTGTCGAATCTGTAGAATCATGCGCCCACCCACTCCCCACCCCCACTGCGCACATACCGATACCCCTGCCAGCGCTGCTTGCCGCGCGGGCGTTCGAGCATGAAGCTGATTTCCATCGTATCGCCGTCGCTGCGCAGGGTGATGGCGCCGTAGACGCCGACGTTGCGTCGCTCGATGTGGTCCTGCAGTTCGCTGCGTTCTTCGCGTGCGGTCTCGCGGTCGGCGGGCGCGGTGGCGGGGTTGTCGATGATGGCGTCGAGGCGGCGCAGTTGTTCGAAGTCCTCGGCCTTGCCCTTCTCGCGCGTGGATCGCAGGATCTCGGTGCACAGCAGCAGCGGTGCGTCGCCGCGGCCGTTCTTGCCGAGGCGGCCGAGCAGGTCCGGGCGTGGATGCGCGTGGCTTTCATCATCACCAGACGAGACAACGAACGCGAACGGATCGACCGCGCGCAGGAATTCGTCGGTGACATCGGCCGCACCGTGATGGCAGCACTTGAGCACGTCGGCGCCCAAGCGCGTGCGCGCAATGGGCACGGCATCGGCCAGCGGCTGGTTCGCGCCGATCTGGCTGTAGTGGCGCAGCAGATGATCCTCGGCCGGACGGTTGAGGTCGCCGCCGAGCAGCACCGACAGGTCGCCGGTGGTCAGGCGCAGCAGGATCGAGTGGCCGTTCTTGGTCTTGCCGTCGTTCCTGGCGTTGCTGCCGATGTCCTCGCCGAACCAGCGCAGCATCGTGCTGCCGTCGGCGGCGGTGTCGGGCACCGGGCCGATCACTTCGATCTGGGTGCGGCGCTGGTCCGACGGTGCGAAGCCCGGCATCCAGCAGCGGCCGTTCTCCTGTGTGCCGTGCGCGGTGGACAGCATCTGGATCGGGCCGATGCTCGCGTTGTCGATCGCCGCGCGCATGAGCTTGCCGTAGTTCTTTGATTTCGCGTTGTTGCTGCCGGCGGCGTAGAGCGCCTGCATCTGCGCGTCGGTCTCGATGACATCGGTGAGGAAGCGACCGGTGGCGTCGCTGGGGCCGAGCATCGGGCTGCCGGCACGTTCGCCGATGCCGTTGTGGTAGACGTGGTCGAAGCCGGCGTTCACGTGTTGGAAGATCGGACGGAAACCGAGGTAGTGATCCTGGTCCGGATGGGTGATCACCGCGGCGTGGAACTGGAACGAATTCTCCAGCTTGCCGAAGCGCCACTTGATCAGCCCGAGCATGTTGCCGTGCTGCCCCGCATCGACCACCATGATGCGCTCGTCGGCGCCGGTTTCCGATGACACGACGATGCAGCCGTCGCCCTGGCCCACGTCGACGAACAGGATCTCCAGCGGCCGCTGGTTGGCTACGTTCTCGGTCAACAGGAAGTAGGTGGCGGCGCCCCACGTGATCTCGGTCCAGTCATCGGGCGTCTGCGCCACGATGTTGAGGAAATCGCCCCAGCGCGCATCGCGCACGCGTGCACCGGTCGCGGTGCTCTTGCTCGAATGCAGCCAGACGGTCTTGCCGTCGGCACGCCGACCCACGAAACCGGTCGCCATGGTGTCCTCCCGAGAAACGCGAGACCGGCGTCACCCGGCTCTTCCATCGCCCCGGCCCAACCGCGCCACAGGCACGCATCGACCCCGCCACGCTATCGCCATTGCGGCGCAATTGCAAAGGCGGCACTTTGTTTCGGGGCACAGGGAAAAGGGGACGGAGGAATCATGCGTTTGAAACGCATAATTCCTCCGTCCCCTTTTCCAATTGCGGATTGGGATTGTCGAAAGGAGTGACGATCCGCCGGCATTGTCCTGGCCGGCTGCGCGGGGCACAGTACGGCCTGACATCGCAGCCGTAGTATTGCCCGCCGTGAACAGCGGTCCCCCATTTCCAGTGGTCGCCTCCCGGCAAGGCTGGACCTGGGAGCAGTCGTTGCTGGCATTCCGTTTCTACTGTGAGACGCCGTTCGGCAGGCTGCACAGCGCCAATCCGGACGTGATCGCGCTGGCGATGCTGATCGGCCGCAGTCCGGGCGCGCTCGCGATGAAGTGCGTCAACTTCGCCAGCCTGGACCCATCGATCCGTGCCAGTGGGCGGGTTGGCCTGAGCAACGCCTCGGCTCGCGATCGTGAGGTGTGGGCGGCATTCCACGACGACTGGGCGGGCCTGGTTGCGAAATGCGATGCCATTGAGGTGCACCTGCGCGGGGCGGAATCCGTGCCGATGGGCATTGCTGACCAACCTTCCTGGACGGAGCGCGACGACTACTCCGGCATGACGCGCGACGCGGTGGGCAAACAGCGAATCGGCCAGCAGTTTTTCCGAAAGGCGGTGCTGAGCAGCTACGGTCGGCGCTGCTGCATCTCCGGGGTATCAGATGACCGCTTCCTGGTCGCCAGCCATATTGTTCCCTGGCGCGATGACGCATCGATCCGCCTGCACCCGGCCAACGGCCTGTGCCTGTCCACGCTCCATGACCGCGCATTCGACAACCACTTGTTCTCGCTGACCGACGACTTGCGCGTCGTCCTGTCCGCCGAACTCCGCGCCAGCCGCGACGAGTGGCTGCGCGAGGTGTTCGGGCCAATCGAGAACCAGCCGATCCGCCCCCCAGAACGTTTCCTCCCCGACCGCGAATTCCTGGCGCGACACCGGCAGCGGATGAGCGGCAGCGGTTCGTAACGCCATCGCGACTGACGACTGTGGCTTTGCGGTGGTGGCTGCTTTTAGGCTGCGGGCCGGTCACTCTCGGCCAGCCGTTGGACCGCGTTTTGCGCACGGTCCGCAGCGGGCATCCGTATTGACAAATGCAATACGTCGGAGCAACGTAGCCGGCCATGGATGCGCGTTTCGAACTTAACAGTGTGGTCTTCGTTTGGGATGAGGCCAAGGCGCGTGGCAACGCGCGTCGGCATGGCATCCGGTTCGAGCAGGCGGCGGAGGCGTTCTTTGATCCGTTCCTGCGCGTGGTGGACGCGGAGCGGAACGACGAAGCCCGCGATGCAGTGATCGGCTGCGACCTTCATGGTCGTCTGCTGTTCGTGGTCCACCTGGTTTTCGATGGCGACAGCATCCGCATCGTGTCGGCCAGGAAGGCCACCCGCAACGAGGTCGATACCTATGATTCCTGACAAGCTCAAGCAGCGCCTTTCCCGGGACCGCCCGATGGTGTCGGTTACCTTGCGCATGCCGCAGGATGTCGTCGACTCGCTCAAGACGATCGCCCCGCTGAAAGGCATGAGCGGTTATCAGGCGTTGTTGAAAGCCTACGTCAGCGAGGGTCTGCGCCGCGATGAGGCGACGCACCTGTTCGGTCCGACGGCGCGGCTGGTCGCTGCGCTGCGCAAGCGCGGGGTTCCGGAGGAACTGATCGAGCAAGCTGTTCGCGACGTTGCTTGAGCGCAATGCGCGCAATACCAGCGCGCAAGACCGGGACACTAGCGATTCCGCGAAAAAAGAGGGAGGAGGAATCATGCGTTCGAAACGCACAATGCCTCCGTCCCCTTTTTCCCGCCCTAATTTTCCGAGCGTGCTTTGTTGGAGCTAGGCGCAGGGCGGAAGTGGGATGTGTTGCGCTAAGATCGCCGCGGTTTCCAACAGGGTTCACGACGGCATGGATTCGACGACCATCGAAACAATCTGGCAGCGATGGCACGTCCATGCGGCCACTCACACGCCCAAGCTGCCGGGCACGCTGCAGGGGCCGGTTGACGATGCCGAGCTGCAGCGATTGCAAGCGCTCGATCTGCCCTTGCCGGCGTCGTTGATCTCCAGCCTGCTTGTCCACAACGGGCAACGTGCCGACAGCACCGAGGACTTTCTGGCCGGCGCGGGTCGATTGCTCTCGGCCGACGACATGGTTTCGCATCGCAACATGCTGCGCGACGCACTGTCCGAGGTTGCCATCCCCGCCGATGACGATGTGCCCGCGCAGACCGGGATTGGTCCGGTGCGCGCCTTGACGTTCTGCGAACGCTGGTTGCCCATCGCAGACAGCAATGGCGACGTCACCTGGTATCTCGACTTTGATCCGCTGCCGACAGGAAAGTCTGGACAGGTCATTCGCGTTGATCTGGAGGCGGGCGAGTGGCTGGTCTGCGCCGACAGCTATGCGCAATTCCTCGACGACTACGTCAGCGCCCTGGAGGAAGGACGAATCAAGGTCAAACGCGGCCGTCTGGAGTCCGACGAAAACTGGCCGCCCATCGAGCGCTTGCCGTACCTCGCCGACTCGCTGCTGGATGAATCGCGCGTTCTGGAGGTTGGGAGGAGCGGACGCTGGGATGTTGCGCAGCGGCTGGTGGGGCGCATGGCGAATCCAACCGAAGCCCTGAAACTGCGCATCGCTGCCAACGCCGAGTTTCACCAGGGCAAGTGTGCGAAGGCGCAAAAGGCACTGGAGACCTTGCGTGCGCTTGGCGAAGAAAGCGAAGCGGACCGTGGGCTGTTGCTTGACGTGCTGGAAGCGCAGGTCAAGCGCCCGGCACTGCAGGCGGAGCTTGACGCTCAGATTGCCAGCAATCCTGATCCTCGCCTTCGTGCGCGACGGGCGGACCTGCACCGCGAAATGGCAGGCGAGCCGCCGCGCAAGCTGAGCAGGGCCGACATGCTGGAGTGGCTTGCCGGACCCGCCGGACAACAGCATCACGCGGTCTGTCTTGAGCGCGCCGTCGCGGATTACCGGGCTGCCAGAGCTGGCCAGGATCGGGACCAGTGGCGTCTCGCGGAAGGCGAGTGCCTGCTCGAAATGCAGCGCTGGGAAGAGGCCAAGGCATTGTTTACCGAGACAGTCGACCGGTTGCAGGCGGCGCTCGGCGACAGCGAGCCCGAGCCGTGGTCGCCCCCGGCATTCTTCCTCGATGGTGCGCGCGAAGGACTGCGACGCGCGCAGACGCAGGATGAGGGAGAAGCCGAGTCGATGCTCGGTAGCATGGACGAACTGTTGGGGCTGCAAGGCGAAGGCGAAGCGTCGGACATCTTCGACGAGCTGCGCAGCGTGCGCGACACCTTCGCTCGCCTGCATTCCGACGAAGTGCGGGAGAAGTCGATGCGCAGCACCGACGCCGGCGCCCTGGATCACGATGCCCGGAACGTTGCCGAGCAGATCGTGGCACGCCATCCCGACACACCGGAGCGGCTCGAGCCTTTTCCGATCGCACAGGTGGACCGCAAGGCGGCGAAGTACTACGACAAGGTACGCGATCAGTTGCTTGCGCTCGGCTTCGAGCATCTGGGTGACGTCGAGTCGCTGAACCATCGCGAGAGGTCCGGCCAGCACATCATGATCCGCATCATGCGGGCACCCGATGCGCTGACCATCGTCGCCGTCTGGCGTCTGGAAGGCGCGTTCGGGGCTGTAGACGGGGTTGAGCTTGAAAGCCTCCTTGCAGACGGCTCGATCGTGCTGACCAACAATACCGGCGCTGCCAACCCGTTCGCGGCGCCGCCGCTGATCGCCCAGCAATCGCTGCCGCAGGATTGCACCCTTCCGCTGCTGGTGGAAACCCACATGCGCCGATTGCAGGACGTCCCCATCGCCGCGATGCCTATCGTCGACATGGAAGGTGTGGTCGCACTGCAGGAACGACAGCGAGTGATCAACCGCGACCATGCGCGCCAGCAGGGCTGGATCAACGAGGCCGAGCTTCGCGGTTTGTTGGGCGCGTCCTACCGGGAGCTGGGGCCCCGCGTGCAGGCGCTGCTGAAGAACATGCGCTGATTGCGGCGGACGCAAGAAAGGGGACGGAGGCATTATGCGTTTCGAACGCACAATGCCTCCGTCCTCTTTTCCTCCGGAATTTGCGACCGGCCGCCGAACTTCGCCACCGATCGCCACTACACTGGCGAAGTCCGAAAGCGAGGGGAGTCGCGATTGAACAGCAAGTGGATGGCCATTCTGATGGCACTGTCCGCAGTCGCGGCGCTGACGCTGACGCCGACACTTGCGGCAACTTCGGTTGACATCGAGAACTACGTGCGCCGGGACGGGTACGGGCGCATCAAGATTTCACCGGACGGGAAGAACTTCGCGGCCACGGTGCAGTTCGAGGACCGCGGTGGGTTGGTGATTTTCCGGCGCGCCGACGGCAAGGTGGTCGGTGGCGCAACCGGCGAAAAGCACTCGCATGTCGATCAGTTCTGGTGGGCGAAGAATGATCGGGTCGTGCTCTCGACCGCCGAACGGTTTGGCAGTCGCGACCAGCCCTACCCGACCGGTGCCCTGTTTGCGGTCGGTATCGACGGCCGCCGGGTCAAGACACTCGTGGGGCCGAAGGCCGAGCCCGGGCTGGTCGAGCGGTACGGGGCATCGCAGCCCTGGGAAATGGCCTCGCTGATCGACACGTTGCCGGACGATCCGGCCTACGTGCTGATTGCCGCCTGGGAACTGGGCGTCGACCCCAAGACCCGCGTCGAGAAGCTCGACGTATACACCGGCAAGCGGATCAAGGTGGCCACGGCGCCGGTGCGCCGGGCGACCTTCGTTACGGATGTCGCGGGCCAGGTTCGTTTCGCCGAGGGCGCGCACGACGACAACACCCGCAAGTTGTTCCATCGCGGCAGCGATGCCGATGAATGGCGTCTGGTCAACGACGAGGCCCAGAGCGGACACTACGAGTCGGCGCTGGGCTTCGCCGCGGACGGTGTCACCGCCTACCTGCGGGTGGCGCAAGCCAAGGGGCCGGACGCCATCGTCGCCTGGAACACCGGTACCGGCGCGCGAACCGAGATCCAGCGCGACGCCACCGTGGACCCCTACGGCGCGGTGCACGACCGCGACGGGCGTGCCTTGATCGGCGTGCAATACATGGGCGCAAGCGTCCAGACCCGCTTGTTCGACGAGAAGACCCAGGCGGCACGGGTCTACCGGGCGTTGACCAAGGGGTTCCCGGACGCGGCCCTGTCGATCACGTCCTACACGCGTGATGGCCGCCATGCGCTGGTGCAGGTGTGGAACGATCGTACGCCGGGCGACACCTACCTTTTCGATACACAGGCAATGACCGCGACGGGTGTCTACGTCACCCGCGAGTGGTTCGATCCGGCGAAGCTGGCTGCCACGCGTGCCGTGGAGGTGAAGGCGCGCGACGGCCTGGTGCTGCACGGGTACCTCACGCCGCCACGCGACGCCGAAGCCAAGGGGCCATGGCCCACCGTGATCCTCGTGCATGGCGGGCCTTTCGGCGTTTTCGACCAGTTGGCCTTCGATGACGACACCCACCTGTTGAGCGAGGCCGGGTACGCGGTACTGCGCATCAACTACCGGGGGTCGGGCAACTACGGCGTGGACTTCCGGCAGGCGGGCGCGCGCGAATGGGGCGCAAGGATGCAGGACGACCTCACCGATGCCACCCGCTGGGCGATCGGGCAAGGCATCGCCGACGCCAGCCGCATCTGCATTGTCGGCGCGAGCTACGGCGGCTATGCAGCCCTGATGGGAGCGGCCCGCGAGCCCGATCTGTACCGCTGCGCTGTCGGCTATGTCGGCGTCTACGATCTCGAGGCCGTGCACCGCGAGGACTCACGCACGGCCCGCTGGATGCGTACGTGGACAAACGATTGGCTCGGCGAGCGCGGGTCGCTCAAGGCGAAATCGCCGATCCACATGGCCGAGCGGATCAAGTCCCCGGTGCTGCTGGTGGCGGGGGGTGAGGACCGCATTGCACCGATCGCACACAGCAGGAAGATGGAGCGAGCCCTGCGGGCCGCCGGCAAGCCGGTTGAATCCTTCTACGTCGCCAGCGAGGGCCATGGTTTCTACGCCGATGAAAACCAGCGCGCATACCTGACCCGTCTTCTGGATTTCCTGTCCCGTCATCTGGGTGGCCGCACGGCGGCGGATGCAAAGCCGGAAGGCAGCAAGACGACCTCGATCAGCGTTCCGGCGCCGATCGATCGCCGCGCTGGTGCTGGCTAGTTTCGGCGCAAGACCGCGCAAGACCAATGGGACGGAGGAAACATGCCGTTGAAACGCATGATTCCTCCGTCCCCTTTTCTCCCGCCCCCTTTTTCGGCGCCTACTCGGGATCCCGCCCCGCGGCGCCAAGCAGTAAATCGGCCGGGATGACCGGACCCAGTCCCAATGTCTCGAGTCGACCGGCCTGGCTCGCACGGTCGCCGACGATCACGTAGGTCATGCGCTGCGGCTGCAGGAATTGAGCGGCAAGCGCCCTGACCCGCTCGATACTCATCTCGTCGATGACCCGCGCTTCGCGCGCGACATAGTCCGCCGGCAGTCCGTAGTCCCCGATGTTGGCGAGCATGGACAGTTTGCCGGCCGAGGTTTCGAACGCGCGCGCGCGGCTGCGCGTGAGGAACGACTTGGTCACGTCGAGGTCGGCGGCTGTGAACGTCGCGCCATAGCTGGACACGATCTCATGGATGAGCGCCGCGGCTTCGAGGGTCACGTTGGAACGCACTGCAGTCGAGATCTCGAAGGAACCGATCGTGTGCCCGCCGTCGAAACGCGATCGAATCCCGTAGGTATAGCCCTTGCCTTCGCGCAGCTGCTGCATCAGGCGCGACGCGAACCCGCCCCCGCCCAGGATGTAGTTCATGACCGTGGCCGGGTAATGGTCCGCATCGGCGCGGCGCAGCGAGGGCGTTCCGAACAGCAGCATCGACTGCGTGGCGCCCGGCACATCGTAGAAGTACAAGGCGGGCTTATCCGGAACCGGCGGCAGCGCGAAGGTCGGGATTTCGACCTTGCGTGACGTCCACGCTTCTTCGAGCGTGCGCAGCGAGGCCAGCGCCACGGATTCCTCGACCGCGCCGACGACACGCATTCGGGCGATGCCGGGGGCAAACGTACGCGCGTGCAGATTCTGGAGATCGCGCATCGTCAGGCCCGCCACGGAAGCTTCCGTGCCGAGCGGATCGCGCGACAGGATGTGCGCCGGCCCGTAGGTCACGGCACTTATGACGCGGCGCGCGAGGATCTCGGGCTCGGCACGCCTGCTCTGGATGGCGGACACGGTCGCGGCCTTTGCGAGCGCAAGCTCGCTCGCGTCCCATCGTGGTTGCAGCAGGATTTCTTCCACGAGCGCCATGGTCGGCGCGAAATTGCGCGAGAGCGTGCTGCCCGACAGCAGCGTCCGCTCGTCGTGAGCCTCCACCGAGATTTCGCCACCGAGCGACTTCAGCGCGTTCTCGAGTTCGGCGGGCGTGCGCTTCGCGGTGCCGCGCGTCAGCATCCGCGCCAGCAGGTTGGCGGCGCCGGGTTGCGCGGGATCATCGAACATCCTGCCGCCGTCCAGCGACAGCTCGAACGCGACGAGCGGCAATTCGGTGGACACGATCCCGGAAACGCCAAGCCCGTTGCCCAGGGTCGAACTCCAGATCGTCGGCAAGCGAAGCTGCGGCGGTTCGCCGGCGGGCGGCTCGACCGAGCGATCGAAGCTGGAAGGCGTGCGTGCAAAATTCACGGGCGCCGCATCCGCCTCGATCTCGACCTCGGCACCTTGCACGATCGCCTCCTCGACAATCTTCGCTGGTTCGGCCTTGGCCAATGCGAGCTCAACCTTTCCCTTCGGCACGACGCTTGTCGCCACGTGCGGGCGAGCCTTGATGTATTTGCGATAGACGCGCTTCACGTCGGCGGCGGTGACCGCGCGCAACCGTTGCAGATCGATCTCGGCATAGTCCGGACGACCGGCGTAGATATCGAAGCGGGCGATGAGCTGCGCCTTGTCGTCGACGCTTTCGAGCTCGGCCAGGAATGCCTTCTCCTGCATCGTCTTGATCCGCTCCATCGCCTGCACGTCGACACCCTGCTTTTCGAAGCGGGCGAATCCCGTATCCAGGCCTGCCCTGACCGCATCGAGATCGATCCCGTCGAACGCGCGCACGACGAGGTACGTCTCGCCGGCGATCTCGCTGCCGTACTGGAAGCCGCGGACCTTACTGGTCAACTTGAGCTCGTCCACGAGCGTGCTGGCGAGCGGCGACTCCTTGCCATCGGTCAGCAGGGCGAGCAGCACCTGCAACGGCCAGGAATCCGCATGGATCGCGCGCACGCTGGGCCACCCCAAGGTCAGCTCGGACAGCTGAGCGAAACGGTCCTCGATCATCAGGCTGCGCGTGGCTGCCAGTTTCGCCGCACGCGGCTTCGCGCGCGCAACCGCATCGCCGCGCGGGATCTCGCCGAAGTATTTCTCGATCCATGCGCGCGCCTGCGCCGGGTCGAAGTCGCCGGCGATCACGAGGGTGGCGTTGTTGGGTACATACCAACGTTTGTAGAACGCGCGCACGTCATCGAGTGATGCCGCATCGAGGTCGGCCATCGAACCGATCACGTCCCAGCTGTAGGGATGCCCCGCAGGGTACATCGCACGCCAGAGCACTTCGAGGGTGTGCCCGTAGGGCTGGTTGTCGACGCGCTGGCGCTTCTCGTTCTTGACGACCTGTTTTTCCTTCGCCAGCACCGCATCGCTGACCGTGTTGATGAAATAGCCGAGCTTGTCGGCCTCGGCCCAGATCATTTTCTCCAGCGCATCGTTGGGCACTTCCTGGTGGTACACGGTCACGTCGCGGTTGGTGTAACCCCCGGCGCCGGAACCACCGACGCGCGCGCTCAGTCGATCCATGCCGCCCTTGCCGAGATTCTCCGAATCGAGAAAGAACAGATGCTCGAACATGTGCGCGAAGCCGGTCCGTCCCGGCAGTTCGCGCGCCGAGCCGACATGCGCGGCGAGCACGACCGCGACGACCGGATCGGAGCGGTCCAGATGGAAGACCACGCGCAAGCCGTTGGCGAGGGTGAACTGCTCGACGGGCAGCAGGGGCGATTGCTTGTCCGCCGGCGCGCCCGCGAGGACAGTCGACCACAGCAACATGCCCAGCAACAGGAATCGTTTCATCGCGCGTCCTCTCAAGTATTTCGCCACGTTTGCATGCCGCCGCCGCCCGGGCAAGGTGCAGACCACCACCGGAGCCAGGGAGCAGACGAAAATGCCCGGCCCCTCGGGTGGAGCGAGGAATCGGGCCGGGATTCCCCGGCTCCTTCCCTGCCCGTTCGCGGAGGAACCCATAGCTCGACGAACTGCAAGGTCCGCATGGGACACGCGTTTCCTCCTGAGGGTAAGTCCTGGACAGCGAAAGGGATTCCGGGGCGGCCGATGCCCGTTGCTTTCGTCGCTGTCGCCGTGCAGATCCGGTGCACGGAAATCCAGTTCCGCTGCCAAGCGCATGAGCCGTTCGCCCGCCCGCCTGCTACGCCCATCGCCGCGCCATTGCGAGGCCTGGTGAGCGCAGGCTAGCGTGCCTTCGACGTCAACGGCCCGGGACTTCCGCGTGAACCGCACACCCCTGTTTGTTCTTCGCTGCTTGCTGAGTGTGATGCTCGCGGGAATCGGGTCTGCCCACGCGCAGAGCGACCTGGTCTTCCAGGATGGTTTCGAGCCGGAGGCCTTGTTCTTCAGCGACTGTCAGGCCGGCGCAGCGGCCGGATGCGTGCCAGGAAACAATGCCAACCCGGGCTCGCGTGCGTCGCCCAAGCGCAATCTGTCGGGCATCAATCTCAACACCCTGCCCGCCGGCACCCGCCTGCGCTTCGCCCGCGGCGGCGCCTGGATCTGGACCAATCTGCGGCTGGAAAACCCGTTGGCGACCGCGGCCCGGCCGCTGAGCTTCGAGGCCTACGGGGATGGCCCGAGGCCGCTGATCAACGCGCCGAACATCGGCACTGGCGTGATTGATTTCGGCGACTACAACAACACGAGCAACGATGGCGGCTACGTCTTCCGCAGCCTCAAGTTCGACGGCCAGGGCAGCAGCGCGCATGCGTTCTTCCTGATCCACAACCTGCACCACGTCACGATCGATGACTGCGAGCTCACCGGGTTCTATATCGCCATCCACGCGCAGGCGCGCGCTCCGCACGGCCTGCGCTACATCGATATCCGCAACAACCAGATCGTGCGCAATGGCGGCATGGGGATACTCGGGCAGTTCCGCGATTCGGTGATCGAGGGCAATACCTTCGGCGCCAACAACGTCGGCGGCGGTGGTTTCGACCACGGCACCTACCTGTCCGGCGACGATGGCGTCAGCGGCATGAACATCACCCTGCGCAACAATCTCTACCTGCGCAACTCGGTGGTGAACGGCGTTTGCGGCGGCGGCAACATGACGTTTCACGGCCAATTCGACGGCGTGCTGATCGAGGGCAACACGATCGAGCAGGACGCCGCTGCCGAGGGCTGCTGGCTCATGTCGATCACCCAGGGTCATGACTCCGCGGAATGGTTCCGGAACTTCGTCGTGCGCGGCAACACCCTGGTCAATGGCGGCAATACCGTCATCGCGGTGCAGTCGGCGCCAGGAATCCTGATCGAGAACAATCGCATATTCAACTCGCAGCTCGCGTATCAGACCGGCATCAGCGTCGGCCACACCGAATACCAGAACGGCGACGTACCCGATGGCAACGCGATCGTCCGCAACAACATCGGCTGTTATCCGACAGCGGGCCATCAGAGCCACCTCGTGCGCGTGATCGCACCGGATTCCACGGTGACCAACAACATCGCCCATGAAGGCGCCGCTGCCACGACCGGACCCTGCTTGCGCTAGAAGCATCCGCGGGTCATCTCCGGATTCAGGGCAAACCCGGCGGTTTCCGATCCACGTCGCCTTGGATCAACGCTGATCGTTCGGCATGAGCGCGCAGTGGTGCAATCACGCTGTCGCCGTTGTGCGCCACCAGGCAGTTCAGCGCTACGATGCGCACTTCAATGCAACGTGGCGTCTGAGCATGGCATTCAGTGAACTTGAGCGGCGACGCATCGAGAAGGCGCTAAGCGCATTCGTCGAACGTCGACGACCGCCCGCACATCTTCGTGCCCAGATCGACATCGGTTCTCAGGTGGTCGGACAGAGTGTCGAGATCTTCGAGCAGCGGCCGGCCTGGAGGGGCGCACCTGGCGAGATCATGCGCAATCCGGTTGCGAAAGCCACATACGTCAAGCGCACGGACACCTGGAAGGTCTACTGGCATCGCGCCGATCAGCGTTGGCATGCGTACGAGCCCGCTGCCGAAGTGGATTCGGTCGAGGGTTTTCTGGCGGTTGTCGACCGCGATGCGCACGCCTGCTTCTGGGGTTGACATGCGGACCCAACTGCAAGCCATGTTGAACAATCGCCGGTTCCTCGCGTGGAGCCCGGGCCTGGGCCGATTGCGCAAGGCGGGTGTTTCGCGCCGGAGCGGACGACCTTGAGCACCTGGCCGCTGCTCGTCATCGCGCTCCTGATCGTCTTGAATGCGCTTTATGTCGCAGCGGAGTTCGCCGCGGTCGGCGCGCGCGTCAGCCGCGTCGAGAAGTATGCCAATGAAGGCCGCTGGCTCGCACGGGCCTTGCTGCCGATCGTGCGCGAGACGAAACGGCTGGACAACTACATCGCGGCGTGCCAGATCGGCATCACCGTCTCGAGTCTCGTGCTTGGCGCTTTCGGCCAGGCCACGCTCGGACTCGCGTTGGGCAACTGGCTCGACGAATCGGCGGGAATGGAGACCGTTCCTGCATTCGCGCTTTCGGCGGTGATCGTGCTTGTGGTGCTGACGTCCACCCAGGTCGTTCTCGGCGAACTGATTCCCAAGACCGTCGCCCTGCAGTTTCCAGTGCGCACGGCGATGTACACGTACCTGCCGATGAAGTGGTCGCTGGTCGTCTTCTCGCCGTTCATCCGGTTCCTCAATGGCAGCGGAAACGCCGTATTGCGCCTTTTCGGAGCAAGCCATGCCGGCGGCCATCACCATGTGCACTCGCCTGAAGAGATCGAGATGCTGCTGCGCGAAAGCACCGATGAAGGCAGCATCGCGGAGGATGAAGGCGATCGCTTGCGGGCCGGTCTCAGGCTCGCGCGGCGCACCGCGCGCCAACTCATGGTGCCGCGACGCGATATCGTCGGTCTCGATCTTGCGCAGTCTCCCGACCGCATGCTCGCGATGGTCAGGACATCGCCGTACACGCGCCTCGTCGGCTATCGCGGCAATCTCGACGAGGTGCTCGGTTTCCTGCATGTGAAGGATCTGACCGCGCATATCGCGCGCGGCGGATCGCTCGACAACATCGAGTCGTTGCTGCGTCCGCTGCTCAGCATACCTTCGGAACTGAGCGCCGAGCGGGTACTCGAGCAGTTGCGTGAACATCGTGCGCGCCTTGCGCTCGTGGTTTCCGCGCACGGCGAAATCGACGGCCTTCTGACCTTGCAGGACGTGGTCAGCGAAGTGCTCGGCGAGACGGCCGACGAGTTCAAGACCAGCACCGACCACCAGCCTGTCGTGCTTGCTGCGGGCAGTTGGCGGGTCAATGGCCGCATGGACGTGGAAGAATTGCTCGATTGGGCCGTGGAGCAAGGACTCCCGCGCGCGATCAACGACAGCGAGGCGCAGACGGTCTCGGGACTGATCATGCATGAGCTCGAAGTCGTGCCTTCCATCGGCGACCGCGTGCGCGTACACGGCGTGCAGCTGGTCGTCGAGCGCATGCGCGGTGCGGCGGTCGATTCGGCGATCGTGTCGCTGCTGACGGACGACGGAGCGCACGGCAATGGCTGAAGTGGCAATGGTCCTGCTCGTCGTGTTGCTTCTGGTGCTCATGAACGGGCTGTTCGTCGCGGCGGAATTCGCGATCATCGCGACCTCGCGCCCGGCGATGGCCGCGCGCGCACGAGCCGGTGACGCCGCCGCGGCGCGCGTGTTCAAGATTCTCGACAACCCGGTGCAGCTCGACCGTTTCGTCGCCACCGCCCAGCTCGGCATCACCTTCGCGAGCCTCGGGCTCGGCATGTACGGCGAGCACAAGCTGTCGATGTTCATCGACAGCTGGTTTGCCAGCATTGGCTTCGACGGCGTTGGCGCGTGGCTCAGCGCGCATGCGATCGCGGTGTTTCTTTCCATAACGGCGATGACCTATTTGCACATAGTGCTCGGTGAGATGATCCCGAAATCGCTCGCGATCAGTCGCTCGGCACAGACTGCGCTGTGGGTGCTGCGACCGATGCGCGTGATCGGCTTCGTGTTGTTTCCGCTCGTGCTCATCCTCAACTGGACTGGCAACCGGTTGCTCGGTCTGGTCGGCTTCAAGCGCGCGCGCGGCGCGGTGCACAGTTCCGAAGAGCTCGAGTCGCTGGCGCGCCAGAGTGGCGCGGAGGGTCTGCTTGGCAGCGAAAGTGCGCGTGTGTTTCAGGAGCTGGTCGACTTCAGCGAGTTGACCGCCGATCAGGCGATGGTGCCGCGCGTGCGCGTGCAGGGTCTGCCCGCCGGCGCCAGTCACGAGGATATCGCAGGCCTGCTCGCGCAGCGTCCGCACACGCGCTATCCGGTCTACGAACAGAGCCTGGATCACATTGTCGGAACCGTGCATATCCGCAACCTGCTCGATGCATTGAGCGAGCGCCGCGCGCTGCAACCCGGCGATGTGCGCGAGACCGCCTACTTGCCGGAGAACGCGACGCTCGACGACGTGCTCGCGGCGATGAATCGCGTGCGCAACCAGATGGTCGTGATCATGGACGAGCATGGCGGTACCGCCGGCACGGTCACGATGGAGGATCTCTACGCCGAAGCGGTCGGCGATGTCGAGGAAGGGACGGAGGATGTGCCCGACATCGTGCCCGTTGCGGGTGGGCGCATGCGCGTGGTCGGGACGGTGCGCCTGGATACGCTCGGCGATGAGCTCGGCATCGAACTGGATCATCCCGATGTCGACACGGTTTCGGGACTGATCCTGGCCGAACTCGGACGCCCGCCACGCGTCGGTGACCGCGTGGTCTGGAATGCGCTGCGCTTCGACGTGATGCGACTGCACGGTCGCGGCGTCGCTGAAGCGATCGTGCAGCCGTGGGCGGAATCGGGCACGGGAGACTCCGCTGCGACGTAGTGGCTCCCGGAGCGCCACATCGCAACGTTGGCGTGCTGCAAACCCAGTCATGACCATTGGCAGGGGGGCCGTCAGGACCAACCCGCTATAAGACGCATGTTGCGCAACTGCGACCTGCGCGCCACCCGCTATCCCCTGCACGCCGTTGCCCTTGTTGGCCGAGGAGGCTTCTTGAATCTTCCTGAATATTCATTCACCGCCGTGGTGTTGGCGACGATTGTGACGTGCATCGGTGCGCCCGCCGCGCATGCGCAGCGCTCGCTCGAGTTCGCGTCGTATTCGGTACCCGCCAGTGGCGCGATCGCGCTCGCGGTGCGCAAGGATGGTGGCAGGGAGGGCGCGTTTGCCGCCGTCGACACGATCACGGGTGGCGCGTTGCAGCGTGCGATCACGAATGCGGGTTTCGACGGCAAGCGCGGGACGACTCTCAACCTGCACGGGATCCAGCCCTATGCGCAGGTGATTCTGGTTGGCATCGGCAGTGACGCGGTCGATGCACGACTGCTCGAGGACGTCGGTGGTCTCGCGGGCGCCGCCGCGCTGCAGAGCGCAGCCGCGTCGATCGAGGTTTTGTGGCCCGATCAAACGCCGGCTGCTTCCGGCGCACATATCGCCCTCGGCATCGAGCTGGGCCAGTACCGTCTGCGCAAGTACCGGACACCGGCAGTGGACAAACCCGAGCTCGGCAAGGGAACGATCGTGTTGCGTGTCGCCGATGCGGACGCGGCGCGTGAGAGCTGGCGTCGCGACTGGCAACCGCTCGCCGAGGGGGTCACGTTCGCGCGCGATCTCGTTACCGAGCCGGCCAATGTGATCTATCCCGAAAGTTTCGTCGAACGCACGCAAGCGGCATTCAAGGGCGTACCAGGCATCACCCTTGAAGTGCTCGACGTTGCCGCGATGCAAAAGCTCGGCATGGATTCGATTCTTGCCGTCGGCAAGGGAAGTGCACGCCCGCCGCGGTTGTTGCTCGTGCGCTATCGCGGCGCTGGCAAGGACGTCGCACCGATTGCCCTCGTCGGCAAGGGCATCACGTTCGATTCCGGCGGCATCTCGATCAAGTCGTCGGAGAATCTCTGGCGCATGAAGTACGACATGGCCGGTGCCGCCGCCGTCACCGGGACTGTGCTGGCGCTGGCCAGGCGCGGCGCGAAGGTCAATGTCGTTGCGGTCGCGGCCTTGGCCGAGAACATGGTGTCCGGCAGCGCAAGTCGGCCCGGCGATGTCGTGCGCACGATGAGTGGCAAGACCTACGAGATCATGAGCACCGACGCGGAGGGCCGCATGGTGCTCGTGGATGCGATCTGGTACGTGCAGGAGCGTGATCGCCCGCGCGTGTTGATCGACATCGCGACCCTGACCGGCTCCCAGGCAACGGCCTTGGGCGACGAATACGCGGGCTTGTTCACGCGCGATGACGAACTCGCCGGACAGTTGATCGCGGCCGGGAAATCCTCCGGCGAGGAGATGTGGCGCCTGCCGCTGCATCCGAGCTACGCCAAGGACCTGGAGTCGCCGATCGCGGACCTGCGCAACGGCGGCTCGAGTCGCGGTGCCGGCGCTGGCGTCGGCGCGCACTTCATCGGCGCATGGGTCAAGCCCGGCCAGTCATGGGCGCACCTGGATATCGCCTCGATGGCCTGGCGCGACGAGTCGTCGCCGACGATACCCAAAGGCGCCACCGGCTACGGCGTGCGCTTGCTCGATCGCTACGTGCGCGAAACGATCGAGGCGGCGGTGCCCAGGTAATCGGTGCAGCGGGCCGGCGGGATGCTGCATTCAACGGGCAATCATCGCCCTGCCGCGTCCGGAACAAGAGGCGGTTCCTCGACTCACTCGATTGGAAGCGGCATTTGGGCCGCGCATTCGGAGCGTGCGCGTCGACGCGTGGAAGGCGCGGTCGGCACGGCCCTGATATGTCGGCAACCCTCCCCCATGGCGCGGGTGAGCTCAACTGCGCGCAACGTGCTTCTGGATCGGCAGCTCGGCGCGGAATCTGGCACCGCCAAGCGGGCTTTCGTCGCAACTCAGCCGCCCACCATGCCGTTGCGCGATCTGCCGTGCCAGTGCGAGTCCGAGGCCGCTTCCCCTGTTTTCCAGATGTGCGCGGCTGCGAAAGAACGGCTCGAAGACGCGCTCGCGATCGAGTTCGTCGATACCGCTGCCGGAATCTTCGACAACGATGTGGATCGCCGTGGGGGTCGAGGTGACCCCGACGCGGATCGGCGCTGCGCCATGCCGGTGCGCATTCTCGAGCAGATTGCGCACGAGTCGACGCAGCAGACGCGGGTCCGCCGTGACCAGTCGTCCGGAGACCGCGTTCTCACCCTCCAGGTCGACGTCCAGACCGGGATAGCGAGACACTTCTTCGGCAACGATTCCGAGTACGTCGACTTCGGCTTCGCGCTGCATCGCCAGGCTGGATTCGAGGCGGCTCGACAACAGGATCTCCTCGAGCAGATCGTCGAGCTCGCGCAGGTCGGCGACCAGTTCATCGCGACGGCGCGGATCTGCGCGCTCGGCCAACAGCTCGAACCCGAGCCGGATGCGCGCCAGCGGCGTGCGCAGCTCGTGACTCGCATTGGCGAGCAGTTGCCGGTGCGCACCAAGCAGCACTCCGACTCGCTCGGCCGTTGCGTTGAAATCCCGCGCGAGTGCGGCGATCTCGTCATCGCCTTCGACCGCCGCGCGTCGCTCGAGATCGCCGTCGCCGAACGCATGCACCGCGTCGCGCAACCTCTCCAGCCGCGCACTCATGCGGCGCGCCAGCGGATAGGCGCCTGCACTCACGAGCATGGCCAGCACGATCAAGGCGATCGTCCCGCCGACCATGCCCAGTTCTGTCCAGCCATGACGCACGAACATCGCCAGGACCAGATACATCAGCAGCGCCGCGAGCAGCAGCAGGTAGAAGCGATGGAAGAGTCGCGGAAGTCGCATCGGTTCAGTCCTGTGCGCGCGCGAACAGGTAGCCGGCGCCGCGCAAGGTCAGGATCCGGCGCGGACGCTTCGGATCGTCCTCAAGGGCCTGACGCAATTTCGAGACATGCACGTCGATCGTGCGCTCGAAGCCTTCGCCGCCGCGCCCGTGCATCGCATCCAGCAGCAGTTCGCGGCTCAGCACGCGACCGGCGTGCTCGGCCAGCACCTGCAGCAATGCGAACTGGTGCGCCGTGAGCACGATCGCTTGCCCATCGAGACGGGCCTGGAACGCCTCGCGGTCGATCTCCAGGCGTCCGAACCGCAAGGTCGCGCGCGCATCGTGTTGCCTGCCGCCAGCGCCCCGGCGCAGCACCGCGCGCAATCGCGCCACGAGTTCACGCGGTTCGAACGGCTTGGCGAGGTAGTCATCCGCACCCAGCTCCAGGCCGACGATGCGATCGGCGATGTCGCCGCGCGCCGTGAGCATCACGATCGGCAGTCCGCGCAGCCGGTCATCGGCACGCAATTGCCGGCACACATCCAGGCCATCCAGATCCGGCAGCATGAGATCAAGCACGAGGGCATCGAAGCCCCCGCGCTTGAGCCGGGCGAGACCCGCGCGACCCGTGGTCTCCGCCGCCCCGCTGAAACCGGCCTTGGCCAGGTACTCGAGCAGCATCGCTGCAAGCCGGCGATCGTCTTCGAGTACCAGGATGCGCGCATTCATGGTCAAGGCTTCGCGGACGGATGCAACAGACTAACCGGCCGCGCGCGTCAGTGTGCGAAGCGCTGCTTCTGCTCGGCGCCGAGGCTCGCCGACACATCGGCAAGGAAGCGCAGGTAGCGTCGGCTGCCATCCTGCAGAAGCTCCAGCTGGACCTCCTTCACGACCTGCCAGCGCGCAGCATCCAGTCCTGGACCGATCAGTGCTTCGTGAAGGACCCTCTGACCCTCCACGTAACGACCCTGAAACGCGCGCAGGTCCGCAGCGGCATCAGCGGCCAGCGCTGGCAGTGGACATGAGGTATCCGCCTCGATCACTTGGCAGACATGCAACGCGAGCCGCTCGCTGCGCGCCGCAAGCTGCTCCGGGCTGCCCGAGATCGACAGCAGATCCCGATTCGGCGCTGGCCCATGCGCGGACCCGTCACCGTGCGCATGCACCGCAATGCCCGAGGCAAGTGCAACCATTCCCGCAACCAGAGCCAACGCCGATTTCCACATGACGCTTCGCATGACGCACTCCTGAAGAACCGGGACCATTCCCGACCCCCAGCGTGCGCTCGCTGCGCAAGCGCCTGATGTGTGGCATGTGAAGCATTGTGAAGCGCGTCGGGCAGCTCATTCGAACCCCTTCGCGAAATTCGTGCGAGCAGCAGCGCGCGACAACGGTGGGCCTGTGCACCGTCAGGGTCACGTTGAATGCGGACGCTGGCGAGTGTTCCGACCACGGGGACACCCACGTTTCCCGGCGTCGCAGCGCGAGGCTGGATGCGATGGATGCCGTGGGTGTCCCGATGCTCTGCGCGCCCCGTGCTCAGTTGCAGGCCGTTGCGGGCGTGTTGCCGTTGCTCAGCGCCGTGTGGGTGGCACTGACGTTGAGGACGCAGCCCAGGCTGCCGGTGCCGGTGAACTTGTTGCCGACATAACGCACTTCCGAGCGCGAGATCAGCACGGTTCCCGCGCTCGTGGTTTCGACCATGAACGATCCGCTGGTGCTGCTGACGGTGACGGTGGATTGCTCGATGCGGGCAATGCCGTTGGTCCCGATGAAGATCGCGCGGCGGTCGCCACACAGGAAACTGTTGCGGACCACCGGCGCGGCATTGACCCCCTGGATCGCGAAGCCCGTGCCGGTGCTGCCGGCGCAGGATTCGATCGCGTCCAGCGGCTCGTTGCCGAGCAGGCGGCTGCCGGTGATCAGCGGTCGCGGAAATCCACCGGAGATGTTCACGACGCCGACCGCGGCGTTGACGGCGGTGCCGAAGCCGACCGCGCCAGCCGCACGCAGGCGCGAATCGACGATGGTCGGCTCGGCGTCGTTGAGATAGACCGCGTAGTGCCCGGTTCCACCCGCACCGATCGCCGAGGCATAGACCCGCTCGATGCGCGTGGCTCGCGATGCGGGCTGGGCGAGGTAGACGCCGATGCCGAACGTGCTGGTTCCGGTGTTCTCCACCGCGATGTCGCTGAGCACGGCGTTGTCCCGAAGTTCGATCGTCGCGGCGGCATTGCCCGGAGAGGCGGCACCATTGGTCGAGCGGATCACCGTCACGTCAGCGCCCGCGCCGCGCAGATGCACGTAGCCGAGTACCGTGAGCGGCCCGTTTTCGACGTAGACGCCTGGAGCGACGAAGATCTGCCATCGATTGGTTGGCCCGGGGCTCTGGACCGCGGCCAGTGCGGCCGCGACCGTGTTGTACGGTGCCCCGTCGGGTGAAACGATCAACAGGTTTTCGGCAGCCAGGCCCAAGGCCTGATGGGCCACGGTCGCGCCAAGCGCGTAGCCCGCCGCCGGCGCCAGGGCCAGCCTCTGGCGCGGCGCAAGCAGCGTGTACGCTCCGGTGCTGGCTCCATCGCGCACTTCGACCGCCAGCCAGAGCTGGCGGTCGGCGATGATCCCGGTGCCGAGATCGACGTCCACGGTGAACACACCACCGAGCACACCGACATCGTCGGCATTGACGATTCCACCGACCTGGGCACCGCCGCTCGCGGCATCGAACGCACGCAGGCGGAAATCGTAGGCGCCGTTGGCCGGAATACCGGCGACGCGCAACTCACCCTGGTAGGTGAACGCGGTGTCCAGCGGCGCCGCGGATACGGCGCTCGCGATCAGGAACAGGACGACTGTGACGTAGCGGATCATGGTATGGCTCCCGGGGATTCGAACCCATCAAAGAAGATCTGGTCACTGCCCTGCGGTCCCTGGCTGTCCAGCCAGAAGCCGCCGGCGAGGCTGTAGCTGCCCCCTTGCATGGCACCGGCATCGGGCTGACCGATGGTTGCGGTCAGGATGAAGACGCCGCCACTGGAGCGGCCGCCACCGCCATCGACCGTGGCGCGGCGGATTTCGAAGGAATCGCCATACGGACTCCATCCAACGAAGATCAGGAACAACAGTGCGGGCCATCGGCTTGACCGGCGCATCGGAAATCTCCAGGCCATGACAGGGGAGCGCAGTGTCTCGATGCGCGTGCGCCACGTCGTGACGAGGCCGCAACGGAGTTCTGACGGACTCCTGACGAAGCACGAAACGACGGCGCCAGGCCCCGCGCGATGCGCCATCAGAGCGGTTCGCAACCTTGTGCTAGCCTTTTCCGCATGGGTATCGAACCGACTGCCGAGACAGGCCACGCGCCGCGACTGGGCATCGATCGCGCCCGCCATCGCGCCCAGGTCGGCAGCCAGGAATTGCAACTGGAGCCGCGTGCGTTTGCCCTGCTCGCGGAACTGGCCGCCCATCCCGGCGAAGTGCAGGACAAGCAGACGCTGTTCGAGCGGGTCTGGCAGCGCCGGGTGGTCGGCGACGCGGCACTGAGCCAGGCGATCGCGCGCATCCGTCGCGAACTGATCCGCTGCGGCGGCGACAGCGAATGGATTCGTACCGTGCACGGCGTCGGCTACGCGTTCGATGGACCGATGGAATCGCCCGTTCCGGCGAGCGAGCCCGATGCGCCGGTCTCTGTGCTGCCCGCCGGCACAGCGCAGCCATCACAGCGTCGCCGTTTCATGCCTCACTGGGCGTTGGTCACGGCACTGCTGGCCCTGATCGCGCTGGGCTGGTGGCGCACGGGCCCGGAGCCGGGTTCGCCGCGTCTGGCGATTGCTCCGTTCGATTTCGATGCGCACGCCGGGGGCCTCGACTACGGCGATCTGGCCCTGCCATCCCTGCTCGGGTCGGTGCTGGAGCAGCGCGCCGGCGTCACCGTGATTCCGCCCGAACGGGTGCGCCGCGGGCTGGCCAATCTCGGTCTTTCCGACATCGAGGACGAAGCCGAGCGCGCGCGCGCGATCCGCGAGCTGTTCGGAGTCGACCATGTGCTGTTCGCGCGGCTGGACCGGCGCAACGAAGGCCTGGCCCTGGCCTGGAAGGTGCACTCCGCGGCGGCCGGCGAATCCGCTGGCCTCGCCGACGGCGGCGGCATTGGCGCGGTGGTCCAGAACGCGGCGCGGCGCGTGGCCGGGCAGCTCGACGTCGCCTATTCGGCCGGAATACCGATACGCAGGCTCGTGCAGGACGAGTTCGTCAACGAAGCCTTCGCGCGCGGCATGCAGGCCCTGCTCTCGGGCGACCTGCCGGCCGCGGAACGCTACTTCGGCACTGCACTGCAGGACGCGCCGGAATCCGGATGGCTGCATTACGAGCGCGGCAATGCCACGCGGCTGCAGGGCAAGGTCGACGATGCCGCCGCCGACTACACACGCGCGCTGGCGATCTCGGCCCAGGACAGCGACCACAATCTTGCCGGCGCGGCCGAGACCGGCCTGGGACTGATCGACTGGCGCGGCGGACGCATGGACGCGGCGCGCGCACGTTTCGAACGTGCGCGCGCGTCGTTTCTCGCCGTCGGCAATCGCGCCAACCTCGCTGCCGCCATCGGCAACCTGGGCATCCTCGCGGACAACCGCGGCGAACTGGACAGCGCCAACACGCTCTACGAAGAGGCCTTGTCGCTCTACCGCGAGCAGGGCGAACGCGCCGGCGAATCGGCGGCGTACTCCAACCTTGCGGTGATCGCTCGCAAACGCGGCCAACTCGACCGTGCCGCCGACCTGCAGCTGCGCGGACTGGAGTTGCAGCGTCGCGCGGGCCTGGGTCAGTTGACGATCTTCAGCGCGACGCATCTGGCCGAGATCGAACGTCGTCGCGGACGCTGGCACCAGTCGGCAGAGCTTCTCGATGAGGCGGCGGCGGCGGCTACCCGGGCCAATGACGCCCTCAGCGGCGCTGACATCGTTGCAGTCCGCGCGGCGCTCGCGGCCGATATGGGGGATGCCGCACAAGCGCAGCGCAACGAGGAGCAGGCGCTCGCGACCTACGTGGACCTCAAGCACGGATCGGGGGAAATGCGCCTGCGCCAGCAGCGTATCGAGCGCAGGCTCGATGCCGGTGACCGCGATTCCGACATGCACGAAGAACTCGGGCGCGTGCTTTCCCTCGCCCGCGAGTTCGGCGATCGCGACACGGAACTGTCTGCCGGCCTGCTGCGTGCCGAACTCGATGGCCACGAGGCGGACGCCGCAGTCACCGCAGCCATCGCACATGCGCAAGCGGCGGGCGATCCCTTGCTGGAGGCGCGGGCGCGGCGCGCTGCAGCGCGCTGGAGCGGGCGTGTCGACGAGCTGGAACGTGCCTACCATGCCGCCGCGCGCAGCGCCGCGCCGCGCGAACAGGCGCTGCTGGCACTGGAACTGGCACGCAAACGCATCGCCGCGGGCCAGCTCGATTCGATTGACGCACTGATCGGTCGTGTCGAAGCATGGCGCGCCGATCATCCACAGACCCTGGCCTTGCGCGCATGTCAGCAGCGGCTCGCCGGTCGCAGCGAAGAAGCCGGCCAACTTGATCGGCGCGCGCTGGTGCTGCCCGGCGCGCGCGTCGCATCAGGCTGGTGTCCCGATTCCGCAGTCGATTGAACGTGCGACGGAGTATCGCCGCGCAAGCATCAAGACGCACGCGTCACGAGACGGACGGATCGACTGGAGTTGATCGACTTGGGTGTTGCTGCGCGCTGTCGAGACGAATGGAGTGCGCTTACGCCGCGACGACCTTGTTGCGCCCCTTGCCCTTGGCCCGGTACAGGCACTGGTCCGCCGCCTTGAGGATGTCGACGGCCGCGCGCCGGGTGGCGTCGCGCATCGCAACACCGATGCTGGCGGTGACCTTGACGCTGCGTTCCACGCGCCCGGCCCTGGGCTTGGCACCGGATTTTCGCGCGCTCTTGTCGACACGCTTGCGCGGCAGCTTCACGGCCAGCGCTTCGATCTGCTGACGCACCTCCTCGCAGGCTTGCACGGCGTGCTGTGGCTGGCGGAACAACAGACAGAATTCCTCGCCACCGAAGCGGAACGCACTGGCGCCACGCGTACGCGCGAGCACGCGCGCGACTTCGGCGAGCACGCGATCGCCGGCGTCATGCCCATGGGTGTCGTTGAACGCCTTGAAATGATCCACATCGACCATCGCCAACGCGTAGTTGCCCGACAGGCGCTCCAGGGTTTCATTGAGCGCGCGCCGGTTCGGCAGGCCGGTCAATGCATCGATGAACGCGAGTCGCCACGACGACTGCAGCACGGCCAGGCCAACGATCAGGCTGGCAATCGCGAGCCAGTTGCGCAAGCCGAGTGCGATCAGGTCCAGGCAACCGCTCGCAACAGCGAGCAGACCCACGGCCAGCCCGAACTCGAGCGCGCTGCCATTGCGCACCGCGCGCGCGAATCCGGGCAGGCTCGCGAGCAGGCACAGTCCCAGCGCCACGCGCGACGGGCGGACCGCGAAAAGTCCCAGCGGCAACGCTTGCTCCAGCAACGACCAGACGTGCGTGGATGCGGAAATCACGAGCGACGTCGCGATCCCGAGCAGGGCCAGCCAGCCCAGCATGCGACGCGAACGCAGCGGCGGTTCCGGCACCAGCATCGCGATCAGCAGCAGCCACGGCAGGAACATGAACACGGCCGCACGCGCGCGCGCGTCGACCGCACCGCCGACCGCCTCGGCTCCGCTCAGTGCAAGCATCGCGAGACTCAGCGCGAGCAGAACCTGCGCCGCGCGATGGCGTCGGAATGCCAGAGCCAGCGCGAAGCACAGCGCACCGAGCAACGGCACCAGCAGCGGATGCAAGGTCATCGTCTGATCACGCCGCCGAGTCGTGCCGCGCGCATGCGCCATCGACGGGATTCGTTGTCCACATAGTCCGCAGAAAACCAGTTGTCAGCAGCAGAGGAGTGACAGTCGGGCAGCGCAGGCTGTCGCCGGACCGTGCATGGCGCAGTCGATCATCCAGACGCAGGCCGCGTCAAGCAACCTCGACTGACGACAGCGCGCAGCGGAGGAGCGCTTGCAGACCATGGGTGTTCCGAAACCTCTTTCCCGGAGCATGGGCGTCCCGAAACCTCTTTCCCTTCTCCCGCTGGGAGAAGGGAAGGCATTTCGTTGTCGCCAGCCGTCCAGGACGCCCCGTAGATACCGAGCTTGCTCGGCTGCCTTTCCATCCTGCACCGGAGACGGCAACAGCAAAGAAAGCGGAGCAAGCTCTACGAGAAGCGACGGCGAGAACGCGCAGAGCCGAGCTTGCTCGGCTGATTCATGCGCGCGTTGGTTTCCGTTTGCACGAAGTTGCACCTGCCCGAGTTGAGTCCGAAGCCCAGAGCACCAACGAGAGCGAGCAAAAAACGATTGCGTCCCGCCGCCCTGTGGTGTTTCCCGTCCGCGTCAAAGCGTCCTCGTCACTTCGCCACCGAGCCCGCCCAGGATGTCCGCCGCCTGATTGGCCTGATCGACCGACAATGCATGAACCACGACGGTCGTGCGAAATTCCGTCATCGCTTCCTGTGTGACGAGGATGTAGCGGTCGTGATCCGGTCGCAGCGAGATCAAGCCGCCCAGCATCAAGCCGCCCACACCGCCAAAGAAGACGAAGGCGACGAAGGCGATCCCCGGTGAGCTGGCGATAAGCGGGAGTTGAAGCCACCACAGCACGGCGAAGACCAGCGCACCCGCCACCAGACCGCCGATCCCAAGCCAGAGATGGGCGACCACGATCGTGCGCCATATGCCGCCGCCCTCCGGCTCAAGCTTGATGTTCGGATGCGGCTCGTCGGGCGTGACGACTTTCACCTGGGCTGACTGCAGGCCCGTCCGCGCGACCACGGCGTCTGCCGCGGAGCGCGCGGCGGATTCACTGTCGAACACCGCGGCGAGCTTGCTGTTGGACACTTCGCCGGTAATGGGAATATCGGACATGGCGGTGGTCCCTCATGAGCCCAGCCACATCATGCGCCAGGGGGCTTGTGCGAGTGTGACCCCCAGATGACCCGCGACGTGCCGGCACGTCGCGCGGTGGTGCGCGATCCCAAGTTCAGGTCCGCGGCGCCGCAATCTGAAACAGTCAGACATTGCTGTCCTCGGGGAGTGCGGACCTCGAAAGCGGTGCCGAACCGGACAGCGCGTCGACGTGGCCCGGCGGACAGGCACCGACGGTGTAGGACGTCATCGAGATCGAGCCGAAAGCGTAACCGGGAACGAACGCCTGGGCATCCAGGTTGGCTTCGGCGGCCATCCCGGCGATGTAGAGCAACGGAAGAAAATGTTCGGGCGTGGGAGCCGATGCGTGATAGTCCGCTAGCTCCGTCAGCGAAGCCGCATCGCCCGGCCGCTCAGCCATCAGCTGACGCGCGCGCTCGTCGAAACGCTCGGCCCAGTCGAACGCGAAATCAGGACGGCTTCGATCGGCAGCGCGCAGGTTGTGCACCACGTTCCCGCTCGCGATCACGAGCACGCCTTGTCTGCGCAACGCGCCGAGCTTGCGTCCAAGATCAAGATGCCAGGCGACCGGCTTCAGCGCATTGACCGACAGTTGCACGACCGGGATGTCGGCCGCCGGAAACGCATGCACGAGCACAGACCACGCGCCGTGATCGATGCCCCAGCTGTCCACATCCTCGCCGACGAAATCCGGACTGACCGCATCGGCAACGACCGCCGCCAGTTCGGGCAAGCCCGGGGCCGGATACTGGACGTCGAACAAAGCTTGCGGGAAGCCGAAGAAGTCATGGATCGTCTTCGGGCGCGGCATCGCCGTCACCGCCGTCGCACCGATGAACCAGTGCGCCGACACCATCAAGATGGCCCGTGGACGCGGCACCGAAGCGCCGAACTCACGCCAGGCCTGGGTGTAGCGATTGCTCTCGAGCGCGTTCATCGGGCTACCATGACCAATGAACGCAGCGGGCATCAGATCGCTCGGCATGGTGCACCTCCTGGTGCGAGCATAGGCCGATCGGTCGGCTCAGGACCAGCGGTATGCACAGCGGGCCGTGCTCGGGAAGCAGGTCCCGCTTGCTGCCGGCCGGACTGCTCTGAATGCATCCGCAACCGGCCACTCATTCCATCACGCGCTCCAATAGCTTCCGTCGTGCTCGCGCGCGGCCAAGCGGGATGAGCATGGCGAGCAGCGAGACACTCAAGGATCGCATCATCGAATGCGCGCTTGGCTCTTTTTCCCTTCTCCCCTCGGGAGAAGGTGGCGCGCAGCGCCGGATGAGGGAGCGATCCCCACGATTCCGGCTGCACCCATCCGCTGCATCCTTCCCTCATCCGCCTTCGGCACCTTCTCCCGGAGGGAGAAGGGAAATGAAACGGCAGCGGCCGGGTCTGCAAGCGAAGAAAACGGAGCAAGCTCCGCTCCACGAGAGGCCGGACGGTGACTCCCGCCGTCTTCCGGGGAGAATGGAAGACATGTCGTTGCGACCCATCACCCGCGACACCATCCAGCGACGGGAGCTACCCTGCTTTGCGCGGCGCCGCGCGGACTACCGTCGACTTTCGGTAAACCGCGTTCTCCAGCGTGAGCTCCATGTCATCGGGGAAGAACAGGCGCAAGGTGTCGTACTGGCCAAGCTCCGGTTGGCCCTGCTCCAGATGCACGCCGATGACGCGTTGTTCGACCATCGCCGCCAGGTCGGGCAAACGACAATGCCTGAAGACGACGAAGTCGACACTGGCGCTGCTTCCGTCGGCCAGCAGCCAGTCAAGGCCGACCCCGTACCCCCATTCGCGCTGCAGGCGCAGGCCGACGAACAGCGCACCTTCCAGCTCGTCGAAGGATTCAAGCGTCGAGCGCTCGTTGCCACGCTTGAGATCGCGATTGGCGAACCCCGCGTCCTGCGGGTCCTCGCAGACATGACCGTGGGCCAGAAACCAGGAGACGACCTCGTGCACCGGCGCTTCATCGGTAACGCCGTGCAGCGACCAGCTGACGTAGCCCGGCATCAGGCTCAAGTCACCGAGCGGAAAGTCCAGCAGATGGCCATGCGCTTCGCTGCCATCCAGTCGCGTGCCGGGAAAATCGGCGATCAGGTCGGCGACCAGCTTGCATCGTGTTCGGGCCATTGCAGGGGTTGGCGCGAAATCCGGCGCGCGCATCTGTTCGAAGGAAGGTTTTCTCGGAACGAAGAACAAGTCGAGCGCCATGAGAATCTCTTCGAGAGTGGAGGATCAAGTCTGACGTGACTGACCCTGGTCCGGAAGACTCGCGGACGAAAATCGAGTGGTGTTCGTCGAACGGACACGCCCACTCGTCAGGAAGGCCATCGCCGTGTCTTCAGGCGAAACGTCGCGTGGCCACGCGCGCGATCGGGAGTGTCATGCACGTCCCGGTCGCGGGTAAGCAGTCAGCGACCGAGCAGATCCGATCTTGAGCGGGCGCGCGCACGTCACGGCGCCGCTCCGTCGGGCGTCCCGATGGCAATGCCGATGTCGGGACGGACCACCAGCACGAACGCCTCGCCCACGAGGTCCAGTCCGCCGCCGGTTCCCCGTTCGATGCGCCAGCGCAGCTGTGCAGGTGTGAATCCGAGTTCGGTCAGGCGATTCCGTAGCGGCTCGTAGCGGGCGGCGAGGCGCTCGGGACGCAAGCGCGAAGAGGAGATGTCCTCGGGAAGCGGCAGTCGCACGCCGACGGGGCGCCGTTCGCTGGCCAGGCGCCCTTGCGCATCCGGACCCTGGGCGACACGCACTTCGGCAGCCAGTCCGGCCAGCGTGGCCTCGCTTCGGCTCAGGTCATTGATGATCCGCGATGCATATGGCAGTTCCGTGCGGCGAACCATACCCGAGCCATCGTCGAGATAGCTCACGAGGTTCGGCGAGGCGCTCAGGCGAATCTGGCCATCGGCTGACAGCAACCGGACCAGTGCGTCCAGCAGGTCAGGACGACGTCCAACGCCGCAACCTTCCAGGTGGACGATGGTGCCCACATCCAGGATCGACGAACGCAGCCCGGGAAATTCGCCACTCTTGTGCGCAGCGACCAGCTCGCCCGGCGTCGCGTTGTCACCACCCGGATACAGGGGCACCTGCAGTCCGCTCCATTCGGATGCGTGCGACACCAGCACGATTTCGCGCCAGGACGCATCACCGCGAAGCGAATGCGTCGTCAGCACTTCGCGCAGCTCGGCCAGGCTGCCGACCCCATGGACCACATGGCGCGCCGACCATCGACCGCTCCAGTAGCGCGCGGCCGCGGCCATGTAGCCGTCGGTCTCGCCGAGCAACACGACCACGCGGCCGTCTGCCGCCGCCGCTGTCGTGGCGCCCAGCATCAACACGAGCAGGGCCAGCCGCGCGAAGCGCATCGACATTGCGGCTGTGCTCACCTGCGGCTCGCCAGTCTCGCGAGGACTTCGTCGGGGTAGTCGCTGAAGCCGCGCGGACCGATCAGGACCGCGTGGTCATTGAGGACCACCAGGACCGGCTCGACCCGTACGAACAGCGGAGCCAGATCCGGCCGCATCGCCAGCAACTTGAGGGCTGCCTCACTGCCAGGCCGGATGCGCAGCATCGTCATGCCTTCGCGCCACTGCACGCTTTGCCAGCGACGCTGCTGCCACACGAAATCAAGACCTGCCAACTGCAAACGATCACCTTCGACGTGCCCCGCATCCTTGCTCCCGGACATCTGCGGCGTTCCCGGCGCTGCAGAGGTGGCAGACGGGAACGACGGCGGGCGGACTGGATTCGCGCTCGCAAATCGCGAAGGCGGACGCGAACGACTCTCTGGCGCCGGTTCGACGACCACCATCCGCGGTGGCCGGGCCATGCCCACGCCACCAACGATCCCGACGTCACGACGGATCGACGGCTGCACGACCTGGGTCGCCACGCCGTCCGTGCGAACCTCTTCGTGCACAGCCACGAACGATGTCCACGGCGACAGCAGTCCGTATCGAAGCGCATGCGCCGTCACTTCGGCGACTCGACCTTCCACTGCATGGGGGAGCTGGCCGTCGATGCGCGCGTCCATCCAGCTCGTCAGGCGTTCACGCGCCCACAGGCGCTTGATGGCGGGTTGCTCGCGCGGGGTCGGCGTCGATTGCAGGTACAACGTCTGCGAGTGCTCGCCGTCCGCGTTGCGTCCCTTCAACGTCATGCTGCCGGTTGCCGTACCGACGAAGCACCCGGTCACCACGACAGGCCGCTCGGCGAACACGTCGGGCACCTGCGCCGGTTCGAGGTCGAACACGTCGACGTCGTCGAACGTCAGCGCGATATCGGTAAGCAAGGGACGATCGATCAGCTGGCGCAGGCGTTCGGCCTTGGCGGCCGCCTCGTCGGGACCGGCGACGAGGATTGCCTCACCGCGACCGGAGCGCGCGATGCGTTCCACCACTTCCTTGCTCACAGTGGGACCGATGCCCATCGCGAAGACATTGGCATTGTGGAGATTGGTGTTGATCAGTCTGGCGACCTCGGGACCCGCGTGGATATTTCCATCGGTCACGACCACCATCGTGCGGGAATACCCCGGCGTAGTCGGCAACGCGTGGGCGGCATCGAGCGCATCGACAAGCCGGGTTCCGCCGTGTCCGAACTGATCGTCAATGGCGCTGACCGCACGCGTGAGGTTCTGCTCGGTCGGCGCCAGCGAGTTGCCCAGCGTCAACGCCTTCACCTGGCTTTCGAACAGCAACACGTTGAAACGCTCGTGCGGCTGCATGCCGCCGATCAACTCGCGCATCAGCGCCTTGGCCGTCTCGATCGGAAATCCGGCCATTGACCCCGACACATCCAGGAGGAACAGGTATTCGCGCGGGACCACGGCGCTGCGTTGAACCTGGGAAGGCGGCTCGGCGAGCATGAGGAACCAGCCTTCATTTCCCTCCTGATGAACCATGAGCCCGGTCTCGATGGCATCGCCGGCGAGGCGAAAATCGACCAGGAAGTCGCGTGCTGCCGCGGAGGCGTCCGCGTCCGACAGCTGGACAACGGCCTCGTGCGGTGAAGTCCGCTCGATCACGACCTCATGGCTTGGACTCTCAAGCGCACGGATCGGCACCGGGGTCGCCAGCTTCACGGTGACGCTGAGCGCGTACGCAATCGCCTCGATGTCGGAGGTCAGTTGCATGGGTGTGGCCACCCTCGCCTCCCCGCCGTAACGCAGATCGCCAAAGGTGTTCGGAAACAGGAAGCGGTAGCGTCCGGCTTCGGGGACCAGAAGCTCGCTGTAACGAAGCTCGACCTCGATGTTGTCGTCGGGAAGGATGTTGGCGATGCTGAGCCGGACCACATCGGCGTCGCTCTGCTCCAGAAGCGTGGCGGTCTTGCCTTCCTCGCGCGCCGCCTCGTACTTCTGCTGTGCCTGCTCGCGGGTCCGCAAGTCGGCGCGGACCAGACGATCGCCAACGCGCAGGCTCATGGCGTAGACCGCCGCATGGCGGGTGACCGGAAACACGTAGACGGCCTCGATCGGCTTGCTTCCGCGGTTCTGGTAGACCTGGGTCAGGGTCACGTCGGCAATCACACCGGCGATGTCGGCGTTCACCCGGGTCATCAACAAGGGCAATCGCTCGGTGCTGCCCTGCACGTGCATTTCCGGTGCCCGCGAGCTTGCCCCTGCCTGGGCCGCTGCAACCGATGTCGCGATCCACGTCAGCGCAACCAGATAGCGTCGAATCATGCCGCACCTCCATTCCCTGCGAATCGCATGTCTGCCGATAGGACAACGTGCCGGAGTCGTTTGCAAGCGCCGAGATGGATTCCGTGCTTGGCCCCCCAGCTCGCGGAAGACCCGACCTTGCGCGCCCGCGACGCAAGACAATCCGGGACACCCGCAATATCCGGTGGCGACCCGCCGAGCGGCATTTCCGCACGCTTGATTTCGATGCGCGGGTCAACGCCTGGAGCGTTGCCGGCTTGGGGTGCAAAGAATTCGGGGTCCCCCAAGCTTCTCAATCCTTCCGAAACTTCGGCGAGTGCTTGGCGGACCGGCACGTCGCCGCACGAATGAGGTCGGCTTCCTTCGTGACGGCAGCCGGACCAGGGTGCAGGCCGGCGAAACGAACGGCGTTGTGTACGCGCGGTCCATCCGCCAGCGAGCCTCGACAAATGCACCGTGCCCAGTGTCCGCGCCATTCGCTCCGACTTGGCGCGGTGTGCGCGTGCAATCAGATCGTGTCGCGTTCCACCCCGAGCTCGCGCAGGATCTGCGCGCGCAGCGCCTGCACCGGCGCACTGGCGAGGTGGCGCGGGTGTGGGATATCGACGTCGAAGCTGGCCTGGACGCGGGTCGGTCGCACGGAGAGCACCAGCACGCGATCGGCGAGGTGGATCGCTTCCTCGACATCGTGCGTGATCAGCACCACGGTGTGACGTTCCTCGGCCAGGATGCGCAGCAGTTCGTTGCGCATGCGCAGGCTGAGCAGCGCGTCGAGGGCCGAGAATGGCTCGTCCATGTAGAGAATGTCCGGCTTCACCACCAGCGCGCGCGCCAGCTCGGCGCGCTTGAGCATGCCGCCGGAGAGTTCGTGCGGGTAGCTGCGCTCGAAACCCTTGAGGCCGACCAGCGCAGCGTAGTGGTCGGCCAGATCGCGCTGCTCGGCCACCGGGCGTCCGCCCAGGCCGAACATGAGGTTCTGCTGCACGGTCAGCCAGGGAAAGACCGAGCCCTGCTGCGAGATCAGGATGCCGCGCGGGCCGGGTCCGGCGAGCGGCTGACCGTCGATCCGCACCGTGCCGCTGTCGGCCTGCTGGAAGCCGGCGAGGATAGCCATGAGGGTGGACTTGCCACAGCCCGAGGGTCCGACGATGGCGACGGTCTCGCCCTCGCGCACCTCCAGGCTGATTCCATCGAGCACCTTCAGCGTGCCGTGGTCGGTGGGGAAGCTCTTGCTGGCGCGTTCGACGACGATTTTTGGCAGCGGCGTCATGTTCGCATTCGCGTTCGCCGACTCAGCGTGCATAGCGCCACCGGACCGAATCCATGCCTTCGAGTCCTCGCATCAGTCCGTCCAGCAGCAGGCCGATCAGGCCGATGATGACCATGCCGGCCACCACGAGGTCATAGCGGTTGCCGGCGTTGCGCGAGTCCATGATCAGATAGCCCAGGCCCGAGTTCAGCGCGATCATCTCGGCCGCGACCACGACCAGCCAGGCCACGCCCAGGCCGATGCGCATGCCGACGATCACCTGCGGCAGCACCGCCGGGATCACGACGCGGCGGAACAACGTGCCGCGCGAGACCCCGAAGTTGGCCGCCGCGCGCAGGTAGCGCGGCTCGATCGTGTGCACGCCTTCCACGGTCTGCACGATCATCGGGAACACCGAGGCCATGAAGATCAGGAAGATCGGCGAGACGTTGCCGACGCCGAACCAGAGGATCGCGATCGGGATCCACGCGATCGGCGAGATCGGACGCAGCATCTGGAAGATCGGGTTGAGCGTAACGAACGCGCCGCGCACCCAGCCCATCCACAGGCCGAGCGGCACCGCGAGGAGCACCGCAAGACCGAAGCCGATGCCGACGCGCATCAGCGAGGCGCCGATGTGCGCCCAGAGCGAACCGTCGCCGATCAGTTCGCCGGTGCCGGTCACCACCTGCCACGGTGTTGGAAAAATCGGGCTGCGCGTCACGATGATCGTGATCCACCAGACCACGACGATCGCCGCCATCACCACGATCGAGGGTAGCCAGCGTTTCGCCCGCGTCATGCCGGCCTCCACCAGAGTTTCCGCGCGCGCCAGCGCAGCCGCGCCCACGGCGAGTCCGGCGCCGGATGCACGATCACGGCCATCTGGCCGCTCGCATGCGCGGTGCATTCAAAGAAGTAGGTGGACGCCACGCCGAACGGCAGGCGGAAACTCTGGCCGGGCATCATCACGGTCGGACCGAACACCTGGGGGACGTCATCAAGGTTCCTCAACAGCAGAATGTCGCGCACTTCGAGCGTGAGGTGGATCTCCGCCGGCAGGATCTCGACCGGATCGCCTGACATGCGCCGTGCCCAGGTGCCCTGCGGGATCTCGAACAATTCCTCGCGCGTGTCGTAGCGCACCGGCGTGAACGCCGCCGCCACGATCCCGCCCGCCACCAGCATTGCGGCGACCCCGACACCCCGCCAGTATCGCTTCACGGCACCGCCAGCAGGATCCGCAGATCGTGCACGAAGTCCTCGGCCGGGTGACCATACGGCATCAGCGCGCGCAGCCGACCCTCGCGATCGATGAGGTAGGTGAAGGCCGAATGCGAGTACGAATCGGGCAGGCTGTCGCGCTTGACCTTTGCCGCGGCGATGCCGTAGTCCTTGCGCACCGCGGCGAGCTGTTCCTCGCTGCCGGTGGCGCCGACGAAACTGCGGTCGAAGGCGGTGACGTAGGCGCCCAGGCGCGCCGCATCGTCGCGTTCCGGATCCACCGTGATCCACAGCACCTGCACCTGCTCTGCCTGCGCACCGAGCTGCCGGCGTGCCGCGGCCAGCGTCGCCAGCGTGACCGGGCAGACTTCCGGACAATGGGTGAAGCCGAACCCCAGCACCACGATCCTGCCGCGCCAGTCGCGCACCGACACGTCGGCGCCGGCGGTGCCAGGGAGCGTGAAATCGGGCGCTTCGCGCGGCGGCTCGAACACACCGGCCTTCAGCGCTGGCGCCGGTGACTCCGCGAGCAGCGCGGCAGGAAGCATCAGCCCTACCGCCAGCAGCGCGCGCATCGCGAGGGAGCCCGCCATCAGACCGCGATCGCCGCGGCAGTCGCGCGCTGCGCAAAGCGGCTGTCAACATACTTGTCGAAGGCGACCGGGCGTTTCAGCGTGCCCGCCTCGATCGAGAGCTGCATCAGTTCGTCGAACTCATCGGGAATCATGCGCAGGTCTCCATAGGTGACGCGGTCGGTCGGATTTTCCATCACGTAGCGCAGGATGGCCGGGTCCTGGTTGAAGAAGCGTCGCGTCGAGGCGATCTGGATCGCCGTCTCGCGGTTCTGCGGCTGCTCGTCAAGCCAAACGCCGGCGCCGAGCACATGGTCGACCAGATCCTGGATCAGGTCGGGCTGCGAGGCGATCAATTCCTCGCGCACGGTCAGCACGCAGCAGATGTAGTTGCGCCATTCGTCGCGCGTCATGCGCAACGGGCGCGCGTAGCCGGCGCGCTGCGCCGCGGCGCCGAACGGCTCGCCCGTGCAATAGGCATCGACCGCGTCGGCGTAGAGCGCGGCGGGCATGTCCGGCGGCGGCATTTCGATGATCTGGATATCGGCCGGCGTCATGTTCTCGCGCATGAGCATCTTGCGCAGGAACAGGAAATCCACCGCGAAGCGGCTCGGGATTGCGATGCGCTTGCCGGCCAGCTGGCGAAACTGCTGGTAGGGCGAGTCGGTCTTGACCATGATCACCGCGCCGGACCGGTGCCCCAGCGAGACGATCTTGACCGGGATGCCCTGGTCGGCGAGATCCATGACCAATGGGGCCAGCATGTAACCGGCCTGGATTCGCCCGGTCATCAGCGATTCCTTGATCTCCGGCCAGCCGCTGAACTTGAGGTATTCGTAGACGAAACGCGGCGCGCCCGCCGCCGCGGCCAGATTGGCATTCGCCCGCGCGGTGCAGGCCACCGGCAAGGTCAGGTTGCAGGTGACCGGCAGCCCGCCGACCTGGACCGGATCACCGATTCGAGCGCCCCCGCACGCCGCAACGCCGATGGGAAGCGCCGCCAGGCAGGCGGCCTTCAGCAGCTTGCGACGGCTCAGGTCGATGCTCATGCATTGGGGGGACAGGGAAAGGTGCGCGATTCTACCTCGCAATTCCCACACCGGCGCCGCGCCGATGATCCGCCAAGGCGGCCGCGATAGGGCGGTGCTGGCTCAAGTGCATCGGCGACACGCCGCGTCGGTCGCGCGTCCGCGCCTGGCCCCGCGGATGTTCGCGACGAGACGTTCGAAGCTCGCTGCGTCGAATGCGCGCCTGACGTGTGCTTTCCCTTCTCCCCTCGGGAGAAAGTGGCGCGCAGCGCCGGATGAGGGAGATTTTGCACACGATTCCCACTGCGGCAAACCGCATCATCCTTCCCTCATCCGCCTTCGGCACCTTCTCCCGGAGGGAGAAGGAAAAGAAACGGCAGCGCTCGGCCTGCAAGGTCCCACCTCGCAGATCGATCCCGTAGAGCCGAGCTTGCTCGGCTGCCTTTCCCCCCGCGCGGAAATCGCACCGGCAAAGCCGGGCAACGTCTCTTCCCTTCTCCCCCCCCGGGAGAAGGTGGCGCGCAGCGCCGGATGAGGGAGAGATCCCCCACGATTCCGGCTGCATTTATCCGCATCATCCTTCCCTCATCCGCCTTCGGCACCTTCTCCCGGAGGGAGAAGGAAAACGCCGCTGACGTACGCCCGGGTCAACGATATACGAATGCTATTGTCGTCATCGGCAGCAAAGATTTCATCTTTCGCCGGCCGAGGTTCACTCTGGGGCCTGCGTTCCAGCAACAACCATCCAAGGGAGAGAGCGATGACAGTCGAACCGAAGTGCCCGTTCGAGGGCGCCGTCCGCCGGCACACCGTGGCCGGTGCGGGCACCAATGCGAGCTGGTGGCCCGAGCAGTTGAATCTCAGGATCCTGCACCAGCACTCGGCCAAGTCCAACCCGATGGGCGAGGACTTCAACTATGCCGAGGAGTTCAAGACCCTCGATCTCGATGCGGTGATCCGCGATCTGCATGCGCTGATGACCGATTCCCAGGAGTGGTGGCCGGCCGATTACGGTCACTACGGTCCGTTCTTCATCCGCATGGCCTGGCATGCCGCAGGCACCTACCGCGTCCACGACGGTCGCGGCGGCGGCGGCACCGGCGCACAGCGTTTCGCGCCGCTCAACAGCTGGCCCGACAACGGCAACCTCGACAAGGCGCGGCGCCTGCTGTGGCCGATCAAGCAGAAGTACGGACGCAAGCTGTCGTGGGCCGACCTGATCATCCTCACCGGCAACGTCGCCCTCGACTCGATGGGCTTCAAGAGCTTCGGGTTCGGCGGCGGCCGCGCCGACATCTGGGAACCCGAAGAGGACATCTACTGGGGTCCGGAAGGCAAGTGGCTGGCCGATGAGCGCTACAGCGGCGACCGCGAGCTGAGCAATCCGCTCGCTGCGGTGCAGATGGGCCTGATCTACGTGAACCCCGAGGGGCCGAACGGCAACCCCGATCCGGTCGCCTCCGGACGCGACATCCGCGAGACGTTCGCGCGCATGGCCATGAACGACGAAGAGACCGTCGCGCTCACCGCCGGCGGTCACACGTTCGGCAAGGCCCATGGCGCTGGCGATGCTGCGCAGGTCGGTGTCGAGCCGGAAGGCGCGCCGATCGAGTACCAGGGCTTCGGCTGGATCAACAGCTTCGGCAGCGGCAAGGGCGTGCACACGATCACGAGCGGCATCGAAGGCGCCTGGACCCCGACGCCGACGACCTGGGACAACAGTTATTTCCAGACCTTGTTCGGCTATGAGTGGGAGCTGACGAAGAGCCCCGCCGGCGCCCACCAGTGGAAACCCAAGGGCACCACGGGCGATGGCACGGTACCCGATGCGCACGATCCGAACCGCCGCCACGCGCCGATGATGACGACCGCGGACATGGCCATGCGCATGGACCCGGCCTATGAAAAGATCTCGCGCCGCTTCATGGCCAATCCGCAGGAATTCCATGACGCGTTTGCCCGCGCCTGGTTCAAGCTGACCCATCGCGACATGGGTCCGCGCGCGCGCTATCTCGGCAAGCTCGTGCCGGGCGAAGTGTTGATCTGGCAGGATCCTGTGCCTGCCGTGGACCATCCGCTGGTCAACGACCAGGACATCGCGGCCCTGAAGTCCAAGCTGCTCGCTTCGGGTCTTTCGATCGCGCAACTGGTCAATACGGCCTGGGCTTCGGCCGCGACGTTCCGCGGTGGCGACAAGCGCGGTGGCGCCAATGGCGCGCGCATCCGCCTCGCGCCGCAGAAGGATTGGACAGTCAACCAGCCGGCCGAACTGGCCGCGGTCCTGGCCAAGCTCGAAGCGATCCGCAACGAGTTCAATGGGTCGGCTTCCGGCGGCAGGAAGATCTCCATCGCCGACCTGATCGTGCTGGGCGGCTGTGCCGCCGTCGAGGCTGCGGCGAAGAAGGCCGGCAGCACCCTCACCGTGCCGTTCACGCCGGGCCGCACCGACGCCTCGGAGGAGCAGACCGATGTTGAATCGTTCGCGGTCATGGAACCGCTCGCGGATGGGTTCCGCAACTATGCCCACAAGGGATTCGAAGCCGCCGCGGCCGAGCATCTGGTGGACAGGGCGCAGTTGCTGACCCTGACCGCGCCGGAGATGACCGTGCTCGTCGGTGGCCTGCGCGTGCTCAATGCGAACGTCGGCAAGGCCCAGCACGGTGTGTTCACGAAACGCCCCGAAACGCTGAGCAACGACTTCTTCGTGAACCTGCTCGACATGAGCACGAAGTGGCAGCGATCGGCTACGTCCGATGCGGTGCTGGAAGGCCGCGATCGTGCGACCGGCGAAATCAAGTGGACCGGTACGGTCGTCGATCTCGTGTTCGGTTCGAACTCGCAGCTACGCGCGCTTGCCGAGGTCTATGCCACGAGCGACGCGCAGGCGAAGTTCGTGTCGGACTTCGTCGCGGCCTGGAACAAGGTCATGAACCTCGACCGCTTCGAGCTTGCGTGATCGCGAACGACAGGGCTTGAACCTATCGTGTATCGAGTTGGCCCGCCCCGGTATACCCGGGGCGGGCCGTGGCCGTACGGACCTTGCGCTATGTCGCAGCCGCTACGCGAGGGCGATATCGATCCGCTGACGCGGTGCGATCACGCGATCGGGAACGCGAGCTGCACCGCTGGCAATGAGGCGAGAAAATCCCGCGCATCGAATGCTTGCCCGGGTGCGACGACGCCGGTCGCCTAGCTGCGCCCCGTGAGGATGCGCTCCATCGCCTCGACCACGAGCGGTGCGGTCAGCGCATAGATGTCGCGTCCCTGCAAAGTCGCACGGCGCACCTCGCCGCGTCTGCGCACCTGCGTATCCACCATGAAGATCTGCGCAGAACGTCCGTGCGCATCGGCAGGCACCGGTGGTGGCGTGTCCGGATTGCGCAGGTCGGTCAGCGGTGCGAGATTCATGTACGAATGCACTTCGTCACAAGGAAGATGTCGCGAGATCGTGATGATCTCCGACAACGGCAGTCCGACGACCGCCAAGGTTCCGAACGGCGCCGGGAACGTCCACTCCCGCGACGGCGGTGGATCGGCGAGAGCCACGAGTTCGCCGCGCTCGATGACCTTTCGCGGATGGTGGTTGCGTTCACCGGTCAGCCGCGTTCCAGCGGTCGGATGCCAGCTGTCCAGCGCGACGGCCGTGTCGATCGCATCGGCCTCGGGCCAGTCGCCGAGGGCAGCACTCGCGAGCAGATCCGCCACACCGCCATAGAACCCCACCCCCGGCAGCACCGTCACCTGTGCTGCATTCGCGGCGTCGGCGAAGCGCTCATGGACGTCGAGAACCGCCTGTTGCTCGGCGCTCACGTCGAGATAGTGAATGCCAGAGCGCAGCGCGGCCTGGATCACCGCCTCGGCGGTATCGAGGAACGGCCCGGCGCAGTTGATGACCGCCACCGCGCCGGCAAGTGCGCGGTCCAGCGATGCCGGGTCCTCGACCGATGCCAGGCGTTGCTCCAGCGCTGGAAGCGTGCGGGCCAATGTCGCGAGCCTTTGCGCATCGCGGCCGGACAGGATCGGTGTCCATCCACGCCGAGATAGTTCCGAAACAACGAAGCGGCCGGTATGCCCGTAGGCACCGAACACCACCAGCCTGCGGTTCGTCTTCATCCCGATGGCCTGTGGTGAACGAGCATGCCGATACTTCGGCGGACGAGGGCGACCGTATCGCCGCCCTGCCCGACGCGACCGATCCGTGTCGACGCTGCCTCATCAAGCTTGCACATGCGCAGGAATCCGTTCGCGTCGATCACGGCTGCGCCCGGGCCTCGCGCAGTTTGTCGGCGCATTCCTCGCAACACACTTCAACGGCGCGGCCACCGATCGTGACCGTGATGACCTTGTCGTCCAACGGGTAGTCGCATGCCGCACAGGTTTTCTCTGCCATGACTGTTCTCCACTGAGCACCCGCGAATCGGGTGCCCACAGGAGACCATGCGCGCGCGCTGCGGGCTGTCGGAATCTTTAGCTTTCGTGCGGGCGGCGTGCATCGCCGCCCGGGTCAGCGCGGAACGGTCGACGCCGACTGCCTGAACGCGGTCGGCGAACGCCCATAGGCTTGCTTGAACGCGGCCGCGAAATGGCTGTGACTGGAGAACCCCAGATCCATCGCCAGCGTCGACAGATCGTCGTAGTCCGCGAGGAGATCCAACGCGCGGGCCAGGCGCAGACGCAGGTGATAGCGATACAGCGGCAGGCCTTCGACCTGCTGGAAGGCCTGGGTCAGGTAAACGGCCGATCCGCCGATCTCGCCGGCGATTTCGGCCAGGCTCCAGCGCCGGGTCAGGTCGCACGCGAGCAGCACCTTGACGCGGTCGACAAGTCGTTGGCGCGCAGGCGTCGCGCCTGTCGCGCGCGCGGTGCGCGGCCCGAGACTGCGGCAGACCAGCGTCAACGCGAGACTCTCCGCTTCAAGCGGTTCGATGCTGCCGCTGCGCAGGCTGTGCCGCAGCAACGCGACGAGCGCCTGCGCGCGCGGATCGATGCGTAGCGATTGCCTGCGAAATCCGAATTCGTCACGCCGCGCGACGAGCGCAGCCGGTGCCAGCTCGCCGAGCATCCGCGGCGACACCGCGAGCACGAGGCTGGCGTCGCCGCCCGTCACCGGGTGACTGACCTGGTAACCCTCGCCCGCATTGAAGAATAGCACGTGATTGGCATCCGCCACCGACTGGTCGCTGCCGACATGGCGCATGTACACGCCGCGATACGGAAACACCAGATGGGTCGACCGCGCGCATTCCTCCGCGCTGCGATGGCGGCAACTGCCCTTGCAGTGCACATCGGTCACCGCGATGGTGCCGGTGTCGAGCAAACGGCGGACTTCGAAATCGGACATCGCGATGGTTGAAGAATGGGCCTGGCTCAGCTGGACACGAGTCTAGCGGATGCCGAGTGCGGGGTAATTGGCATCAGTCCAAAGCGGATACAAGCGCGCCGGATCGCCTGCTTGCGACGGAGCACGCGAGTCTGGAAAGCGAGCGATCAGGAGGGTCATCCATTTCCAGAAGCAGGGGTCCTGCTTCAGTCCAGTGAAAAATGGCCAAGCTGAGACCAGTGCGCGTGATCCTTCTCCCCTCGGGAGAAGGTGGCGCGCAGCGTCGCATGAGGGAGCTATTTCGCACGATTCCCGCGGCGGAAAACCGCAGCATCCTTCCCTCATCCGCCTTCGGCACCTTCTCCCGGAGGGAGAAGGGAAGCTTCTGCGGCAGTGTCCGCCTTCATGAATGTCACTGGGCGAAAACGACGTACCCATCTCGCAGCTTCTGACCGAGACTGAATAGCGCGGTATGGCTACCGTGCTCGCAGGCGTGGTTCTGGACCGCTTGCTGCGGACGCTCGTTGCCGACCCGAAAAAATATCCCTGCCCGGCCAGTGCTGACTTGTCAACGTGTCAGACCGGACATGAAAACTGCATTCCCCTGTCTTGGATCATGCGGCGTACACTCACTCTTCCAACCCCAAAACCATGAGGCACAAGATGCGAACTTCCGGTTCCGGCAAGGCTCCCAAGTTTGTGGTTTGGGTTATCGCACTGGTGCTCTATGTCGTGGCGCTGGCATCGGCTTCCGGCCTCGTGCCGATCGACGGGCAGCTTGCCATGTGGAGTTGGATCGTCGGGTTTGGACTGCTGCTGGTCGCTTGCCGCGTGCGCGGTCTGTAGCGCGGCTGGACTTGCTCGCACAGTGGTCGCAACGGGTGATCGGCTGAATCGGCTTGGTGAGCCTGGCCAAGGTTGCGCCGATTTCTGGTTTCCATCGACTCGTTGGTTGTCCTGATCGGTTGACATGCCAAGAGATTCGGGACAGCCGCATTTTCCATTTTCGTGAGAAAATCCGGGCGTTCCCTTCGTCGCACACCGACTTGGCGCCCGCGCGCAAATTCCAGACGCCCGCCAGGCGTCGGGGGAATTGCGCGAAGGTCGCTCGTGTCGACTCGCTTCTTGTACCTGCCAGGCACACTCTCCCATGAGCAAGACCAATCTGTTGCTGCAGGCTTCAACGTTGCCGGATGCATGGCGATCGCTTGTCATCGGGAAGGCCGCGAACGCAAACATCAAGATCCTTCGCATGGACGACAACGCGTATCCAAACGAGACCCACGAGTATGTCGAAGCGCTGCTGGTCCTCGACGGACAGCTCAACCTCGACATCCACGATGAAATCATCTCTGTCACGCGTGGAGAGGTATTCCTCGTTCCTGCCGGCGTTCCCCACGCCGTCGCACCCGGCAGTCATGGCGTCCTCGTCATCATCGACCCGTGAGGTCTGACCTTTCGCGCCTGAACTCTGTGCACGCAGAGGTACCAACACGTCAGCCATGGATCCCGCTCGAACTCCTTTGACGCCGCAGGCTCGTTCGAACAGGATCGGGGCACTGCTTCCGCGGCCTCGTACGACGGCAGGAATACGATGCAGCGCGGCTTGATCAACCACCTCGACCTCACCGTTTCGGATCTGGAGGCGTCCTGCGTCTTCTACGACAAGGTCTTGTCCAGGCTCGGCTACACGCGAACCAGCGACTACGAAGGCGCCGTGCCGTGCTGGGCGATCACCTGTTCTGCAGTGACGCTGAGTATCGGCCTGCACCGGGCCAATGTTGCCACCCCTCACGATCGGCATTGGGTTGGCTTGTCATCTGGCATTCCATCTTGCCAGCCGCGCTGAAGTGGACAGCTTTCACGAATTCCTGCTTGCGGAGCGGGTCGCCATCCTCGACCCGCCGGCTGAGTACGACTACACGCCGGGCTACTACGCCTTGTTCTTCGCCGATCCGGATGGGATCAAACTCGAACTCGTCCATGAGCCCCGCTTGGTTGGTGCAGCGGGCTGAGGCTTGGGCAGTCGGAAACGACCACAGGTATTTCTGTTTGGGGATCCAGACGCGGCGATCGCCACCAGCCGTGCGAATCGTTGCGCCCTTCTGGCATCGCCCGGGCCATGCGCGCCGCAGACCATTCTTGGCCGCGACATTCGATCGCGCGTCATGCTGACTGATATCAGGCGCAGGAGTGAGATGGGCAAACCCAGGGCGAGGTGATCGCCGGCACTCTGCAACCGTGTGCGCGCCAGCCGTATCGAAGGTCACGTCCCCGATGACGCAGGCAGGTGACGAGTGGTACCCCTGCGTCTGTTGGTCAGCGCTCTGTTCGTTCGGAGAAGATCGATGAAATCCAGTACCCGTCAGGCATTCGCGGCCGCCACGATGCTTCTGGCGTTCGCAGGCATCGGTACCTGCAACGCCCAGGCCGCGCCATCCCGCCCGGTCGTCGCGGTTTCCTGTGAAGTGGGGAGCTATCTCATGGCCGACGGCACCTCGCTGGACATCGGCCCTGGCGCGTCTGGTCAGCTTCGCTGGCGGCGACCCGACGGTCGCACGGGTGCGCTGACGCCGCAGCGGAAGGGTCGCTGGACAAGCACGCTCGGTTGGACGAACCGGCCCGACGGACACCACGTCGCGTTTTCCGACTGCAAGCGGGGCAGGATTCGTTTCGACGATGTCACCGGTGTGCGCGAGCCGCTGATCCAGATCGACACGCGCTTCCAGGGTAGCGGCGTCTCGCTGGCGGGACGCCTGACGCTGCCCCCGGGTGCGGCACGCGTTCCGATCGTCGTCCTGATCCATGGCGCCGAGCACTCGTCGGCGCTCGAGAACTATGCATTGCAGCGTCAGTTCGCCAGCGCAGGCATCGGCGTGTTCGCCTACGACAAGCGTGGCACGGGCGCCTCGGGCGGCCGCTATTCGCAGAACTATCTGAGCCTGGCCACCGATGCGGTTCTTGCGATGCGCGAAGCACGACGCCTGGCCGGCGAGCGTGCGGGACGGGTGGGATACCAGGGCGGTAGCCAGGGAGGCTGGGTTGCACCGCTCGCCGCGAAGATCGAGCCCGTGGACTTCGTGATCGTGAGCTTTGGCCTGGCAGTCTCACCATTGGATGAAGACCGCGAGGCGATCGCGTTCGACATGGAGCGCGCCGGCTTCGGTGCGGATATCAAGGCCAAGGCCAGTGAGTTTGCGGATGCCACCGCAACGATTGTCGAGAGCAACTTCACCGAAGGCTATGAGCAACTGGAAGCATTGAAACGCAAGTACGGCGACGAACCCTGGTTCAAGGCGGTCCGTGGCAATATCACGGCGTATCTGCTTTCCACCACGCCCGAGGTATCTCGAGTGGACGGTCCGCGCTTGCTCGAAGGCGTTCCGGCGCAATACGACCCCATGCCGGTACTGACCAACCTCGAGGTTCCCCAGCTATGGCTACTCGGGGGCCAGGATCGCGATGCGCCCCCTGGCGAAACCATCCGCCGCCTGGCCGCGCTGCGGACTGCCGGCCGTCCGATCACGACGATCGTATTTGCCGATGCGGATCACGGCATGTACGAATTCGAGACGCTTCCCGATGGCGAACGCGTCTCCACGCGGCAGCCTGCCAGCTACTTCCCCCTGATGAGGGACTTCATCAAGGACGAGCAGCGGCCAGCGAACCCTTGAGGAAGGAACCGATTGATTGGGCTTGCCCGAGCACTCGTTCGGACACCCCTGCAGAGGCGATGCATGCAACGGTGGAATCGTGGTTGCCTCAGTCGTCGACCCAGCCACACCGACGAGTCAGAATGATCGGCTGGAGCAAGCGCGATGGGGTTGACCCCAACCTGGGGGCATTCCAGTGGTCAGGCGATCGAGGCCATTGCCAATCTCCGGGCGCTCGACTAGAGTGTTGACAATGTCAACACATAGAGG
>Ga0307505_10000372_pt1 | contig 50739 bp, 35 predicted proteins | sample 23_S_MG_FD_202183 | JGI IMG/M metagenome (GOLD analysis project Ga0307505, IMG submission 202183) | Soil microbial communities from Populus trichocarpa stands in riparian zone in the Pacific Northwest, United States - 23_S | ecosystem: Environmental > Terrestrial > Soil > Riparian zone > Trees...
CGTCGTTCGGCGAAGCAGGCAGGCCGCTATCGGCTGTCGTAGCAGAAGGGCTGTGAGAAATGCGGGTTAGCCCTCCGGGCGCTCGCGATGAGTGTGCCGGGTGACTCTCTCGCGACACTCGCTCCGAATGAGCCGCGTGCAGCGTCGAAGCCGAGACGGCAGAGGGGAAGTGCCTCGCGAGAGCCCGGAGGGCTGAAGCCCACCGCTCCACATCGGACGTACCGCTGACGGGGGTCGTCGCGCGAACGTATGTGCCTCGAAGCGACCGCACGTGCCCAAGGCTATGCCAACCAGCGCTGCCGGTAGTACCGGCTAGCGGAGGGTGGTGAGGGTTTGGTGGGCGTTGGCGAGCTCGGCGGCGTAGCGTTGGGGTGGAGCGGTGCGCGTGAATCGTTCCAGTGCCTGGACGGCCTCTGCGCGATGACCGGCGCGGGCCTGCACCAGGCCGATGTTGTACAGAGCGTCGTACTGCGTGTCGTCGATCTCCACCGCGCGTTTCCACGATTCCACCGCGGAAGGGAAATCCCCCTCCCTCGCCTGCACGACTCCCAGGGTGTTCAGCGCCAACGGAAGGCGCGGGTTGAGCTCGAGCGCGCGACGCAGATGTTCGCGCGCGCCGCGCACGTCGTTCGAACGTAGCGCGACGATGCCCAGATTCTGATGAGCGGGTGCGTGATTGGCGTCGATGGTCAGCGCTCGCCGGAACTGCGCGACCGCCTCCTGCACGCGACCCTGATCCGCGAGCGCGATGCCGTATCCGCTGAGAATCTCGGCGCTCGCGTCCGGACCCGCGAGCGGCGCCAGAATCGCCGCGGCATCCGCGGCCTTGCCCGTCTCGGTGAGGAGCAACCCGAGCTGCACCTTCGCGGACTCGCTCGCTTTCCCTTCCGCGGCGAGCCGGCCCAGCACGTCCAGCGCCTCGGGGATGCGCTCGTTCTGTTGCAGCATGAAGGCGAGCATCTCCCGTCCCGCGACCATCTGGGGCTTCTCCGCGACGACCGCCCGCGCGATCTGCAACGCCCCGCGACGGTCCCCGCGCTGATACGTGTCGATGACATCGTGCATCTTCCTGTCGAGGTGCACGAGGCTCTTCGGATCGTCCGCTTCCGTCGGCGGAGCGTCGCTCGTCGCGGCCCCCGCGACGTAGCCGAGACTGCGCAGCCTTGCCGCCTCCTCGGCGCTGATTCCCGCGCGTGCGGCCGGCTTCAACACGAGCTCGCCCAGCCGCGCGCGGGCCGCGGCCACTTCGCGGCGGCGATCGCGATAGAGATTGTTCCGCTCGCCCGGATCGGCTCCGAGCTCGTAGTACTCGGCGAGCGGCAGATCGATGAACTTCCCCCCGTCCCGAATGACGCCGGTCAGGGGCGCCCATCCGCGATTCAGCGACGCGGACAACGACTCGAAGTAGGTATCGGCGGTCCCCAGACGTCCCAGGAGTGACTGTCCCGGCAACTCCGGCACCGGTGGAGCGCCTGCACGCTCGAGGAGGGTCGGCACGATGTCGATGTGGCGGGCGTAGTGCGCGTCGCGACGTGGCTGCAAACCGGGTGCAACGATGACGAGCGGCACCTTCAGCGTGGCCTCGTAGGCGAACAGTCCATGCGTCAGCTCGCCGTGATCGCCGAGACCTTCACCATGGTCAGCCGTGACGATGACGGTCGTGTTCTCTTGCAGCAGCGGCGCGAGATGGACCTGCAGCGCGTTGTCGGTCGCGGCTACTTCGCCGAGGTAGGGCGCTTCGCGATAAGTGGTCGCGTACGGCTCGGGTGGCGCGTATGGCGCGTGCGGATCGTAGAGGTGAACCCACAAGAATCGCTTGCGCCCCGCCGCGGACCGCCACCACTTCGCCGCAGACTCCAGCACCGCCGTGGCCGGGCGCTCCTGCACCGAGAAGTCGAGCGAGGCCCGGCCCTTCCCGTAGTTGTCATCGTAGACATCGAACCCACGATGGAGCCCATAGCGCGCGTCGAGAGGATACGCCGCCACGAACGCGCCGGTCGCATACCCCTGCTGCCGCAACCGCTCCGCGATGGAGATGTACTTTGCCTCGAGCACGAAGCCCGCGTTCTCGCGCACGCCGTGCTGGTATGGATTCAGTCCGGTGAGGATGTTCGCGTGCGACGGCAGAGTGATGACGTTGTGCGCGTGCGCATTCGTGAACACGATGCCCCGCGCGGCCAGCGAGTCGAGAAACGGCGTTTGCACGCGGGTGTTGCCGGCGAAGCCCGCGGCATCCGCGCGCCAGGTATCGATGGTGATCAGGACGATGTCGCCGGCCGGAGCCGCCGAAGCCGGAGCCTCGGCGCTCTCTCGCCCCGTACACGCCATCAGGAGCAAGAGGGGCAGGAGCACATGGCTCGAACGGAAGGTGGAAGATCGAATTCGCGCGAACACGGCGGTGATGTTCGCGCACTTTCTCCGATTTCGCTGCACTCGTGAAGACCTCATGAAAAGGACAAACGCCGCGAGGTCATCGCGGCGTTTGTTGGCCGAGCCTTCCGGCTGCCTACGAGGTTAGCTGTCGGATTCGGGCTGGAAGCCCTACCAGCTTCTGGCTGGATTCACCCCGGACGGTGGCAAGCCGTCGCTAATTTGGTTCCCCCGTTCCCCGGCGCCGAGGATTAGGCGGCAAGGCCGCCACCATGAATGGCGACGCGTTGGAGTGTACGCCGGTGGCCGGAGGTGTCAACGGGAAACTGCGGATGGGGTTGGCTTTCTCGCAGGAGGGAGAGAGGTTGGTGCCCAGGGACGGAATTGAACCGCCGACACGCGGATTTTCAGTCCGCTGCTCTACCAACTGAGCTACCTGGGCAAGCTACCCGTCAAAGCGGCGCGCAAGATACCACAGCGCACGACCATCACAAGCAACGTCAGGAAGAATCGCTCGCGGATGAGATTGATTCCCGTGCCATGGGGGAAAACGGATTGCTGCTGTGGAGCGGTGGGCTTTAGCCCTCCGGGCTCTCGCGAAGCCCTTCCCCTCTGCCGTCCCGGCTTCGACGATGCACGCGGCTTTCGGCACGAGGGTCGCGAGAGCCTCACCCGGCTTCGACGAACTCATCGCGAGTGCCCGGAGGGCTAAAGCCCACCGCTCCACGGTTGCAGTCGATGTTTGGGGGTGATCGAACCGAGGCGCGGACCGGGGTCCGCGCCTCGCTTTGTGGAGCACCTACTGGCCCGAGGCGAGGGCCTGGGGTTCGTGGCGGGGGGCTTGGACGACTTTGTTGTAGCCGAAGGGGTCCTTGCCGCGGAGGACGAGGACGCCCCAGTTGTCGAGCTCCCACGTTTCTTCCAGGTGCATGGCGTAGTGCTGGTTCTGGTCGCGGTAAATGCGGGTGCTGGGCAGGACCGTGCGGAAGTTCACGCCGAGGCGGCGCTTGTTCGAACGGTTGCCTGGCGAGCCGTGGATCGTGCGCTCGGAGAAGATGATGAACTGGCCGGGCTTGAGCTCCATCGGCACGACCTCGGCGTCGGTGAAGCGGTCGAGCTCGAAGTGCGCGTTGTAGAAGCCGTCCTTGCCGTCGAGCGTCAACGTGCGCGTGCGGCCGCGATGGGTGCCTGGGAGGAACTGCATGCAGCCGTTCTCCACCGTGGCCTCGTCCACCGCGATCCAAACCGTGAGCTGGAACAGGTGGTCGATGTCTGCCGGCTCGAGCACGGGACGCTGGTAGTCCTCGAGCATGTAGGTCGTGGCCTGATGCCACGTGATCGGCGGCGCGCCGGGCATCTGATTGAAGACCTGCGAACGCCACAGGATGAGGTCCGGACCCAGAAGCTGCGCCAGGCGGTCGACGATGGCGGGCTTGGAGAACAGCTCGAACAGCTCGGGCATGTCCAGATGACGATCGCGCACGGTCTTGCGTCCGAAGGCTTTCGACTCGTGCTCCAACTCTTCATCGAGCATGCGTGAGAACTCGCGCATCTCCGCCTCGGGAATGGCCGTGTAAGGACCACCGACTCCGCGTTCGTAGAAGGTGCGGATCTCTTCCTCGGACATCCGATTCTTCTCATCCACCGGTTCGGCGCGCGGCTGGAACGTGGGCGGATCCTTGAGGACGCAGGGCTGGTCGATGTAGGCGCGCGCGCCGAGGGAGCTGACGTACACCCACATCATGCGCAGGCTCCAGAAGCGGACGAAGTTCTGAAGGGACTTTGGCAGAAGGCTGGGAGGGAGATGGAGCAGTTTATAGGGCATGAGCGCGGCGAGGATCGCCACCCGGCCCGCTTGTTTCGCGGCATGTCGGATCCGTTTTTTCAGTTTCACGATTCCCTCCTGTTCGCATCGACGCGAAGGACCGTACAAAAGACAATTTAAGGGGGCTGAAGGCGTGCTAGTTTATCCGGAATGCGCCCCTTCCGCCACTCGGGATCTCCTTCGACCGAGGTGCGTCCTTCGCGACTGTTGCTCATCGCCGCGGAAACGCCGCAGGCGTTGCGCGAAGCCGTTGCGCGCGGAGCCTCGGATGGCAAGGGACGCTACCGAGTCGCAGTGATCGGTAGCGACGACGCGAGCCTGCGCGAGAACCTGGCGACCGTGACGAGACACCTGGAGCGCACCGACCGGCGTCTGCGCGCACCCGCCGGCGCGTACTACGCGCATGCCGCGGACGATCCGGGCCCGATCGTTTTTCTTTTCCCGGGACAGGGCTCGCAACACGCGGGGATGCTCGGCGAGCTGTGCTCGACCTTCCCCAAGATGCGCGAGTGGTTCGACGGACTCGACGCGGCAGTGGCGGACATCACCGACCGGCCTCCGACCACCCTGGCCTTTCCTCCGCCGGACCTCAGTGAAAGTGAGCGGCGCGAGATCGAAGAGGCGCTCTTGACGATGGACGGCGGCGCGCAGCTCGGCTTCATCGCGGGGCTGGCTCTGCACGAGCTTCTCGTGGAACTGGGCATCCGCCCCGATGCGATGCTCGGCCACAGCAACGGCGAGCATGCAGCGCTCGTGGCCTCTGGAACGTTCGTACACGCGGGCCGCCCCGAGATCTACAAGGCCGCACGCGATGGGATGCTCGCCGCCCGCCGTCTGCCTCCGCCGAAGCAGGCGGAGAGCAGCGTCGCGGTCAGCGTGTGTCCGCGTCCGTTTCTGGCGGAGCTGATCGCCACGATGCCGGGCTCGTTGTTCCTGGCGATGGACAACTCGCCCAGTCAGGTCGTCCTCTCCGGACGGGCGGCCTCGGTCGATCGAGCCATCGAGCAAATCGCCACTCACAGCGGAATCTGCGTCCGCCTGCCCTTCCCCTACGCGTATCACACTCCCCTCTTCGACGGCTGGCGCATCGCGCTCGACGAGGTCTACCGCGATGCCGCGGTCGCGAGCACGCACCTCCCGATCTACTCCTGCGCGACCGCGGCCCCCTTCCCCTCGGACGCCGGCGAGGCCCGCGAGCTGGCCACGCGGCAATGGACGATGGTCGTGCGTTTCGGGGACACCATCGAGCGCCTCTACGCCGACGGCTATCGCACCTTCGTCGAAGTGGGTCCCGGCAACAAGCTCACGGGACTCGTCGCCGATGTCCTGCGCAAGCGGCCCCACGTGGCCGTCTCGGCGTGCAGCAATCTCCGCCCCGAGCTCGAGCAACTGCACCATCTCGCGGCAGAGTTGTTCATCGCCGGATACGACATCGATCCCCAACGCTTCGACTTCGAGGCGCATTGGCCCTGTCATCCTCAGCGGGCGGTGGAGAGGGCGGCGAAGGATCCCCTGCCGATGCACGACGCTCGCTCCGTCGGCAGGGGATCCTTCGCGCCCACCCTCCACCCGCTCAGGATGACAGGCCAGCCCGAATCGCCAATCGCGGCCAGCATCGCCATCGAGCACTTCGCGCTGATGCAGGAGTTTCTGGCGGGACAGGACCGCGTGTTCCAGCTCCTCGGCGCCGCGCTGGACCCCGTGCAAGGCGAGCGCGCCGCATGCTGCGCGTTCCTGCAGCCGACGGGGCGTGGCGATGGCGTGCGGCTCGACTGCGAGCGGCGCTTCGATCTCCTCGGCACCGATCCGATCCTTCGCGATCACAGCCTCGGTGCGGCACTGCCGGTGATCCCCTTCACGATGAGCATGGAACTGGCGGCGGAGGCGTGCGGCCATTTGTTCGGCCATCGTGCCGTGGTCACGGCGATGAACGACGTGCGCGCGTCGCGCTGGCTCGCGCTCGACGAGCACGTGCTGCGCATGCGAGTGGTGGCAGAGGCGACGACGACGCGGACCGCGCACGTGCGGCTCTTCGAGATCGGCGCGGACGAGAAACAGCACCTCGCTTTCGAAGCGGACGTGAACGTCGCCGAAACGTTCACTCCCACGCAGGTCTCGATCGCGGGGACGCGATCATCATCGGCCTGGACCGCGGCGCGCTTCTACGCGGACTACGCATTTCACGGCCCGTCGTTTCAGGGCATTCGTGAGGTCCACTCCATCGATGGCGATGTGGTTGAGGCGTCGCTCGAAGTCACCGATCTCGCGCCGTATGTCGACGTGAACACACTCGCGCTCGATCCCGCGTTGCTCGATTGCGCGGGACAACTGGTGGGCCTGTGGCTGCTCGAGCGCGGACATCGCGACTTCGGCATCTTCCCGTTTCGTCTGCGCGCATTCGAGCAGCATCGAGCCACGCCGCCAGCCGGCTCACGGGTCCGGGCGCGAGCGACCATTCGCTGGGACGAGCGCGGCGCGACGGATGCGGACCTCGACTTCGTCGATGAACACGGCGCGCTCCTGTATCGGCTGCAGGGTTTCGAACAACGCTATCTCGCCTTTCCGCCGGCATTCGCGTCGTTCGTGCTCGGCTCGAAACGCAGTCCCGGATTTCTCTCACGCTCCGTGGACGGGAACGGTCTGCGAGTCCTGGACGAACTTCCGGCGGGATTCCTCGAAGACAGTTGGGGGATCTGGAGCCGCGCGCTCGCGCACCTCTTCCTGGACCGTGACGAGTTACGCCAGTGGTACAGTCTGCCGCAGAGAGTTCAAGCGAAAGACTGGTTGCTGATCCGCGTCCTCGCCAAGGAAGCAGTGCGCGCAATGGCCGCGAAGGAGTACCGGCTCGAGCTCGCCTCTTCGGCGGTGAGCGTGATCGCGGGCGAGGGCCACGAGATTCGCATTCGTTGCGCAGAGCTCGAAGCACACGGCCCCCTGCCGCGACTGCGCGTCGAGCGCACGGGCAACGGTCTCACAGTCCACACACAGACGGATGGAGGGGAATGAATGGCAACGAGCCGGGATGAAGTCTGGAAGAAGATCCTCGCGGTGATCGACGACCTGGAGAAGGACGGGCTCGACTCCGGCGAGCTCGACGCGCAATCGCGTCTTGCCGAGGATCTGGGCCTGTCGTCGGTGGACTCGATCCACCTGGCCATCTCCCTCGAGGACGCGTTCCGGCAGCAGTTGGCCATCGAGACGCTGGTCATCCAGAACGGCAACTACGTGGCGGGCCTGACCCTCGGCGCACTGCACGATCACATCTGCGAGAGACTGCGCGCCAGTGCCTAGCCCGCATTGCTCACAGACCTTCGTCGCGAGACAGGCGAGAGTGGTCTGGATGCGAGTCGAACGGCGATTTCGCGACGAAGGCATAGTCGACACTATGTTGAGGAGCGAAATCGTCGTTCGGCGAAGCAGACAGGCCGCTATCGGCTGTCGTAGCAGAAGGGCTGTGAGCAATGCGGGCTAGCTCCGGTCTTGGCCGCCGGGTCGCGATGATCGGAAGCGGGTCGCGCGGCGACCTGCAGGCCTTCGTCGCGCTCGGCAAGGGACTGGCCGCGGCGGGACACGAAGTCACCATCGCCACACACCGGCCCTTCGAGTCGCTCATCCGCGAGAACGGTCTGGCCTTCCATCAGCTCAGCGGCGATTCGGAGCAGTTCATCAAAGGCGCGGCCGGCATCGCTCTCCGCGACAAGTGGCGCGATCCGGTCTCGCCGATCCGCTTCGCGAACCGCTTCCTCGGTCCGTTCATGGACCGTTTCCTGGTGGAGACTTTCGAAGTCTGTCGCGAGGCGGATGCGGTGCTCTACTGGCCGTTTCTCCGCATCGGCCCGACCATCGCCGAGAAGCTGAAGGTCCCGTCGTTCGCGGTCGCGCACTATCCGATGCCCTACCTCGCCACCGGCGATTTCCCGAACGCGTTCTTCAGTCCATGGCCGCGCATGGAACGCTCACGTCTCTACAACCGTTTCACGTACACGACGGCCCGTCCGTTCTTCTGGCGCCTCGTGCGCGAGCAACTCAGTCGCTGGCGCGTCTCCCTCGGCCTCGAGGCGCTCACTCCGCGCGAGGAAGCAAGGCGCGTCCACCGCATCCCACACATCCTCGGCTTCAGCACCTCCGTCCTCCCGCGGCCGAAGGACTGGCCTCGCGACACGCACGCCACCGGTTACTGGTTCCTCGACACGGATCCCTCCGAGGCCAAGCCGGCTGGGCTCGAAGACTTCCTCGCCGCCGGACCTGCGCCCGTGTGCATCGGCTTCGGCAGCATGACCGGACGCAAGCCGGCCGAGCTCACCGCGATCGCACTCGAAGCGCTTCGTCGCGCGGACGTTCGCGGTGTATTGCTCACCGGATGGGGCGGACTGCGCGAGGCCACGCTCCCCGACTCCGTCTTCGCCGTCGGTGCGGTCTCGCACGACTGGCTCTATCCGCGCATGTCCGCGGTGGTTCATCACGGCGGCTCGGGCACGACTGCCGCCGCGGTGCGCGCGGGGGTGCCACAGATCATTACCCCGTTTGGTTTTGACCAACCACTCTGGGGGCGACGCATCGAGCTTCTCGGGATCGGACCCGCCCCGATCTCCAACACCGAATTGACCGTCGAGCACCTCACCGCAGCGATCGTAGAAGCGACGCGCAACGAATCGATCCGCAAGCGTGCCGCGGAACTGGGGGAGCGCGTGCGCGCGGAAGACGGCATCGGACGCGCGATCGAGCTGTTGAACGACTACGCGGCGCGAGGCGTGTCATGAAGCCGCGCGTGCTCCTCTACTGCCACAACGTCCTCGGCTTCGGGCACATCGTGCGCTCGCTGCGCATCGCGGAAGTGCTCACCGCGACCGCCGAGGTGCGGCTCATCACCGGATGCCGCTTCCTCTCTCACATTCGCATTCCGCACGGCGTCGAAGTGGTGATGCTCCCCGCGTTGCGCGCGGAAGCGGACGGGCGACTGACGCCCGTCGACGGCGGATTCCTCGGCTCTGCCCTGCGCAAGCGCGGGAAGGTGATCGCCGGGCAGGTGCGCTCGTGGCGCCCCCACGTACTGCTCGTCGATCACAATCCGTTCGGACTGATGGGCGAGCTCCTCGAGACTCTGGACGCCGTGCGCGCGGAAGATCTGCCCACGCAATTGGTCTGGGGCGTCCGCGATATCTGGTCCTCTCCCGAATATCTCGCGAACATGCTGAAGCAATACCCCGGCGACGTCGAGGCCATGAAAGGTCGCATCCAGCACTATCACAGCGCGATTGCCTACACCGACGGCGCCTGGCTGCAGACGCTCGACCGCTACGATCGTACGATGCTGCCCGCGCGAACGGCCTCGGTCGGGTTCGTGACCGAGCCGGTCGCGCCGTCGCAGCCAGCCTCCGGCGAGCCGTTGGTGGTCGTGCTCTCCGGCGGCGGCGAAGGAGCGGAGCGACTGACGTCGCTCGTGCTCGAGGCCGCGCACCACGAGGCTCTGCGTTTGCGTTTCGTGGTCGGACCGTTCGCCTCGCCGGACGAGGTCCGCGCGCTGACGAAGAACGACGCGAAGATCGAAGTGTGGCCCGAGGGCGCAGTCGAGGATGCCATCCGCGACGCCTCGCTCGTCGTCGCGCGCACGGGCTACAACACCGCCTTCACCGTCGTGCAGTCGGATCTGCCCGTGACCTTCGTACCGCTCAGCGGAGGCAACGAGGAACAATCCATGCGCGCGGCCCGGCTGGCGGAGCTCGATCGCGTGGAGAGCATCGACGACCGGAGCGCGACCGCTGCGGAGTCGCTTCGCGCGAGCATCCTGCGCGGTCTCGCCGAAGGCGCGCGACCGCGGCCACTCCCATTCTCCACGGACGGCGCGCGGCGTGCCGCGGAGTGGATCCTCGACGCCGCCACGGAGACGCAGCCATGAAACGCATCCTCTTCGCCGCGGACGATTTCGGGATGACCGCCGGCGTCAGCGCCGGCATCGTGGAGTCGATCCGCAACGGCGTGGTCGGGGCGACCGCGGCCATGGTCTGCGGTGAGCAAGCGGAAACGCACATCGCCCGTTTCGCACCGGAGATCCCCGGCCGCATCGGCGCGCATCTGCAACTGACGGACGGCGTGCCGCGCTCGGATGCTTCGAAGCTGCGCAGCCTCCTCGGCGATGACGGCCGCTTTCCCCGCAAGCCGCAACAGATGCGCCTCGTCCGGTCCTGGGAAGTGAAACGCGAATGGCTCGCGCAGCTCGCCGTGCTCGAGGGTCTGGGCATCACGCCCACGCACCTGGACTCGCACCATCACGTGCATCGCCAGCCGGGCGTGTTCGCGGTCTATCGCGAGCTCGCCAAGACCATGTACCTCCCCGCGCGTGGCGCGATCATGCAGGAGATCACCGATCGGCTCCGCGCCGATGGAGTGCCGTGCGCCGACGCATTCATGCAGCAGTGGTCGGATGCGGAACCGACGCTCGAGCGACTCCTGACTTGCATCGCCGCGGCCGACGAGCACTGCCCGGATGGCGGCCTCATGGAAGTGATGTGTCATCCCGCAATGCTCGACGACGAGCTGCGGCGACGCTCGAACTACGCGGAAGAGCGCGAGACGGAGTTGCGCGTCCTGACCTCAGCGGAACTTCCCCGGCGTCTCGCGGACCTCGGCTACGAGGTGGTCACCATCCAGGCGCTGCGTTGATGCCCTTCTTCCACAACACGACCTTCGACACCGACCCGGTGATCGTCCACGGTCAAGGCGACGACCTCACCAAGCCTTTTTTTGCCGAGGTCCGCGACGCGTTCTTCGCCACACCCGCGTGTACGCTCGGACCACGTCCCGACCTCACGATCCTGACCTGGAACAGTCGCGAGACACCCGGCCTCCTCGAGCGCAGCCTCGACCATCTCGGCATCCCTTACATCGTCAAAGGCCGCGGCATCGCGGACTGGATCAACAGCCGCGACAAGCCACGGCTGACGGTGGATGCGCTGACGGAGATCGACACGCCGTACGTCATGGGCATCGACTCGTTCGATGCCTTCGTCACCGGCGACCCACTGCGATTGATCGCAGACTTCGAGATGCACTTCGACGCGGATCTGGTCTTCAACGGCGGGAAGGTCAATTGGCCGAACGTCACGGAGTTCAAGCGCTTCGAGGACGCACTGCCCGGCGCGCAGGAAAGCGAGTTCCGCTATCTCAACGGCGGCGCGTGGATCGGACGCCTCGACTTCTGCCGGCGCTTCTTCGCCGAGGCCTGCGCGACGGCGCCGGCCGCACTGCATCCGGAATCCGAGCAGGGCATCCTCAAGCAACTCCTCCCCCGCCACATCCCACGCGTGCAGATCGACTATCGCTGCCGGATGTTTCAGACCCTCGGGTACGTGTTCCGCCGGAACTTCCAGCTCCTCAGCGTTGATCGCAACTGCTGAAAGTTCATCCGCCGCAAGGCAAACGGATCGCCGTCATCGAGGATCGAGCCGCGGATGGTGGTCAGCGCGCACTGGTAACCGGCCTGCTCGATGGCCGCACGCGCATCGCCACTGATGTGCTCCGCATCGCCGTACGGATATGCGAAGGGAATGTCCCGCAATCCGAGGTGGCGTTGCAGGTCTGCGTGCGATCCCGCGATCTCGCTGCGAAGATCGTCCGCCGCGAGACGGCTCACCGTGCGATGCGTGCGCGTGTGCGAGCCGATCGTCCACCCGGCGTCGATGAGCCGGTGCAACCCCGCGGTGTCGAGCGTCCGGTACTTCTCCTGCCCGAGCGCGTAAGCACGGCATTCGTCCACGGTGACGCCGAGCTCCGCGAGCACACGCTCGTGCCACCGTCCGCGCTCTTCCTCTTCCAGCACCTTCAGACGCCGCTTGATCCGCTTGAGCGTCCAGGCCCGTCCCCATCGCGAGGCCATGGGATACGGCAACGGCCCGAGAAACGGCATCTTCAGCGAGCGACGGCGCGTGAGCCGGCAGGCGATCTCGATCTCGTCGAAGTGAAACAGTTGATGGTCCGGCGGCTCCAGTCTCTTCGTGACCACGAACACGGACGCGGGAATGCCCTTCGCCTTCAGAATGGGCAAGGCGTGATCGAGCACTCCCTGAAAGCCATCGTCGAACGTGAAGGCTACCGACTTTGGATCGGCCCGCCCTTCGCGCCACTGTTCGAGCATCGCCGGCAGCGAGACCGGGCGCAGACGTTTCACGAGATAGTCCACCTGCCGCGCGAACGACTTCGCCGAGAGTCGCGACGAGCGCTGATCGTACGGGTCGAGTGGACCAGGCAGGATGTTGTGGTAGTAGACGATGAACAAGAGCGAGCGATTCTAGCCCGAATGATTCAGACGACAAGCGTCCAAGAACCCGGAGCTCAACGATCCAACAAATCCTGTGGAGCGGTGGGCTTCAGCCCTCCGGGCTCTCGCGAGAAACTCCCCCTTTGCCGGCGCGGCTCTCGGCATGCGTGTCCCGAGAGCCTCACACGGCTTCGACCCATCCGGCGCGAGTGCCCGGCGGGCTAAAGCCCACCGCTCCACAGGATGTCCAAGTCCCCGGTTCGAGCAATACGGGAGGTGTGATTGGAACTGTTTCTGCTCTGGCGATCCGCGCGCATCGGCGCGAATGAAGTCCGCGACGAGTTGGAGCGGATGCTGGCGCCGCTCTTCGCGAGAACACCTGAGGTGCTCGTGCGACGCAGCGGCAATCCGTCGCTGGTCGTGGCGCACGCTCCCGTGCCCGGCTGGAAGCGCCCGTTCTTCGAAGAGGATGAAACCGGCTGGACGCAGGCCATCGAGTATCCGCTCGACTGGGCCGGCTCGTTGCGAGCTGCTGCGCGGAGCTTCGATGAGAATCCCGCTGCGACACTGCGAGAATTGAGCCCTCCCTTCTCGCTGCTCTGGGGTGCGCACGATTCTGAAGAGATCGCGCTTCAGAATGACGGACTCGGGCAGGCGCAGTTGTTCGAGTATCAGGACGAGCATCTCTGGGCGATCACCAATCGCATCCCGGCTCTCCAGGCGCTAGGCGTGAAGCTCGAGCCTGACCCCGATGAGTGGGCTGCGGCCACGACGCTGGGCTGGTTTCCGCTGGACACGACCGGATACCGCCGGGTGCGCCTGCTCGCACCGGGAACGCAACTGCACGTGAATGCCCGCGAGGTGCGGCGCGGGTCCGTCGATGTGCTCGACGACTGGCTGCATCCTCCCGAGCGGCCCGAGGCGGAGTGGCTGGAGATCGGCCGCGCGTCGCTGTTGCGGTACCTCCAGGTGGCCAGCCGGAGCTGGGATGCCTCGTCCGTGGGGCTGACCGGCGGATGGGACAGCCGCGCGGTCGTCGCATCCCTGCGTGTGGCAAACGCGCCGTTCCGCGCGCGGGTGAAAGGACCCGCCGGTTCGCCGGATGTCACGCTGGCCACCGAGCTCGCGCGGATCGCCGGCATCCCACTGCGCCACGATGACTCCGCGGAGCGTCCTCCGTCCGAGGCGGGCGAGTGGCGCCGCGGCATCGCTCTGGCCCTGCTGTGGCAAGGCGGGCAGATGGACTTCGACAAGCACAAGACCCTTTTCGCCAACGGGCGGCGCCTCGACGACGGCCAAGTGAATCTCATGGGTCAGCACGGCGAGATCGTGCGCGCGTTTCACTACGGCGAGGCCGTGCGCCGCTTTCCCGATGGCGTCGTGCCGGACGACGTGCAGATGGAGGAACGGTTCATCTCGCGCCGGCTGGCCGCGCGCCTTCCGTACCTGCGTGCGGATCGGATCGATCGCGTGAGCGACATCATCCGCGCGGCATTCCTCCGTGCGCACGATCATCGCCTGACCAGCATCGCCCGGCTCGACTTCTTCTATCTGTTCGAGAACACCCGCCGCGGAAACGCCGCCTCGCTCGCCGCACAGACCGGCATCGTGGTCACGCCGTTCCTCAACCCGGACCTGATCCGCGCCGCATTCGCTCTCAGCCCCGCGGCCAAGGCCCACAACACACTGCACCACCACATCGTGGCCACGAACGCTCCGGAGTGGAGCTCCGTGCCGTTCGACCGTAAAGAGGAAGGAGCCTCGCTCCAACACGGCGAGAGCCGCTACTACGACGCGCGTCTGGCCTGGCGCGAAGTAGGCGCGTCCCTGATCGAAGACGCACTCCGCGACGGCGGCTTCTGGACCGAGGTCTTCGACCCCGACCTCACCCGCCTCCACGCGTTTGAGGCCCCGGACGAGCTGGCCATGCTGGCCGTGCTCGAGGATGTGTTGTGAGGATCGCGGTGACCCTCGAGAGTTGGAATTATTGAGCCGCCACATACGGCCAATGGACGGTACGGTTGCCCCTGGTGAGGATAAAGAGAGCCTCGGAGCGCTGGCGTCCCGCCGGCTGGCCATGCGGCGTCCCGCCGCGGCCGGGGGCATTCGCAGCCGAAACCCAGCATAGCGAGACGTGTGTCCTTCGCGCTTGGCGCGCTCCCCCTCCCGGGGCGAGGACGCCCCCCAGCCAGCCGGCGAGACGCCGGCGCTCCGCGCGAGCGCCGTTCGCAATCCGCCGCATTCACACCGCAAGGCCTGCGGCGCGGTAGTACTCCAATGCGTCGCGTCGCGCGCGCTCGGCGTTGAACTCACTCAGTGCTCGTTCGCGTGCGGAGGAGCCGAGGCGTTGGCGCAGAGTTGGGTCGTCCAGGAGGGACTCCAGCGCGCGGACGAAAGCCGCGCCGTCGGAGGGATCGACGAGGAGGCCGTCGACACCGTCGCGGATCATCTCGGGGATGCCGCCTACATCCGCGGCCACGATGGCGCGGCCCGCGGCCATGGCTTCGAGCAGCTTGTTCGGACTGCCGTCGGAGAATGACGGAAAGGCCAGCACGTCGCAGGCATGCATGTAGCCGAGGACGCGAGTGTGCTCGACACGGCCGGCGCGGACGATGCGGGGTGCGCTGCGTAACGAGTCGATGAGGGCGGTGTAGTAGTGGGCCTCGACCGGCCGGAACGGACCGACCAGGAGGAGCGACAGGTCACGCGTCTCGGTGAGTGTCTCGAACGCGCGCAAGAGGAAGTCGAGGCCGACGATGCGCCGGAACTCGCCGACGCAGCCGATCACCGACGGAGCCAGCGGCGGGAGCGCGACCGGTTCGGTCGCGAAGTCGGAGGGGTCGATGTAGTTGTGGCTGACCAGCACGGGTCCTGCCGGACGCAGGAGCCCTTCGAGCACTCTCTTCGCGGTCGTGTTCATGCACACACACACTCGCGCCACTCCGGCCGCGACCTGGAGCTGCGCGAGGCTGGGACCGAAGACCCACGTGTCGAGATCGACCCCGCGGAACGACAGGATCAGCGGCAGGCCAGCCTGCACCGCCGCATAGGCACCGATGAGCGGCCGGGCACCATAGGCTCCGAACACGTGCAACGCGTCGAGACGCTCGCGCTGCGCGAGTCGCACGAGCGTGCGCGTAAAGGCGTACTGGCGAAGGTGCGAGCCGCCGGAGAGGGCGTCGCTGCGCAAGTCCGCCGCGCGGATGCGGAAGCCGCGCTGGCCGCCATACTCGAGCTCCTCGACGACGCCCGGCCAGTCCCGCTCGTTCGCGCTGTCTTTGATGGCGATGGGGATCACGTCGATGTCGCCGGACATCAGTCGCGCATGCCGTGCCGAAGCCACACGCAGTCCGCCGACCTGTTCCAGTTCTTCGAAGATGAGTCCGACGCGGGGTTTGGGTCTAGTGGTCAATCGTTCCTCTTGTCAGGTCTATCGGTTGGCGGTTGGCGGTGGAACGCGGGTCCTCACCACAGAAGTCACTACTGGCCTCTTCGCGCGGCGCGCACAACCCCTGTCATCCCGAGCGGGTGGCGGGTGGGTGGCGAAGGATCCCCTGCCGGCGGAGCGAGTGTCGTGCTTCGGCAGGGGATCCTTCGCCCCCCATCCCACCTCCCGCTCAGGATGACAGGCCATTTCACCATGGGTTGGCGAGCGCAGCCCGCGCTGTGCCTCTGTGATGAGACCTTTCGTTGCCGTCCGATCTTATCCGCATCGCCAAGACGCACCGACAACAACCGATCATACGGCGATGGCCTCGCGCACGAGCTGCGCGGTGCGCTCGGCACCGCCGAGGTCGATGTGCAGGTTCGCGGGTGGGGTTGCCTGATCGATGGCTAAGGCCAGCGAGATGGGAGTGAGCGCGTCCTCCGTGACGATGCGCACCAGTCCGCGCTCGGACAGTGCGGTACATCGCAGGCCTTGTTCGGTCTCGCCTTCTCGAGCGAAAGGCACGAGCACCGCGGGCACTCGCGCCGCGAGCAGTTCCATGGTCGTGTTGTAACCCGCCTGCGACACCGAAACCACCGCGGCTCGGAGCAACGCGGGGAAATCTTTGCGATGCGTTTCGACGATGACACCCTCCGGCGCCTCACGCCGTAAGGCTTCCACGGTTCCCGCTGCGAGATTGAGCCCGCACAGCAGGCGCCAGGGATGCGACCGATAGCGCGTCAACGGTCGCGCGGCCAGGGCCGTGCGCAGCAACCGCTCCCCTACCGCTCCGCCACCGACGGACACGAGCACCTCGTTCGTCGCGTAACGGTCTTCGCTCATGGCCTCGACCACGTAGCCGGTGTACTCGATCCGGTCGCGCAATCGCGCGGCCGGAGGCAGACTGCGTTCGAGCGTGATCACGGACGGATCGCCATGAATGAGCAGGCGATCGAAGTGCCGCTCGGCGAGCTTGACCATCCGTTCGTTCTGGGACGCCTTTCGCTTCGGTTGCACGATGTCCCGCATCGACGAGACTCGCACGCACTTCGCACGCGCAGCCGCGTTCAGCAGGGACACCAACTCGGTGCGGAACTGCAGGCGTCCGAAGGGAAACATGTCGATGATCAGCGCACGCGGCCCGACATCCTGAAAGACGCGGAGCAGCTCACGACGCCTGCGCCACCACAGCCAGGGTGTGACGCGGCGTCCGCGCTCGTCGATGAGTCGGTAGGTGCCGGCATCGCGGGCCTCGATCATCGGAAGTCGGACGATCCGGGCGCCGCCGAAATCGAGGCCGGGGAGCGGACGGCCACCGGCGACGACGGTGACCTCCAGCCCCGCCGCGATCATCGCGCGCACGAGGACCGAGCTGCGTTTGAGGTGACCGATTCCGATGAGGTGCTGGACGTAGAACAGCACTCTCATCGAAGACGTCACCAGGAGTTCCGGATGACCGACGCCAGCAGATCGTCTTCCTGGGTGTTCCAGGAACCCTGGCCGGCCAGCACTTCGCAGTCAGGCGCGCCGGAAAGCAACTCGCCGAGGAGGAACTGCCGCCCGGCGGTCGGAACGATGGCGTGGATGCCGCGTTCCTCGAGTTGCCGGATCACGGCCGGCGAGGCCATTCCGGCGCCGCTCCAGGGGCCCCAGTTGATCGCGACCACATGAACGGACGGCCACGACGCGGACATGGACCAGGCCAGCCGGTTCACGACCTCGTTGGCCGCCGCATAGTCGACCTGTCCGCGATTCCCGATGCGTCCCGCCACGGAACTGAACAATACCGCGAAGCGCAGCGTCGCGGGACGGAGCAGTCTGGCCAACAGAAATGCACTGTCGGCCTTGGTGTCGAATACGCGATCGAACGACGCGCTGTCCTTCTCCGCCAGCAGCTTGTCTTCGATGACGCCGGCGCCATGCACGACGCCGTCGAGACGCCCGAAGCGCGTGTAGATCTCATCGAGCAGCGATCCGAGCTCACTCTCGCTGCGAACGTCGACAGAGCGATACTCAACCTCGGCACCCGCTTGGCTCAGCAGGTCCAGGGTCTGTCTCGCTTCGCGGCGTTGCAGCACCGCGCGGATCTTCTCCTCGATCAGCACCGGCGTGATGCGCTCGCCGTCAGCGCGCGGGAGAGAGAGGAAGTGGCGCCGCAACTCCGCTTCATCGCGATGGGCCGTGGCCGGCTCTTCCGGTTGCGGCTCCGGCGAGCGACCCGCCAGGATGATCCGCACGCCGGGCGACGCCAGACCGCGCGCCACCTCCGCGGTGATTCCACGCGCGCCGCCCGTGATCAAGAGGACGTCTCCCGCCGCGACGGCCGGCATCCGCGGCTCCGGAACCTCCACGCTGACGGCCTCGGCGCGGAACACGCTCCGGACTCCGTTCGCGTAGCCGATCTCGAAGTCGTCGTTGCGCGCGAGCAGCTCGACGAGAATCTTCGATGCTGCCGTCGCAGGACGCTGAACCTCGTCGAAATCCACGACCTTCGCGTGAACGCCGCTGATCTCGCTGGTCAGCGTCTTGAGCACGCCATACACGCCGCCCGCGGCCGGCGAGCCCGGTCCGCACACGCCGTTGCGTCCCCACGCTCCGCCCAGCAATGCGGCGCCAAGCGCGTAGGCCTCCCCTTCGAGCGCGTAGCGCTGCAAGTCGGCGGAGACCGCGCGCAGAATGTGAAAGAGACTCTTGACGGCCATCGTCGCGTCGTCACGCCAGCCGGCAAGTGTGCCGGGCATGCCCGACGGAGCGAGCGGCGCGAGGTGGACGACCCCTTGGACGGTCCCGAGCTCCGCCCTCTTCTCGCGAATGAGCTCCTCGATCCCTTCCGGCGACTCCAGGATCTCGCGAGAGAGGAGCGCCACCTCGGCGCCGAGTTGTCGCAGTGAGTCCGCGACGCCCGTCGCGATGCCGAAGGCATCCTCGGTCACGAGGAACAGTCCTCGCAACCGGGTCAGACTGAAGAGTGGAGCCAATTCTTCGAAGCCGCGGATCACGAACCGGGGACAGGCCACCTCGGGCTCCGCCACCTCGAGCTTCTCGATCTTCACCGGCACTTCGACTTCCACTCTTGCCGGAGCCACCTGCTCGGGAGCGGCGACATCCTGCGAGCGCAGCACCACGTCGACCCAGCCTTTGAACGTCTTCAGCCGCAGCAGTTCGTCCGCGCGAGCAGTCGAGGTGACGGGCAATTGCTTGAGGATCGCGTCGACGATCTCCATCCGTTTGATGGAGTCGATCCCCAGTTCCGCTTCAATGTCCTGCTCGAGGCCGAGCACTTCCGCCGGATAGCCGGTGCGCTGGCTGACGAGGGAGACGACCAGGTCGCTGAGCGCCGCACGATCCAGCGGCCGGTTGGCGGTTGTCGGTTGCCGGTTGTCGAGGGGCTCCGCGACTGTGTTCGTTGGCGCGACGATCGGCTGCGGGATCGGGGTCGGCGCCGCCGCGGGCATCGCGACCGCGGGCATGACCGGAATTGCCGGCAACGCCATCGTGGGCAGGGCCGGCATCGCGGGCATGGGCATCGCGGGCATGGCCGAGCCGCCGAGGAAGCGCGCCATCACGCTTTCCTGCACGGCCAGGAACTGGCGCATCGTCTCCTGGTACGAGCGATACGCTTCGAGGAGGTCGGACGAAGGTGCCGCGGGGGGCGGCGGTGTTGCCGGTCGGGTCATCGGGTTCTCCGCATTCTTCTGCACGGCTTCCCAATCCAGTTGGGGTAACGCGCCGATCTGATCGCGCGGCTCTTCGCGAGTGCGGCGTACACCGCCTCCATCGACCCACCACGCCTGCGCGCGCGTCTGCGGCTTCGCCTCCGGGTGAAGATCGCGCCCCGCGAAGAGCGCTTCCACGTCGACGGCCACACCGCTTGCGATCAACGTGGCCAGCCCGGTGAGGAACCCGCGCAGGCCGCTGGTGCCGAGCGGGACGGCTACCGTGTTCTCCAGTGTCTGCTGCACGAGTCCGGTCAGGATGGCTTTCGGTCCGAGCTCGATGAACACAGTCGCGCCGTCCGCCGCCATGGCCTGCACCTGCCCGAGGAAGTTCACGGGCCTGCGAAGGTGCGCGCTCAACTGCGAGCGCACGGAGGCGGAGTCGTGCGGGTACGGGCGTGCGGTGTCGTTGGCGTAGACCGGAACGCGCGACTCGCCGAGAGCGCACGCATCGATGGCCGCGGCCAGAGGTGCTTCCGCGCCGGCCATCAACGGCGAGTGGAACGCCCCGGACACGGGGAGCAATCGCGCATTCGCGCCCGCGGCACTCAGACGCGCAACGGCTGCTTCGATCGACGCGCGCGGCCCGGAGATGACGCTCTGCCGCGGAGCGTTGCGGTTCGCGATGACGACGCCGTCGAAGTCGCGCAGTCGCGGCTCGAGCTCGTCGGCCGGCATCGCGATCGCGGCCATCGCGCCCGCTTCGGCTTGCGCCATCAAGCGGCCTCGCGTCTCCGCGAGCGCCAGGAACGACTCGCGATCGAGCACTCCCGCGGCGTGCAGCGCCGTGAGCTCGCCGAAACTGTGACCGGCGACCATCGACGCCTCGAGCCCGAGGCGTCGCGCGAGATCCAGGTAGCCGAGCGACAACGCGCCGATGGCCGGCTGGGCCACGTGAGTATCGTCGACGCTCGCCGACTGCCTCTGATCGCCGTCGGTGTCGAACACGGACTCGGGAAACACCAGGCGGCTCAGTGGCTGCGCATAAGCTCCGCGCGTGAGCCGGTCCGCGAGCTCGATCGACGCGCGCATCTCCGGAGCATAGAGCGCGAGCTCGCGTCCCATGTTCACGTGCTGCGCTCCCTGTCCCGGAAACAGGAAGGCGATCTTGTGAGGTGTGGCGGGCGGAGCATCGAGACGCAAACGGCTCGACGCACCCAGCGCCTCGCCCTCCTCGAGATGCCGCAGTGCGGCGTCGAGCTCGGCGCGCAACTGTGCCAGCGAGTCTGCAACGACAGCCAGAACCGCCGGTCCGCCGGATGTCTTCGCTCGAGCGGCGGCGACGTCGGAGAGACGCGGATCCGCGGCCAGCGAGTCGCGCAGCGCGCGGACCTCCGCGGCGAGAGCCGTGCGATTGGCGGCGCGCACCAGCACCAGCTCGTACGGCCACTCATCGCCGCCCGGCGCGTGAGGATCGACGTCGCGGCGATACTCTTCGAGCACCGCGTGGAAATTCGTGCCGCCGAACCCGAACGCGCTGACGCCCGCGCGCCGCGGCGTTCCGCCGTTCTCGAACCATGGCCGCGCCTCGCGGAGGAGGTACGCCGGACCTCGGGGATTGGCCAGCGGCTCCAGTGGCTCCTCTACCCCGGCGTGGGGCGGCAGGGTCTTGTAGTAGAGCGCGTAGATCGCCTTGACCAGCCCGGCCATCCCGGCCGCGGCCTTGGTGTGGCCGATGAGGCTCTTCACGGAACCGACCGCGCAACTCTTCGCGGTCGCGTCGGCGCCGTCGAGCGCGCCCACGATCGTCTCGAGCTCCGCACGATCGCCCACCGGTGTGCCGGTGCCGTGCGCTTCGTAGAGCCCGATGGTGGACGGGGAGAAGCCGGCCGCGCGATAGGCGCGCGTGACGGCGCGGCGTTGGCCGATCGGGCGCGGCGCGGTCATGCCCAGCGCCTTGCCGTCACTCGAGCCGGCCACCGACTTGATCACGGCATAAATGCGATCGCCGTCGCGCTCGGCGTCGGCCAGCCGCTTGAGCACGACGACCACCACGCCTTCGCTGATGACGATGCCGTCCGCGTTGCGATCGAAGCTCTGCACCTTGCCGCGCGGCGAGAACGCCTGGGTGCGGCTGAAGCCGAGATAAAAATACGGGTGCTGTTCGAGGTCCAACCCGCCCGCGACAACCATCGCGCTGTGTCCACCGCGCAGCTCGTGAACGGCCAGGTCGATCGCTGTCAGCGATGAGGCGCATGCGGCGTCGACGGTGTAGTTCGCGCCGCCGAGGTCGAGCCGGTTCGCGACGCGGCCCGCGGTCACGTTCGCCAGCGAGCCCGCGAACGCTTCGTCGCTCCATTCCGGCAGCCGCTTCCACATCTCCTCTGTCGGCGAGTCGACGACGAACGGGAGCAGACTGCGCATGATGAAGCCCTGCTCGAGATCGCCGTTCGCGGCCGCGCCGAGAATCACCGAGGTGTTCTCGCGATCGAAGTCGCCGTTCTCGTAGCCCGCATCCGCGAGGGCCTGCCGCGCGATCTCCAGAGTCAGGAGTTGCGAGGTGCTGAGTTGCGTCATCGAGTTCGGCGGAATCCCGAAACGAACCGGATCGATGGGAATCTCGTCGATGAAACCGCCCCACTTCGAGAACGTCTTGTCCCGGTCCTTGGTGTCGGGCGAATAGAGCAGGCGCCAGTCCCAGCGATGCTTCGGGATCTCGGTGATCGTGTTCTTCTTTTCCAGGATGTTGCGCCAGTACGTCCGTGAAGTCGTCGCGCCGGGCAAGAGCGTACCGATCCCGATGATGGCCACGTCGGCCGGGCGCGACTCCTCGGCTGCACGTCCTTCGGGCACGGCGTCCTCGAGCATCTCCTGACCGCCGATGGCCACGTCGTCGTGCAACTCCTCGATCGTCACAACAGAGGCACGCATGGTGGCCAGGCTGCCCATCATGAACATCCCCTCGCGACGTTGCCGGTCGCGGCTCAAGGGGATCAGCTCGCCGCCTTCGCGCAACAGCCCTTTGGCGCCGGCCCGGGAACGCCCCATGGCCAGGAGCGCCAGGGTGTCGTTGATCTCATCGTTCGACCGGCCCGCGGCCGTCATGTCGCGGCGCGTGCCTTCGAACTCCTCGGCGAACGGAGAGGGCGCGCAGCGCACGACGTGTCCCGGTCCGGTCTTCAGCTTCACCGTGCGGCGGCAATCGAGAGCCTGCTGCTGGAACTCCTGCACGATGGCTCCGCACGACACCGCTTCTTCGGTGAACAGGTAGGCCGAGCCCATGAGCACGCCCACCTTCATTCCGCGCTCACTGAGCGGCGCAGCCAGCGCCGCGACCATCGCCGCCGAGCGTGCGTCGTGAATGCCGCCCGCGAAGAGCACGTGAACATTCTCCGACTCGCTCTTGGGAACCTCGCGAAGCAGCGTCGCGATCATCGACTCCCACAGGACGAAACTGCTGAGCGGTCCGATGTGACCGCCGCACTCGCGCCCTTCGAAGATGAAGCGGCGTGCGCCTCCTTCGAGGAACAGCGGCAGGAGCGTGCGCACCGGAACGTGCAGGTAGGTGGCCACGCCGTGGCGTTCGAGCTCCGCGGCCTGATCGGGACGACCTCCCGCGATGAGCGCAAACGGCGGACGCGCACGCACCAGCTCCGCCAGTTGTTCGTCGCGTCGATCCGGCGGGACGAAGCCGAGGATGCCCACACCCCAGGAACGCTCGCCGAGTCGGGCACGCGTTTCGTCGAAGAGCTTGCGCGCTTCCTCTCCTGTCATGAGGGCCAGCGCCAGGAGAGGCAGACCGCCACCCGCGGCAACGGCTTCCGCGAATGCCGGACTATCGCTCACGCGAGTCATCGGACCCTGAACGATCGGGCAGCGCGTGCGATGCGATTGCGCCAGTGGAGAGTCGACGGCCAGCGGACGCAGACGGGCAGCCGTCTTGACTTGTTCCGCGCTGGCCTCGAGCACCGCGCGCAGCAGACGTCCGGTGGTCTTGTAGCGGTCGCGGAAGCCCGCGGCCAGCCCAGCGGCCTGGCCCATCGGCCATGCGGCCTCCCGGAGATCGCTCCAGCCGAGATGCGTGCCGGCTTCCACGATCCATTCTTCTCGCGTCAGCTCCGAGGCCGCCATCCGCTGCAGCCGGAGTGCGGCGGGCAGGTCGGGACGCAAGAGCACTCGGCAGGACGCGCCGAGGCTCTCGCCGAGCACCTGCGCTTCCTGTCCCTCGATTCCTTCGAGGATCGCTTTCCATGGCGCCGGCAGCGGCGACTCGGGCATGAGCCACAGTTGATCGTCGAGCACGACGCCGGCGGCACCGCCCGCGCGGCACGCGGCCGCGGTGGCTGGACCAATGCCGCCCTGCACGTACACGGGGCAATCCGTCGCCGCGAGCACTTTCTGCGCGAGGATGAACGCGGCGTCGCTGCCGGCCCATCCCCCGCACTCACTGCCTCGGGCAATGAACGCGTCCGCATGCTGAGCGCGGTCCAGATCGGCTGCATCCGTCAGCTCGACCACGACCACACGTCCCGGCTCGCTGACTTCGATCGCGGCAGCGGAGCCGGCAATCACGAGCCAGTGCGGCCGGCCTCGAAGCTGTTCGAGCAGAGCACTGCTCGACGGCAATTGCGCGGCGCTCAGTCGCAACCCGATGATCGCTCCGGGTCCGGCCAGTTCGAGAAGGCGCTGCAGGTTCTGGCGGGCTTGTTCAGGATCGCGGCAAAACTCGCCGTCGAGAATGGCAACGGCGCCTGCGCGAGCAGTGGCGACGGCCAACCCTGGATGAGGAAGGCCGAGAGGCGTGACGGTGATGGCGTGAAAGGGAGTCATGCCGGCTTTCTGAGGCTCAACGGCTGCGCGCCGCCATCCTGGACGCCGCGGTCACGCTGCGGCGGAGCAAATGGAGTGAGGCAGCAGGGGCGTTGCCTCACTCCATTCGTCGGTTACTTCTTCGCCTTCGCTGCTGCGGCCGCGGCCCGATGCTCGAGGTGCGCGTCGATGAGCGGAGCATGGTCGAGAAGCGGAGTGACGTCGAAGCCACCCACGCCGAACTCGCGCAGCCTGCGGGCGAGGGTCGCATGCGACTCGGCATTGACGATCCAGACGCTGCCGCCGCCGACCTTGGCGTAGGCGCCGAGGATGGCACCCTTGTCGATGCCCTCTTTGACTTTGTCTTTCACTGCCTGAAGCCCTTCGGCGTCGAGGCGGTTGAGGTGGAACATCATTCTCTTACTCTCAATCAAAAAAATGGCCATGAAGTCTCTCCTTCTTCGCAGGTGGATGTAGCGCACTCCAGGGGAATGACCAGTCTTATTTCAATTATTGGGGATGGGCACAAGGAGCGTATCAGCGTCGTTCCGGGGTGTCAACGCCTTGCCGAGTCGTCACTCGTTTCGTCTCTTTTTCGCGCGTTCGTTCCACCTTCTTCGCCCTCGCTTCTTCGCACTTTCGCTTCGAGCCGTGGAGTCGTCGAGTCGTCGAGTCGTCGAGTCTTCGAGCCGCATCGAAAATTCTTCGCGCGCCACACAACCCCCTGTCATCCTGAGAGGTGTGTGCAGGAATCCGCGGCTTTCCCAGCCTGTCATCCTGAGCGGGTGGCGGGTGGGTGCGAAGGATCCCCTGCGGTAAGCGACACCCGCGCAGGTTGGCGGGACCGCGGTTCTCGTGCTCGCACGTTCATCGTTCTTTGCACGAGATCCTTCGCCGTCTACGCGGCTCAGGATGACAGTCCAAGGTGGCGTTGGGTGACGGCGGAAGCCGCTGTGAGACTACGAGACGACCCCCGAAGACTCGAAGACTCGAACACTCCACGGCTCGAAGACTCGATGCCTCACGACTCGAGAACAGGGCACAAGACAGTGGGAGAGGAGATGGAGAACGAGGTAACCTTTCCTCCGTGCAAGCCTTGTCATCGGAGTTTCGCTCGTGGGAGTTCCAGTTCCTTTGGTCGATCGGCCTCTACGAGGGCGAAGGGCCGTTGGCGTTGCGTCCCGCGGCTTCGGTCACCAATCCCATGCTCACTCCCGCTTCCGTCACCGACATTCCTGCCGGGTTCGTGGCCGATCCGTTTCACGTGCGCGCAGGCGATGCGTTCCACCTCTTCTTCGAAGTGTGGAATGACCGCGAGCGGCGCGGCGAGATCGCATGCGCCACGAGTTCGGATGCGCGCACCTGGACGTACGACCGGGTCGTGCTTCGCGAGCCGTTCCACCTCTCCTACCCGTGCGTGATGCAGGTGGGCGATGCGTTCTACATGGTTCCGGAGACGCGGCAGGCGCAGTCCGTGCGACTGTATCGGGCCGACTCTTTTCCGCACCGTTGGACCTTTGTGCGTGAGCTGCTCCGCGGAGACTTCGCGGACGCCACTCCGTTTCACCACGACGGCCGCTGGTGGATGTTCGCCCACCGCGGTCTCGACGAGCTGCGCCTCTTCTCCGCCGCGACGCTGGACGGCACGTGGTCCGAGCATCCGGCCAGCCCGGTCGTGGCGGGCAATCGCAGCCTGTCCCGTCCGGGCGGGCGCGTGCTGGCGCATGACGGCCGTCTCATTCGCTTCGCTCAGGACGGCTGGCCCCTGTACGGCACATGTGTGCGAGCGCTCGAGATCGACCTCCTCACCGCCGGCGACTATCAGGAACACGAACTGCCCGAGAGTCCGATCATCGCGGCAACCGGTGACGGCTGGAGCTCGCTGGGCATGCACCACGTCGACTTCGTGCAGACGCAGGACTCCTGGCTGGCCATCGTCGACGGTTACACTGCAGGAGACATCTCCCTCGCACCGCCCGCATGACAGAGCCCTTGCAAGCACCCGTGTCGGGCCGCCCCGCGGTCTGCCTCGTGACCATCGAGTACTGGCCCTCCGTGGGTGGAGTCGCGGTGGCCGTTCGACGCCTCGTGCGGTCGCTCGTCGAGGATGGATACGACGTCCACGTCATCGTGCCCCTGTTCGACGGTGGTCCGCTCGAGACCACACGGAGCCGGGAAGACGGTGCGACGGTACACCGCGTGCCCATGAATCTCGCCGCGGGGTTGCGCCAGGCAAGCCTCTCCTTCCTCGGCTTCGTCCGCGAGCTCGATCGTGAGGTGGGCTTCGCGCTCTTCCACAGCTTCTTTCTGGTGAAGGCTTACGCCTGCACGCTCCTGGCGGGCAGGCGCCCGGTGATCATCAGCATCCGGGGCGGAGACATGGTCACGCAGCATCACCCCTCGATCCGCGCCACCGCCGTATTCTCGTTGCAGAAGGCGCGCTGGATCACCTCGGTCAATCAAGTCCAGCTCGATGATCTGCAGCGGCTCGTCGACCTGACCGGCCGCAGCAGCGTGCTCCGCAACGGCATCGCCTCCGTTGCCCCGTCCTCGCGATGGAGTCTGGCGCGTTGCGAGCGCGGCACCGCCGGCACGGTCGGCCAGTTCCGGCGCGTCAAGGACATCCCGCTCCTGGTGCGTGCCTACGCGGCCGTCGATCCAGCGCTGCGTCGCAAGCTGCGCCTCATCGGCTCCTTCACCGAGACGACGGAGGAGCAGTGGTCGCAGACGCTGATGCGCGAGCTCGGCGTCGAGGCACAGGTCGAGGTCACCGGCAATCTCCTCCACGAGCGCGTGCTCGACGCAGTCGCGTCGCTGCACGTCTACGTCCAGAGCAGCGCCTTCGAAGGTCTCCCGAACGCGCTGCTCGAGGCGGCTGCGTGCGGCGTGCCCCTCGTGGCCACCGCCGTGGGCGGCATGAAGGAAGTGCTCCGCGACGAAGAGAATGCGCTCGTCGTCCCCCACGGCGATCCCCGCGCCCTCGGCCACGCCATCGAGCGCATCCTCGCCGATGACCGGCTCGCCACCCGCCTCTCCGAAGGCAGCCTCGCACTCGCCGCCGAGCTGTCCATCGACCGGGAACAGTCCGCCTGGCTGGATCTGTACCGACGCACGCTCGCCTCGTAGCGAACTACGCGGCCAAAGCGACGAGCCGAGGAGCGCCGGCGTCCCGCCGGCTGGCCATGCGGCGTCCCGCCGCGGGCGGGGGCATTCGACGCCGAAACCCAGCATCGCGAGACGGGCGTCCTTCGCGCAATGCGCGCTCCCCCGCCCGGGGCGAGGACGCCCCCCAGCCAGCCGGCGAGACGCCGGCGCTCCGCTCAGATTTGCGCAGAAATCCAAGCGCATCCCAATCCTGTCATCCTGACAGAGGCTGTGCAGAAATCCGCGCGTTATCCAGCCTGTCATCCTGAGCGGGCGGTGGAGTGGGTGGCGAAGGATCTCGTGCGAAGAACGACGAACGTGACGAGCACGAGAATCGCAGTCTCGTCCAACCTGCGAGGGTTTCGCTTACCGCAGGAGATCCTTCGCGCCCACCCACCACCCGCTCAGGATGACAGGTTGGGAAAGCCGCGGATTTCTGCACACACTCTCAGAGGTTGTAACGCCGGCGTTCCGCTCAGCGCTGCATGATCTTTCCCATTGGACCGCGGACGGAAACGGCCACGCGATAGCCGTCGTCGGCAGGAAGAGCGGCTACGGTCCATCCGTCGAGCTTCGGATCTCCACCGAGGTTTTGCACATCGCGCAGCTCCTGCTCGACGGGCAACACTGAGAATGAAGCCAGGTTGATGGCCAGCCCGCCACCCACTGCCTTGATCACCGCTTCCTTCGCGGTCCAGATCGCGAAGAACGCGCCGGCTGGATCGCCCGCCTCCTCCACGACGCGCGACTCGACGGGTGAGAAGAATCTTCGCGCCATCGTGAGGAGGTTGTGCATCCGCCGCGTCTGGAGCTCGACATCGATTCCCACCGGGGTGCTCCGGGTGATGGCGATGGCGACGCGATCGCCCGCGTGGCTGACATTGAACTCGAGCGCGCCATCCGCCAGCGCCGGCTTACCTTGCTGCCCCGTGACGAACACCAACTCCCGCGGATCGCGATGCAGCGATTCTCCGAGCAACCTCCGCAACATCCCCCGACCCACCAACGCCCGCCGGCGGTCATCTTCGTAGCGGTACTGCTCCACACGAGCGCGCTCCGCGTCATCGAGCAGATCCCACAGACCGCCTTCCGACTCGCGCACCGGCACGACGCGCACGAGAATCTGATGGTCGCCGATCACGCGCTCGATAGTAGCAGCGCGGCAGAGGCGGCCGTGCCGCCCTAACGCACGCGATTGCGAACGAGCAGGGCCAGCTCGCGCAGCGGAGCCGCCGAGGCGCCGAGCGATTCGATGGAGGCGAGTGAGGTGTCGACGAGCTCCTCGCTCAACTTCCGCGCGCCGTCGACGCCCGCGAGCTTGACGAACGTCAGCCGTTGTTCGTCTTTGCCCACGTCCTTCCCCAGTGTCTCCGGAGTGGACGTCACATCGAGCACGTCGTCGGTGATCTGGAAGGCCAGGCCGAGGTTCTTGGCGAAGATCTCGATGCGCTGCAAGGGCGCGGGATGAATGTTCGCGAGCATCCCACCCAGCGCGGCGGAGGCCACGAAGAGCGCGCCGGTCTTGCGCGAGTGGATGAGCTCCAGCGTGTGGAAGTCGAGCTTCGAGCCTTCGCTGTGCAGGTCTACCGCCTCCCCGGCGATCGTCCCGTCCCAGCCGACCGCGTCCACGACGCGCTGGAGCACTGTCCGCATCGGCCAGCGCCGAGGCGAGCATTCCTCGTGCGCCTGGGCCACGAATCCGTATGCATGATTCAGCAGCGCCACCGCGGACAGGATGGCCAGATCCTCGCCGAACTCGCGATGCAACGTCGGAGCTCCGCGTCGCAGCAACGCATCATCCATCGCCGGCAGGTCGTCCAGGATGAGCGACGAGGCGTGGATCATCTCCATGGCCGCGGCCGCGGCGACGAGCTTCTCCGCCTTGACCCCGAAGGCCTCACCGACCGCGAGCGTGAGCACCCCCCGCACGCGCTTCCCCGCCGAGACCAGCGAACGCCGCAACGGAACCTCGAGCGGCGCGGGCGCTTCCGGCCGGACCGCAGCCAGGAACGCGTCGATGCGAATGCGGCGGGTCGTGAAGTAGTCGTTCACACGTGGGCGGCCGGCGGTTGATGGTTGGCCGGGGCCGAACCGTTGCGGGGCTTCGTCTCCCGCCAACTGACAACCGCCAACCGACAGCGCATGTTAGCATCCGGCCTCGGGAACTCTATGCGGATGAAACACTTCGGCCGGACTCAGCAGATGTGGGCTCTCGTCGCGTCGTGCCTGCTGGTTTTCAGCCTGTTACTGCTGCTCGTTCCAGAGATGACGTTCTCGCTTTGGTGGAAGGTGTTCATCGTGGCCATGATCGCCTCGGCGATCTCCATCGGCATTTTCAACGCCTGGCTGCGGAACGTCCTGACCCGCCGCGAAGGGATCATCGGCCTGGTCAACCGCATCACCGCGGGCGACCTCTCGCTGTCCGCGCGCGAGATCGCGACCGCGGCGCAGTCGAACCGCACCGCCGCGGCGATGCGTGGTCTGGTGACGAACCTCGAACGCACCATCCGCCGCTTCGGCCAACTGGCCTCGGATGTGTCCCGTGCCAGCGAGCAGATCAGTGGCCGCTCACGCGTCCTCGCCCAAAGCGCCACCGAACAGCTCTCCTCCACGGAGCTCACTTCCGGATCCGTGTCGCAGATCGACAACTCCATCAACACCGTGCGCAGGAACATGGAGGATCTCTCGGCAAACGCCGAGGAGACTTCCACCTCGGTGCTGGAGATGTCTGCCTCCATCGAAGAGGTCAGCCGCATCGCGGACACGCTGGCCGAGTTCGTCGAGCAGACTTCCTCGGCCATCGAAGAGATGGTCGCCTCCATCAACAACGTGGCCACGAACACAGAGAGCTTCTCCTCGTTCGCCACGCAGACCGCCTCGTCCATGGTGGAGATGAATGCCACCACCGAAGAGATCCGCAACTCCGCGCGCCAATCCTCCGAGCTCGCCCGCTACGTGAAAGACGCAGCCAACGAAGGGCGCGCCGCGGTCGAAGGCACCGTGGACGGCATGCGCAAGATCCAGGTGGCCGTCGACGAGGCCAAGGACGCGCTGGGCGATCTCGCGGAACGATCCCAGGAGATCGGCGACATCGTCCGCGTCATTGACGACATCGCCGGCCAGACCAACCTGCTCGCGCTCAACGCCGCCATCATCGCCGCGCAGGCCGGCGAGCGCGGCCGCGGCTTCGCCGTCGTCGCCGACGAGATCCGCGACCTCTCCGAGCGCACGTCTGTTTCGACCGAAGAGATCCGCACGCTGATCCAGAACGTGCAGAAAGGCGTCGGCCGCGCGGCGGAACAGATGACCGTGGGCTCGGACCGGGTCGTCGACGGCGTCAGCCTCACGGCTCGCGCGGCGCAAGTTCTGGACAAGATCCTGGATCTCACCGACCGTTCCACCAGCTCCATCTCCGAGATCGCCCGGGCCACGGAAGAGCAGGCTCGCGGCAGTGCGGCCGCCACGGCGGCCATCGAAGAAGTGACCAAGATGGTCCAGCAGACCGCCGCGGCCACGCAACAACAGTCGCAGACCTCCCGCAAGATCGGCGAACAGGCCTCTCTCGTGCGCGATTACACCAAGCACCTCAAGCGAGCCATGGGCGAGCAGGAGACCGGCAGCCGGGCCATCAGCCGGGCCATGGAGAACATCATGGGACTCGTGCAGGACGTGCTCGAGTCGACGTCTGTGCTCGCGGCCGAGAGCTCAGCCATCGTCAAGTCCATGGACGTGATCAAGAGCGGCTCGCGCGAGTCGAGCTTCGGTGTGGCCGACCTCAATCGCATGGCCGGTACGCTGAGCCACGAGTCCACCCTGCTCAAGCAGGAACTGGGGCGTTTCGTGCTGCCCACGCCGACCCGCGGAGGAAAGGTCACCACGGCCACGGTGCTCTGGCAGCGGTTGAATCTCGATCCCGCCTACGCCTCGGCATCCGCCCTCAACTACATGGTGCGCTCCATTCACGCCACCCTGGTGCGTTACGGCGAAGGCGCCGAACTCGTGCCGGGGCTGGCCGAGCGTTGGGAGGTGCTCGAGCAGGGTCACCTCTATCGCTTCCACCTTCGTCACGGCGTGCGCTTCCACAATGGCCGTCTCATGGAAGCGCATGATGTCTACGACAGCTTCCTGCGCATCCTGCTGCCGGAGACCAAGTCGCGCGGCGTGGGCGTGCTTCGCAACGTACGCGGCGCGACGGACGTCGTGGAAGGACGGACGCGCACGCTGGCCGGAGTGGTCGTCCGCGACGCGCACACCGTCGACATCCAGCTCGTCGAGCCGCTGGCGTTCTTTCTCTCGCTGGTCTCCACGCCGGAGACGGCCATCATTCCCGCCGAAGACGTGCGGGATCCGGAACGCTTCCGCTTGCACGCGGTCGGCGCAGGCCCGTTCCAGGTGGAGGAGGCGGTGGATGGCCAGCGCGTGCGTCTCAAACGCAACCCCGAGTACTTCGTCGAAGGCGAGCCATACATCGACGAGCTGACTTTCCGGCTCGACCTGAACAGCTTCCGCGAGGTCTCCGACGCCTTCTTCCGCGGAGAGCTCGACATCGCGCACGGGATTCCGTCCACCGTGGCCGCGGAGATCCGCAATGATCCGCGCTACGCCGCCTACCTGCTCACCACCATCCAACTGCACACCTCGTACATCGGCTTCGACTCCTCCTCGCCTCCATTCGACAAGGTGGAGGTGCGTCAGGCGCTCAACTACGCCATCGACCACGAGAGCCTGAACCGTCAGATCTACGCCGGCCAGTCCGTGATCGCGCACTCCCTGCTCCCTCCCGGCCTCCTCGGCTTCGACGAAGCGCTCCACGGTTACGCGTTCGATCCCGACCGGGCTCGGAGTCTGATGCGTGAGGCCGGACTCGAATCCGGATTTACCGTCGAGTACCGCACCTGGGATACGGACGAGTTCAACAATTCCGGGTTGGTCCCGCTGATGGTCGAGCAACTGGCCGCCATCGGCATCCGCGTGCAGGTCACCCGTCACGCCGCCACCGACGCGAGCGCCCCACGGGCACACCGCGGCCACGGTCTCCTCTACTGCGCCAACTGGTACGCCGACTTCCCCGATCCCGACAATTTCTTCTACACGTTCTTCCACACCGACGCGACGTCCATCCGCGGTCTGCACTTCCACCGCGCGGAGGTCGACGCGCAGATCCTGGAGGCCCGCCGCTCGAACGACGTCGAGCGCCGCGCCGCCATCTACCGTTCACTCAACGAGCTCGTCCTTCGCGAAGCGCCCATCGTCCCGCTGTTTCACGAGCGTCTGTTCGTGCTTCACAAACCCGAGGTCCGCGGTGTGCGCACGTCGCTCGTGCCACCCCCGATGCGCTATCACGACATCTGGGTCGAGAAGGCTTGAATCGGCAAGTGGACTTGGTGGACGTTGTGGACTGAGTACAGCTTCCCGTAAGTGAGTGTCCGCTCGACGCTGTTGTCAGTTGTCGGTTCTCCGTTGGGAGGTAATCCTTCCAAGGCGCGATCGGGCGCAGACCACCGATCACCGACAACTGACAACCCAACCCACTGGACACCGACTTGCGGGAAGCAGTACGAAGTCCACCACGGATGTAAACAAACCCGCATCCCACCCGTCCAACCTCCGTGAGAGGTAAGCTGGTTACATTTCCGATGACCGCAGCCGTCATGCCGACCGATCGCGAGCTCATCGACGGAACCCTCGCCGGCGATGGACATGCGTTCGCGTTGCTGGTGGAGCGGTTCCAGCGGAAGATCTTCCGGGTGGCCCGGGCCATCGTCCGTGATGACGTCGAGGCGGACTCGATCACCCAGGACACCTTCGTGCAGGCGTACACGCACCTGGCAAAGTTCGAGGGACGGGCGGAGCTGGAGACGTGGCTCACGCGCATCGCCATCAACAAGTCACGGGATACGCTCCGGCGGCAACGCTTCGTCAGCCTGATCACCCTGCGCGCGGATAATGAGACCGAGACGATGCTGGAGCCGGTGGACGACCGGCCCGACCCCGAGCGACAACTCCACTCCTCGCAACTGCGGGTGGCCATCCTCAAGGCGGAACGCCAGCTCTCCTCGCAGCAGAAAACGATCTTTCGCCTCCGTCACTATGAGAATCTGTCCCTCGAGGACATCGCAGACCACCTCGGGCTGCGCTCCGGCACCGTCCGGGCGCATCTGTTCCGGGCCATCCACAAGATCCGCAAGGAGCTGGCGGAATGGCGCACGGGCCGAAACGTTCAAGGGAACGACCATGAAACCGCACTACAGTGAAGCCGACCTTCTCGAGACCTACTACATGCGTCCCGGCGAATCGATGCCGGTGATGATGCACCTGGCCGGCTGCTCCGAATGCGCCGCGCGCTACGAGCGGCTGGAGGTGAAGATGCACTCCTTGCGCGCGTGCGCGCACGAAGAGAAGCCGGAGACCTTCTGGGCACGCCAGCGCATCGCGGTCATGCGCAAGATCGACGGCCGCCGGAAACGGTGGCCGCTGGCCGGTCTCGCCGCCGCAGCCGTGCTCGTGCTCGTCCTCGGCGGTGTGATCACCCGCGACGGAAACGAGTCGCCATCCTCCGTCCAGGTCGTCGACACGACTACCGCTCCGGCGGCTCTCTCTCTCGACGAATCCACTCCTCGACGACTCGACGACTCGCCCTGGGCCTCCGACGAGCTCGAGGACTACTCCGCCATGGTGGCTTGGGAATCCTGGGTGGAGAACGGAGACCAATCCTGATGACGAAGCGAGTGCTCATCGCCGCGGCGCTGCTCGTGTGCGCGGTGGCCGTCGAGGCCCAGCATCTGCCGCCCGGCAAATGGTGGCGGCGCACCGAGCTGGTGCGCGAGCTGCAGCTCTCTTCCGAGCAGCAGACGCGACTCGACGACATCTTCAACGGCACAGCCGACGATCTCATCGACGCGAAGGCAGCGGTGGAGAAGCTGCAGATCGCCATCCGCGCCGAGCTCGACCGCAATCAGGTCCGCCGTCAGGAGCTCCAACGCATCGCCACACAACTCTCCGTGGCCCGCGGCAAGCTCTTCGAGCGCGAGCTGATGATGCTCGTCGACATGCGCGCCGTCCTCGAGCCCGATCAATGGGCCCGCATGCGAGCCCGCCTCGATCAACTCCGCGAGCGACCCCAGCAGCGCCGCCAGCAACGAAGGTGATGGGGACTTCTGGGACGAATGGGATGGGACTTCTGGGACCTATGGGACCTATAGGACGTATGGGACCCGCCCGCCCAGGTTCCTCCTCAATCCCATTCGTCCCATAGGTCCCATTCGTCCCAGAAGTCCCATCCCATTCGTCCCATCGGTCCCAGAAGTTCCATTGCCAACCACGCTACTATCCGCGCGTGCTCGACATCACTCTTCGCGAGGTGACCTTCGCCTACCCGGCGTTCGCGTTGCGGTCGATCACTCACACATTTGCGGACAGGACTCACACCGCGATTGTTGGACCTCCCGGGTGCGGCGCGTCGACGCTGTTGCGGCTCATCGCCGGGACGCTCCGTCCGCAGTCAGGCGACGTGATCCTCGGCCAGCGCCGGGTCAATGACGTCAAGCCCGCGCGGCGGCCACTGCTGTACGTATCCTCATCGGCCGACTTTCCCGGGCGGTGGAGCGTCCAGCACGCGCTCGTGGCGGCCGTTCGGGCGCGAACACTCGACCGTCAGGACCGGCATCTCGAATATGCGCTGGCCGTGGAGAAGTGGGAGCTCGCGCCGCTGCTGGAACGCCGCGCCTCGACGCTCTCCTCCACCGAGACCGCGCGCTTGCGCTGCGCCCGCATCGAGCTCCTCCGTCCGGCCGTGCTCATCGCGGACCGCCTGCTGGAGGGAGTGAATCCCTCTGCTCGAGGTCACCTCGCGGATCAATTCCACCGCACGCTGCGCGTTCACGGCACGACCGTCGTCACCGCACCTTCTTCGCAGGAGGAGTTGGCCACCACCGACCACCTGCTCGTCCTGAGCGAAGGCCGCCTCGTGCAGACCGGGTCCGCGGCGGAGTTGTACTCACACCCGCTGGACGAGGCCGCAGCCGTGGCCACCGGTGATGCCGACGCGATTCCCGTCACCATCCGCGGGACCTCCGTGGACTCGGTGATCGGCTCGTGGGAGATCGACTCGCCGCCCTTTCAGGGAGACGGCGTGGCAGTGGTGCGGCCCTCGGATTTCTTGCCTGCACGCGCCGGCGAGGATTCCGACTTCATCTTTGGCGTGGAAGAGGCCGGTTTTTCCGCGGGACGCTGGATCGCGCGTGGCGTGCTCAGCGGCGGCGTGACCCTGCGGGTTCAGCTCGACGCCGGCCTGGACGTTCATAAAGGCCGCCTTCTCGCCTTGCGCTACGACCCCACACGGTTCACACTTCTCCCACGCGAGCGGCAACCGCTACAGACCTCGGTGCCCACGGACGTCGTTCCGCCCATGAGCGAAACACGCTGATCCGGGACAACCTTTCTCAGCGGGCCCATTGCTTGCAGACACCCGCTGGAAATCGCCAGCGAGCAGGAGTGCCCGAAATTGATTCGAGCCCGCAGAACACCCTACAACCTACGCAAGCTCCTGGTCATCGACGACGACGAGAAGCTCATCGGGTACTACCGGGAGCTCCTCACGCCATACGGGTTCGAGGTCCTCTTCGCATTCGACGGCGAGCAGGCCATGCCCCTCGTGGAGACGAACCCGGACATCCAACTCGTCATCCTCGACCTCTCCATGCCCCGCATGGACGGGCGTCAATGGCTGCGCTGGTTCCGAGGGATTCGCGCCGACTCTCCCGTCATCGTGATCTCCGGCTACAAGCTCGACCCGCAGGATGAAGATCTGCATCCGTCCGTGGTCCTGGAGAAACCCTTCCACGTCGCCGAGTTGCTCGACATGGTCGGCCTGTTCTGCGGACTGGGAACACCGATCGGGCGTTCAACTTAGCCGGCACCGGCCGGCTCTTGTCACTTTCTCGCCAGGAGCCCCGCCGTCTCGATCTTCTGCAGATCGAGCTGCACCGTGGCCAGACTTTGCTGGATCTCGATGCGCACCGGGAGACGTTGCTCGTTGTTGCTGAGCCAGACCGTCACGCCACCCGACCATTTCTTGCCGCCCGGCGCGTCGACGATGTGAAAGGCGCGCGCGGTGACCTTCTGGCCCTCGATCACGAACGGCTTATAGACGCCGGGCTTGAAGATGACCGGATACTCCTTGCCGTCGCTGTAGATCGTTGTCCGGAGCGGGGCGGAGATGGTCCGCGCGTTCTGGCGGAGGAAGTAAATGGCCGTGAGGATGTCGCGGTACTGGTCCGTGGCCGGGAGCTTCTTCACGCGATTCTCCGTCTGTTCCGGAGTCTGCTTGCGGATGCGCGCCAAGCCCTTCACGTAGTCGAAGACCGTCCGCTCGGTACGAGTCTTCTTGCCCCATGCATAGCCGTGCTCGGTCATGAGGGTCTTGCCGCCCTCGTCCATCTGCGACTCGTACGCATAGAAGCCGCCCTGCCGGCCGTTCGGCGCCGTGATGAGGAGCTCGCTATGGATCGTCTCGCCGAACGTCGTGCGCAGATTGCCCACCCCGCTGGTCGGAAACATGAGCCCGGCCAGGAGCCGGACGCCGCCGCGAAGCCGCCACGAATAGCGCAGCTCCTCGACGCTTCCCGACTCTCCGGCGAAGACGCTGGCAGACACGACCAGGGTCAGGACGGCAGCAGCAAAATGACGGAGTCCCTTCATGATTGCAGCGTTCAACACTGAGGATTGGACGCGTATTCACTGCTGAGGTTCCGTGTTTATCGCTCGACGGCGGCGAGCACCTGCTCGACTTCGTCGATGACGTAGTCCGGCGTGGACGAGCCTGCCGTCAGTCCGACGACGCTCGCGTCCGCGAGCCACGCGCGATCGATGTCCTCGGCGCCCTGCACCAGGTAAGCGGGCTTCGCCTCGCGACAAATCTCCCACAGGTGCTTCGTGTTCGCGCTCTTCTTTCCGCCGATGACGATGATCACATCGACCTCGGGGTCTTCCGCGAGCACGCGGGCCGCGTCCTGATTCTCCTTGGTCGCATAACAGATCGTGTCGCCGCGCTGCACGCGCGAAGCGCGCCGCTCGATGGCCTGGACGACATCCTCGAACTCATCCGCGTTGAGCGTGGTCTGGTAGAAGACCATGACCCGTTCGTAGGCCGACCAGTCGATGGTCTCGGCCTCGGTGATCTTCGAAACGATGTGATAGCGCGAAGGATCCAGATCGTGTGTGTATCCGATCACTTCACGGTGTTTCGGATCGCCGATGAACACCAGGTGGTATCCCTCCACCAGCGCCTTGTTCGCCTCGCGATGGATGTCGTAGACGAACTTGCACGTGGTGTCGAGAACGTCCAGCCCCCGATCCTTGGCCGCGTCGTGAAACGAGGGAGGCACGCCGTGCGCGGAGAAGACGATGGTGGGCTCCTCCACGGCCGCGATGTCATGGATGGTCCGCACCCCGAGGCGCTCCATCTCTTCGACGACGCGCTCGTTGTGCACCACCTGCCCCAGAATCGCACCCCGCCCCCCCTTCGCCGCAAACCGCTTCACCTTCAGATCCGCGATCCGCACACCCGAGCAGAACCCGTACTTTGCCGCCCTCTTGACCTTCATCGGGACCCGCAACGCAACCCCCGCGGCGAACATTCTGCGGGCTCCTCGGACGGAACGCTACAATCCAACGCAGAGCAAATCTGGGGATCCCTTCGCGCCACAAAATTGACGAGTCGGTGTCTAGCTCAGGAGTACTTCAGAAGCCGAGGCGCGGGAGGCAGGTCGTGGGACATGTCGATCTCTACTTTCAGGTCGTCGGAACAAGTCTTCCGCTCGATCACGCCTTCCACCTCTATTCGGCGATTTGCAAGGCTACGGGAATCGGGACTTCGGCAGACAGTTGGTTCCACGCCGCGACCAATGTCGGACTCATCCCGGTTCGCGGGACCCCGGGGCCAAATCACCTGCTCATCCTCGACCGCAATGCGCGCTTTGGTTTGCGCATACCGCCCGACGAGATTCCGCGCGCTTTGACACTGGCAGGCCGACGCCTCCTCGTCTCGGGCACCACCCTTCTCGCCGGCACCACATCCGTCGAGGCCCTGAAGCCCTCTCCAGTCCTATACGCACGCATCGTTACGACACGCAACGGAGAGGACCCGGATCGATTCGACGCCGAAGTCGCGAAGCAACTCGCCGCGCTTGAGGTCCGAGGTAGCGTCGTCCGCGGCAACCGGCGGGTCGTTCGCATTCACCACAAGAAGGTGATTGGACACGAGCTTCTCGTCTCCGAGCTCAGCCCAGACGAGTCGATTCGACTGCAAGAGGAGGGACTAGGCGGCCGACGGAAGATGGGCTGCGGAGTGTTCTTCCCTCGTCGGGAAAGGAACGGGTGACGGGCGTGCAACGTCTTCTCGCGAAGTCCTACCCCGGGGTGGCCCACGGAGCCGAGCCTCCGCGGCGTGCGTTGCTGGTCGAGCACAGTCGCGACGTGGCCCTCGCGTGCCGTACGCTTGCCGACGTCGTGGGCGCGGCCGCGCTCGACGCCGCTGGTCTCGCCGCGAACGATCTCCCCCGGTTCACCAGGATTCTTTGCGCGTGCGGCTGGATGCAGGACATCGGCAAGGCCAACAGCCATTTCGCGGCGATGGTCGGCGGCGACTTTGCTCGCGCGCAGCTCATCCGGCACGAGGCTGTCTCGATGTTGCTCTTCACCCGTACTCCGCTCCGCCAGTGGCTAGCCCCTCTCGGCGATGGTGCTCTCGCGGCCATCTGGGGGGCGGTCGGGCATCACCGGAAGTTTTGCGCGGGCACGAGACCCTCGATTTGTCCCGATGTCACGGTTTTTTCGACGCACCCGGATCTGCGGACGGTGCTCGCCGATATGGGACGCGATCTGGCCCTGGGGCCGCCCTTCTCGTTTACACGGAACTTGACCATCGGCGGAGCGACGGCCGACATCTCCGCGTCCAAGGCGTTCTTCGAGCTCAAAGATGAGTTCGAAGAGGCGTCTGCAGGATATGCCGACCCGCTTGCGCGCCGCTTCATAGCCCTCATCAAAGCTTTCGGAATCGCAGCAGACGTTGCGGCAAGTGCCATTCCGCGGACGCACTCGCCGTCCTACTCCGTCTCCTCACTGATCCGGGAAGAGCTCTCCGCCGGCGGTCTCTGTGTCGCGGACGTACAGACCGTGATCCATGACTGGGCCGAGAAGCGGGGACTGCCGGCGAGCACGTTCGATGACACCACGCCCATCACCGATGACCGCATTCGCTTCCAGCGGCGTGTCGGTGATTCGCACGCGCACCTGACGCTTGCGGCAGCCGGGTGCGGATCGGGAAAGAGTATCGCTGCCTATCTCTGGACCCGGCGATGGGCGCAGCGGTACGCCGAACAGGGTCGCGATCCGCTCCGCCTCTTCTTCTGCCTTCCGACGACAGGCACGACCACGGAGCACTACAAGGATTACGCACTCGAGACCGGCGTGAGAAGCACGCTCGCGCATTCGCGCGCCGCGATCGACCTCGCCACAATCGCCGAAACCGCGTCGCAGGAGGATTCCGATGCCGGCAACGGGGAGCGACGCCAGGCCGACGCACGTGCGATCGAGGCCCGGAAGATCGAAGCGCTCGCCCTCTGGAGCACACCCATCGCCGTGGCCACTACGGATACGGTGCTGGGCATGATGGGCAACGCCCTCCGTTCGCTGTGCGCTGCTCCCGCGATTCTCAGCGGTGCCGTGGTCTTCGATGAGATCCACGCGCTCGACGAGACGATGTTCGGACACCTGCTCGTGTTCCTCGCCAACTTCCCAAAGCTGCCGATCCTCCTGATGACTGCGTCTCTGCAGCCCAGCCGTCTCGAAGCCATCAAGCGGCTGCGTGCCGATCTCGAAGTGGTTCCGGGCCCGGCCGACCTGGAGGAGTTGCCGCGCTATCTGCCGCGGCGTATCGAAAGCCGTGAAGACGCGTTCGCAGCCATCGACGAAACAATCGCCGGCGGCGGGAAGGTGTTGTGGGTCGTGAATCGTGTCGAGGATGCCAACCAAATCTACCGGACCTGCGCGGCGCGCTTCGCCAAAGCCTTTGTGCAGGTGTATCACTCGCGGTTCCGGTACGCCGACCGCAGCCACCGGCATCGCGACGTGATCGACGCCTTCAAGAACGCTCACGCCTCGATCCTCGTGGCAACACAGGTCGCGGAAATGTCGCTCGACCTTTCTGCCGATCTCCTCGTGACGGACCTTGCCCCGATTCCTTCCCTCATCCAGCGCATGGGCCGTCTGAACCGGCGCGCCGTGCCGGCAGAGCCAGGCTCGCCCAAGCCCGCGCTCATCACGCCCATCGCGAATGGGGCAGAGCCTCCCTACGAACGAAAAGATCTCGAGATCTCCGATCGATGGCTCGCCGCTCTGGTTTCGCTGGGCCGAGGCGCCAGTCAACGCGATCTCGTCAACCTCGCCGACCCGCTGCAACCGGCAAGCGCCTTCGACATGGGACGTGCGGAAAGCGACGCCGTATTCTTCTCCGGCCTATGGCGCACGGAGGTGAGGAGCATCCGCGACCAGAGTCACACAGTCAGCGTCATCCTCGAAGAAGACTGGCTCCGGTGGACTGCCGAAAACAGCGGACCTCCGGACTCGACCTGGCTTCGCCGGCATGAAGTTTCGATCCCTCTCAGAGACGAGGCAACGACGTGGAAACGTGCCGGCTACCTGCCCATCGCGCCCTCAGTCGCGGTCGCCTACGACTGGGACAACCACTCGCAGCGCGGGACAGGAGCGGCATGGCTCAGGAACTGACGTATCGCCTCGACGATCCGCGATACACGATTTACCACCGCGCGGCGCTTGGCGGTCTGGCCGCGACGATTCGGGCATGGGAGCTCCGACGGACAACACCACAGGGTGTGCGAGCGGCCTTCGAGAGCGATCGCGTCACCTTGCAATGGGACGACTCCTCGGACCGGGATGCATTGCTACGCATCCTGTCCGCTTCGTTTCAGACCCGGAACGACCTCATCGACCTCCCCGCGCAGGCCCCGGGCGGTATGGGCGACGATCTCCGCCTCGCACTCCACAATGGCTATTGCGGGACTTATCTGCAGCACAACAAGATGCGCCCCGCGCCTCCGGGAGTGAAGGGCGCGAAAACCCTCACTCTTCGCAATCCAGACACAGACGCGGAAGAGATCTTCACCTATCGGCCCGTGGGGAGCTATGCACATCAGAAGGCCCAAGGCACGGGGCTTCTGGACTCTGACGTCCTGCCCGCGACCGCGACGATCTCACAGGCCCTGGTGCCCGGTGCCCTGACGGGCGCGGAAGCTCTCGAAGTTCCCGCTAAGGACGCAATCCTCCTGCTCTTTCTCATCGCCGGATCGACCGTCTTTCTCTTGAGACCACGGGCGAAGAATGCGAAAGCACAGTACTGCCTGATCGTGCCAGACGTCGTGGACCTGCGCCGATTCGCGCGCTCGATCGAGATGATGGCGGCCGGCTCGTCCTCCGTGAAGACGTTCAGTCGCACGTATCTCGGTCGCGTCGTCGGAGGCGCCGAGGAGGCAGCGTTGAAGTTTCTCATCGACATCCAGGCCACGACTGCCGTCAACGACTCCCCTGCCGTGCGCGGTTGCCTTGCGATCTCAATGGGGAAGGTGGCATGGGATGGCAACCAGATCAACCGAAGCGCCATTGTTCCTGTTGGCCGCGATCATCCGGAGCTCGACGTATTCAAGGCTGCCGTGCAAGCGATCCGCGCCAAAACCACGAGGCTCAAGAACGGAGACTCGTACGCCTTTCCCGCCAGCCCCCTGCCGGAGCTCATTGCGGCGAATCTCGCCCACGATCACCACTGGGCCGCCCACTTTCGCGAGCTGGTGGCGGACAAGAAAGATTTTCAGCTCATGCGGTTCCAGCACGGAGGTCTTGTAGCGATGAAGAATACAATCCACGACGAAACCGACCAGTTGTTCATCGATGTCTTCCACGAAGCCTGGCGTTTCACCATGCGCGGAATCTTCGATGATGCGAAGGCCCCCGGAGTCGACGCGGGCCGCCGCCTCGAAGTGCGACGCGAACGAATCCGTAACGAGATCCTGCGAGCGAAGAATCAGTCCCAGCTCGCGGGCTGGTTCCTCGATTTCTGTGCTCGCGCTACAGACGGGCAGTCGCTCCCGAAGCTGCGCGACCCCGCACGGGCACGGAGGATTCGAACTTTCATCTTCGACGAACGTTCGTTCGATCGCTTTCAGAACCTCTGCCTCTTCGCGCTCCTGAGCTATTCATCCGACACCGACTCCGGCACCGACAAGGTGACCGATCAGGGAGAATGACCATGCCGACCCACTATCTCTTCGGAACGATCCTCACCGGCGAAGCCGTCGCCGCCAACAACCGCGGCGACAATCTCGGCAACACCACCACGCTCCAGAAGGTCTTTCATCAGGACGACCTGCACACGAGCGTATCCGCGGAGTCGATCCGATTCGCCATCCGCTATCGCTTTCAGCTCGAGGGCCTCAGCGTCAACCGCACCTACGACTCCCAGACCGGAAAGCTGCAACTGCAGGACGAGAAACGGTCCGGTTGGAATCCCGAGGGCGATGTGTTCATCGACGACGACCTGATGGGATTCATGGATGCCGCCGCAGCCCAGATCGAGAGCGAGGAAGAGGTCTCGCCCGACGATGAGGCCGCGCCGAAAGGCAAGAAAGCGAAGAAGACAAAGGGCAAGACCACCAAACGTCAAAGCCCGCTGGCCATCGGACGGGCCGTGTCGCTGAGACCCTATCGCGGCGAGCTTTCCTTCAATGCCGTCAGTGGAGAGAAGACCAAAGGCCAGCTATCCCTCTACAACGCCGAGATGCACACCACCGAGTATCAGTACTCGTTCGGCCTCAATCTCGATGACGTCGTGAATAAGAGTCACGTGGGCCCACTCCTGGACGCGCTCGTGGATCCGCCTCAGGTGGCCGGAAACCACTCCAGGTTCGCCTACGACTTCTCTCCAGCGTCGATCGTGCTGCGCGTCACGCTCGCCCACTCTTCGCGCATCCAGAACTGTTTCGACCACGACGAGGAGACGCGCGGCATCAGCCTGCAGCGACTGGTGCAACGAGTCACGAGCGGGGATGTGCCCGCCGCCGAGGTGATCGTAGGCGGTGAGATCGCTTCCTCTACCGACGGCAGCAAGTTGCGCGAGCTCGGAGTCACCGTTTTCTCCGGAGTCCTCGCCGCCGCCGCCGAGGCGCGCCTGCGCATCGCAGCCATGCATCCCTCTCTCTCCCAGATCTCGAGCAGGTGACCCCGTGATTCAGCTCCGCATCGAGGCCCCGTACGCAACTTTCCGCAAGTCGTTTGCGCGATCGTATGCAGAGACCTATTCGCTACCGCCGCCGGCGACGGTCTATGGAATGCTCCTGTCGCTCGTCGGCGAACGGTTTCGCTCCGCGCACGAAGGCACCCGGCTCGCGCTCGCGTTCTGCTCTCTTCCGCGGGTGGCCACGACGCTCCGCAAGCTCAGCCGTTACAAGTATGGGGTGGCCAGCAAACAGTCCGAGCTTGGCAATGCCCCGGACTTCGTTGAGACGCTCTGTGGGATCTCCTTCCTCTGCTGGGTCGATTCCGCTCAGGAGTCGTCCGGCGGACGACGACTGGAAGAGCGCATCATCGAAGCCATCGCCACTCCTTCGGCCATTACGCGCTACGGCGTGCTGTCGTTGGGATTGAGCGACGACATGGTCGATGACGTCCGTCTCGTCGCCGATCGAAGCGAAGGCGAGTGGCTTGGGCTGCATCCGGACGACCGTGGCGCGATCGAGCTGCCGGTGTGGGTCGCGCACGTGGGTGCTCTCGGGACGCGGTGGCAACGTTATTCCCTCGATGGCACTCCGGGGCCTCTGGCCGGGTTTCCTACGGCCACGGACTGGACGTCCATGCGGCCCTGAACTGGAGGAAGCCCGGCCATGGACACCGAGTCACCGCTCCTCCGCGTCATGGCCCTGCACGCTCTTGCTTATTGCGAGCGCCTCTTCTACCTCGAAGAGGTCGAGGAGATCCGCGTCGCCGACCATCGCGTCTATGCCGGTCGCACGCTGCACGAGCAGGAGGTCGATGTCGACGGCGAATGGCATTCCGTGACACTCGAAAGCGAGCGCTGGGGGCTTCGCGGAAAGGTGGACTACGTCCGTCACCGCGACGAGTCCGTCGTCGTCTTTGAGCATAAACGGGGACATGCGCCGAGGAGTGGGACCTGGCCCTCGGACCGCCTGCAGGTGATCGCCTATGCCGTGCTCGTCGCCGAGCATTTGGACCGGGCCGTCCCCGAAGGGCGCGTGCGGTACCACGCGAGCAACAAGACCGTCAAAGTGGCCATTGACGAGGAGGCGATCCTCGAGCTTCGGATCGCGATCGCCCGGGCAACACAGCTCAGCGCGACCACTGCTCGCCCACCGATCACCTCCAATGAACGGCTGTGTGCGAAGTGCTCGCTGGCGCCCGTCTGTCTCCCTGAAGAGGAACGGCTGCTACGCGCGGAAGAGGAGAGCAGGCGCAAAGCGGCACGCCTCTTCCCCGAGGATGACGAACGCCGGATACTGCACATCGTGGAGCCCGGCACGCGCGTCGGACGCAGTGGCGAACAGATCGTCGTCACCAACACGAGCGGCGAGGAGACGCGCATCCCGGGCCGGGACGTCGCTGCGGTCGTGCTCCACGGCGGGGCTCAAGCCACGAGCCAGATGATCCACTTCGCGGCTGCCCACGACATCGCTGTGCATTGGCTCACAACCGGCGGTCAGTACGTAGCTGGTGTCATCCGTCCGGGCGGCGTCCAGCGACGGCTCCGGCAATTCGAAGGTCTTCGGGACCCATCGTTCGCGCTGGAGCTGGCCCGCCGGCTCGCACGCGCCAAGATCGAGAATCAGAAGAAGTTCCTCATGCGGTCCTCGCGAGGCAGACTGACCAAAGAGAGGCTCGGCAAGATCCTTCAACGCATCGACATCGAGTTGCGCGGGCTGGCGCATGCGGACACGGCCGATGCGATTCGCGGTCATGAAGGAATGGCGGCGCGCTGGTATTTCTTCGCGTTGCCGGGCCTCCTCCAGGACATCTCCGGAGTGATGACTTTCTCGGGGCGAAATCGCCGGCCCCCACGCGATCCCTTCAATGCTGCGCTCAGCTTCGGCTACAGCCTGATTTATCGAGACATGGTGGGCGCGATTCTCACCGTCGGGCTCGACCCCTCGTTCGGTTTCTTTCACCGCCCACGAACTGCCGCCTATCCGCTTGCACTCGACCTCATGGAGCTGTTTCGGACCGTGCTCTGGGACATCCCTCTCATCGGGTCGGTGAATCGTAAGCAATGGCGGGAGGAACACTTCTCGCGCACGTGAGAACAGGTATGGCTGTCCCAGGACGGCCGCAAACAGGCCATCGCGATCTACGAGAGCCGGAAGCAGGAGCGCTGGAAGCATCCGGTCCTTGGATACTCGCTCAGCTACGCGCGCACGATCGAGCTCGAAGTGCGCCTCCTGGAGAAGGAGTGGAGCGGTAGTCCGGGGCTGTTCGGAAACATGCGATTGCGAGGGTAGCTCGGAGAAGCGCGTTCGGGCGGTCGCAGGGCGATGAGTCGGGGAGGTGATGTGTGAGCGAGAGACGCTGGTATCTGGTCAGCTACGACATCCGACATCCGAAACGATGGCGCAAGGCCTACAAGAAGCTTTGCGGACGGGGCGAATGGCTGCAATACTCCCTCTTCCGATGCCGCCTGAGCGAAACCGAGATGGAGTCGCTTCGCTGGGAGCTGGAGCGAGTGCTCGAAGCCGAAGACGATTTGATGTTCGTCCATCTTTGCCCAGGCTGCGCAGAGAGAATCGACCACCGCGGCTCGGAAAAGGACTGGAAGCCCCCAGAGCGCTTCGAGATTCTCTGAGCATGCATGTCCGAGCGGCGAGCGGCGGACAAGTATTGATGAAGGTGAAGTCATTCCATATCAGTGGGATGGGCCCCGTCGGGGACGACTGCCGATGCATGCGTCATGGAAGTCCCACTCTGGCAATCACTTGCGCAACGGCCTGGCCACCCGGGATCAAGCCGAGCGCCCTGCCGGCCGACATCCCTGCGCCGGCCTCACGGCGAGCAAGCATTCATGCGGCCCGCGCGGGGCCGGAGTGTTCCGATCATCGATGCCGCAAGGCGTTGATCACCCGCGAACTCCTCGATCGCGCGTTTGATGCGCCTATCCGCGTGTTCCGATCATCGATGCCGCAAGGCGTTGATCACACGCGAAGCGGGCATGGGTCGACGCTACCCTCCTGGTGTTCCGATCATCGATGCCGCAAGGCGTTGATCACCTGACGACACTCGTCGTGGTCTTGATGTCGAGCGGGTGTTCCGATCATCGATGCCGCAAGGCGTTGATCACCCGGTCTGTCTGGTCGACGTGATGCCGTCGAGCCCTCGTGTTCCGATCATCGATGCCGCAAGGCGTTGATCACTGCTTTGACTTCCGCGAACAAACAACGATAGCCCCGTGTTCCGATCATCGATGCCGCAAGGCGTTGATCACTAGCGGTGGATGTTGCCGAATGTCGAGAGGACGGCAGGGTAGGTGTTCCGATCATCGATGCCGCAAGGCGTTGATCACACAAGCAGCGCGCGCTTGCGGTACGCGCTACCCTTGTAGTGTTCCGATCATCGATGCCGCAAGGCGTTGATCACAAGCGGCGGGCTCGAAGAGGTCACGAACTCCGTGTGTTCCGATCATCGATGCCGCAAGGCGTTGATCACACGCCGGAGACCGTGCGCGGATGGCACGCGCAGGACTGTGTTCCGATCATCGATGCCGCAAGGCGTTGATCACCCCTCGTTCATCGACTTCTGCATGTCGCGGAGCTGTGTTCCGATCATCGATGCCGCAAGGCGTTGATCACATCCATGAGGATTCGAGGTTGTCCGCGTGGACCGACGTGTTCCGATCATCGATGCCGCAAGGCGTTGATCACCCTTGCGCGATCATCAACATTTCGAGGGACCGGACCGAAGTGTTCCGATCATCGATGCCGCAAGGCGTTGATCACCTGGAGCGCGATTGCATTCACGCCGAAGTAGGGCTGTGTTCCGATCATCGATGCCGCAAGGCGTTGATCACCCCATACCCCCACCATCGGGAAGCGTCCCGCCTCGCAGTGTTCCGATCATCGATGCCGCAAGGCGTTGATCACTACGGCATCCAGAAGGGCGAGATCGATCCGGCCGAGTGTTCCGATCATCGATGCCGCAAGGCGTTGATCACGCCATCCTCCAAATGTTCCCGGGCGCGGTCCCGCGTGTTCCGATCATCGATGCCGCAAGGCGTTGATCACATTCGAGTCGCCGCGTGCTCGATGCTCAAAATGTGGTGTTCCGATCATCGATGCCGCAAGGCGTTGATCACATTCTCAATCTTCCTCCTCGGCGATGATCCCCTCGGTGTGTTCCGATCATCGATGCCGCAAGGCGTTGATCACTGCAGGAGCTCGAGGAAGGGTTCAGCGGCGAGGTGGTGTTCCGATCATCGATGCCGCAAGGCGTTGATCACTCCGGCACGACGTCGATGAGCGACGACAGGTAGGCACTGCCGCCGGCGTGTTCCGATCATCGATGCCGCAAGGCGTTGATCACTTCACCGGATGGTCGCACACTCCGGCCGGCTTCGTGTTCCGATCATCGATGCCGCAAGGCGTTGATCACTCCTCGACGAGCTTGTCCGCGACGTGATGGTCGAGTGTTCCGATCATCGATGCCGCAAGGCGTTGATCACATCAAAACGACAATCGTGAAGCTGTGCGGCGGCCACTGCAGGTGTTCCGATCATCGATGCCGCAAGGCGTTGATCACATGGGAGCTGCTGTGTCCATACGGAGGGTCCACTGGTGTTCCGATCATCGATGCCGCAAGGCGTTGATCACTTGCACGCCGGAGAAAGCGCGGCGGCCCGAACACAGTGTTCCGATCATCGATGCCGCAAGGCGTTGATCACCAGGACCGCAGGAATCCACCAGCCACAAACACCTTGTGTTCCGATCATCGATGCCGCAAGGCGTTGATCACACCGCATGCGCCGGCCGATGGACCACGCGGCCCGCGTGTTCCGATCATCGATGCCGCAAGGCGTTGATCACCATCGTCTTCAGCGACTTACGGAGCAACACGACCTCCGGTGTTCCGATCATCGATGCCGCAAGGCGTTGATCACTGACCGCGTCGACAGGCAGAGACAGCTTCGCCGAGTGTTCCGATCATCGATGCCGCAAGGCGTTGATCACTCGAGGGTCCGGGGCGTCTGGCCTTCGCGCTCTCCGTGTTCCGATCATCGATGCCGCAAGGCGTTGATCACGTGCGCGAGCGGGACGCTTCCGGACGCCGGGCCCGACGGTGTTCCGATCATCGATGCCGCAAGGCGTTGATCACACGGACGAAGCTCGTTCTTGATACAGCGCTGTGTGGTGTTCCGATCATCGATGCCGCAAGGCGTTGATCACGCCTTGTTTTTACTCGTGAAGTACGCACCGAACGTAGTGTTCCGATCATCGATGCCGCAAGGCGTTGATCACTGCTCGGCGCGATGTTCGCCGCTGCGCGCCTGCAGGTGTTCCGATCATCGATGCCGCAAGGCGTTGATCACAACTGGATTCGACAGGAAAAGCGCCTCGCGATCTACCGTGTTCCGATCATCGATGCCGCAAGGCGTTGATCACATACTGGCGGCCATCTTATGCGGGTCTAGGCCGTGTGTTCCGATCATCGATGCCGCAAGGCGTTGATCACCAGGCCATTTGGCGACTCACGCAGGAGGAGGTGCTCGTGTTCCGATCATCGATGCCGCAAGGCGTTGATCACGTGAGCCGGTCGCCACTGGCGGCGGCGCGGTCGACGGTGTTCCGATCATCGATGCCGCAAGGCGTTGATCACGCATCCCACTCCTCCGTGCTCACATTGAGCGGGGTGTTCCGATCATCGATGCCGCAAGGCGTTGATCACACGACGTGCGCCGCTACGTGGTCCAGTTTGCCCGCAAGGCCTGTGTTCCGATCATCGATGCCGCAAGGCGTTGATCACGGAGCGAATCCTTTCGCGATCACCTCATGAGGCGGTGTTCCGATCATCGATGCCGCAAGGCGTTGATCACCAGCATCCGCGAGTAGAGCGCGATGCCATCGTAGGGGTGTTCCGATCATCGATGCCGCAAGGCGTTGATCACGCGCGATACCACGACGGCGAGAGTCTCGCTGGACGTGTTCCGATCATCGATGCCGCAAGGCGTTGATCACTAGCGGCATCCGCCTCCGCAGCGGGCGCGAACAGGGTGTATGTGTTCCGATCATCGATGCCGCAAGGCGTTGATCACGAACGAAACGCCTCATTGCGAAACGTGCAACCAGGAAGTGTTCCGATCATCGATGCCGCAAGGCGTTGATCACAAGAGAATCGCGATCGTAATACTGATGCTGCTCGTGTTCCGATCATCGATGCCGCAAGACGTTGATCACGCAGCGTATCTGGCACCTTACCGAACTTGCACGTGGTGTCGAGAACGTCCAGCCCCCGGTCCTTGGCCGCGTCGTGAAACGAGGGAGGCACGCCGTGCGCGGAGAAGACGATGGTGGGCTCCTCCACGGCCGCGATGTCATGGATGGTCCGCACCCCGAGGCGCTCCATCTCTTCGACGACGCGCTCGTTGTGCACCACCTGCCCCAGAATCGCACCCCGCCCCCCCTTCGCCGCAAACCGCTTCACCTTCAGATCCGCGATCCGCACACCCGAGCAGAACCCGTACTTTGCCGCCCTCTTGACCTTCATCGGGACCCGCAACGCAACCCCCGCGGCGAACATTCTGGGCGCCGGGGGGTACCGGGGGGTGCTGAGTGCTGGGTGCTGGGGTGGACGTAGTGGACGTCGTGGACTTGGTGGACTGTCCACCCAAGGTACCGAGTTCCACGATGTTCACTCAGCACTCAGCACTCAGCACTCAGCACCGGTCCTCACGCACCCCAGCATTCAGCACAGCCCGGGCCGCGCCCGACAACCCTCCGCAGCATTGGCCTGTCATCCTGAGCGGGTGGTGGAGTGGGGGGCGAAGGATCCCCTGCCGAAGCACGACACTCGCTCCGTCGGCAGGGGATCCTTCGCGCCCACCCGCCACCCGCTGCTACGAAAATGAGGTAGCAACCGGGCAAACCTGTGGCATACGCGCATCAAAGGCGTTCAGCGGGGGTGTCGGGTGATGAAC
>Ga0307505_10000373_pt1 | contig 50705 bp, 43 predicted proteins | sample 23_S_MG_FD_202183 | JGI IMG/M metagenome (GOLD analysis project Ga0307505, IMG submission 202183) | Soil microbial communities from Populus trichocarpa stands in riparian zone in the Pacific Northwest, United States - 23_S | ecosystem: Environmental > Terrestrial > Soil > Riparian zone > Trees...
GCTGATCCTGGAGTTCGACGAGAGTTCTCGCGCCCAGCTCCTGCATCAAGGGCGGAACCTGAGGCGCTCCGGGGATTATGAGGAGATGTCATCCATGGCGCTTCGAGTCGTGCAGTGGACTACCGGCAACGTTGGCAAACAATCGGTCAAGGCGATCGCCGAGAACCCCGGACTCGACTTGGTGGGATGCTACGCGTGGTCCCCGGATAAGAGCGGGCGCGACGTGGGCGAGCTGTGCGGCCTGGGGCCGCTCGGCGTGGCTGCCACCAATGACGTCGACGCGCTGCTCGCGCTGCGACCGGACTGTGTCGTCTACAATCCCATGTGGCCGTCGATCGACGAACTGGTGCGCGTCCTCGAGAGGGGCGTCAACGTGGTGTCGACGGCGGCGTTCATCAACGGCCGGCGCCTGGGCGCGGACCGCGAGCGCCTGGTCGAAGCGTGCGAGCGGGGCGGGTCGTCGTTGTTCGGCACCGGAGTCAGTCCGGGTTTCGTCGAACTCCTCGCCATCGTGCTCGCCGGCGTCTCCGATCGCATCGACAAGGTCACGGCCAGCGAGGAGGCCCACACCATGGGGTACGACTCGCCGGAGACGGAGAAGCCGGCCGGCTTCGGTCGACCGATCGATGACCCTGATCTGCAGAGAATGACCGCAGAGGGGACGGCGGTGTTCGGCGAAGCGGTCGCGATGGTCGCCGACGCGCTCGGCGTCGAACTCGACGACATCGTCTGCGAGGCGGAGCACGCCGCGACGGCGACCGATATCGACCTCGGTTCATGGCAGATCGCGGCCGGCTGCGTCGCCGGGGTCGCCGCCAGCTGGCAGGGCAGGGTGGGGGATCGCACCGTCGTCGAGCTGAACGTCCGCTGGAAGAAGGCGCCGGTTCTCGAGCCGGACTGGGTGATCGAGGACGGCTGGGTGATCGAGGTTCAGGGGCGGCCTACCGTGCGGACCAAGGTCGACTTTCTGCCGCCGCCGGACTTCGTCGGCGAGACGCTCGCCGACTTCATGGTGCTCGGTCACATCATGACGGCGATGCCCGCCGTCAACGCCATTCCCGCCGTGGTAGCCGCACGACCGGGGATCGTGACGTACGCCGACATACAGGTACCGCTGCCGCGAGGTCTCGTCCGCCTCTGAAGTCAGAGCGCTTCGATCACCATCGCCATGCCCATGCCGCCGCCGGCGCACATGGAGACGCAGCCGAGGCGCGCACCGCGCCGCCGCAGTTCGTGCACCATCGTGACGACCATGCGCGCCCCGGTGGCGGCGATCGGATGGCCGAGGCTGCAGCCGCTGCCGTTGACGTTGCAGATCTCCTGATCGATGCCGAGCGCCCGCGTCGCCGCGACCGGCACCGAGCAGAAGGCTTCGTTGATCTCGAACAGATCGATGTCGCTCTGCTGCAGGCGTGCGCGAGACAGAGCCTTCGGAATCGCGTCGATCGGCGCCAGGCCGGTGCGACGCGGCGCGACGCCGACCGCCGCCCACGAGCGGATCGCGGCGAGCGGTTGGATGCCGTTCGCCTTTGCGTAGTCGGCGTCGGCGAGCAGCACCGCCGCCGCCGCGTCGTTGAGACCGGCGGCGTTGCCGGCCGTGACGGTGAAGCCGTCGATCTCCGGGTGGAGCGCGGGGAGTTCCGCCATACGCTGCAGCGTCAGGCCGCGCCGCGGGTGCTCATCGATCGCGAATCGGCGCACTTCCCCATCGGCGCCGCGAACGTCGACCGGCACGATCTGCGCTTCGAAGGCGCCGGCGTCGATGCTCTCGATCGCGCGTCCATGGCTGTAGACCGCCCATTGATCGACGTCGGCGCGCGACAGCCCCGCCTCGACGGCCGTGTTGTGGCCGACCGTGATCGACATGTCGAACGCCGGCGCGTCCGGCGTCTCCGGATGCGACGCCGGCATCCACGGTTGCGGCGCGGCGCCGGCGGCGGGAGCTTTCTGTCCCATCGGCATCGTGCTCAAGCTCTCCGTTCCTCCGGCGAGGACGACGCGATCCATGCCGGCGGCGATCGATCCGGTTGCCGTGGCGATGGCGCCGAGGCCGGCGGCGCAGTGTCGATTCGTCGCCATGCCGGGAATTCGATCGAGGCCCAGGGCCACCGCGGTGTGGCGGGCGATGACACCGCCGCCCTGCATGCTTTCGGCGATGACGAGGTCGTCGATCTCGCTCGGCGCCAGCCGGCTGCGTTCGACGACGGCGCGAACGACGACCTGGGCCAGCTCGAACGCGTCGACGTTCACCAGCGCGCCCTTGCGGGCGCGACCGATCGGCGTGCGCAAGGCTTCGATGATCACGACGTTCTTCATGCGGAATGCTCCTCGTGCTCCGCCGGTGCCGGCATGGAATGGGGGCCCGCGTCAGCCGCCGAGCCCGCGCAGACAGAACTCCCAGGTGTCCTCGGCGCTGACGCGCGCCTCCGGATTGTGGACGAAGCGGTTGATGATCCAGCCGTACATGGCGGTCTGCTGGACGAGCAGAGCGGCGCGCCGCGGATCGCTCACTTTGATGGAGCCGTCCGCCGCCGCCGCTTTGAGCAGCTCGATCAACATCTTCGAGAGCGGCGCCATCACCGCGACCAGGCGCTCGGGATCCTTGAGCGCGAGCTGTAACGAAAATTCCGAGATCGGAACACGATTGTGGGTGCCGCGCTTGCGCCGCGGCGCCGTGGGCGGTTGGCACCACTCGTGGAGGCGGATCGTGAAGGCGCGCAGCCGCGCCAGCGGCTTCGACTCCGACTCCACCGCGGCGGAAAGATCCTCGAGCGACTCGCGGATGCTCTCTTCGAGGAGCGCGAACAGCAGCTCGTCTTTGCTCGCGAAGTACTGGTAGAAACCGCGCAGCGACTGCTGCGAGCGATCGACCACTTCCTGGATCGTGAACTCCGTCGTGCCTCGCTCGTCGATCAGCGCGAAGGCGGCGTCGAGCAGCTTCTGCACGCGCAGCTCGGCGCGGTTGCGCGCGGCGCTGAGGCTCTTCGACACGGCGCGCTGTCGCCAACCCGACCCGTTGCCCTGGACGTCTTCTGTCTTTGCCATGGTGGAGTCGTTCCCCGGTTGGCCGCCAGCCTCGTGGATCGCCCCACGTTTGAGGCCGCTCGGCGGCATGATTCGGAATTTGCATTCTCGCAGAATGAGAATATAAATGCCATCTACTCCGCCCGTGGGACGGCTATGGGCGACCGGGAGACCACGATGCGCATTGGCATGATGCTGGGCCCTGAGAGGGGCCGGTACCGCCAGAAGGTGGCGCAGCTCATCGCCGACGCCGTGGCGGTCGAGGCGGCCGGCTTCACATCGATCTGGGTGCCGCAGATCCCGGGGGACTTCGACGCCCTGACCGCGATGACGCTCATGGGACAGGCGACCGAGCGCATCGAGCTCGGCACCGCGGTCGTGCCGATCCAGACGCGCCATCCCATCGCGATGGCTCAGGAAGCGCTCTCGGTGCAGGAGGTGTGCGAGGGCCGTTTAACGCTCGGCATCGGCGTCTCGCACGACTGGGTCATCGAGGGCATGCTCGGCTTGTCGTACGAGCGACCGGCCCACCAGATGCGCGGCTACCTGGAGGTGCTGAACGCCGCCCTGCGCGGCCCGGGCGAGGTCCGCGTCGAGAACGATCTATACCGCGTGCACAGCCCGATGGATGTTACCGACCGCGCTCCCACCTCGGTCCTCCTCGCCGCGCTCGGACCGGTGATGCTGAGCGTCGCCGGGGAGCACGCGTCGGGTACCATCCTCTGGCTGGCCGACGAACGGGCGGTCGCCGAGCACGTCGTGCCGCGCATCACCAAGGCCGCCGCCGGGGCGGGAAGGCCGGCGCCGCGGGTCGTCGCCGGCGTCCCTGTCGCCATCTGTCGCAACGATGACGTGGACGCCGCGCGCGCGTGGGCGAATCGAGTGCTCGGGCACTCCGAATTCTGTTCGAACTACCAGCGCCTGCTCGATCGAGGTGACGCGAAGAACGAGGGCGACATGCTCGCCGCCGGCGACGACTCGGCGGTCGCCGATCGGCTGCGCGCCTTCCGCGACGCCGGCGTGACCGACTTGGCGGTTCGCCCGCTCGCTCTCGGAGCCGACCGCGAGTCGCGACTCGAGTCGCGGCAGCGAACTCTGGCATTCCTGTCCTCGCTCTGTCCCGAGCTGTAACCTTGAGGGTGTATTTTTCTCGCGCCAAGACGCCAAGGCGCCAAGAAGGGACTCAAGGCCTTCCGCAATCCGGTAGTGGGTCAGTTTGACTCGATCTCGCCACGGCGCGCTCGGAACGTCACCCTGAAAGGGTGAGATTCATCAGCCCAGGGCAACGCCCTGGGATTGTCGACCAATCACCTCAGCCCTGAACCCGCAATCCTTCGGGGTTCTCGAGCTAATAGATCCTTTCTTGGCGCCTTGGCGTCATGGCGCGAGAAAGACTTGCCTAGCGGTCGTAGTCGACGACGACCTCACGGCTGGTCGGGACGGATTGGCAGGTGAGGATCCAGCCTTCCTCGACCTCGGCGGCGTTCAGCGCGTTGTTCGCGCGCATCGTGACGCTTCCCTCGACGAGGAATGCCATGCAGGTCGCGCAGTTTCCGGACAGGCATGAAAACGGCGGCTTGAGCCCGGCGCGCCGGGCGGCGTGGAGAATCGAGTCGCCCACCTCGTACGCGATGGTCTGTTTACGGCCGTTGAGGCGAATCGCGATCGACTCGGCTGCCGAAGCCGCGACCGGGGCCGGGGCCTCGTCCGGTAGTTCGAAACGTTCGACGAAGCGCCGATCCGCCCCGACGGCCAGGCGATCCAGCGCCGCCGCGACGATCTGCATGTACGGCCCGGGACCGCAGATGTAGAAGTCGGCCTGCACCCGTTCGCCGATCAACGCGCCGCAAGCCGCCGCATCGAGAAATCCGTTCTCCGCATCGAAGTGATGGCGCACCGTCAGGCGACCGCCGGACTCCGCGCGCAAGCGTTCGAGCGCGTCGGCGAAGATGACGCTGTCGCGATGGCGGTTGGCGTACACCAGTGCGATCTCGCGCGCTGTGGTGACCAGCGCGGTCTTGATGATCGAGAGGACCGGCGTAATACCGCTGCCGCCCGCGAAGGCGACGATCGGCGCCGCGGAAGCGCTCAGCACGAAGAGTCCGGCGGGCGGCATCACGTCGATCGTCGATCCCGGCGCCAGGGTGTCGATCATCCAGTTCGACATCGCGCCTCCGGGTACGCGCTTGACCGTGACCGTCAGCGGCTCGCCCGCCTCGGACGAGCTCGACATCGAGTAGCACCGGACGACCGACTCGGCGCCGATCGTCGCGCGGAATGTGCAGAACTGGCCGGCCGTGTAAGCGAACTCCCGTTCGAGCGCGGGGGGGATGGTCAAGACGAAAGACCGTGCATCGGCGGTCTCGTCGACTACGTCGGCCACGGTCAGGGCGTGGTACTGGTGTTGGCGCATCGCAGGGCCACCGCGACGGTGACGAAAAAATGATAGGGTCATATCTTATTTTTTGCAACCCAACTCTCATATGCTAGTAATGTGATTCTCGTTTATGGATACGCGTGACACCCCTGAACAGGCCGAGCTGCGGCTCACGGCCCGCCGCCTGGCACGCGAGTTGGGGCCGCCCAACGTGGCGGGACTCGGCGACGCGGAGCGGCGCCACCGCCTCGCCGAGGCGGTTCGCGCCGCCGGCTGGCTCGAACTGCGCCAGGACGGCGGCGACGGCGCGCCACTCGGGAGTGGGGTCGAGGCGGCGATCATCGCCGACGCGCTCGGCGCCTCGGTTGCCGATGTTCCGTTCGCCGGCCCGGTGCTCGCCGCCGACCTCGCGCGTCGCGCCGGTGTGCCGCCGGTCGACGGCGCGGTGGTGGCCTTCGCGCCGGACCTGATCGGCGCCGCCGTCGTGGCGTCCGCGGCGACGGAAGCGCCGCTCTACGCCGTCGACCACGCCGCGCCGAGTCGCGCCGCGGCGTACGTCCTGATCCCCGACGGCGACGGATACCGTCTGGGGTTGGTCGAGTCGGCCGACGGCGCGAGCGACGGCGCCGATCTGACCCGGGCGGTCCGCGCCATCCCGGCGGGCGCGCCAGTGCGTACCGTTGCCGACTCGCGTCGGCTGACGCGCGCGGATCTCGATGCGTGGGCCGCTCTCGGTTTGGCGCTCACCAGCGCCGACCTGGTCGGCGCCATGCGGGGCGTGCTCGACGTCAGCGTCGCCTACGCCCGGGATCGGCGCCAATACGGAGTCGCCATCGGCACCTTCCAGGCCGTGCAGCACCTGCTCGCCGAAGGGCATTGCCTGATGGAGGGGGCGCTCAGCGCCGCGCTGTACCCGGCGTGGGCGGTCGACGAGCTGGCGTCCGCGCAGGCTCTCGCCGCGGGTCGCGTCGCCAAGGCGTACTGCGCGCGCGCCGCGCGCACGGTCTGCGAGACGGCGGTGCAGGTGCACGGCGGCATCGGCAACACGTGGGACTGCATCGTCCACGTCTACCTGCGGCGAGCGCTGCTGTCGTCGCGTTGGTTCGGCGACGACGGCGAGCAGTTGCACCGCTTGGAAGAGAGCCGTTTGGGAGTGGCGAATGGACTTTCGTGACTCGCCCGAGGAGGCGGACTTCCGCTCCCGCCTGCGCGCCTGGCTCGCCGACAACAACCCCGGTCTGCCGGTGTCGTCGACCGACGACGAATACTGGGCGCGCCAGGCGGAGTGGCACACCGCGCTGTACGACGCCGGTTTCTTCGGCCTCTCGTGGCCCAAGCGTTTTGGCGGGCACGAACTGCCGTCGGTGTTCGACGTCATCCTCGACGATGAGTTGGCCGCCGCCGGCGCGCCGCCGCGGCCGAGCCTAGGCTACCTGGTGCAGGGAATCACGACGCACGCCGACGAAGCGGTGCAACAACGCTTTCTGCCGGGATTGATCAGCGGTCGCGAGCGCTGGTGCCAGGGCTTCAGCGAGCCCGACGCCGGCTCGGACCTCGCCGCGCTGCGCACCACCGCGACGCGCGACGGCGACGACTACGTGCTCCACGGACACAAGATCTGGACCAGTTACTCCGACGTCGCCGACTTGTGCATTCTGCTGGCGCGCACCGACCCCGACGTCGCCAAGCACAAGGGGCTGTCGGCATTCGCTGTGCCGATGCGCCAACCCGGCGTCGAACAGTATCCGCTGCGTATGATCAACGGCATCACCAAGGAGTTCGGCCAGGTGGTGTTCGACGGCGCGCGCGTGCCCGCCGCCAACATGATCGGCGCGCCGGGTGACGGCTGGCGGATCGCCATGACCATCGTCAGCCACGAACGCGAGCCGGGCGAGGTCGGCTACGTCGCCCGTTACGCCAAGACCGTCGTGGATCTCGAGGCCTCGGTGCGCGCCGATCGCGGCGCCTTCCGCTCCGACCAGCGCGAAGCGGTCGCCTGGGCATACGTGCAGGCCGAGATGCTGCGGCTGCACGTCCGCCGCCGGCTCTCCGAGCGCCTCGGTGGTGTCGACCACGGGCCGAGTGGCTCCATCGATAAGCTTTTGATGACCTGGACCGAACAGGCGGTCGGAGCCGCGGCGCTCGCCGTGGCGGGATCGCGGGCCGTCGTCGAAGGCGACGACGTCGGCCTGAAGATCTACCTCTACGGCCGCGCCCAGAGCGTCATGGGCGGCACCTCGCAGATTCAGAAGAACATCATCGCGACGCGCATCCTCGGCCTACCGGTCACCTGATCGTTGCCTCGAGGGCGTAGGAGAAGGTAGTCGCACGTACGTAGCATAGAGATCTGAGGCCCGACGCCCTCGCCGTCGGCGCCGTGCCCGGAAGAGAGGCGGCGCGGCGGAAACGATAGAAAGGAGAAGGAGACGTGAGGCGCGGTTGGCTTTGCCAACGGCGCCGAGCCCATCGGAGCGCACTGCGCGCACGGGGGCGATTCTCCAATACTCAAATGGACTACGATCTTCCCGATGAGGTTCGCGTCGAGAGCGACGGCCCGGTGCGCGTCGTGCGGCTCGCTCGCCCGCAACAACTCAACGCCGTCAACGAAGACCTGCATCTGGCGCTGACGCGCGTCTTTCCGCTGCTCAGCGCCGATCGCGACGCGCGCGTCGCGGTGATCACCGGCGAAGGGCGCGCGTTTTCCGCCGGCGGCGACTTCGACCTCCTCGACCGGATGGTGAAGGACCGCCAGCTGCGCCGCGACGTGATCGCCGAAGGACGCGAGTTGGTGCGCAACATGATCCGCTGCCGCGTTCCCGTGGTCGCCGCGGTCAACGGACCCGCGGTCGGCCTCGGCTGCAGTGTCGTCGCGCTCTCCGACGTCGTGTACATGGCGGAGTCGGCCTACCTCGCCGATCCGCACGTCGCCGTCGGCCTCGTCGCCGCCGACGGCGGTCCGCTGGCCTGGCCGCTGCACACGAGCCTGCTGCTCGCCAAGGAGTACGCCTTCACCGGCGATCGCATCAGCGCCGCGCGGGCGCGGGAGATCGGCCTCGCCAATCACGTCTGCCCGGACGGGGAAGTGTTCGCCGCGGCGCTCGCCGCCGCCCACAAGATCGCCGCTCTGCCGCGCCAGGCGGTGGAAGCGACCAAGCGGGTACTGAACCTCCACCTCGAGCACGCGGTGCTCTCCACTATCGACTTCGCCATGGCGGCCGAGACCGAGTCGTTCGACACGCCCGAGCTGCAGGACAACGTCGCCCGCTTCCTGAAGCGGTCGTGAGAAATCAGCTATCAGCCCTCAGCTGACAGCTGATAGCTGAGGGCTGACAGCTCAGAGAAGGAGGTTGCCGTGGCCAAGCGCACGAGATTCGTGGAGTACAAGGATCGCTACGCCAACTTCCGCTTCGAGTTGAGCGACGAGGGCATCCTGTTGATGCAGTGCCACACCGATGGCGGCAGCCTGGTGTGGGATTGGAAGGCGCACGACGCGATGTCGGACGCTTTCGCCGACATCGCCGGCGATCGCGAGATCAAGGTTCTCATCCACACCGGATCGGGCGGCAACTACAATGCCGATTGGGGGCCGGCCCCGGTAGAGAAGCCCTTGTACCAGGCGATGCCGGGAGAGAAGGGCCTGATGAAGCTCGACGAGAAGGCCTGGTACGGCCGTATGCTCATCGAGAATATCCTCTCGGTCGAAGTACCGGTGATCAGCGCCGTCAACGGCCCGTGCAACATCCACTCCGAGGTGCCGCTGTTGGGCGACATCGTGCTCGCTTCGGAGACCGCCTATTTTCAGGACCTCGCGCACTTTCCGCGCGGCATGGTGCCGGGTGATGGCCAGCACGTCGTCTGGCCCTGGCTCGTCGGTCCCAACCGCGCGCGCTACATGCTGTTGACCGGTAAGAAGCTCGCGGCGCGGGAAGCGCTCGAATGGGGCGTCGTCGCCGAAGTGCTGCCCCCCGGCCGTCTCCTCGACCGCGCCTGGGAACTGGCGCGCGAGCTGGCGCGGCGACCGCCGCTGGTGTTGCGCTACACGCGCATGCTGTTCACCCAGCCCCTCAAGCGCGCGTTCTTGGACGAGCTGGCGCACGGCCTCGCACGCGAGACGTACGCCCAGCGCCAGTTCTTCCCGGTCGGCGGCGGCATGACGCCGCTCGACCGCCCTTGGGACGAAGATCCTTGGTCGGATTGATCGAAATGAACTGCGCTGCGACGCGCTCGTGCACGGCGCCCGGATTGCGATTCAGAACGGCGCCGCCCCTCTACGGCTTCCCCTCCGCGGCTCCCTGGTTGAGCAATGGGAAGGTGGACCGCAACTTCTTCGCCGCTCGGATCTCGCGCATTTTCTGCTCCAGGAGATTTGCCGGGTTGAACGACGGTGGGAACGATCGCGGTGGGTATTCGTCGAAGGTGGCGACGAACTGGAAGACCTCGTTCATCATGCCGTAGGCACTGCCGACGTGGTCGAGGTTCCAATCCCAATAGGTGTTGGACGTGATGTCGGCGCGTTCGTAAGGGTCCTGCATGAGATTGAAGATCTTCTGCAGGCGCAGTGTCGTAAACGGCTCCGCCCAGACCCCCATCGTGCCCTCCTTGCGTTGCTCGGAGAACACGTACTTGTAGTCCCCCTGTCGCATGCCGACTAGCAACGCGTCGTCGTCCGCGTACAAGAACCTGTCACGGGCGCTTTTGGTACCGTTGTTCCTGGCGGCGGTGCCGCTGACCTCGCGCAAGAAAGCTGACTGGTCGTAGCCGTCGAGGTGCACTTTGTAGGACCTGCCGTTGGCGGTGTATCCGGTCTTCAGCTTCTCGATGAGATCCGGCTCGCCGGCGATCGATGCCAGCGTCGGAATCCAGTCGTTGTGGCTCATCAGCTCGTTGGTCACCGTGCCGGCGTCGATGACGCCCGGCCAGCGCACCAGACAAGGCACACGGAAGGCACCCTCCCAGTTGGTGTTCTTCTCGGAACGGAACGGTGTCATGGCGCCGTCGGGCCACGTGTTCATGTGTGGGCCGTTGTCGCTGCTGTAGACGACGATGGTGTCGCCGGCGACGCCCATTTCGTCGAGCGCGTCGAGCAGCGAGCCGATCGTCGCGTCGTGCTCGATCATGCCGTCGATGTATTCGCTATCGCCGTGCTGATAGCGCCCACGGTGCTCGTCGCGCACGTGTGTGCGCAGATGCATGCGCGTCGAGTTGAACCACACAAAGAACGGTTTGCCGGCGCCGTGCTGGCGTTTCATGAAGTCGATTGCCGCGGCCGCCGTCTCGTCGTCGATGGTCTCCATCCGCTTTTTGGTCAGCGCGCCGGTGTCCTCGATCGTCTGTTTGCCGACCTTGCCGAAGCGCGGATCGACGGTAGCGTCGTCGGTATCCGTTGCCTTGCACCGCAGGACGCCGCGCGGTCCGAACTTCTTGCGATACTCCGGGGCCTTTGGATAGTCCGGCAGCTCAGGCTCCTCTTCCGCGTTGAGGTGGTAGAGGTTGCCAAAAAACTCGTCGAAGCCGTTGACCGTGGGCAGCGTCTCGTTGCGATCGCCGACATGGTTCTTGCCGAATTGACCGGTGGCGTAACCGAGATTCTTCAGCAGGCCGCCGATCGACGGATCGAGCTGGTTCATGCCCATCGGCGCGCCCGGGAAGCCGACCTTGGTCAGGCCGGTGCGGATGCCGTGCTGGCCGGTCAGAAACGCGGCGCGTCCGGCGGTGCAGCTCTGCTCTCCGTAATAGTGGAGAAAGCGCAGCCCTTCGTCGGCAACCCGATCGATGTTGGGCGTCGCGTAACCCATCACCCCGTCGCTATAGGCGCTGATGTTGGTGATGCCGATGTCGTCGCCGAAGATGACGAGGACGTTCGGCTTCGCGCGCCCTACTTGCTGCGCTTGTGAGCCTGCAGCGGCGAGCAACAGAAAAGCGCTCGCGATAGCGACGTTGGTCGGCGAGAGAACTCTGCCGAAGACAAGCCGTGTGCGGTCCATAGGACTCCTCTCTGCGTGGCTGCGCGGAAACTCTCGGGCGGGTCGGCAAGGATGCCGATTTTCTGTCTCACTTCGGCAGGCGATTTGGCAAGTCGGTGGGGTTCGCGCGTTGCCCTGACGCCGAAATCCTCATTTTATCGCCCTGTACTTCAAATCCTTGTCGGCCGCCGTTGGCAGCGATAACAAAGACTGATGTCGCCACGTACCGATTCTTTCGTCCCTCGCAACGCCCGGTCACAGCGATCCCGCGCGTTGCGCCCGCGAACTGCCAAGTTTGCTCTCTGTCTCCTGCATGGTCGATTGGTCGATCGGCGCCGGATCGCCCTCATGCTGCTGCTGGCCGGGATGATCGCGATTGGCTGTGGCGACGATGATGGCGATGTGAGCTCCGCGTCGTGTTCGCGTGAGGCGCGCGCGTTCGACGAGATCGACCTCGATCAGGGCACGGCTTGTCTGGGCGACACCGTCCTGCTGCGCCTCGACCCCGAGGGCGACGGCATGGACAAGACCCTTCAGCTGCGCGTGCCCGAGGCCGGCCGCGCGCGGTTCTGCCTCGACCTGGGCGATCAGCACCCTCATCGGCTCGCCATCCATGATACGGGCGGCGCGTTGCTCGCCAGTGCCCAGCAGGGCGAAGGCTGCGTCGACGTCGACTTCCCTGCGGGACTGCACGCCGTTCACGTCAGCAACGGACGCGCCGCCAACGCGACGGAAGACGGGTACCTGACGTTCTTTCGGCCGGCCGGTCTGTCCGTCTCGATCCCTGGCGCGGGTGCGCGAGCTGGTTCGCCCGCACTGCTCGGGACCTACACGCTGTCGACGTACTGTCCCGACTGCGACCTGCGCGGCGTCGACCTCTCCGGTGCCGCGATGCTGTGCTTCGACAAGACGTCCGGCAACTGCGACCCGTTCAACCCGCGCAACGCGAGGTGCTCGGTCGTCAACACCAAGTGGGTGTACAGCTACAACCTGGCGAACGATCTGAGCGGCGCTCGCTTCGGCGGCGCCAACTTTCTCGGCTCGGCTTTCTACTGCGTCGATTTCACCGGTGCGGAGTTCTGGGACGAGACCTTCGGCCAGGTCCGCCTCGGTGTCGGACCGAGCTGCTGCACCGAAGGCTTCCCGCCCCGCGAGACGATCTTCGAAGCAAGCCTGCTCAGCGGCGCGTCGTTTCGCAACGTCGACCTGCGGTCCACCGAACTCTCCTGCTCGATCCCGGACGAGATCGGCAATGCGACCTACGACCCGTCGATCCTGCTCGGTGTGGACCTTCGCGGCGCGAATCTCGCCAGCAAAGATTTCTCGACCAAGCCGTGTCCGACGGAGGACGCACACGATCCGCCGCAGCGGTTGGATCTGTCCGGTGCGCTGCTCGACGCGACCACCAATCTGCAGAACACCGACCTCAGCAGCGCCAACCTCAGCGATTGGGATTGGCACGCGACGGATTGGTCGACCGCGAACTTCCAGCACGCCGTTCTCGCCGGCGGCAACATGTCCGGCATCGATTTCACCGCCAGTAAATACGCCGGCGTGTTCTTCATCGCCGACAAAGGCGCCGACCGCTTCGGCGATGTCGATTTCAGCGGTGTCGATTTCAGCGGCGCCAAGCTGGCGGGGCTCGACCTCGAAGGGGCGTACATGCCGTCCGCCGATTTCAGCGGCGCCAATCTGCACGGGGTGAGTGTCGCCGGCGCGGAGTTCTACCGGGCGAACTTCACCGGCGCTGATCTCGGCGCGATCTTCGCCACCGAGGCCGCGCCGGCCTCGTTCAACGGCGCCACCATGATCCGCGCATTTCTCAAGAGCGCATCGCTGCCGGGTTCGTTCTTCCGCGGCGCGGTGTTGGCACCGGCGAACCTCGCCGCGGCCAACCTGTCCGGAGCCTATTTCGAGGTCGATCCGACGTGTCTCGATGCGCAGGGCAATTGCCTGGTCTCCCAGCTCGGTTGCGTGTGCCAATCGGCGACTCTGTCGGGCTCGTACATGCACAACACCATCTTGGCCAACGCGCACTTGTCGGATGCCGTGCTCGACTTCGTATCCTGGTACAGCGACAACCCGGCGATGCCCGTGGCGACGGGCGCCGGCGCGTTCCTGAACGGTGCGAGCTTCAACCTGGCGGATCTCCCCGGACTGGATCTCACCGGCGCGTTCCTGCAGGGCGTGACGATGACCAATGCGCAGCTCGTCGGCGCCAATCTGACCGGCGCATCGCTCGGACGCGACGGGACGGTGCGCGCGAACTTGTCGGTGGCCAACCTGCGCGGCGCGAACCTCACCAACGCGGATCTGACCTACGCCAACCTCCAGAACGCCGGCGTCTCCGCCGCGCCCGAGCAGGAGGTCTACATCGAGGTTCTCAAGGACCCCGATCATTATCAGGCGACGCAGGTCTATCAGTATTTTGCCGTCGACCGGCCAGCCACCAATCTCGGCGCCGGCAGCGCCGTCTCCGCCGCGACCGACTTCGCGACCTGCCCGAATGGAACGCCGGGGCCGTGCGGACCGGTCACCAGCCCGGCATGGGTAGCGCCCGTCGGCCCGCAGGAGCCGACCGACTGCACACCGTCGGAGTTCGACGACGAGGGCAATGTGATCGCCGTCACCTGCTCCTCGTCACGCCATCCGACCGGAGGGTGAATCCGACCAGGGACGGAAGGTCGACGTGTTGCGTCCTCACAGGTCGATGAGCGTTGGAACGCGGCGCTCCGCCAACAGGTGCCGGCCGACGTCGAGGACGATCGCGTCGGCCGAGCCGAACAGTCCTTCGAGGGCGAGGCTTCGCTTCAAGTAGCGGTGAAACCGGTGCTCGGTGGTGAAGCCGATGCCGGCGAGCACTTGCTGGCAGTGCCGGGCCGCCGTGTGCGCCGTGCGTCCGGCGATGGCCTTGGCGAGAGCGGCTGTGTCCGTGCTCGGCTCCTCGCGAGCGGCGGTCAGCGCCGCCTCGAGCGACTCGACCGCTACCAGGACCTCGGCCAGGCGATGGCGCACGGCCTGGAAGCGGGCGATCGGACGGCCGAACTGCGTCCGCTCCAGAGCGTGTGCGCGCGCCAGATCCAGCATCGTTCGGGTGCCTCCCGCGATCTGGTGCGCGACGGCGCGCCGGCCGCGGGCGATCGCCGATTGCCACGCGGCGGGCTCCAGGCGCTCCGCACCCGTTACGTCGGACCGCACGCGGACCGATTGCAGGCCCGCATCGGGATCGATGCCGCGCACCGCGACGATCTCCGCTGCCGTCGTCGCCACGGTCGCGTACCACGGCTCCGACTCGGGACCGCATACAACGAGGATCTCCCGGGCACTGGCGGCGCGCCGCGTCGCGAGGCCGTGGGCTTCGAATCTGTCGGTGCGAATTTGCCCGGGCGGCTCCCACGCTCCGAAGCGCGGCAGCAGGACGGCGAGGTCGGGACGCGGCTGCTGGCCGAGCGCCGCTGCGACCACGTCGTCGAGCCCCGTGGCCGTTGCGTTCGCGGTGCCGAGCGCCGTGAACACGATGTCGATGGCATCGTCCGGGGCGCTTTCGAGCATTTCGAGCCAGCCGAGTCGTGCGAGCGCGGCGTCGATGCCGGCACCTTCGTCCGTGGCCGCGGCGATCGCCGTGCGAACAGACTCCGCCATCGCGGCGCGTTCGTCGTCGGCGATCATTCGTCGCTCCCGAGCCCGAGCAGCCGGCGGGCGATGATGTTGCGCTGCACCTCGGCGGTGCCGCCGTAGATCGTCGCGGCGCGCGAGTACAGGTACTCGCTTCGCCATTGTTCACCGGCGACGCTGTCGTCCACCTCAATCACCCCGGGCAGTAGACGGCGGGCGGCGTCGTAGATTGTCTGCTCGGCGGTTGCCACCAGGACTTTGTCGATCGACGTCTCGGCGCCGATGGTGCCGGTCGCCGCGAGCCGATACTGCGTGGCGCGCGAGCGGGCGCGCAGCGCGTGCAACTGCAAGTACGCTTCGCCGACGATCTCGGCGGCGCGGTCGTCGTCCGGCGCGACCTCGACGAGTCGCTCGAGTCGCCGGTAGAGGTACGCGATGCGCTGCCAGAAGCACGACGAGCGCTCGTAGGGAAGAATGCTCATGGCCACGGCCCAGCCGCCGTTCAGTTCGCCGAGCATGCGCTCGGCCGGCACCACGACGTCGTCGAAGAACACTTCGGCGAACTCGAGCTCGCCGTTGAGCATCGCCAACGGCGCGACGGTGATTCCCGGAGTGTCCATGTCGACGAAGAACGCGGTGATGCCGCGGTGGCGCGAGTCCGCCGGTCCCGTTCGCGTCAGCAGAACGCAGCGCGCGGAGAATTGCGCCAGACTGGTCCAGACCTTCTGGCCGTTGATCACCCAGTTCACGGCGGAGCTGGCGTCCCCGCCCTCGGGCACGGCGCGGCAGCGCAGGGACGCCAGGTCGCTACCGGAATCCGGCTCGGAGAACCCCTGGCACCACAGCTCGGCCCCCGAGAGGAGTCGCGGTACCACCTCGGCGGCGAGTGCCGGTGGCGCGAAGTCGATGAGCGACGGAGCGAGAACCTCGATGAGCGAGAACAGGCCCGCGTCCGCCAGATCGCGCGACGCGAGCGCCGCCCCGAGTTCCGCCCGCAGCATCGGTGCGCCGCCGCTGCCGCCGACGCGCTCCGGCCATCCGAACTGCATCCAACCCGCGTCGAACAGGATTCCCTTCACGCGCTGCATCTGGGCGACGTGCTCGTCGAGGATGCCTGGCGGCCGATAGCGGGGCGCCAGCTCCTCATGGTGGGCGTCGAGCCATGCGTGCAGCTCCGCGCGGAAGGCGGGGAGCTCCGCACCGGCAAGCGTCGATCCGACGTCGGTCCGCGAGCGTGGCATTCTCGACATCCTACGGGGAATCGTACTATGGGAAAAGGGAAAGCACGTTCTCAGAATCGGAGTGTGAGCATTCGGTCCTGGGTGATCTCGAGGAGATGCGATGAGTGAATGTCTGGCCCCGGCGGATTTCATCCGGGATTTGGTGGCGCGCATCCAGGCGCGCCGGACCTTCGGCGGGCACCCGCTCTGGCTCGACATCGCCGCCGGCACGCTGAGCCGCGAGCAGATGCAGTTCTTCGCCGTTCAGTTCTTCCTGCAGGTTCGCGAATTCCCCCGCGCCGTGAGCGCGATGCACGCCAACTGTCCGTTCCCGAAAGAGCGCATGGAACTGGCGGAAAGTGTCTACGAAGAGGAGACGGGGCGGATCTCCGGCTGCAACCAGCCCCACCCGGAACTCTTCATTCGCTTCGGCGAGGCCATCGGGCTGTCGCGAGCCGAAATGGTCGAGGGCCGGCCGTTGCCGGCGACCCGGGCGCTGATCGATTGGTTCGAGCTTTCGACCAAGCAGCGCTCGTTCATCGAGGCGGCGGCCGCGATCAACCTTGCGGCCGAAGGGCAGGTCCCGGGCGCGTTCGGGCCGATGGCGCGGCGGCTCCAGGAGAACTATGGGCTGAGCCGCGACGCGGTGGAGTTCTGGGACATCCACGAGATGGCCGACGCGGAGCACAGTGAAGTGGGTGACAACATCGTCGTCCGGCATGCTACCGACGCCGCCACCCAGGCGCGCGTACGCGACGCGCTCGAGCATTCGCTCGGCGCCTGGTGGCAGTTCTTCGACGGCATCCGGGCCGCGATCTGAAGCGCAGGGGAGGGACCATGGCCGCATACTTCATCGCACAGTACGTCGTGAAAAATCCGAAGCTCTACCGCGAGTACCAGGCCGGTGCGGCGCCAACCATTCCGGCATCCGGTGGCGAGGTGGTGGCGTTCGACGTCGCGGCCGAGACCGTCGAGGGCACGCCTCCGGGACCGCAGACGGTGATCGTAAAGTTCGCAACCCCGGAGGCGGCCAAGGCGTGGTACGAATCGCCCGCGTACCAGGCCGTCGTCGGTAAGCGATTGGCATCCACCGAAGGGTTCGCGATCATCTCGCAGTCCATGAATTTCGGTGGCTGACGCCCGAGAGTTGCGCGGCACTTGTTGAACGCGGTTGCAGTCGTCACGGGCGCGAACGCCGGACTCGGGTTCCAAACGGCGCTCGAGCTCGCTCGCGCGGGGGCGACCGTCGTCATGGGGTGCCGGAGCGCGGAGAGGGCGCGAAAGGCGCAGCTGGACCTGCTCGCGCAACTCCCGGATGCCCGCACCGTGCTCATCCCCCTCGACGTGTCCGAACCAACGTCGATCCAGGATTTCGGCCGGCGGTTCGCCGACCTGTGCGACGGGTTGGACATCCTGATCAACAACGCGGGCGTCGTCGCCGTTCCGTTGTCGCGCAACAGCGTCGGCCACGAGATGCACCTCGCCACCAACTACCTGGGGGCGTTCGCTCTGACAGGTGTGCTCTTGCCGCTGATTCGCGATCGCGCGCGCATCGTCAATGTCGGCAGCCTTGCGCACCGGGTCAGTACGCTGGATTTGAGCGATGTGAACTGGGAACGAACGCAGTACAACGAATGGAAGGCTTACTCCCGCAGTAAGGTGGCGTTGCTCAGCTTCACGATGGAGTTGAACCGGCGCCTGCGCCAGAGCGGCAGCACCGCTCTGGCGCTGGGAGCGCACCCGGGGTTCGCGGCCACCGAGGTGGGGAAGAAGAACAGCTCTGCGTTGACGCCCACGAACGCGTTCAGCAAGTGGCTCAACGAGAAGATTGCGCCGCTGATCCCGCTGCCGGCGGAGGCCTCCGCGCCGATCCTCCACGCCGCTCGCGACGGCGGTGTGCGCGGCGGCGAATACTTCGGGCCCACCGGATACTTGGAGATCCGCGGCAGTCCCGGCACGGCGCGCGTCAACCCGATCGTCCGAGACGTCGAGATTGGAAGGCGCTTGTGGAGCCTGTCCGAGTCGATGACCGGAGTCCGTTACCTATCGGATCTTTGAAAGCCGCGTCATCGGAGGGTAGCGGCCGCGGACGAGGAATCCGGCCATCTCTCGTCACGTTTCGGCACTGCGCGCCTCGCGGCGAAGCGCTTCGCGCAGGTCGACCTTGCGGATCTTTCCGGTCGCGGTGCGCGGAAAGTCGTTCACGAGGCGCAGCTCTTCCGGCCACTTCTGGCGCGCCATGCCGGCGTGGGAGAGGTGCGCCGCCAGGTCCGCGAGGGTCACGGGCGTCGCGTTGGACTGCATCCGAACGAAGGCGCAGGCGTGCTCGCCGAGGCGTTCGTCCGGGACCGCGACGACGGCGACTTCCCCGACACCGTGCAACGTTTGCAGCGCGGCCTCGATCTCCGCCGCCGAGATGTTCTCGCCGCCGCGGATGATGATGTCTTTCACGCGATCGGTGATGGTGAGGAAACCGTCCGCGTCGAGCACGCCGATGTCGCCCGAGTGGTACCAACCGTCGTCGTCGAACGCCGCGGCGTTGAGCGTCGGGTCGGTGTAGCCGAGACACAGGTCGGGGCCGCGCGAGAGGATCTCGCCAGGTGTCCCGGGCGGGACGTCGATGCCCTCGTCGTCGACGAGCCGGAGCTCGACTCCAGCAAGCGGTTGTCCATCGGTCCGATGGCGGTGTTCGGCGGGATCGTCGAACTGGCTGCCTGTCGTCGACGGGTGCTCGGTGGAACCGTAGGCGCGGATGATTGCGATGCCGAGTGACGCCGCTCGCTCGCCGAGGGCGACCGGCACGGGCGCGCCACCGAGGCCGACTCGCTCCATTGTCGCGGCGTGTCGCGAGGTGAAGTCCGGGTGATCGAGAAGGCTCGCCAGAAACACGGAGGCGCCCGTGCCGCCGCCGATGCCCTCCGCCAGCATCACCTCGAGCGCATGGCCGGGATCCCAGCGATCGATCACGTGAATGTTCTCGCCCGTCACCAGCGGACCGAGCACGGCGCCGAGCATGCCGGTGGCGTGGGTTACCGGCGAGCCCATCAAGTTCGGTTTGCCCGGATTCATATACGGAGCCATGTGGCTCAGCTCGCTGAGGATCGTGCGATGATCGTGGATCACCCCCTTGGGATCGCCGGTCGTCCCGGAGGTGTACGCGAGCATCGCCACGTCGTCGGATCGAACCACGGGGAGACCGCTAACCGGCTCGCACTCGGCGCTCGCTTCCCAGGCGACGCGGGTGACGTCCGTCGGTGCGGGTGGCAGCTCGGTCGCGGCGACGACGACGTGCAGTCGCAGAGAGGAGGGGGCCACCGCGACGATTTCGACGTAGTTCACGTGGCCGAAGGCGAGCGGCGAGATGTAGGCGGCGGCACCGCTCTCGGCGAGGATGAAGGACACCTCTTTGCGGCCGTAGATGTGGACGATCGGCACCAGCACGTAGCCGCCCATCGCCAGCGCCGCGAACGAGACCACGGCCTCGCGCCAGTTGGGGATCTGGAACGCGACCGCTTCGCCCGCTTGGATTCCGTGCTCGCGGAGCAGCGCGACCAGCCGTCGCGCCTCGGCGTCGATGTCGGCATAGGTGCCGCGCCAACCGCGCGACCGCGACCACACCGAGACCTCGGCGGACGGGTAGCCCGCGAGCTGTCGCTCGATCATCGCGCCGAGCGTGTCGTGCGTCCACCAACCGCCTTTCACATAGGCGCTTTCGAGCTCGGGCGGAATTCGGCGCAGCTGCCAGCGGCGACGCGGATCCGTCGTCATGAGCCGGCTCGCTCAACGGCCGCAAGGGCCCGAAGCTCATCCTTCATCACTTTCCCCGTCGCGTTGATCGGCAGCGCCGGAACGGCGACCACCGCGCGCGGTACCTTGTAGTTGGCCAGGCGCTCTCTAGTCCAGGCGATGATCGCGGCCGAGTCGACCACGTGTCCCGCGGTGGCGACGACGTACGCCATCGCGACTTCGCCGAGGCGCTGGTCGGGTACGCCGATGACGGCCGCCTGGGCGATCGCGACGTGGGCGAGCAGGGTGTTCTCGACCTCCGCCGGGTAGACGTTGAAGCCGCCGACGATGAGCATGTCCTTGAGGCGGCCGACGATGCGCACGTAGCCGCGGTCGTCCATCGTCGCCAGGTCGCCGGTGTGCAGGAAGCCCCGTTCGTCGATCGCCGCCGCCGTCGCCTCTGGGTCGTCGAGATAGCCCCGCGTCACACTGTACCCCCGGACGAGCAACTCGCCCGGGACGCCGCGTGCGAGTTCTCGACCTCGCGCGTCGGCGACGATCACCTCGAGGCCGGGCATGGCGCGGCCGGCGGTAGTGGCGATGGTCAGCGCGTCGTCGTCGGGCCGGGACCCTGTGCACGTGCCGGCCTCGGTGAGCCCGTAGCCGGTGAGGATGGAACGGAACGGCAGCTCGGCGCGCATTTCCTCGATCAGCGCGACGGGGATGTCGGCCGCCCCGGTGACCGCCACCCTCAGCGTGCGGAGATCGAACCGATCGCGGTCGGCGTAGTCGAGGATCGCGCGATAAATCGTGGGTGCGCCCGGCAACACGGTGATCTGTTCTGTCTCGACGATGGACAAGACGTTGGCGACGTCGAACACCGCCACCGGAACGATGGTGGCTCCGCGGAGTAGGCTCGCGAGCCATCCGGCCTTGTAGCCGAACATGTGGAAGAACGGGTTGACGATCAGGTAGCGGTCGTCGGGTCGCAGCCCGGCGAAGTCGCACCAATCGCGGAACTGCCGTACCGTCTGACCGTGGGTCATGACGACCCCCTTCGGGCGGCCGGTCGTGCCGGAGGTGAATAGGACGTCGCTCGCGTCGGTTGGCCGCACTCCTTGACGGCGGGCGGCCGCTGTCGCCGCGCCGACGCGGGCGGCACCGCTCGCGAACGCCTGCCAGGTCTCGACGGCGACTCCGCGCGGCGCGTCGGTCGCGTTCCGCGAGCCGTCGAGAAGGACGATCCGGCGCAAGTCGGGGAAGGGCGTCGCGGCGCTTCGCAACCTGCCGACCGTGTCGGTGTCGAGAAAGCCGACGGTTGTCACGAGCATCACCGCCTTCGCGGCCGACAGCACGTACGCCGCCTCCTCGCCCTTGAAGCGCGTGTTGATCGGCACCACGGCGGCGCCGGCGCAATGCGCGCCGAGAGCGGCGACGATCCAGCCGAGCCCGTTGGGAGCCCAGATCGCGACGCGGTCGCCGGCCTCGATGCCCGCGGCCATCATCGCCCGGGCCGACGCGTCGACGAGCTCTCCCAGCTCGCGGTAGGTCACCCGCCGACCCGTCTCGACGACGGCCTCGGCGTCGCCCCGCGCGGCGATGCTCGCCAGCACCGCCGATGGAATCGTCTCGGCGAGTGCGCCGGGCTGTGGCGTATCACCCGCCGGGTTAACGGCGTCCTCGCCGAGTCCCATCGCCCGGCGCCTCACATCGGGAAGCCGTAGATGCGCGCGGCGTTCTCACAGGTGACCTTGCGCACCACTTCGGGGCCGTGTTGCGCGAGCGGCGATTCGGCGACCGCCTTGCGCGAGTGCGGCCACGTGCTGTCGCCGTGCGGGTAGTCCGACGCCCACATCACGTTGCCAACGCCGATCCGCGGGATCAGTTCGACGCCGAGCTTCTCGTCCTCGTACGTGGTGAACACCTGCCGGGCGAAGATCTCGCTCGGCAGCATCTGGATCTTGTAGTTCTGGATCTTCGAGCCGTACTTGTGCAGCTCGTGGTCGAGGCGCTCGATCACGTACGGAATCCAACCCAGGCCCGCTTCGCCCATCACGAACTTCACGCGCGGGCGCTTCTCGAGGACGCCCGAGAAGATCAAACCCGAGAGAGTCTCGTCGAGTTGCATCGGTACCACGGCGACAGCCGCCGGCATCTCCCACGAGCCGAGCTTCATCGTCAAGCTGTGGAGACCCCCCGAGAGGTGTACGTGGATCGGAATCCCCGTCTCCTGCGCGGCGTCCCAGAAGTCCGCCCAGTCGTCGTCGAACAACGGCTTGCCGCGTCCCACAGTGCTGCTGACGATGGCCCCCTTGTGACCCAACTTCGCACAGCGCTCGAGCTCGCGCGTGGCGACCCGCGCATCGTATGACGGGAGGTCGGGCAGCAGCACCAGGCGTTCGGGCGCCTCTCTCTGGAAGTCAGCCGCCCAGTCGTTGTAGACCAGCGCCACTTGCTCGTGCAGCGCGGCGTCGACGATATGAAGCTGGGTACAGGTCGGGCCGTACACGACCTGGGCGCGAACGCCGTCGCGATCCATGTCCTCGAGTCGAGTCCGGGGCTGGCCCGGTCGGAAGCCGTGGTCGTGCGCGGCAATGAAGCCGGTGTCCTTGCGCCCGCTGGGCGACACGCGCCGGCCGTCGCAGATCCAATACGGCCCGTCAGGTGTCTCCTCGACATGGGGGCCGCGTTCGCGCCACTCTTTCGGCAATCGGGTCGACCACACGTCGGGCGGCATGGCGTGGATGTCGAGATGATCGTCGGCCGAGATCAAGACCTGGTCTGGGGGAAGGGACATGCGCGACTCCTCGTTGGACGGGTTGTTTGATTGGCGATACCAGGGAACATCCTATACTACCAGACTTGGATATCATGATTGCGTTCCGGTATAGTCACAATCTCCCTTGCTTCCGAAACCCCTCGCCGCGGCGAGGGGTCGAGTTCAAAACAACCTTCATCGCGCTCCGCCGGCGGTGACGGCGCTGTCTCTGGATCTCCGAGGAGGACTGCTCATGCAAATGAACGACATGATCCTGGTGAGCGTCGACGATCACGTGTGCGAGCCGCCCGACATGTGGAACAACCACGTCTCTCCGCAGTGGAAGGATCGCGCGCCGCGGCTCGTCACCAAAGACGACGGCAGCAATCTCTGGGTGTTCGAGGGCCAGCAGATTCCCAACGTCGGCCTGAACGCCGTGGCGGGACGCCCCCCGGAGGAATACGGGATGGAGCCGACGGCGCTGTCGCAGCTGCGTCCCGGTTGTTACGACGTCGACGCGCGCGTCGGTGACATGAACGCCAACGGTGTGCTCGGCTCGCTCTGCTTCCCGACGGTCCCCGGCTTCGTCGGCGAGCTGTTCGGTCGCCAGGCCGCCGCCGGCAACGCCGAACTCGCCATCACCATGCTCCGCGCGTACAACGACTGGCACATCGACGACTGGTGCGGCAGGCACCCCGGCCGCTTCATCCCGCTGGCGATCCCGCCCATCTGGGATCCGCAGGAGATGGCGCGCGAGGTGCGGCGCGTCGCTCGCAAGGGCTGTCACGCAATGACCTTCGCCGACAACCCGAGCGCGCTCGGCTATCCGAGCCTGCACGACGCCCACTGGGATCCGTTCTGGAAGGCCTGTGACGACGAGGGCACGATCGTCTGTATCCACATCGGCTCGGGCACGCGGCTCAACATGCAGGACATGACCGCGCCGATCGAGATCATGATCGCGGGCACGCCGATCACGTTGTTCAACTGCGCGACGGAGCTCGTCTTCTCGGAGATCTTCACGAAGTTCCCGGGGGTCAAGATCGCGCTCTCCGAGGGCGGGATCGGCTGGATCCCGTACTTCCTGGAGCGAATCGACTACGTCCACGAACACCACCACAAGTGGACGCTGCATACGTTCCCGAAGGGCAAGAAGCCGAGCGACGTCTTCCGCGAGCACATCATCACGTGCTTCATCGACGACGCCGTCGGCGTGCGCAATCGAGATCTCATCGGCATCGACAACATCACATGGGAGTGCGACTACCCGCACTCGGACTCGACCTGGCCCGAGGCGCCGGAGAAACTCTGGGCCTCGCTGAAGGGCGTGCCCGACGAGGACATCCACAAGATGACGTGGCGCAACACCACGCGGCACTTCCGGTACGACCCGTTCAAGCACATCCCCGCCGAGCAGTGCACCGTCGGCGCCCTGCGCGCCCAGGCCGCGGACGTCGACCTGGCGCCGCGCGTCGGCGGTGGCGGCAAGCGGCCCTCCGACTATGCGAAAGGATACTGCACGATCGGCGACATCATGCAGCAGATGGCGCACGCGCTGTCGACGCCGTTCGACAGCTCAAAGGCGACCTGATGGACGTGCTCGCGCGCGATTTTTTCACCGACCCCGAGCTTTTCCAGGACCCCACACCCTATTACGGCGCGCTGCGCGCGCGCGGTCCGGTGATGCGCGAGCCCCACTACGGTGTCGTCGTTCTCTCCGGCATCGAGGAGATCCTGAAGGTGTACGCGGATCACGAACATTTCTCCGCGATCGTCTCGACGCTCGGGCCGTTGGTGAAGGTGCCGGAGCCGGAAGCCGGGGAAACGTGGGCCGAGGTCATCGAGCGGCGCCGTCACGAGATCCCGTTGGGCGACCAACTCGTATCCCTCGACCCGCCCCTGCACACCCGCCAACGCGCTCTCACGGGCAAGCTGTTCACGCCGAACCGACTCAAGGAGAACGAGGAATACATGGCGACTCTCGCCGATCAGTTGATCGACGAGTTCGCCGATCGCGACGAGGTGGAATTCTGCGCCGCCTACGCGAAGCCCTTCACTCTGCTCGTGGTCGCCGATCTGCTCGGGGTACCGCTGGCGGATCACGAGAAATTTCGCGGCTGGATGCGGGGCGATACCGGAAACGTCGGCAACCCTGAAGGCAGTCACAGCGGTGACCAGGTGTTCGCGAATCTCGAGCCCTACTTCACCGGGTACATCGAACAGCGCCGCGCCACGCCCGGCGACGATGTCATGAGTCGGCTGGCGAACGGTCGCTTCGCCGACGGCGAGCTCCCCACGGTTTCGACGGTGGTCGGCCTGGCGACGATCCTGTTCGCCGCCGGACAGGAGACCACGGCGCGCCTGCTTTCGACGGGGATGCGCATCCTCGCGCAACATCCCGCCCTGGCCGACGAGCTCCGACGCGATCCCGCGGGAATCCCGAACTTCGTCGAGGAATGTCTGCGCCTCGAAGGCCCCATCAAAAGCACCTTCCGTCTGGCGCTGAACGATACCGCGATCGGCGATGTCGCCGTCCCCGCGGGAACCGTCGTCATGGGCCTGGTCGGCGCGGCCAACCGCGACCCGCGCGTCTTCGAGGATCCGGACCGCTTCGACCCGCTGCGGCGGAACGCGCGGCGCAACATCGCCTTCGGGCACGGCGAGCATTTTTGTCCCGGCGCGAGCCTCGCCCGCGCCGAAGCGCGCATCAGCTTTGAACGCCTCCTCGCGCGACTCGACGACCTGCGCGTGGCGGATCCGGGCGCTCTCTCCTACGACGAGACATTCATCATCCGCGGCTTGAAACGCCTGCCCCTGGGATTCCGTCGCCACCGGTAGGTCCCGCCGATCCAATCTTGATTGACTTGTTGAGGCGTTGATTCGGCGCCGATGAGGAGGACACGAGAGCGATGGAAATCCCTGGAAAAGCGGCGGTGGTCGTCGGCGGAGCTTCGGGCATGGCGAAGGCCACGGCCGAGATGTTGGCTCGCACGGGTGCGCGGGTTTCGATTCTCGATCTCCCCACATCCGCGGGGGCCGCGGTCGCGAAAGAGTTGGGCGGCAGCTTTCACCCGTGCGACGTCACGGACTTCGCCGGAACCGAGAGCGCGCTGTCGGCCGCCTGCGACCACCTCGGCGGTCTGCACATCGTCTGTAACACGGCGGGCGGTGGCATCGTGATGCGCACCTTGAGCAAGAAGGGGCCGCACCCTCTCGACGATTTCCGGCGGGTCATCGACCTCAACCTGGTCTCGACCTTCAATATCGCCCGCCTGGCCGCGGCGCGGATGAGTGAGAACGAGCCCGATGAAAACGGCGAGCGCGGCGTCATCATCAACACCGCGTCGATCGCGGCGTTCGAGGGGCAGATCGGGCAGGTCGCCTACACGGCGGCCAAGGCCGGAATCGCCGGCATGAGCCTGACGATGGCCCGCGACCTCGGCAGCCTCGGGATCCGCGTCATGGCGATCGCGCCGAGCCTCTTCCTGACCGGACTCACGTCGATGATTCCCGACGGAATGGCCGATGGACTCACCGCCGGCGCCGCCTTCCCCAAGCGCATGGGGAAGCCCGAGGAATACGCACGGCTCGCGCAGGCCATCATCGAGACACCGATGCTGAACGGCTCGACGATCCGACTCGACGCCGGCCAGCGCTTCCAACCCAAGTGATCCGAACATCGAGCGGGCATATGGGATCGTCGAATGATGCGCATGGCCGGGTCATCCCGAGAGAGGAGGTGTAAGCCGCGGACGACACCTTAACCGAGAGGAATGCAGCACAGGACAATCGGACGGACCACTCAACTCAACTCGGAGGATTATATCATGCGATACGCTTCTCTCGCCGCGGCCTGCCTGCTGTTCTCGGCTGGCATGGCAACCGCCGGTACCAAGGTGCAGGGCAACCTCGTCGATGCGGACAACGGCTTGGCCGGCCTCCTCAAGAGCAAATTCAAGCTGGATGGCAAGGGCAACTACCAGTTCGGCCTCAAGGAGATGACCGACAGCGCGGGAGATCCCGTGGCGGTGACCACTCCGGGCAACGAGTACATTGGAATCGTCAAGGGAGACGCGGCGGGGGTTCTCTGGTCCCTCAACGTCATAATTCCCATCGTGAAGGAGGGCCAGGCCAAGGTGAAGGGGAGTGCGGCATCTCTCCTAGGCTTGGTACCCGTTGGCACCCCCGTCGGGGTTCTGGGCGCCCAGATTCACGAGCCGCCCACCGCCCCCAATGCGGCGGCCTGCGCTGCCAACCTCAGTACCGGGGCCCCTGGGGCAATCGTCGGCGTCTGGCTCGATGTTTATGGTGCCAATCCCTGCGCCTCGGGCCTCCGTATTGGATACAGCGGCGTAGTGACCGAAGCTCCGTGATCTCCCGCTTCCGCTTGGCGTAGCCGTCGGGCGGTAGGGCAGGGTGCGCCGCGTCCGCGCGCGCATCCTGCCCCACCAGGCTGCTGAATTCAGTGGGTCGTCGACTCGGTGTTTCGCCGCGACGTCCCCGTCGCAGTCCCGACCGTCGCCGTCACGCCGCGGGTCGATCCATCCGCGGTCCTCTCAGAAGCGGCCGAGCAGCAGCTTGGCGATGTCGGTCGCTGGCGGGTACGTGCCGGTAATTCCCGCGTTGAGCCAGCCGGCGTCCGCGACCAGCGTGATGCCGGTGATCGCCGGGGCCGCGTCGCTGCATAGGAAAAGCAGTGAGTAGGCCTGCTCGAGCGGCGTCGACGGCCGGGTTCCCGCCGCCTCGCGGAAGTCGGAGCCGAAGGTCAACCACGTCTCCTTGTTGGCCTGCGCGAGGGGCGTGTCCGTCGGTCCGGGACACAGGGCGTTGATGCGGATGCCGCGCTGCAGTAACCGGAATGCTTCTCGGGCGACGTAGGCACACACTGCCTGCTTCGTATTGAAGTAGTCGGCCTTGTTGTGGTCCACGAGCCATTTCGCAGCGGCGTCGAAGTCGGGCGTGTCGAGCAACTCCGACAGCTCCACGAAGTTCTTCTCCCAGCCCAGGCCGGCCGCCGACGAGATCCAACAGATCGCGCTGCCGCGACCCAACATCTCGTTCTCGAGCATGCGGTCGATCAGGTGCCGGTGGCCGGCGAAGTTGATGCGCTCGATTCCCGGCGTTCCGTCGGCGACTCCGGCACACGAGAAGAGAGCGTGGACCGGACCGCCGCATTCGTCGACGGCCGCATCGATCGACGCGCGCTGCGCCAGGTCGACGTGGACGGCCTTGGCGCCGGCGACGTCGACTTTCGCGAAGTCCATTACGACGACGTCGGCGCCGGCGTCCTTGGCGAGCGTGGCCGCGGCCGCGCCGATCCCGGTGGCCCCACCCACCACGACCACCCGTCTTCCGTCATAGCGAAATGCGTCGAATTGGCTCACGTCGATTCTCCTTCGAGATTGGTAAGAAACAGGTAGTCAATCCGCGGCGGAGGCCCGCATCCGCGCGGAGCTGTTGGTGCTTCGCGCACGCGAGTCGTCAACGCCGAGTCCCATCCCGGAAATGCAGAATTGCCAGATCGTCTGCGCGGGAATCTCCGCGACGCCGTCCGGTCCGAGCAGGCGATCGTGAACCGCCGCGAGCACCAGGTAGTGCGTCAATCGCGCGGCCCGCTCGACGCTCAGGTCCGGTCGCAGCGGTTGCGTGCGCGCCACGTCCGCGATCAGCTCCGCGAGCAGATCGAGCTGCGGCTTCATGGCCAGCGCCAGATCGGCGGGCCGGCTCTCAGCCAGGCGATTCTGATAACTGGCGAGCGTGCGGGCGACGGGCTTCGTCGTGCCGGTGGAGAGGTCGACGAGACCCTCGATGAAGGCCTTGAGCCGCCGCAGTGGATCCGCGTGCGCGTCGACGAGTGCCCTCAGTCGCGGCACGGCCTCGCGAGCGACCACCGTCTCGGAGACGGCGATCAGAAGGTCCTCTTTGCTCGCGAAGTACTTGTAGAACGTCCGGATGGACATTCCGGAGCGCTCGACCACGTCCTGGACCGTGAACTCGGGGGAGCCTTGTTCCTGCATCAGCTCCGTCGCCGCCGCCACGAAGCGGTCGCTACGCTGGTGCGCGCGAACCCGCGCGAACTGTAGCGATCGCTCCATGCTCTGACGCTGCCACGCGGGAATTGTGTCGTCGCTCAGTTCCAACGCGGACTTCTTGGATCTCCTGCCCCCCATCGTCCTCGTTCCTCCTGTGACCGGCGCGTCCGTCCAGCGCTGGATCGATCGGTTTGCTTGGACCTCTTCGGGGTCTGGCGCGTGCCGCGTCCAACCCCCCTTCGCTGCGCGGACATCTAGATAGCGGACGACGGATCAGCCGTCGACAACCCGCGTCGACGGATGAGGGGCCGGCGTCGATAGGCAGGGGCGTCGAAAAACGAGAATAACATTGTACCAAAAGGGCACCAGTGATACTACCACGGGGCCAGGGGAGGGAGCGATGGAGTATCGACCATTCGGGCGGACGGGGCTCCAAGTCTCGGCTTTAGGTTTCGGCTGCTGGGAGATCGGCGGGGGCTACGGCCAGATCGAGGCGACGGAGTTCGCGCGCGCTGTGGAGCGGGCTCTCGATCTGGGGGTGAACTGCTTCGACACGGCCGAAGGGTATGGATTCGGCGCCTCGGAGCGGGCGCTCGGGCAGGCGCTCGGAGCTCGCCGCAAGGATGCGATCGTCGTCACCAAGTTCGGCATGGGGTATCGAGATAAGCCGAACCTCCGCGATGCCAGCCGCGCCCGGGTGATGGCGTCGATCGAGAAGAGCCTGCGCAACCTCGGCACGGATTGGGTCGACGTCTACTTCATCCACTGGCCCGATCGCGAGACTCCTTTCGACGAGACGATGCGAGCCCTGGAGGACGTCGTGCGCGAAGGCAAGGTCCGCTTCGTCGGCGTTTCGAACTTCAAGCGCGAGGAGATCGAGGCCTGCATGCGGGTGCGGCGCGTCGATGTCGTTCAGTACGGGTGGAACCTGTTCGACCGTCGCATGCAGCGCGAGATCCTCCCGTACTGCGAGGAGCATGGGATTGGTTTCATGGCTTACGGATCGCTCGCGTACGGACTGCTGACGGGCGCGTTCACCCAGGCGACAGACTTCGGCTCCGACGACTGGCGATCGCGCGCGGACAAAATGGGATCGATCAAATTGTTCGACTCGCTCTTCGGTCCCGAGTGCTTTCCGCGCAACATCCGGGTGGTCGAGGATCTCAAGGGCATCGCGGCCCGACACGGCCGGAGTCTCCCGCAGCTGGCACTGCGCTGGGCGACTGCGAACCCGATCGTCAGCGCGGCGCTCGTGGGCTGCCGCACCGTCGCCGAGGTGGAGGACAACGTGGGCGCGCTCGGCTGGTTGCTGGACGACGCGGATGCGCGCGAGATCGATGCGATCTTCGCGCGCCACGGCGTGGATCCGGTCCCCGACCGCTGGGTCGAGGACGCGTAGTTCGCCCCTTCGAGGAGGAGCCCATGACCGACCGCTTTGTCCCCCTGACGCCTCGCACCGGCGCGAAAGCCTTGATGGGACGCGAGGCGGTGCTCGACCCGGCGTTTGCCGCCGAATGCCTCGAAGCGCTCGAGCGCTATGGTGTTCTGCTGTTTCCCCAGATCGGATTCAGCGACGACGAACAGGTCGCCTTCACCCAGAACCTCGGCGACGTCATACCGCAGGGTCCGGTGCGTCCGGATGGGACGCAAGAGGTCGTCTTCAAGATCACGCTCGACCCGCGCGTGAACCCCGCCGCCGAGTACCTGAAAGCCACGATCGATTGGCATATCGACGGATTGTTCGAGAACGGCCCGCCGCCGAGGGCGACGATGCTCTCCGCCCGGCGACTGTCGGCGACGGGCGGGCAGACGGAGTTCTGCAACACTTACGCGGCGTACGACGATCTCCCGGAGGAGGAGCGCCGCCACTGCGAATCGCTGCGCGTCGTGCACAGCCTCGAGGCATCGAATCGGGCGACGAGGCGGGACCCGACGCCGGAGGAACAGGCGCTGTGGCGCGAAGCGGAAGCGAGGCGAGGTCGCACCGGGCGCAAGGGCGCCAAGGAACACCCGCTCGTCTGGCGACATCGATCGGAACGCAAGTCGCTGGTTCTCGGCATGACCGTGGACCACGTGCGGGGCGTGCCGGAGGACGAGAGCCGCGCCCTCATCGAAAGACTGACCGCGCACGCGACGCGCCGGGAGAATGTTTACCGGCACGAGTGGCAGGTCGGCGATCTTCTGATGTGGGATAACTGCGGAGTGATGCATCACGCGATTCCCTACTCCGCCGACTCCGGTCGGCTGATGCATCGCACGGTCCTGCGGGGGGTCGAGACGATCAGCGGCGTGGAAAGCACGGAGTGACGCATGGCCGGTCAGCTCTCGGGAAAAGTCGCGATCGTCACGGGAGGCGCCAACGGTATCGGCCTCGCGATCGCGGAGCTGTTCGTCGAAGAAGGGGCCAGGGTCGTCATCTCGGACGTGGATTCCGCGGGCGGCGAGAGCGCGGCGGCGAGACTGGGCGTGTCGGCCGCGTTCAAACGCGCGGACGTCGCCGACGCGGATGAGATCCAGGATCTCGTCGATTTCGCGCTGGCGCGCTTCGGTGGGCTTCACGTCATGGTCAACAATGCCGGAATCCCGGGGGCGATGGGTCTGCGATTTCTCGACGATGACTTGAAAGACTTTCGGCGGGTGATGGGAGTCAACCTCCTTGGCGTCATGGTCGGATGTCAACGAGCCGCGCGGCACATGGTGAAACACGGCGGCGGCTCCATCATCAACACCGCTTCGATCGCAGGCATCAACGCGGGCGGTGGCGTCATGACGTACCGCGCCTCGAAGGCCGCCGTCATCCACTTCACGCGATCACTGGCGGTCGAACTCGGGGATCACGGAGTTCGCGTGAACTGCATCGCCCCGGGTCTCATACCCACCGACATCGCATCCTTTGACCGGGCCCCGGTCCGGCGCCTGACGCAGCCGTTGGCGCGTGAAGGGCGGCCGCGAGACGTCGCGAATGCCGCACTGTTTCTCGCCAGCGACCAGTCGGCGCAGACGACAGGGATGGTGTTGCCGGTCGATGGCGGGATCAGCGTGGGCGCGCCGACCCACCGCGCCATGAAGATCCTGGCCAAGGCGACAGCACCGTGATGGGGCGTGATGTCGGCTGACATCGTCATCCGCGGCGGCACGGTGTACGACGGCAGCGGCGCGCCCGGTCGCGCCGCCGATGTGGCGATCGAAGGGGCGGTGATCCGCGAGATCGGTCCAAACTTGCGGGGAAAACTGGAGTTGGATGCGTCGGGATGCGCCGTGGCGCCGGGCTTCATCGACATCCATACCCATTACGACGCGCAGGTGTTCTGGGATCCGGCTCTCCGGCCGTCATCGTTCCACGGCGTCACCACCGTGGTCGCGGGGAACTGCGGCTTCACCATCGCGCCTACCCGCGCCGAGCACCACGACGTCATCGTACGCACGCTGCAGAACGTCGAGGACATGGACCCCGCGACGCTGAGCGCCGGAATCGTCTGGGAGTTCGAGACGTTCCCCGAATACATGGCGCTGGTCCAGCGGCGCGGGACGTTGCTCAACTTCACGGCCTACATCGGTCACTCGGCGCTGCGACTCTTCGTGATGGGGGACGCGGCCTACGAGCGCGCCGCGACGGCCGACGAGACCGAACACATGTGCCGCCTGGTGCGCGAGGCGATCGGCGCGGGCGCGGCGGGATTCTCGACCAGCTTTTCGTTCGCGCACCGTGGCGTCGACGGCAAGCCGGTTCCGAGCCGTTTTGCCGAGCGCGACGAGGTCGAGGCGCTCTTCCTCGCGACGGGACAGGCGGGCAAGGGCGTGGTGCTCGCCACGCCGGGCAAGCAGTGCAGCTACCCCGACTTCTACGAACTGCAGCCGCGCATCGGACGCCCCGTCACATGGCCGCTGTTCGCGGCGCCGGACGGCAAGCATCTTCCCCAGCTCGCGCTGCACGAAGCGAGCCTGGCGAGCGAGATGCGGGTCTGGCCGCAGGTCACGCCCCGACCGCTTACGATGCAGTTCACGATGGCCGACGCGTACAACCTGAACGTCGGCAGAATCTTCGGCGAGTTACTGCAGCGCAGTCGCGCCGAGCGCATCGCCGCATACAACGATCCGGCCTGGCGGTCGCGGGCGGCCGCGGATCTGGAGCGAGCGGAGATGAAGCCACGCTGGGAGACCTTCGAGGTGTCCGAATCGGAGAGATTCCCGGAGCTGGAGGGTCGCCGCGTCGCCGAGCTCGCGCGGGAACGCGGCTGTAGCCCTCTCGACGTGATGTGCTCGCTCGCGGTCGCCGAGGATCTGAAGACGCGCTTCCGGGCGTACATCGCCAACGACGACATCGACGCCGTGCGCGATCTGCTCACCCACGACCGCGTGGTGCTGGGCCTCTCTGACGCGGGTGCGCACGTCGACCAACTGTGCGATGCGCCGCTCTACACGGACCTGTTGGGCAAGTGGGTGCGCGAGCGCCGGCTCATGCCGCTCGAGAAGGCTGTACGCAAGTTGAGCGGAGAGGCCGCTGATCTGTTTGGATTCGTGCGCCGCGGCTACCTGCGCGAGGGCTACTGGGCGGACGTTTGCGTGTTCGATCCGCAAACGGTGAACCCCGGCCCCCTGCGGCGCGTACGCGACTTTCCTGCCGACGCCGAACGCCTCACGGCAGAGGAGCCGACCGGCGTGCGGCACGTGCTGGTCAACGGTACTGCGATTCGAACGTACGACCGGGCCGAGCCGGACTCGCTCCGGCGGCGGCCCGGCATGTGGCCGGAGATTGCCTGATGGCACGTGGTTTCAGCGCACCGTTCGGAAGAAGTTCCGGAGGTCCTCGGCGAACAGCACAGGTTGTTCCATGGCGGCGAAGTGACCGCCGCGCGGCATGACCGCCCAGTGGGTGACGTTGTAATGGCGCTCGACCCAGGAGCGCGGCCAGCGCAACACCTCCTTGGGATAGCGGGCCACTCCGGTGGGGGCGGCGACGAACTCCGGGGTCTCCTCCCACAGCCCGCTGCGCCGCGACTCCCAGTACAGTCGCGCCGAGGATGTGATGGTCTGCGTAACCCAGTAGAGCATCGCGTTGGTGAGCAGCCGGTCGCGCGTGAAAGCGTTCTCGGGATGACCGTCGCAATCGCTCCAGGCGCGGAACTTCTCGACGACCCACGCCAGCAGTCCCGCCGGCGAGTCGTTGAGCGCCGCGCCGAGAGTCTGCGGCCGCGTGCTCTGCAGCAGCGAGTAGCCGGCGCCGTCGCGATGGAAGTCGGCCATCACCGCGAGGTCGGCCTTCTCATCGTCGCTGAGCGGGCCGGGATTCTCGGGGCGCCGGGCGAGCGGCATGTTGAGATGCACGGCCGCGCAGTGCGCGGCGTCCAGTGTCGCGATCCTGGTCGCGATCTGCGCTCCCCAATCTCCGCCCTGCGCGGCGTAGCGATCGCAGCCGAGGCGGCGCATCAGCTCCGCGTAGGCGCGCGCGATGCGTCGCACGTCCCAGCCGGAGTCGCGCGTCGGCTGCGAGAACCCGTAGCCCGGCAGCGACGGCGCGATGACGTGAAAGGCATCGCCGGCGCGGCCGCCGTGCGACTCGGGATCGGTCAGCCGGGGGATGACGTCGAGAAACTCGACAATCGAGCCCGGCCAGCCGTGCATGAGCAGCAGCGGCAGAGCGTCGGCGCGCGCGGAGCGCGCGTGGATGAAATGGATGCTCTGGCCGTCGATCGAAGTGCGAAACTGCGGAAAGCGATTGAGCTCCGCCTCTTGGGCGCGCCAGTCGTATTCGTCGCTCCAGTAGTCGACGAGCTCGCGAAGGTAGTCGATCGGAATTCCGCACTCCCAACCCGTGCCGGCGATCTGGTCCGGAAAGCGGGTGCGCGCCAGGCGCTCGCGGAGATCGTCGAGAATCGATTCCTCGACGCGAATCTCGAACCGCTCGATGGCTTCACTCATGGCGCTCTCCTCGATGGAAGCGGGGCTCGGGTCAACCAGGTCAGCAACGAAGGAGGAAGCTCGATGGGATTGCTGGACGGCAAAGTGGCGGTCATCACCGGCGCCGGGTCGGGAATGGGAAAGGCGTCGACCAGGATCTTCGTCCGCGAGGGGGCGCGCGTCGTCGCCGCCGACATCAGCGGCGCGGAGAAGGACACTGCCGCCGAGGTCGGGGCGGCTGTCGTTCCGTTCCATTGCGACGTGTCCGTGGAAGCCGATGTCGAGGCGCTGATCGCCGCGGCGGTGGCGGAACTCGGCCGCGTCGACGCGGTGTTGAACGTCGCCGGCATCGGCACCGGCGGTCTCATCGCAAACGTCCGCATGGAAGACTACGACAAAGTCATGGATGTCGACCTGCGCGGCGTGCTGCTCGGCATGAAGTACGGCATCCGCGCGATGCTCGAGACGGGCGGCGGATCGATCATCAACTGGTCGTCGGTCGGCGGATTGAACGCGGTTCCGTTCGGCACGAGCGTGTACTCCGCGGCCAAGGCCGCCGTCATCTCCGTTACCAAATCCGCCGCGGCCGAGTACGGTTCCAAGGGCATCCGCGCCAATGCCATTTGCCCTGGCTTCATTCTCACCGAGATCATGGGCGCGAGCGGCGCGGAGAGTGTTCCGGGAATGGCGAAGAAGGCACCCCTCAAGCGCGCCGGAACCCCGGACGAGGTCGCCGAAGTGGCGGCATTTCTCGCCTCCGATCGCGCCTCGTTCCTCACCGGTGCCGTCATCCCAGTCGACGGTGGCTGGTCGGCATGTCTCGCATGATCCCGGCCGGCGCCGTCGAGAGGCGGCGCCGTCGCGCCTTGTCGGGCCGAGAACCACATTCTACCGTCGGTAACATACGATGAATGCCGGCGTCGATCCCTTGGCTCTGATCGATCCCTTGGATCTGATCGATCCCGAACGCTTCGCGCGGCGCGGGTACCCGGACGAGGCGTGGACGCGGTTGCGGGCCGAGGCGCCGGTGGCGCGGTTCGAACCGCCCAACCACTTGCCGTTTTGGGCGATCACGAAGCACGCCGACATCGTCGAGGTGGCGTCGCGTCCGCACTGCTTCTCGAGTGCCTACGGGATCACGCTGGCCAGGAGCGGCCCGCGCAAAGTGGTGCCGCTGGACATGGTGGTGCTGCTCGATCCGCCGCGACATGGACCGATGCGCCGGGTGGCTAGCCGCCGCTTCACGCCGCGCGCGCTGCGCGCGCAACGCGCCGCGATCGAGCGCATCACGGTCGAGATCCTCGACGCGGCGACGACCGGAGGAGCCGTCGCCGAGTGCGATTTCGTCGAGCGCATCGCGGCGCCGCTGCCTCTCGCGGTGATCGCCTGGGTTCTCGGCGCGCCGGCCGATGATTGGCAGCTCCTCTACCGCTGGACCAACGAGGTGATCGGCAAGAACGATCCGGAGTACCGTCGTCCCGGCGAGACGCCGTCCGAAACCATCGTCCGCGCTCGCGGCGAGCTGCATGCCTACTTCGCGCGGATCGTTGAATTGCGCCGCGGCGATCCGCGCGACGACCTGGTGAGTGAGCTCGTTGGCGCTGAGATCGACGGCGAGCCGCTCAGCGAGGCACAAATCCTGGCGTACTGTGAGCTGATGGTGGAAGCCGGCAACGAGACGACGCGCAACGCGATCAGCCGCGGACTGCTCGCCTTCTGCGAGCACCGCGATGAGTGGGAGAAGCTGTGCCGCCACCCCGAGCTGCTGCCCGGCGCGGTCGAGGAGATCCTGCGCTACGTCAGCCCCATCGCCTACTTCGCCCGCGTCGCGACCGAGGACTGCGAGATCCGCGGCGCGACGATCCGCGCCGGCGAGCAGGTGGCGCTGTACTGGGCGTCGGCGAACCGCGACGAGGAGGTCTTCGCGGATCCATTCGCCTTTCGCGTCGATCGCCACCCGAATCCGCATCTCGCCTTCGGTGTGGGCGAGCACTTCTGCATGGGTGCGCACGTCGCCCGCGTCGAACTCGAGGCGATCTTTCGCCATCTGCTGGCGCGTCTGAAGTCGTTCGAGGTCGCCGGACCCGTCGAACGCCTGACCTCGGCGGTAAACGGCGGCCTCAAGCACCTGCCGCTGCGGTACCAACTCGACTGATGAAGCCCGCGCCGTTCGCATACCACGCGCCGGAGAGCGTCGCCGCCGCCGCGAGTCTTCTCGCCGAACTCGGCGACGGCGCGAAGGTGCTGGCCGGCGGTCAGAGCCTGGTGCCGATTCTGGCGCTGCGCCTCGCCGCCTTCGAGCATCTGGTCGACATCGGGCGCATCGCCGAGCTGAAGGGCATCGAACGACGCGACGGCTCTTTGTGGATCGGTGCCGCCACCACCCAGGCGGCCGTCGAGGCCAGCGCCGAGGTCCGGTCATGTGCACCGCTGCTCGCCAGGGCGACGCCGTTGATTGGACACTTCCAGATTCGCAGTCGCGGCACGCTCGGTGGATCGATGGCCCACGCCGACCCGGCCGCGGAGTACCCGGCCGTCGCCCTGGCACTCGGCGCGACGATGGAGGTCGTCTCCCGCGCCGGTCGCCGCGCCATCCCGGCGGCGGAGTTCTTCGCCGGCATCTGGACGACGAGCATGGAGCCCGACGAGATCCTCGCCGGCGTGTCGTTCCCGATGTGGCGCGGCCGGTGCGGATTCGCGGTCGAGGAGATCGCGCGCCGCCACGGCGACTTCGCCATCGCCGGTGCGGCGGTCGCGGTCGAGCTCGACGCCGGCGATGGTGTGCGACGCTGTTCGATCGGACTATTCGGCCTCGGCGCCAAACCCGAACGAGCGACGGTCGCGGAGAACGCCGTCGCCGGCGCGCTCGTTGCGGATGTCGATCCGGCGGAGATCGGCCGTGTTGCGATGAGCGGGTTGGAGGCGGTGCCGGGTGATCTGCACGGCTCGGCCGACTATCGCCGGCGAGTCGGCGCCGTGGTGGTGACCCGCGCCTGGTGCGCGGCCGTGGCGGAGGCGCGCCGTGGCTGAGATGGCGGTGCGGATGATCGTCAACGGCGAGGTGCGTTTGGCGCGCGTCGAGCCGCGCCTGACCCTCGCCGACTTCTTGCGCGAGGACTGTCGCCTCACCGGTACGCACCTCGGCTGTGAGCACGGGGTCTGCGGTGCCTGCACGGTCATGGTCGACGGTGCGGCGGTGCGCGCCTGTCTGATGTTCGCCGTCCAGGTTGACGGAGCCGAGATCATCACCGTCGAAGGCATCGGTTCGCCGGACGGCGAGTTGTCGCCGGTCCAGGCGGCGTTTCGCGACTGCCACGCACTGCAGTGCGGGTTCTGCACGCCCGGCTTCGTCGTGTCGGTGACGGCGTTCCTGCGCGAACATCCCGACCCGACCGATCAGGAGATCCGCGAGGCGCTGTCCGGCAACCTCTGTCGTTGCACCGGGTACCAGGGCATCGTCGCCGCGGTGCGCCAGGCGGCTGCCGCGCTACGCGGCGGCCGGGAGTCGCGATGACCAACCCGGCGGGCGACGGCGAGGGCCGCTACGCGGGGACGCGTGTCCATCGCGTCGAGGACACCCGCCTGCTCACCGGCCGCGGCACCTTCGTCGACGACGTTTCCCTGCCGGGGATGCTGCACGCCTGCTTCGTCCGCAGCCCGTTTCCGCGCGCCGCCATCGAGCGCATCGATGCGGCGGCGGCGCTGGCGCTGCCGGGCGTGCGCTTCGTGTTCAAGGCGGCCGATCTGAATCCGGGTGTCCGCGCGCAATGGCATACCTCGGTTGGGCCGAAGAGCCCCGAGACGCCGCGCCCGCCGCTGGCCGAGGGAGAGGTCCGCTTCGTCGGCGACGCGGTCGCCCTGGTGGTGGCCGACAGCCGGTATCTCGCCGAGGATGCGGTCGAGTTGGTCGACGTCGATTACCGGCCGCTTCCCGCTGTCGTCGACTACACCGCGGCCGAGCACGCCTCGGCGCTCGTGCAGGCGAGTCACGGTTCCAATCTCATCGGCGAGGTCTGCATGCAGCCGGCGTCGGCGTTCGACGACGTCTTCGCCGCGGCCGCCCACGTTGCCAGCGAAACGATCTACCAGCAGGCCTGCGCGCCCGCGCCAATGGAAGGCCGCGGCCTGGTGGTCGACTACGCGCCGGCGACGGGCGACCTGGTCATCTACGCGGCGACGCAGGCGCCGCACGAGGTGCGGCTGTTCTGCTCCCGCTTGCTCGGCATCGACGAGCAGCGCGTGCGCGTCGTGGTGCGCGACACCGGCGGCGGCTTCGGACAGAAGGTCATGGTGCAGCGCGACGAGATGTGTCTGATGCTCGCCGCTCCGAAGGTCGGCGCGCCGCTCAAGTGGGTCGAGGACCGGCGCGAGAACCTGCTCGCCGCCGGCAAGTCGCGCCATGAGCACGGCGCAGCGAAGATAGCGTTCGATGCCGAGGGCAACATCCAGGCCGCGTACATCGACTTCGTCGCCGATTGCGGCGCCTATCCGACGCCGTGGCCGGTGTTCCCGGCGGTGGCCGTCGGGGCGCTGTTCCCGGGGCCGTACCGCGTGCCGCGCGGCGGCTTCCGCGTCAGGACGGTGTACACCAACACCGTCGGGCGCATGCCCTATCGCGGTCCGTGGCAGTTCGAATCGCTGGCGCGCGAGGTGCTCCTGGACATCGCGGCGCGCCAGATGGGGATCGACCCGGTCGAACTCCGCCGCCGCAACCTGTTGCGCCGCGAGGAGCTGCCGTACGCGAATCCGAACGGCATGACGTACGACAACATCTCGCCGCGCGAAACCTTCGAGCAGGCGCTGCATATGCTCGATTACGAGGCCTTCCGCGCCGAGCAGGCGGAGGCGCGCCGCGCCGGACGTTTTCTCGGCGTTGGTCTGTCCAACTACGTCGAGCCGTCGACGCCCGGTCACGGTTACTACAAGCGCGAAGCGGCGCGCATGCGAATCGAGGCATCCGGTAGGGTGAGCGTCTTCATGACCGGCGGTTCGAGCGGCAACAGCATCGAGACAACGGTCGTGCAGCTCGCCGCCGACGCTCTCGGCGCCCGCATCGATGACGTCGACACGATTCAGGGCGATACCGCCGTCGCCGGTTTCGGCGCCGGCGCCGCGGGCAGTCGCAGCGCCTCGATGACGGCGGGCGCCGTGCACGAGGCGGCGGGTCTCCTGCGCGAGCGCATCCTCGCCGTCGCCGCACATCACCTCGGCGCCGGCCGCGACGACATCGAGTTGTCCGACAGCCGGGCGTCGGTGCGGGGCAGTCCTTCTCGGGGCTTGTCGCTGCAAGAGATCGCGTCGATCGCCGCCGCGGGCGGGCTGCCGCCCGGCGTCGAGCCCGATCTCGACGTCTACACCGACTACACCGCGACGACTCCCCGCATCTGGGTGAACGCCACCCACCTGTGCACGTGCGAGGTCGACGTGACCATCGGACAGGTGCGCCTATTGCGCTACATCGTGAGCGAGGATTGCGGTCCGATGATCAATCCAAACGTCGTCGAAGGGCAGATCGCCGGCGGCACCGTGCAGGGCATCGGCGGGGTGTTGTTCGAGCATCTCGCCTGCGACGAAGCCGGCAACCCGATCGCGACGACATTCATGGACTACCTGTTGCCGACCGCGGCCGACGTACCCCCGATCGAGTTCGGCCACATCGAAACCCCCAGCCCCGGCCCCGGCGGCTACAAAGGCGTCGGCGAAGGCGGCGCCATCGGCGCCCCGCCGGCGGTCGTCAACGCCGTGGCGGACGCTCTGTCGCCGTTCGGCGTAAAGATCACGCGGTTGCCGTTGAGCCCGGCAGCCATCTTGGCGCTGCTCGACGAGTACCGTTGATCACTCCACCAAAACCACTGGCTCAGAGATCGAGAAGGTGTTCGCGGCCGGCGGCGGTGAAGTCGGCGCGGACTCGCTCGAAGTCCGAGCCGGTGAACGGGCGATATCGCGTGTCTCCTCGCTCGCGCCAGAGAATTGGATCGGACGTCGCGTCCGGCCGGAACTTCTGCCGACGGAGCTCGCGGACCAGGATCTTGTTGCTCGGCGTCATCGGCACTTCGCGGCCGAGGCGGATGTATGTCGGCAGCCACTTCGGTGAGAAGTCGGGTTGGCCGACCAGGAAATCGTAGAGCTCGGCGCCGTCGACCTCGAAATCTTCGGCGACGACGATGGTCGCCATGACGCGGTCACCGGCTATCGCGTCGGCGACGCCGTAGACCGAGGCGAGGTAGATCCGCGGGTGGCGCAACAGCGCATCCTCGATCGGCTTGGCGAGAAAGTTCTCGCCGTCGACGCGGATCCAATCGAGTGCGCGGCCGGTGAAGTAGAGGTAGCCGGCGCGATCGCGGTAGCCGAAGTCGCCGCTCCAATACATGCCGCCGCGCGTGCGCTCTCGCGTCGCCTCGTCGTTCCCGTAGTAGCCTTCGAATTTGCCGACGCCGGCCGTGTTGACGATCTCGCCGATCGCGTCATCCGGGTTGGCGATGCGCCCCAACGCGTCAAACTCGGCGGGCGGGCACTCTGTGTAGTCGGGCCGCAATACCTTGACGCTGTCCGGCGGTCTGCCGACGCTGCCCGGCGGATCTTCGGGCGAGCGCGTGAATCCGAAGCCTCCTTCCGAAGCGCCGAAGCCGTCGATCACCCGGCATCCGAAGCGCTCGGCGAACTCGGCCGCGATCTGGTGCGAAGCCTCGTTACCGTAGCAGACGCGCAGCGAGTTGACGGCGTCGTCCGGCCGCCGCGGGGTGGTGAGCACGTAAGACAACGGCTTGCCGGTGTAGTTGAAATAGGTGACGCCGTAGCGGCGGACGTCGGGCAGAAACTGGCTCTTCGAAAACTTGCGGATCAGGCCAAGTCGGGCGCCGCGTAACAGCGCCGGCATGAAGCCGCATTGCTGCGAGTTGGCGTGGAAGAGGGGCATCGCGAGATAGCCGGTGTCTTCGGCGCCGACGTCCATCAGGCCGCCGATGTATTCACCGGTCGAGATCATGCGGCCGTGACCGATGTTGACGGCTTTCGGCGCCGCGGTCGTGCCGGAGGTGAAGAGCAGCGAGTAGCGCGTGCCATCGTCGACCAGCACTCGGGGGTCGCGGTCGAACGCCGCCGCGTTCTGCCGCCGCGCCGCGTCCATGGCGTCATCGAGATCGCGGCCGAACGGCAACGGCTGGCATGCTTCCCAGCGCCGGGTCACGAGAATTCGCTCGTCGGCGATATCGAGATCGCCGACCACGCCGGTGAGCAATTCGAGATGGCGCGGCTCGGTGACGAGGATCTGGCAGTGGGTGTGGCGAACGTCGCGCGCCAGGTCACTGCCGCGGCGGGTGTTGTTGATGCCGACGATGGCACCGCCGCTCAGGGCCGCACCGCCGAACGCGAAGAGAAATTCCGGCAGGTTGTCGAGCAAAACGCCTACATGAAAGGGGCGGTCCGGATCGCGCAGTGCCAGCAGCAGATTCGCCCAGCGAATCGACTCGGCGTAATACTCGGCGTGCGTCCACTGGTGATCTTCGAACAGCAAGAAGACTCGCGGCGCGATCGCCGGATCGGTGCCGTTGCGACGGATGGCGTCGGCCACGGTCATGGCTTCGCGACTCCCGCCGCGCGGCTCGGCCGCCGATGGCGGTGGGCGTCGATTCCGCGGCTCATCGGGTGAATACGGGCAGCGTCTCGAAGCCGCGCACCGTCGAGGTCGAAGCGATCTTTGCGTTGTGCGTGTCCACATCCCACTCCGGAAATCGCTTCAGGACTTCCTCCAGCGCGACGCGTCCCTCGAGGCGGGCGAGGGCGGCGCCGAGGCAGAAGTGGATCCCGTAGCCGAAGGCCAGGTGATGATCGATTTTGCGGTGGATGTCGAACCGGTCGCCGTCGGGGAAGCGGCGATCATCGCGATTGGCGGAGCCGACCAGGAAGAGCATCACGCTGCCTTCCGGTACCGCGCGGCCGTACCACTCGACGTCCTTCGCGACGTAGCGGGCTACGTGCGGCGCCGGCGACTCGTAGCGAAGAATTTCCTCGATTGCGTTCGGGATCAGCGAGGGATCGCCGACCAACTCCCGCCGTTGGTCGGGATGGTCGGCGAGCACCTGGCCGGTCCACCCGATGAGCCGGGTGGTGGTCTCGTTGCCGGCGCCGGCGACCACGGTCACATAGGTGAGAACCTCGGCACGGGTGAGGCGCCGAACCGTACCGGTCTCGTCTTCGAACTCCGCCTGCATCAGTTCCGTCATCAGGTCGTCCGAAGGATGCTTCGCGCGCCAGTCGATGTACTCTTCGAAGTGCTCTCCGCGGGCAAAGGTCTCGTTGGAGAATCGCATCGGCTGCCCGGGCTTGGTGCGGAGGTTGGCGTCGGCGGTGTCGCGAACGGCCTCCTGGTCGGCCTCGGGTACGCCCAACAACATGCCGATCACCCGCATCGGCATCTGCGCGCCGAGGTCGCGAACGAAGTCGAAGCCGCCTCTTCCCACCAGAGGGTCGAGCGCGTTCGCACAGTATTCCCGAATCTTGGACTCGAGCGCATTCATCTTCCGCGGCGTGAAGACGCGCGACAGGATTCCGCGGTGCGCGGTGTGTCGCGGTGGATCCTCGAAGATGAGCACCCCCGACGGGATCTCGATGTTGGCGCGGATGAACTCGAGGATGGCGCCGCGTCCCGAAATGTAGGTCTCGCGATCGACCAGGCCGCCCTCCACGTCGTCGAATCGGCTCAGCGCATAGAAGTCGTGCTGTCCGTTGTAGTAGAGCGGCGCCTCCTCACGCAGCCGGCGGTAGACCGGGTATGGATCCGCGTGGATGTCGACATCGTACGGGTCGTAGCGCAATTGGTTGGCGTCGCTCATCGGAATACCTCATTCGCCGTCCACGCAGTCGGGACCCGCCGGCCGTGACCGCCGCTGTTCCTTGACGCGGATATCATGCGCACCATAGTAAAGAGCCGGCCGTAGAACAGGCTGGCTACAAAAGTAGAACCAAATTTGCAACTCCGAAGTGGAGGCAAGTCAACGATCGAGGAGGGCGGGGATGACCGCAAGCGGTTCGGACGTTTCTTACGACCCTTATGATTTCGAGATCGACTCGGATCCGTACCCGGTGTGGAGACGCCTGCGCGACGAGCACCCCCTGTATTACAACGAACGCTACGACTTCTATGCGCTGAGCCGATTCGACGACGTCGAGCAGTGTTCGGCCGATTGGAAGCGGTACCTCTCGGGAAGGGGAACCGTCCTCGAGATCATCAAGAGCGGCATGGAGATTCCGCCGGGCTCGATCCTGTTCGAGGACCCTCCGGCGCACGATGTGCACCGCGGCCTGCTGTCGCGCGTCTTCACGCCCCGTAAGGTGAGCGCGCTCGAACCGAAGATGCGCGAGTTCTGCGCTTCCTGTCTCGACCCGCTGGTGGGGCAGGGCGGGTTCGACTTCATCCGCGATCTCGGGGCGCAGGTACCCATGCGGGCGATCGGCATGCTCCTCGGGATTCCGGAACAAGACCAGGAGGCGATCCGCGACGCGATCGACGAGGGGCTGCGATTGATCGATCCGAAGCAGCCCGATCTCGCGGCACAAGCCAATTACGCCGGCAAGGCCGCGAGCGTGTTCGAGGAGTACATCGATTGGCGCGTGACACACCCGTCCGACGATCTGATGACCGAGCTGCTTCTGGCCGAGTTCGACGACCACACCGGGAGTCGGCGACGTCTGACCCGAGACGAGGTGCTGATGTACGTCAACCTCCTCGCCGGAGCCGGCAACGAGACGACCACCCGGCTCATCGGGTGGGCCGGCAAGGTGCTCGCGGATTGTCCCGACCAGCGCACGGAGTTGGTCGATGACCCCAGCCTGATTCCGAACGCGATCGAGGAACTCTTGCGCTTCGAGGCGCCGTCGCCCGTCCAGGCGCGCTACGTCGACGAAGACGTCGAGCACTACGGGAAGGTCGTTCCTGAAGGAAGTGTCATGCTGCTGCTGACCGGCTCGGCGAACCGCGACGAGCGCAAGTTTTCCGACCCGGACCGGTTCGACATCCACCGCAAGATCGACCACCACCTGGCCTTCGGCTACGGCATCCACTTCTGCATGGGAGCGGCGCTGGCGAGGCTCGAAGGACGCGTCGCCCTGGAGGAGGTTCTCGCGCGGTTCCCCGCATGGGAGGTGGATTGGGACAACGCGGTGCAAGCGCGTACGTCGACGGTCCGCGGCTGGGAGCGTCTCCCCGTGCGGGTGCCATGACGAGTGGCGACGGAGAGTAGCCGTCTTTCAGCGCCGCTGCGTGAGGGGCCACAGGTCGCCGGCGAGAGTCCGCGGCACCCGAGCAGCTCAGAATTCGAACAGCACGATACCGGGGCGGCCCGTCTCCATGCCGGGCTCGAGGGCGGTTCTGCCCGGGATCTTGTACTCGGGCGGCACCTTCTCCCAGTCGTCGTACTTTTGTCCGGCGATGAAGTAGCTCACCTGTGCGCCGTCGACCACCCCCGCTACGCGCTCCTTGAAGGTGAGAACTTCGTAGCCGCGAGTCGGAGGCTCGGTGCCGGCCTCCCGCCCGCCGAGGATCAAATCGAGCTTGCCGTCACCGTCGACGTCGGCCTGGATCCAGTCCATCTGCAGAGTTCGGTTGTACGATCCGTCGGCGATCATGCGGCGGATCTCTTTGTTGAAGCCGGCGACGATCGCCGCGGCGTCCGGGTAGTCGCGCCGCACAGCGAAGTGCAGCGATCGCACCACGAGCGGCCGGCTGCCGACCTGGAGTAGGCGCTGTGCCTTCTCCGTGTATCGGGCGAACAGGTGGTGCACGAGCAACTCGTCGGCGAGGACGTAATCGACCTCGCCGCGCAACAGGCTCTGCAGATTCTCGCCATCGCTCTTGCCCTCGACGAAGCGCGGCGCTTTGGCCTTCTCGACCGATTCCCCGTAGGCGTAGGTCGCCACCACCGCGACCCTCTTGTCGGCGAGCTCGGAAAGGCTGGTCGCGCCGATGTCGCTGCCCTTCAAGCCGACGAGAACGAGCCGGTTCTCGAGGTACGGCTCCGAAAATAGCAGGAAGGCGTCCCGTTCCGGGCTGAACCAGAGACCCGCGCTGCCGTCGAGCGCGCCGCTGCGCAGCTCGTCGAGAATGTCGCCAAACGCGGGGCGCACCTGGCTGCTCGCCTCGACGCCGCCGCGGCGCAATGCCTCGTGCACCAGGTCGATGGCCACACGGGCCTTACCCTCGACATCGGTGAACGGCGGCCAGACGTCGGACGCGAGACGCAACGTCGCGGTCGGCTCTGCCGCGAGCGAGGCCGCTGCCAACAGGGTGGAACAAAGGACGATTTTCACGGCAGTTCTGATCGACATCGGCACCCCGCGCAGATGCCCAGCACAATAGTCGGCGTGGCGAGCGAGGCAAGTGTTCGCGTGTTCCCCGATCGAACCGATCCGTTCAGCCGTTGGCGGCGGCGAGAACGACCTCGACGGCTCGCTGCGGCGACAGGATGTCCGTGTTGACCACCAGGTCGTAATGGGTGGGCAACTCATCGTTGACGCCGTAGAAATCCTGCAGGTATGCGCGGCGCCCCTTATCGGACTGCTTCACCGTCGTGTCGGCCTGCTGCGCGTCGAGGCCATGCGCCTGCCCGAGGCGCGCGGCGCGCTTCTCGGGCGACGCCGTCACCAGCACGCGCAGGATGTCGTCGCCGGCGCCGAGCGCCAGCGCGGCGGCGTGGGCGAAGATGACGACATCGCCCCGCTGCGCCGTCTCGCGGATGACATCGCGGATCAGTTGGCGGTAGTGCTCGGTGGTGCGGAGCGCGCCCGTCGATTCGAGTTGGTCGGGTGTGAGGAGAAATCCGGGTGCAAAGGCCATCATCTCCGGCAGCGGGGCAACGGCGAACGAATCGAGGAGGCGCTCGAAGAAGCCCTGCCGTCGCTCCGCGTCGGTGATGATCGATACGTCGACGTGCTCCCGCTCGGCCGCCTGCTCGACGATTTCCTCGTCGACGTAGCGAAAGCCGAGCCTTTGCGACACGGCGCGCGCGATGTCGTGACCGCCCGCTCCGAGAGCGCGCGAGATACAAATGACGCGTGGCTTCACAGTTCCTCCTGCTTCGATGATCACGGCAGGGTAGCTGGTTGCCGCTGGCGCGCAAACTCACCGCACACCTCCATCGTCGCGCCGCCGGCGGTCGCCGACCGATGCGCCCCGGGGCGATTGACGATGCGGGGCGCGGCGTGGATGGTGACGCTCCTCGGAGAGTATACCCGAACTCGACACCACGACGCGCACCTACCTGAATTCGCATGGCCGCCGCCTTTCCCGACCGCGCCCTGATCGTCATCGCCATCCCGCCGGGCATGAGCGCCGTGCGTGTCGGCGGCATTCCGTCCGCTGTTCGCCTCGCACGGCAACTGCGCCGATGGAGCCGTGCTGATCGCGTCGTCTTCGTGTGCGACGAGAGCGAACAGACCTCGTGCGGTCCTCTCGCGGCGCAGGCCGGCGCTGATGTGTGGTTGTCGTCCGACCTGGCGGCGGGTGAGCTGGCGCGACACCACGTGGTCTTCGCCGCTGGCGACCTGGTGCTGACCGGGGATGGCTGCGACGGGGTTGTGTGGACCGAAAGCGCGGATGGATCGTGTGCCGCGCTTGTCGACGGGATCGTTTTGGACCTCGGCCTCGCTTCTGCCGTGAGTGAGGCGTTGTGGTCGTGGCTGCGTGGGGTGGCAGGCGGCGACGGACAGCGCCGGCCGCCGTTTGCGCGGACCTTCGTGCTGCCGCATCAGCGTGTCGTGGGCATGGTCGATGCTGCGTCGGAAAGGGAGTTCGACCGTGCCATCGTGGAGACGTTGGGACGGCCGCAAGACCCGAACTTCCCGCGGCTGACCGGCCGCCGATTCTCGAAGCCCATCAGTCGGCCGCTGGCGCGCCTGGACGTGTCGCCGAACTGGGTCACCACGGCGGCCATCGCGGTGGGCTGGCTGGCCGCATATTTGATTTACTCCGGCTCCTATCTGGCCTCGGTGGCAGGCGCGCTGTGTTTGGTATTCTCGCGAATTCTGGACGACTGCGACGGCGAAGTGGCGCGATTGACGCAGCGGCAGAGTCGATTCGGCGAGATCTACGATATCAGCGCCGACATCGTCGTTTACACCGCGGTGTTCCTCGCCCTCACGGCGCGGCTGCATGCGCAGGCTCCAGACGGTCGCATTCTGGTCGCGTTCACGGTGCTCGTCCTGGGGGCCGCCGCGACGACCATCCTGATTCTCCGCTACGTTACCGGCACCGATCTGCCCGAACGGTCGTCGCTGGCGCGCCGGCTGGAGACGACGGCAAGCGGCGACTTCGCCTATGTGTACCTCGTCGTCGCCCTGGCAGGCATCGAAGAGTGGTTTCTCTATGCGAGCGCGATCGGATCACACGCGTTTTGGGTCGCCCTCTCGATCATCGTGCTGCGCGATCGTGCGTTGCGTGGAAAAGCCGCAGCGGGTTGCGACGTCTCCTGACGCGATGCGGGAGCTTCGAGGTTGCGAGCGATTTCTCGGGTGGAGTTCCCAACAGGCCGGTGTGACTGAGCCGCGACGATTGGGCTGCTGAGGTGCGTACATCGGCGCGAAATCTCGAGCGCGCTCTCGTCGTCGTCGGCGCCGTCCTGCTCGCCGCGCTCGTGTGGAGAACGGGCCCCGGAGCGATCCTTGCCGACATAGCCTTGGTGGGGTGGGGCTTCGCGTTGATCGTGGCGGCTGAAGGTCCGGTGATCGCGTTGTCGGCGGCCGGATGGTGGTACGCGATCGCACCCGGGTCTCGGCGCATTCCGTTGCACCGATTGGCGAGATTCCGCATCGCCGGCGAAGCGGTGAACCACCTGACCCCGACCGCGACGCTGGGGGGCGAGTTTGTCCGCGCCCGCCTGGCCGCCCGCTACATTGGAGCGCCCGCCAGCGCGGCGAGCGTCACCCTGGCGAAGTTCACAGAGACCGCGGGGCAGTACGTCTTCGGTCTGATCGGGCTGGTGTTTGTATTCGATCGGTTGCCAGGCCTGTCGTCCTACCAGGGCTGGGCCGGGGTGATGGCGATGGCGGCGATCTGCGGCGTCGCGGCGCTCGGCGTCCTGTTGTGGCATGGAATCTTCTCGACAGGCGCGCGCTGGTTGAGTCGTTTCGGGCGATTTCGCTCGTCCGTCCAGCACCATCGCGCCAACATCTTCGCGGTCGACGACTCGATTCGGCAGGCCTTCGAACGCCGGCCGGGCGACATCGTACGGTCGACCCTGATCCTCGCCCTCTCGTTTTCGCTGCGGGCCATCGAAGTCTGGATCATCCTGACATGCCTCGGGCTGCCGGCGACCCTGGTGAACTGTGTCGGGATCGAGGTTTTGTCGGTTCTGGTCAACAGCGTCTTCTTCTTCGTGCCCGCGAAGGTCGGCACGCAGGAGGGGGGCAAGATGCTGATCTTCGCGCTGCTCGGGCTGCCGCCGGAGAAGGGTTTGGTTCTGGGGCTGATCCGGCGGGCACGCGAGCTAACCTGGGACGTGGCGGGGCTGGTGCTGTACGCCTTGGAGAGGCGTCGGACGGGGGCAGCGGAAGAGACGGTTTCGTCGACCTGACGCCGGCGGTGGCGACGCGCTGGTCCTGCGGAACACCAGGCGGGTTGGTCGTCGTCGCGACCCCGATCGTCATTGCGACCGCGTGGCGGATCGGTATCGTGCGGGGCGATGAATCGCGTGACCAGACCGGAGCGGGGCGGCTTGGTGTACTCCAGCCAGACGGGTCGGATGTGTCCCAAATGCGGGTGGCCGACCGGCAATTGTGCTTGCTCGAAGCGTCCGTCAGCGCCCGTCGGCGACGGCAATGTCCGCGTCGGCCGGCAGACTCAAGGGCGCAAGGGAAAGGGCGTGACCGTCGTCACCGGCGTCCCTCTCGGCGGGGCGGATTTGGAGGCGCTGGGCAAGGAGTTGAAGAAGAAATGCGGTGCCGGCGGAACGGTGCGCGACGGCATCATCGAGATCCAGGGCGACCACCGAGATTTCATTGTCGCGGAGCTCGAGACCCGTGGGTGGCGCGTCAAGCGCAGCGGCGGGTGATGGCGGAAACAAAAAATCAAAACCTCACCACAGAGGCACGGAGAACACGGAGAGGATACCGACTTTACGCGGAACGAATGATTGACATCGACCTCACTGGGGAAGGGATTCGCGACCGTGTGAGTAGTCTTGAAAGCCGTTCTTTCTCTGTGTTCTCCGTGCCTCTGTGGTGAGTTCTTTATTCTCCAAGGCTAGCAGCTCGGTCTAGGCCGCGGCGCTGGAGCGCTTGAGCTTGTAGCGAATCGGCAGGCGCTTCACGCCGCCGACCAGCGCGGAGTGCAGGCGGTCGATTGGGCCTGCCAGTTCGATCGCCTCGATGCGTGGCAGCAGGTGGCGGTAGGCGAACTCCATCTCCAACCGCGCCACGTGCGCGCCGAGGCAGAAGTGCTCCCCAGTGCCGAAGGCGATGTGGTTGTTGGGTGAGCGATCGACGCGGAAAGTGAACGGATCGGCGAAGATGCTCTCGTCGCGATTTGCCGACGGGTAGAAGAGTGCGAGGGCCTGGCCCTCCTTGATGTTCTTGCCACCGAGCTGAAAGTCACTCATCGCCGTGCGGCCGAAATGGATGATGGGGCTCGTCCACCGCACGATCTCCTCGATGGCGCACGGCATCAGGGAGGGGTTGGCCTGCAGTTTGCGCAACTCGTCCGGGTGCTCGATCAAGGCCAGCATGCCACCGGTCGTCGCGTTGCGGGTGGTCTCGTTACCGGCGACGACGATGATCAGGCACAGGGCCAGAACATCCATCTCGGGCAGCGGCTTGCCGTCGACTTCGAGTGTCGTGAACAGGGTGGTGAGGTCGTCGGTCGGATTCTTCTTCTTCTCTTTCACGAGTTCGGTGAAGTAGAGAAAGAGTTCCGTCATGGTCGCCATCGCCGCTTCGGCTGGAGGTCGACCGTCTTTGTTGTACTCCGGGTCGTTGGCTCCGATGATGCGGTTCGTCCAGTCGAAGAGAAGGTTCCAATCGGCCTTGGGCACGCCGAGGAGCCAGGCGATGACCGCGATCGGCAGCGGCGCAGAAACCTTCTCGACGAAGTCACACTCGCCGGAC
>Ga0307505_10000374_pt1 | contig 50611 bp, 34 predicted proteins | sample 23_S_MG_FD_202183 | JGI IMG/M metagenome (GOLD analysis project Ga0307505, IMG submission 202183) | Soil microbial communities from Populus trichocarpa stands in riparian zone in the Pacific Northwest, United States - 23_S | ecosystem: Environmental > Terrestrial > Soil > Riparian zone > Trees...
CCCCCGGGGTGGGCGCCGCGGGAAAGCCACGCGGTCCCTCTGCCCTCCGGCTACACCGCCCCCGGCGCCGTCGCCATCCTGTTCTCTGCGGGCGACCGTGCCCCCGGCCTCCTGAACGACCACTACTACCACATCACAATCCGCGACTGTTCGTTCGAGCGTGGGTGGCGTGGCATCGCCATCGACGAGACGTACGACTCTGGGGACATCGCGGTGTGGGACACGCACATCGAACGGTGCAGCTTTCACGCGATGCGCGGCGCGGCCATCTCGCTCGTGAACCCCCCGGACCACTATATCGGGATGCCCTCGAACGCCATCACGGAATGCTTCGTCGAGAACTACTCCCACATCTGGACGCCGCAGGGGGACTCATACGTGGAGGAGTACGCGCGGCGGAACGTGGAGCAGCAGGTGCGGCTGGTGGCGCAGACGGGAATGCGGATCGAGGGCCTCGACGCGGAGGGGAGCAAGACGACCGTACTCTACGCGGGAGACTCCCATGTCTCCATTCGCGACCTCTACCTGGAGCACCTTCAAATCGGGGGGCGCCTCAGGAACGGTGGCAGTCTTGAGGACAATTACGCACCGTATGCGACCGTGCTTTCACTTTGGGGCGGGGAATACACGATCGACGGCCTACACCTCGACGGCAGGCTGGACGCGTGGAAGCCTAACCCAGGCGTCGATACGTTCTCGCAGGTCATCTACGCCACGGACCTCGGGCGCGGGGCGAGCGTCGTCGTCAGCGGCGCACGCGCCCGGCCGCTCTCGAATCCCAGCGGGGACCTGGACGTGGAGGACGGCTTCCACTTCACGAACGGGCCGTGCTACTTCCTTCACACGAACGACACCGGGGGCTCGCTCGCCCGGTTCCGCACGGTCGGGGAGTCCCACCTCGAAGCGACGTCCGTAGACCCCTTCACCCTCTTCCTGGGGACGGACGAGGTAGCGGCGCGGGTAGAGCGGGAGCCCCGCGTGGTCCGGTTGAGCCTCTCGTTCCCCTCCATCCCCGTCGGTCGCGTCCGGGCCCACAACCCGTTTACCCCCAACGGCCCCCCGTTCGAGGGCGCGCGCGTGGGCGATCTCGTGACAGTGGCGCCGCCGGCGAGCTTCCCCGCGCGCTGCCTCGCCTATGGTGTGGTCACGGCCACCGACACGGTAGAGGTCCGCGTGCTGAACGGAGCCGACGCGGCGGTGACGCCGCCGTCGGGGGTGTGGACGGTGGCGTTCGGGCGGGGCACCAACGACGTCCTCCACGCCCCGGCCTCCTGACCCCTCGGCTCGCCCCCCGCTGCCGTGCGCCCGCTCCTCTGCACCGTCCTCGCGGTACTCGTCGCCGCCTCCCCCGCTGCGGCGCAGGCTGTGCCGACCCTGGAGGGCGACTTCCTCGTCGGAACCGACACTAACGCGGGCGACCTCCTCGGGTACTGCTCCGCCGCCGCCGACGTGCCGGCCGCCCCCCCGGCGGGCGGGCTCCCCTCCGCCGGCCCCCTCGCCGTCGGCAGCGCGCCCGGTTTACAGGACAACCCGCTTTACGTCTTCCGAAGCTCGGACAGCGGGTGGGCGCAGGCGCAGCGCTTGGTCCCCGCTGAAGGCGGCCTCTTCGGGCTGGCGTGTGCGGTCTCCGCCGACGGCGTGCTCCTCGCCGTCGGGGCGCCGGGGCGTGAGTCAGCCCCGGCGACGCCCGGTAACCCCGGCACCGCCCACATCTTCCGCTACGATGCCACGACGGGCACGTGGGGCGACGAGCGTGTCCTCCGCGCGGCCGATCTGCCCGCCTCCCGCCTTTTCGGGCAGTCGGTGGCCCTCGACCGCGACGGGCTCGGCACCGATGCGACGGAGGAGCGGCTCCTCGCCGGCGGCGGGCACGACGCGTGGATGATGCGGCGGGCGAACGTGGAGGACTCCGCGTGGACGGAGGAGGCGCGCCTCAGACCGGAGGGGAACGACACGTTCTCCGGGCTGGGGGTGGAGTGGGGGGCGCCACACCAGCGGGCCGCCGTCGTCCACGGGAGCGATGGAATATGGCGGGCAATGGCCGGCGGTCCCTACACCCTGGGTGGGACGTTTCGCGGCTCGGCCTACCTCTGGCGGCTCGATACGGCGAGCGGGTCGTGGGTGCGGGAGGGGCGATTCGTTGGAGCATCGAACGGAACATGCCTTGGGCACTCGGTGGCGCTGGCGGAGGCGGCCGGGGTGTGGCTTGCGGCGGCGGGCGCGACGCAGAGCTGCGTCGGGGGCGGAATCGGCACGGGGTACGTCGTCATATGGCGGCTCGAGGGGGAGGCGTGGGTTGAGGAGGCGCGGCTGTTGGTGCCGCCGGAGGCGGACCTAACCAAATTCGGGTGGGCCGTCGCCCTTACGGCGCACGGGGGCCGGGCCGTGCTCGTGGCCGCGGCGCGGGCGCGTGTGAGTCCGGCGTCGCCGCCGCCGGGAGCGTTCGCGTTCGAGCGGGAGGCGGAGCCGGGGGGCGAGGTCACGTGGCGGACGGTGGCGAAACTCTCGACGGCGACGGCGGCGTCGCCGAACGGGGGGATCCTATCGGTTGGAGCTAGCGGGCGATGGGCAGTGGCGGGTAACGACATTGACGACACCGCGGGTGCCAGCGCGGGGGCCGTATACGCCTACGACCTCACGGGCGTGCTCACGGCCGGCGAGCCGGGCCCGGTCCCGGCGGCCCTCGCGCTCGCCGCGCCGGCGCCGCACCCGGTGCGCGGCGCGGCCCGCCTGAGCTACTCCCTGCCCGTGGCGTCCGACGTGCGCCTGATTCTCTATGACGCCCTCGGCCGCTCCGTGTGGCGCCACGCCGCGCCGGCGCGGCCGGCCGGCGCGCACGAGGTGGTCCTCGACGCCGGCACGCTAGCGGCCGGCGTACGTGCTGCAGCTGGAGGCCGGCGGCGAGGTGGCGGCGAGACCAGTGGCGGTGGTGGAGTAGTGGAGTGCACCGATTCCTGTACCCTGGCACTTCGGCTCGTGGCGGGTGCCGGTGCCGCCGCGAGCCACTCAGGCGGAAAGCCGAAGCGCGCGCGTCTGAAGGGCCGGTATATGGAGCGCGCGCGAGCGGTGGAGGCAGAACGGGACGCGCTGGCTTCTGGCGACGCAGGCACCGTTGCAGAACACGCGGCGTACGCACTCACGCTTGTTTCGCAGCTGCCGCGCGCCTACGCCCAGGCGGATCTGGAGGGGAGATCGTGGGTTTGATGTTTCCCGGACGGCTACTCTTCCGCGGCGGGCGAGTTGAAACCCCTGCGCTGCACCCCGTTCTTGGCCTTTTCCAGGATCGGAAGGCTGAAAAGCCAAGCGTGCGGCCGCGCCAAATGTCGGGCAGTCCCCTTAGGTACCGCGTACGGGAATCGAACCCGTCTTCCCACCTTGAAAGGGTGGTGTCCTAACCGATAGACGAACGCGGCGGGGAACGGCCGGGGCCGGGCGGCGCACCGGCCGCCCGGCCCCGCGAGGGCGGCCGGAGGGATTCGAACCCTCGACCTCCAGAGCCACAATCTGGCGCTCTAACCGACTGAGCTACGGTCGCCGTGGATCTTTGAAACTAAGACGGACCGCGCCGGCGGAAAGTGAGGGGTGGCGGAAGATGTGAGGCTGGCACCTGCCAGCTGGCAGGCTAACGGCGTGCAGCTCGCTGCTTGCATCGGCAGCATCCCCTGCCCGGTTGGCCGACAGCAGCCCCGGGCGGTCAATCGCACGAACGCTGAATCGCCCGATCGCCTAATTCACTGGCGGATTCGCCATCGCTTCAGCTCAACGCAACACAGCCACCTTGCCGAACGCCGTCCCCTCGCCGTCGAGGCCGCGGGCGGCGACCAGGTAGACGCCGGAGGCGACCGGCCGTCCGGAGAGGTCCAGGCCATCCCAACGGGCTGTCCCGCCACGTCCGTCGAGGCGCGCCACGAGGCGGCCGTCGAGTGTCAGGATGCGGATGTCGGTCTCCGCGACGAGGCCCGAGATGAGGACGCCGTCGTGCTCCGCCGGCCGGAACGGCGACGGGAAAGCCCGTAGATCCTCCGCCTGCACGGCCGGCGCCGTCGCCTGGGCGTCGTAGCTCAGCGCGCCGCGGTCGGTCACGAAGTAGACGCGGCCGGACTCCGGCGCGATCGCGATGTCGACGACGTTGTCCGAGAAGAGCGGCGAGTTGGACGTCGTGAACCGCTCGATGATCTGGTCCCCGCGCGAGTTCACCCGGAGCGCACCGGCCGACGTGCCGAACCAGAGCTGGCCCGCGGGGTCGCGCGCGATGGCGTTGACGATGAAGTCGCGCATGAAGAACGATGTCGAGTCGCCCTCGCCGGTTATCGGCCAACGGGGGACGACGAGTGAGGGATCGCCTCCGAAGGCGGAGCCCGGCGCGGCCACGACCCCCACGCCACGTTCCGTGCCGATCCAGAGCCTTCCCTCGCCGTCCTCTGCGACATCGAAGGCCTTGTCGTTGGGCATGCCCACACCGACGCCCACCTGCCCGGAGAAATGCAATGCGGCGTCGTCGCCCGGCTGCGCCGGCGTGGCGCCGGTGGTCACCACTGCAACGCCGCGGCCCGTGTTGAGAGCTGTGGAGAGGCGCAGGATCAGCCATTTCTGATCGAACGCATCGATGTAAATGCCATCCGGCGTTGTCGAGGCAGGAAGGCCGGGCGGGTACGGCAGCGCCGTCCACGTACCGTTCTCTCGCACGTGGATCGGCGAGTTCGTCAGCCCGTTGATGACCCACAGGCGGCCCGCGTCGTCGGTCACGGCGTCCGACGCCACTACGTACGCGTCCGGCAGCCCGCTCGGCGGCCGGAGGCTCGAGTTACTCGCGTTGTACGTGGTCGCGGACCCATCGGGCCGCACCTCGGCGAGCCCACCGCCGAAAGTGCCGGCGTAGAACGACCCGTCGGCCGCCGCATGCGCGCTCAGGAAGCCGAGCTCGCCACCGTTGAGGCCGTGCGTCTGGGAGCTTATCACGGTCCACCCGGTGTCCAGTAGGTGGCTGATCGCGCTGACAGGACCCACGCCCGGCACGTCCTCGCGCCTGTGCGCCAGCCACAGTGATCCGTCCGGCCCGATGTCGATCCCGCCGACTACGTTGGAGAACGGTCCGGAGGGCACCACCCGATCCGAAGGGGGTACATCGACCGTGCCGCCGGGCGCGCCGGTCGTCCGGAACAGCCCGATCTGGCCGTCGCCGATCCAGAGCGTGCTGCCTTGCACATCCAACGCCCGCATGTTGGTGTAGCCCGCAAAGGAGGTCCTTACCTCGCTCCCATCGAGCGCGCGTGAAACGTGCGTCCCCGGCAGGAGGATCTGGAGCCGCCCATCAGCTACGATCATGTCCCGGGTGATCGGGCCCACGCCCTGCACGACCCAGCCGACGCCCGGTTCGCGGATCCACACGTCACTTCCTGCGGGCGGAGTCGAGACGGCGAGCAACGATGCATCGGCCGCTGCCGCGATGCGACCGTCCAACATCGCAAGTCGACGGAACGGGACGGAGACGCTATCGGAGCCAACCCGCGAGCGCAGCCTCAGCTCCACCCGCCAGGCAGAGGGCTGCTGCAAGTTCGGCTGGTCGAGTCGTGCGCGAACGACCCCCTCCGCCGTGGCCAGCCAGAGCGCCTCCACGCCGGCGTCCGGGCCGTCGGGCACCGGCGCGACGAGCGCGTCATACACAGCGATGCCCGTCGGGATCGGTCCAAGGCGGGTGTACGCGTCGCGCACGACGCCGGCAGCCGGGTCGAACACCACCAGGCCGAAGTCGGTCGCAACGTAGAGGGTGTCCCCGCGGACGATCAGTCGGTTGACGCCGCGGCGGGGAAACTGGACGGAGCGCGCTACATCGAAGAACGGTCGGATCTCTCCGCTCTGCGGATCCAGGCGGTCGATGGCGCCGGTGGGATATCCGATCCAGACGCGCCCGTGTGCGGGGTCGGCAGCCACGGCGCTGACGCTCACGCCGAGCAGGCCCTCGACCGTCGTGAAGCGCCTGACCTCACCCGTCGCCGGCGCGTAGCCGAAGAGGCCTCCGGCGGTCGCGACCCACACTTCCGAGTCGGTGGCGTCGAGGGCGTTTACCTCGCGGAGCGCCGGGTAGGCGCGCCACGTGCCGGGCACTGCCGGCTCGGAAGGTTGCGCGCCGGCCGCAGGGGCGGCGAAGGCCAGCCCGGCGGCGAGGGCAACAAGGAGGACGGACGGCACGGGCTGACGGCTCGGTCGCATGGGCTACACCACGGGCGGGACGGTCCGGGGGCTTCCCCCGGAGAGGACTATCGGCGTAGCGAAAGCGGCGATCGGGCGGTCCTGCTGCGTGGTGGAGGCGCGCCGGCGCGCCGGCGGCGCAAACTAAGGCTATAGGCGCGTCAGCAATTGGGCCATTTCGACTGCCCCTGCCGCCGACTCCGCGCCCTTGTTCCCGGGATCCGCGCCGGCGCGCTCCATCGCCTGGGCGACGGTATCGACCGTCAGCACGCCGAAGAGCACCGGTACTCCGGTATCGAGGGATGCGCGCAGCACGCCGTCGGCGGCGCCTCCGGCGACGTACTCGTAGTGGTCGGTATCGCCGCGGATAACGCAGCCGAGCGTCACGATCGCTGCGTAGCGGCCGCTCTCGGCCAGCCGGCGCGCCACGAGGGGCAGCTCGAACGCCCCCGGGCACCAGGCGATGTCGACGGCGTCGCGGTCCACGCCGGAGCGGGCGAACTGTTCGACCGCACCTTCCACCAGTCGCCGCACGATGGGGTCGTTGAACCGACTGGCGGCGATCGCGAACCGCGCGCCGGCCGGGGCCACGTGGCTCCCTTCGTAGATCATGCGGGGCGTGAAAGGGAGACGGAAGTTAGACGGGACCGACCCCGAGGGCACCGCCCGGGAGCCGGATCGACGGGTGCTCCGCGTCTAACTTCGACGGCCCTCGCGCCAATGTCCGATCACACAATCGCCCCGCCGGCCGCGCCGGCGCCTCCGGAGCCGGCGGTGGTTGCCGCCCGGGCTGCGCCGGCGCTCTCGCCGCGGGGGCTGGCGTGGCCGATCGGGCTCAGCCTCATCGCGGTCGGCGTCACCATCTGGATTACCTACGAGCCCGGGGCGTTCGACACTATCCGCCGCGCCCTGCGCCCGGGATTCCTCGTGGCGGCGGTGCTCGCACTCATGGGACAGGTAGGCTTCGCCGGCGCGCGGATCCGCTACGTCTCGCGCGGTCGTGTGCCATACCCGATGGCCGTCCGTGCCGAGCTCACGTGGGAGTTTCTCTCCGGGATCACGCCGTCGGCCATCGGCGGCGGGCCCATGACGGGCCTCTTCATCGCCCGAGAGAACCGCCTCTCCATCGGTGAGGCGACGGCAATGATGCTCTACCTGATGCTAGCCGACCAGGCGTGGTTCGTGCTGATAATCCCCACGATCCTGGTCGCGGCGACCATGGTGCCCATCTTCCCGGAGTCTGTCGGGACGGTCGGCGCGGGCACGATTACCCTGTACCTCATCGGCCTTCTCGCGTGGGCCGCTTTCTTCGCGTGGGCGACGCTCTTCCGTCCGCAGGTCCTTTCGAGCGTCGCGAGGTTCGTCGTTCGCTTCCGGCCGCTGCGACGCTTCGAGACGCGCGTTGGGGAGGAGATGGTGCGGCTGCAGCGCCAGAGCCGCGTCCTGCGTGGGCGCTCCCCCGTCTTCTTCCTTGGCGCCGTCGGGCTCTCGGCGTGTGTCTGGTCGTGCCGTTACATGGTCCTGCTGTTCGTCGCCTGGGCCGTGGTGCCCGGCCTGGACGTTGTGACGTTCCTCTTCCGCTCGGCCGCGCTCTGGTTGTCCGTCCTGATCCTGCCCACGCCGGGCGGAGCCGGCGGCATTGAAGCGCTGTACCTCCTCTACCTGGGGCCGCTCCTCCCTGATGGTTTCGTCGGCCCGACGCTACTGACGTGGCGCCTGCTGTCCTACTACCTGGTGCTCGCGCTAGGCTTCGGCGTCGCCGGCGCTACCCTGCGCGACATGGTATTCGGCGGCGGACGGGAGGCCGCGCCGGCGGGCCGGCCGTCAGTCGAGTAGCTCCCGCAGCCGGCTGACGTCGGCCTCGAGCGCGGCCACGCGGCCCTCCAGCGCGTCGATCCTCTCCTCCCGCGCGAGGGCGGTCGCCACGGCGCCCTCGGGAGCGCCGGCGACGGGCGCCGGCGCTGTGAGGTCCGGCTCGCCGGCGAGGCCGTGCTGCCAGCGATCGGCCGAGTGTCCCGGCTGCCGCGGCAGGCGGTATGCGACCGGCTCGGGTCGGTCGGAGAGCAGCCACAGGGCCTCCTCGACGCCCTCCACGCTCTCGAAGGCGAACAGGCGCTCCGAGCGCGTACGCAGTTCCCCCGGGGTCTGCGCGCCGCGCAGCATCAGCACGGCAAGCACCGCCAGCTCCCTCTTCGAGAGGTCCAGCGCCCCGTCCAGGTTGTGCCGGTACTTCGCCACGCGGACGCCCGTACCGGAGACGGTACCTACGAGCGACCGCCGGTGCAGCGCCGCCAGCGCGTCCGCCACCGCTGAGTCCGACAACTCCGTAACCGGATCGCGCCCGGTTTTCTGGTTGCACGCCGTCGTGATCGAATTCAGCGACATCGGGTAATGCTCGGGCGTTGCCATCGCCTTCTCGACGAGCGCGCCGGCTACGCGCGTCTCGATGGCGTTGAGGGTGGGGCGGGGCATGGGTGCTGGGGAGATGGTGTATGGTAGATGGTGGATGGGATTGGTCGTTGTTCGTTCTTCGTGGGGCGTGGTTGTTGGCTCTCGTAAGTGCGGCCCGTGGAACGTGGTGACTGGCGCCTGGCGCGTCGGACTTGCGGGAAGGATGCGGGCAGGTCTGAGAGACCCGCGCTGCCGGGGGGACGCTACCCCGCTCCCTCGTCTCCACTCGGTTCCTCGCGTCCCTCGCCTCCGGCGGCTACCAGCACATCGCGGATCTCCTCCTCGAAGAGTCCCTCCCACTCGGGCGGGGGAGGCGCGTGGAAGGCGCGCGGCTCGCGCCGGACGGGGTGTTCCAGCGCAACTCGCCACGCGTGCAGCGCCACCGCGCGGCCGGCCGCGAAGGGCTCCTTCCCGCCGTGGCGGAAGTCGCCCAGCACCGGGGTGCCGAGTGCCGCGAGCTGCAGGCGGGCCTGGTGCGGGCGCCCCGTGAGCAGCTCGACCTCCACGAGGGTGCGCCGGCCGGCGCCGGCGACGGCGCGCCAGCGCATGAGGGCCTCCCGCGCGCCAGGGGCGCCGGCCGGCGCGAGGCGCATCCGCTCACCCACCTTCACGATGGCGTCGGAACGCTCGCCGGCGCCCTCCAGTCGACCCTCCACGACGGCCAGGTAGCGCTTCTCGACGCGGCGTTCGCGGAATGCCTCCGTCAGCCGCGCGGCGGACTTGCTCGTCCGAGCGAGCACCATGACCCCGCTCGCCGGCCGATCCAGGCGATGCACCAGTCCTACGAAGACGTCCCCCGGACGGTCGAACTCGCGCGCGATGAAGCCCTTGGCGAGCGTGACCACGTCCGGGTCGCCGGTGCGGTCGGCCTGCGACAGGAGCCCGGGCGGTTTGATGACCACCAGCAGGTGGTTGTCGATATAGAGCGGCGGGTCGAATGGCCCGCGCCTTTCGGCGTCCACGCCGCGCGGCGCCCTACCCCGCCGCCGGCGCGTCCGGGACGGGCCTGCCGACGAAGTGCACGAGAGCCCACACGGCGACGCCGGACACCAGCAGCGCAACCCACGCCGGCACGCCGAACCCGGTGGGCAGCGTGCCGAGCAGGAGCCCGATCGCGCCCACGGCCAGCGCGTACGGCAGCTGGGTGCGCACGTGAGCGATGTGGTCGCTGCCCGACGCCATCGACGAAAGCACGGTGGTGTCGGATATCGGCGAACAGTGGTCGCCCAGGACAGCGCCGGCGAGGACGCAGGAGACGGCGCCGTACAGCAGGAAGTAGTGATCGGCGTCGGCAATTCCCTCCGCGCCGAGGACGCTCCACGTCACCGGGACGACGAGCGGCATCAGGATGCCCATGGTGCCCCAGGAGGTGCCTGTCGCGAAGCTCAGGATCGCGGCTATGACAAATACGACCACAGGCATGAGTCCCGGTGCGAGCGCGCCGGCGAGGGCCGACCCCAGGAAGTCGCCGGTGTGGAGCTGCTCGGTCGTGGCCGCGAGCGCCCACGCGAGCACGAGGATGATCATCGCAAAGAGCATCGCGCGCAGGCCGGCATACCAGGCGTCGGCAGTCTGCTCTAGCGTGAGGATGCGCTGCCCGACGGCGAGGGCTGCCGCGGTCAGCACGGCCAGGAGCGACGCCCACATGAGCGCCTTGTAAGAGTCGGCGCTGCCGATTATCTCGCGGAGCGTGTTCCCCTCGCCGGTCGCGAAGAGTCCTCCTATGACGCCGCCTACGAGGACGAGCACCGGCAGGATCGCGTTGATGGCGCGCTGCGGCTTGCCCGTCGGCGGGGCTATCTCGGCGCCCCCCGAAGCCGCCACGTCGACCTTTGCGTCGTCGCCGAGCACCTTCCCGGTGGTGCGCGCCCGGTTCTCCGCCGCCCACATGGGCCCGAAGTCCCTTCCCCTGATGGCGACCAGCGCCACGAAGAAGAGCATCAGGATCGGGTAGAAGCGGTACGGGATTGTCTCCAGGAAGACGGAGTAGCCGGACATCGAGAGGGCGGGGATGCCCTGCAGCGCCTCGTTGATCAGCCCAACCTCAAACCCGATCCAGGTCGTGACGAGCGCGAGCGACGCTACGGGTGCACTGGTGGCGTCGACGATGAACGACAGCTTCTCGCGGCTCACGCGGAGGCGGTCCGTCACCGGCCGCATCGAGTTGCCCAGGATGAGCGAGTTGGCGTAGTCGTCGAAGAAGATGACGAGGCCCAGGAGCCACGTCGCGATCTGCCCCCGCGCCGGCGTGTTGGCCCAGCGCACGATCAGGTTCACGACGCCGTGCATGCCTCCGCTCTTCGAGACGATCCCCACCATGCCGCCGATCATGAAGGTGAAGAGGATGATCGCGGCGTGCCCTTCGTCCATGAGCGACTGCAGCACGAATCCCTGGAACGCCTCGAGGAGGCCGGACCACAGCCCGGTGGCGGTGAATCCGTTGAGGCTCCACGCCCCAACGACAACGCCAAGGAAGAGCGCCGGCACGACCTGCCGGAACGCGAGGGCCACGATGATCGCGAGCAGCGGAGGTAGGACAGAGACCCATCCCGGGATGGCGCGGCTCGCGGCGCGGGCGACGACAGCGCCGGCGCGGCGCACCTCGACGACCGCCGGCCGTCCCGCGCCGGCGCGCAGGTCCGCCGCCGTCAACACGGCCGCGCCCTCCACCTCACCGATCTCGGCGGGCACGCGGCGCCCGCCGACGAAGATCTCCACCCCGGCCAGCTCGGCCGGCCTGAGCGGCGTCTCCCCACGCACGATGACGTCGAACGGGATGCCGCGCAGCACGACCCGCGGCAATTCGACGGCCAGGGCCGCGGCGGTGGCGCTGTCGGCCGGCGCAGGCGTCTGGGCCGACGCGGCGCCGGCGAGGACGAGCAGCGCGGCGGCGCGGCGAACGGGTAGCGAGAGCATCACGTGGCGGAATGGACCTCCCGATCGCCGGCCTCGGTGCCGAAAATGCGGTCACCGGCGTCGCCGAGGCCGGGGCGGATGTAGGCGTTCTCGTCGAGCTCGCGGTCGAGGGCGGCCGCCCACACGGGCACGTCCGGGTGGTAGGACTCCATTCGCTGCACGCCCTCCGGCGCGGCCACCAGACACACCACCGCGAGGTCGTCGGCCCCACGCTCCTTGAGGTGCGCGACCGCACTGGCCGCGCTGCCGCCGGTGGCGAGCATGGGGTCGAGCACGAACACGCGCGCACCGCGCACCGGCGGGACGTTGGCGTAGTAGTTCACCGGGCTCAGCGTGCGCTCGTCGCGGAACATCCCCAGGTGGCCAACGCGAGCGTCGGGAATCAGCCGCGTGAACCCGTCGAGCATCCCGAGGCCGGCGCGGAGGACGGGCACCACGACGACAGGCCTCGCGAGACGGTGGCCCGTGGCGGCCTCCAGCGGGGTGTGGACCTCGTGGGACTCCACGGCCAGGTCGCGCGTAGCCTCGGCTGCCAGCAGCAGCGCCGCGTCGTTCAGCGCGTGCCGGAAAGCAGCCGGCGCCGTGTCGCGGTCGCGCAGCACCGCGACGGCGCGCTTCAGGAGGGGGTGGTCGACAACGTGCAGCACGGGGCGGAGATGGATAGAGGTGATCGCGGCGGCCCGGCGCCGGAGCGAATCTGCCGGCAACGTGATGGGTGATGAGGGTTCGGCAGTGGCCGGCGAAGGGTGGCGTGCCGGCGCGGGAGTGTAGGCGCCGGAAACGCGATGCGCGATCGCCCGGGCACCCCCGACTAGTGACTAGGTGACTTTGACTCCTGACTACCGAAACCGACTACTGACTACCCACAATCATACACAATACACCATGTACCATTCACCATACAGTATAGACCCATGCCTCACAACCCTGCCGGATCCACCTCCACGAACCGTCCGCGCACGAGGGCGAGCGTCCGCGCCGGGAAGGCCTTCACCACGCGGTAGTCGTGAGTGGCCATCAATAACGCCGTACCCTGGCGGTTGACGCGAACGAGCAGCTTCTGGATCTCGTCGGCCACGCGGGGATCCAGGTTGCCGGTGGGCTCGTCGGCGAGCAGGAGGACGGGGTCGTTGACCAGCGCCCTGGCAATGCAGGCGCGCTGCTGCTCGCCGCCGGACAGCTCGTGCGGAAGTGCACGCGCGCGGTGCGTAAGCCCGACCCGGGCGAGGGCGTGCAGCGTCTTCTCCTTGAGGTCGCGCCCGCGGTGTCCGGTAACGTGTAGCGCGAAGGCCACGTTGTCGAACGCGCTGCGGTCGGGCAGCAGCTGGAAGTCCTGGAAGACAACCCCGAGGCTGCGCCGAAGGAAAGGCACCTCGCGGGACGTGACGCGGTCGGAGTGGTAGGGCCCCACGCGGACTGTCCCGAACTCGGGCCGGACATCCATGTACAGCAGCTTCAACACCGTGCTCTTCCCCGACCCGGTCGGTCCGATGAGGTACGCCATCTCGCCCTTCTTCAACGTCAGGTTGAGATCCCGCGCCACCTGGAGCCGGTCGCCCCCTGGGGTGTCGTATCCCACCGCGACGTTGCGCAACTCCACCAGGGGCGCCTCGGCACTTCGCGCCGGCCCGCCGGCGCCCTCCACGAGGGGCCGCGTGACGAACGGGTGGTCGAGCGGGCGGTCCCCGGGAGGCGGCTCCACGGCGGCGGGAGAGTGACGCGGCAAGTTAGGCGGGCGCCGGCGGCGCGGTGCTACGCCCGGCGCGCCACCCAGTGCACGCGCTCGGAGCGGCGGTGCGCCGGCCGCAACGACATCCCGTCGTACGAGGCGACGACGTCGAGTGGGCTTTCGCTGAGCAGGGAGCGGATCTCTCTGATCGCGTAGGCCCGTTGGACATGCTCCTCCACCACCTCGGCACCGTCCGGGAAGCTGATACGAAAGGTCGTCCGATGCAGCTTCTCAGCGCGGTCGTAGCGACTCGTGCGCACGTAGTCGAAGGCCCCGGTGGCGCCGGCGTCATCGAATCCGCCGGCGTGGCGAAGCGAGTTAGACGGCGTGCTCTGGTCGAACAGGAACACGCCGCCAGCGCGGAGCGCGCCGGCCACACTGGCGAAAAGCCGGCGCACGTCGGACTCGTCCACCAGGTAGTTCAGCCCGTCGTAGAGGAGCAGGACCGCGTCGGCGGGCGGAGCCGGCGGCACCGAACGGAAATCGACCTGCTCGAACGTGAGTGGAAGGCCGCGCGAGGCGGATCGCGCGGCGTCGAGCATCGCCAGTGATGCGTCCGATGCCCTGTAGCGGAAGCCGTCCGGCAGCGGACCCAGCGGCTGCAGTTCGCGCGCCAGCGCGCCGGTTCCGGACCCCAGCTCGAGTACGTCGATCGCCTCGGGGCGATGAAGCGTGAGCAAGCGGCGTGCGTGGCTGGCCCAGGCCCGGTAGTCCACGTGCGCCATCACGGCGTCGTACCCGGAGGCGAGTACGCTGTACGGCTCAGCCCGCTGCATCCCTGCGCGCGGCGAGCACGGCGGCGAGCCGGATCGCCTCCAGCATGCTGCTCTCGTCGGCCTTGCCGTGGCCGGCGATGTCGAACGCGGTGCCGTGGTCGGGCGACGTGCGCACGAACGGCAGGCCGCAGGTCACGTTCACGCCGGCGCCCTGCGCCAGCGCCTTGAATGGGGCGAGGCCCTGGTCGTGGTAGCACGCGACGACAACGTCGTACCGCTGCCATGCGCCGCGCCCGAAGAAGGCGTCGGCCGGGAACGGGCCGTCCGCGTCCGCGCCGGCCGCGCGGGCATCCTCCAGCGCCGGCGCGAGGATATCCGCCTCCTCGGTGCCTATCACACCGCCGTCGCCGGCGTGCGGGTTCAGCCCGAGCAGGGCAAGCCGAGGTCGCCCGATGGCCCAGTCGCGCTGAAGAGCGCCGGACACGCCAGCGAGAGTGGCGGCGACCCGCTGGCGCGTCACCAGCGCCGGCACCGCACGCAGCGGCTCGTGGATGGTGACGAGCGCGACGCGGAGCGCCGGCGCGGCCTCGCGGACGAGCATCATGACCACGTTGTCCGCGCCGGCGCGCTCGGCCAGCAGCTCCGTGTGCCCGGGGAACGGGCTGCCTGCGAGGCGCACCGACTCCTTGGAGATGGGAGCGGTTACCATCCCGCCGAACTCGCCTGCGAGGCAGCCGGCGATGGCTCGATCGATCGCGCCCAACGCCACGCGCCCGCCCTCCGTCGACGGGCCGTCGTGCGCCGGTCCGTCCTCCGCATCGATCTCCACTGGACCACCGGACCCGTCCAGCGGCAGCGGCTCGCTGTCCAGACCTAGGCGGATCGACCAGGACAGCCAGGTTGCCGGCGCACCTACCAGCACGACGTCGATGCCCTCGCGCCGCGCGACCGACGCCGCTTTTAGGGCGACCTCCGGGCCGATGCCGTTGGGATCGCCCGGCGTGATCGCGAGTGGACGTGGGGCAGGCGCGCTCACTGTAGCGGGACGCACACGAGCGCACCGCCGGCGTCCCGCGCGCCGTCGGACAGGCGGTAGTGGACGACGCGGTTAACGCCGATCGCGAAGCCATCCTCGAACCACGCCTGCGCATCCGGGCAGTTGACGCCTGTCGCGACGAGCGCCTCCATCGTCGTGTATCCGCCCAGGGGCTCGGAGAATTCGAGCACGCCTTCACCGAGCGAAACCGGCTCCTCGTAGGTAGCGCGCAGGTCCGTCTCACCGGACGACAGGTCGATGACGCGCAGGACGCGGCCTCGGGGCCCCGTCCCGGAGTCCACCAGCAGGTGGTCCCCCACGATGCCGAAGAAGTAGTCGGGCGACCCCGGGTCGATGAACGAGGCGGCGGGCGCGCCCGGCGGCGACGAACACATCGCGATAGCATCTGCGCCCTCGCTGCGTGCGACCACGACGACGTCTTCACCCGGCACCCCGCTCCTGGGACTGACGAGGGCGATCCACCCGGGGTAGACGAAGCACCGGGCGCTGCCCACGCGATAGGCCATCTCCGGCGCCGGCGATCCGGGCACGCCCGGCTCGCCGCCGGGATCGGCGGGCAGATCGCCGCCGGCGCCGCGGGCCGTGGGATCGGGACCAACAAACTCGGCGGCGACGGTGTCCCCGCTCGCGACAGTCGGTTGGGGTGTTTCGCCGCCGCATCCGCCTACGAGGACGGCGAGGAAAACCGCAGTTGAGGCTCGCAGCATCGTGGCACCCATCGGGCCAGGAGGGTGTACGCTACCGCCGGCGCGGCGACAATGTGCCCTGGAACGCCGCGAGCAGCTCGCGCTCTTCGTCGGACAACGTGTCGCGGGCGTCGGCCGGCGCCGCGTCGGGATCGAGGACCAGGTGCGGCGGGGCCAGGTCGATGATCTCCTTCTGCGCCCGGATGAGCGTCCGCCCGTCGAGAAACGCGCCGGCTGCGTTGGCGTGGCCTCCGCCCGCGAAGCGCGCCGCCCACCCGTTGATCGCGACGTCGCCGCGGGACCTGAAAGAGGCCTTGACACCGGACGACAGCTCCAGGAGAATGACCGCGGCCTTCACACCGTCTAGCGACAGGGCGTATTGCACGAGCCCTTCCGCCTCGTCTGAAAACGTCTCCGTCTCCCGCAGCATCCGCTGATCGACGTACATAGTCGCCACGCGGCCGCCATAGTGGGTGGCGATGGTGTCGAGGGCGCGGCTGAGGAGGCGCAGCGAGCCGCGCGACCGGCCGTCGTGGATGGCGACGTGGATCGGCTCGGGGCGGATGTCGCCGCGCTCGAGGAGATCGGCGACGATGGCGTGGGTCCGCGGCGTAGTGGCGGCGTAGCGGAAGCTCCCCGTGTCGGTCATGATTGCCGCGTAGAGCGCCGTCGCCATGGCGGTTTCGATCAGCGCCGGGTCGTGGCCGGCGACAAGGCCGTAGACGAGCTCCCCTGCGGCGGCCGCGTCGGTGCGGGAGCAGACGACGTCGAACCAGCGCTCGGGGTCCGGATGGTGGTCCATGAGCAGCTTCTTCCCGTCGCTGCCGCGGGCCGGCGCGCCGGTGGCGCCCAGGCGGTGCTGCGCGTTGGCGTCGAGGATCAACACCGCGTCGGCGCGGGCAAAGGCCTCGGCGTGCTCGAGTGAGCCAGGTTCGTAGACCTGCACGAGGCCGCCCCGGTATGGATCGAGCAGCCACCCCAGCGCGCGCGGCTCGCCATCGGCGTTCAGCACGACCACGTCCTTTCCGAGCGTCTTGAGGAATAGCGCGGCCGCTATCTCCGACCCGAGCGCGTCCCCATCCGGGCGCACATGCGTCGTGATCGCCACGCGCTGCGAGGCCAGCAGAGCCTCACGCACCGCGTCGAGGCCAGGGTCGGAGAGGATGGGGTCTACGGACAAGGCGTGGAGGTGTGCAAGTGTGGGGTGTGGCGGTGTGAGCGGTGGAAGCGCGTACGTCAAGAAACCATCAACGAGCGACGAGCGACGAGCAACGCGCCATCACCTGTCAGCTCTCAGCTGTCAGCTCTCAGCTCTCAGGCCAAGCATCAACGAGCAACGAGCAACGAGCATCGGACAACTAACAACCAACGACAGTCAATCACCGCTCTACCCACCTGCCAGCGCTGCTCTCACCTCCTCCTCCGCCGCGGCGAGGGCGTCGTCGAGATTCTCCGGCTCGCGGCCGCCGGCCGTGGCCAGCGTGGGGCGGCCGCCGCCGCCGCCACCGACGCGCTGCGCCAGTGCGCCGACGAGGCGTCCGGCATGCACCCGCGCGCTGACGTCGTCCGTCACGGCGGCCGCGAGGTAGGCCTTGCCCTCGCCGGCGTCGGCGCTGCCGAGCACCGCGACGCCGCTGCCCAGGCGCTGGCGCAATGTGTCGGCGAGGTCGCGGAGGCCGTCCATGTCGGTGCCGTCGAAGCGCCCCGTGACGAAGCGGATGCCGTCGATCTCGCGCGCACCGGCGAGCAGGCCGTCGAGGTCGGCCGTCGATGACGCGCGGCGGAGTTCGGCGAGTGACTTCTCAAGCGCCTTCCCCTCCTCCTGCAACGCCGCCACGGCGTCGGCCAGGCTCGCCGGCGCCGGCTTGAAGCGCGCCCGCGCCGCCTCGAGTTCCGACGTCTCGCGCTCCAACCACTCCAGCGCGGCCTCGCCGGCGACGGCCTCGATGCGCCGGATCCCGGAGGCGACGCTGCCCTCGGCTACGATCCGGAAGAGGCCGACCTCGCCGGTGGCCGCGACGTGCGTGCCGCCGCAGAGCTCCACCGAGCGGAACGGTGCGGCGGCGTCGCCGTCGAGGAACGAGATCACCCGTACGAGGTCGCCGTACTTCTCGCCGAACAGCGCCATCGCTCCGCGGCCGCGCGCCTCTTCGATGGGCACCGCGCGCTCATCGCCCAGCGGGAGGTTGCGGAGGACGATCTCATTGACGCGACGCTCGACCCGACGCTGCTCCTCGGGAGACACCCGCTCGAAGTGCGCGAAGTCGAACCGGAGACGATCCGGCGCGACGAGCGAGCCGCGCTGCTGAACGTGCGTGCCGAGAGCCTCGCGCAGCGCCTCGTGGAGCAGGTGTGTCGCCGTGTGGTGCCGCATGATCGGCCGGCGGCGCTCGGCCTCTACTTCCGCGCGGACCGGCGCGTCGCGGTTCGCCGGCAGTCGATCTACGACGTGAACGATCGTGCCCTCGGCGGTCTTCTTCGTGTCCAGGACCTGGATTATCTCGCCACCCACGGACAGTCGGCCTGTGTCTCCCACTTGCCCCCCGCTCTCCGCGTAGAACGGCGTGCGGTCGAGCACGACCTCGAAGCGGTCGTCGCCGCGCCGGCGCGTGCGGAGGATCCGCGCGTCGTCGACGGCGAGCGTGTCGTAGCCGACGAATGTGATCTCCTCCGGCGTGTCGGAGGTGGCATCCCAGGTGTCGACCTGCGAGTGGTCGACGCCGAACTGGCCGGCGGAGCGCGCGCGGTCCCGTTGCTGGGCCATCAGTTCCTCGAAGCGCGCGTGGTCGACCGTGAGGCCCTCTTCACGGGCCATCAACTCGGTTAGATCCGACGGGAAGCCGTACGTGTCGTGGAGGAGGAACGCGACCTCGCCGGGAATGGAACGCTGGGAGAGCTTCTCGCCCAAGTCCGTGGCAGCGACCGAGTACGGGAGACCGCGGAACGCATTTGCCAACACCGTCTTGATTGCATGATCACCCTCGGCAAGCGCGAGATACTCGCCGAAAACATCGTTTGCTTGCGTCGCCTCGAGGTGCATGATGGGCCGGAGAACGCGGGCTCCACTGACGATTGACTCGAACAGTCCGAGTCCGACACCGAGTGTGCGCAGGAAGCCCTCCTCCTCCGCGCGGATGGTCCGCTCGATCAGCGCGCGGCCAGCCTCGATCTCCGGGAATGCGTCGCCCATCAGCCGGCCCAGCGGCTCGACCAGGCGGTGCAGGAACGGCTCGCGGAAGCCCAGCGCCTGGTAGCCGTAGCGCACCGCGCGGCGCAGGATGCGCCGGATGACGTACCCGCGGCCGGCGTTGCCGGGGATCGCGCCGTCGGCGATAGCGAACACCAGCGTCCGTACGTGGTCGGCAACCACGCGCATCGCTATCTGCGTGCGCTCGTCGGCGTCCGGGTACGCCGGCGCGCCGGCCGGCCGCAGCGCGTGGATGTCCGCCAGCAGCGACTGGAACAGGTCGATGTCGTAGTTGCTGGTCTTTCCCTGGAGGACGGCGCAGACGCGCTCGAACCCCATCCCGGTATCGACGTGCTGCTTCGGCAGCGGCTCCAGCCGCCCGTCGCCGAGCGCGTTGTACTGGATGAAGACCAGGTTCCAGATCTCGACTACCTCCGGGTGGCCGGCGTTGACCAGCGCCTCGCCGGGCGTCTTCGCGCGCTCGGCGTCGCTTCGCGAGTCGTAGTGGATCTCCGAGCACGGCCCGCACGGACCCGTGTCGCCCATCATCCAGAAGTTGTCCTTCGAGTCCCCGTCCAGCACGTGCGCGTGCGGGATGGTCGTCGAGGACCGCCACAGTCCGGCCGCCTCCTCGTCCGGAGCGAGGCCGAGCCCCTCGTCGCCCTGGTGCACGGTCGCGTAGAGCCTCTCCGGATCGAGGCCCCATCGGTCCACCAGCAGCTCCCAGGCCCACGGGATCGCGTCGGACTTGAAGTAGTCGCCGAAGCTCCAGTTGCCGAGCATCTCGAAGAACGTGTGGTGATACGTGTCGATCCCCACTTCTTCGAGGTCGTTGTGCTTGCCGGACACCCGGAGGCACTTCTGTGTGTCGGCCGCGCGCGCGTAGGGGCGCGAGCCGGTCCCCAGGAACACGTCCTTGAACTGGTTCATCCCCGCGTTCGTGAACAGCAGCGTCGGGTCGTCGTGCGGGACGAGCGGCGCGCTCGGCACGATCGTGTGGCCCTTCTCGCGGAAGAAGTCCATGAAGGCCTGCCGGGTCTCGGAGGCAGTCGTCGGGCGAGAGGGCATTCGGGAGCTCTACGGGGTGTGTGAAGCTACGTGGGGGGGCGGGAGGGGAGGGAGACGAGGGTGTGGAGAGAGTCGAGGAAACGTGAGCTGAACGGAAGGGAGAGAAAGGAGGGAACGGAGAGTGGGGGGACCCTCGTGGTCGCCCGTTCGGGGACGCTGCCCTCGACTCCCCCGGGATCCCCCGGACTCCTCGAATCCCTCACGCCCTTCCCGTCCGCCGCGCGACACGCACGTCACTCGGCACGCCGGGGCTCACGAAGGGGTGGCGCGGAACGTAGAAGCGGTACGGCCGCTCCACGCCGCGCGCGATGCCGATGCGCGTGGACACCGCGACTTCCGGCGCCGGCGCGCCGGCCGGCGGCGCGGCCAGGTACAGTGGGGGGGCCGTGAGCGGCTGCCCGTGGAAGCGCCGGCCGGCAATGCCGAAGGCCTGCGTGAGCTTCCCCGGCCCGTTGGTGAGGTCCGCCGCGCGCCCCGTGCCGGGGCGGTTCGCCTGCATCTCCGGCACGCCCGCAACCGGCTCGACGGCGCGCACCAGCACGCAGCCGGGCACGCCCGTCGGCTCGGTGACCACGTTCAGTAGCCAGTGGTCCATGTACACCCGGTAGACGTACGCCGTGCCCGGCGCCGCGAAGAGGTCGGCCGCGCGGCCGATGGGCTGGACGCGTCCCGCCGGACCCGCGTCGGCCCGCCAGCCGTGCATTGCCGGGTCGTCGGCAACGTAGGCCTCGGTCTCCACGAGCACGCCGGCCAGCCGCGAGCCATCTGGGCGGTCGTACACGAGCACGCAGCCGATCAGGTCTCGAGCGACCTCGACCGTCGGCCGATCGAACCAGTCCGCACGCAGGGGATTCACTGGGGGGTGGTAAAAAACTAGCAGCTGGCGTAACCTGTTCGGCGCGCCGGCGTAGCGGCCGCTTTCGGAAACGGAATTACGCCCTCCGGCGCCCGCCGGTCCCATCTCGGTCAGCCGCCCACGGACATGAATCGCGAGCTGTTCCAGCGCTACGCGCTCGTCACGATCGTACTCCTCCTCGCCGTCGTGGCGATCGACGCCCGCCCCTGGCGGCACCTGGGCGAGCACGCTGGCGACCGATGCGTCGTAGAACGCCATGTCGAGCGACGCGTCCACCGAATGGATGCTCCGATGGCACCGCTACCGCCGATACCGCCGGTGCCGCCCGTTCCGCCGATGCCTCCGATGGCGGCGCCGGACGCGCACGACGCCGGCACCTACGAGCGCGAGCTCGCGCGCTTCGAGCGGAACATGAACCGCTTCGAGCGCGACCTCGAGCGCGAGATGGAGTCGCATGCTCGCGCCGTCGAGGAGCACGGGCGCGCCGTGGAGCGGTCCCACCGCAACGGCCCGCGCCCGCCGGCGCTAATGACGATCGTGCAGGCGCGCGATGAGGTCCTTTATGAGCGCTCGTTCGACTTCCGCGCCGGCGACGAGCTCGTCGTCGGGCTCTCGTCGGAGGACGTGGTGATAGAGACGGGCCCCGGCTCGGGCGCCTCCGTGCGCGTCGTCGGACGCGGCGCCGGCGCGCGCGAGGAATTCGAGCGCCGACGCTTCGACGCCCGGTATGCCGGGGGCGAGCTGCGCGTGCGAACCGACCCGCCACGCGGGCCGTCCCTTCGCCGCAACCGGGCCGAGTTCACGGTCACCATCCGTATTCCCGAGCAGGCCCAGGTCGACGTCAGTACGGCATCTGGCGATGTGCGGATGGCCCGTGTAGGCGGGGACCTGGCCGAGGTGTCGACGGCCTCGGGCAACATCTCGCTCGCCACCGTGCGGGCCGACCGTATCTCGCTCTCCGCGGCGTCCGGGGATATCGCAGCCGGCGCCCTGGAAGGCGACGTCCGAGTCTCTACGTCCTCCGGAAACGTCACGGTGGACCGTATCGCGGGGGGAAGCGCGACACTCACGGCGAGCTCGGGCGACCTGAGGGTCGATCGAATGGAAGCTTCGCGCTTCAGCGCCCGTGCGGCGTCGGGCGACATCGTCGTTGGCGGCGTGACGGGGGCGGCATCGGCGACCACCTCTTCGGGTGACGTGACCATCCGCTTCGCGCGCTCCACGGCGACGGAGGTGAACACGGCGTCCGGCGAAGTGAGCCTGACATTCCCGCGCGGCGCCGGCGCCGACGTGCAGCTGTCCGGGCCCGACGTTGAGATCGATGGCGCACTGTCGTTCGACGGCAGCCGCCAGCGGCGCAGCGTCCGCGGGCGGCTCGGCGCCGGCGGTCCCGACGTGACCGTCTCGACGGCCAGCGGGGATATCGCCCTTTCGGCTCGATAGGGGCGTTCGCGTCACTATCGTTGGGGGGCGCGGCCGCGAGGCCGCGCCCCTTTGTATTCCATAGAGCGCAATGTGGCTGTTCCTCCTGCTGGCCGCGCTGGCCGTGCTGATCGCCCTCGCCGTCTACGCCAACCGGCGACGCAAACGGGCGCTTTCCGAGCTAGCCGCGTCTTTGGGATGGACTTACGAGCCCAACGACGCGCCGGAAGTCGGCGCGGGCTATGACCGGTGGGCGTTGTTTCGCATCGGCCACTCCGGCATGGCGAACGACGTGATGCGCGGCGACATGGACGGGCGTGCTGTCGAAGTGTTCGGGTACCGCTACGTAGTCGGCTACTCCAAGCGGCGCTCCGTCTACCCCCAGACCGTCGTGCACGTAGTCGACGCCGACATGGCGCTGCCGGCGTTCTCCCTGCGCGCCGCCGACACGGTGAAGCAGTTCTTCGGCGCCCAGGCCTTCGGCAACGTCTTCCTGGAACACGCCCCGGAGTTCTCGATGCGGAACTACGTAACCGCGGACGACCCGCCCGCTGCCGGCGAACGATTCACCGATCGCGTGCTCGCGGCGCTCGGAACGCAGGATCGAGTGGCGATCGACGCGTCGGGGCCGCACCTCTTCCACTTCACACCGAACCACGTGGCGAAGGTGGCGGACATCCCGTCGCGAGTCCGCATGGCGGTCGACCTCGCTGAAGCCTTCGCGACGCGGGCGCCGGCTCCCGTCCCTCCGCCGCTAGCGTAGCGTGCCGGGATGCGCGACGACTGGACCCATGTGCCCGCTACCCTGTTCGCGGTAGAGCTCGGGATGACATTCCGTACCGCGCCGGCGCGATCGGTAGCTATGTCATCCCGAGCGCGTCGAAGAGCCCGCCCTGAGCGACGCGGAAGGGGCCGGCCCTGAGCGACGCGAGGGCATCTCGCATTGTCGTTTGCCGCCTGCGCCGCGCTCCGGTTCATAGAACCACCAGGTCCCTCGACAAGCTCGGGATGACATTCCCGGACGCGCGGGCGAGACCCTCGTTCACTTAACGTCGAGGGCCCTGGACGCGCTCGGATGTTCCGCACGCGCCACACCGCCGTGGTCGGATGGGCGTTGCAGCGATCCATCGGCGGCTGAGGGCGGGGTGGTCTACCGCGCCGGCGCGAGCGCGGCGGTCACATCCGCCGGGTCCGTGGTAGGCGCGCGGCAGGCATGGCGTTCGCAAACGTAGGCCGTCGCTGCCCCGTCGATGGCGGTCTGCGCCTCCGTGAACGGCGCCATCGCGGCCACGGGCGCCGCGCCGGCGCCGGGGTCGCGGTACAGCACCACTGCGTTGGGCGCCCAGGCGCGATCGAGGGCCTCGCGCATCGCCCGCGTGTCCGCCGCCGCGCCGGCGCCGGCGATGACGACCTCCGCGGCGGGGCCGACCGCGAAACCCAGGGCGGTCATCCAGAAGGTGTGCCCGTCCGGGTATGCGGCCACGCCGGCGTCGGAGGCAAGCGCCCGGAGCGCGGATTCCTCCAGCGTCCAGTCGCCTGTCATGCGCGCGAGCCGCAGGCCATTCCACGCCATCACGGACTGCCCGGATGGAACCGCGCCGTCGTAGCTCTCGCGCGGCCGCACCACTAGGTCCGAGGCGTCGGCGGCGGACATGTACCACCCGCCCGCCGAATCAGCGAACCGCTCGTCACCGAGGCGGTGGAGGTGGAGGGCCGTGCCGAGCAGGCCGGCATCGCCGGTTGCCTGGTAGAGCTCGACCAGCCCCCACGTAACGAAGGCATAGTCGTCGAGCATCCCGTCGATGCCGACCTCACCCGCGCGGCCGGCATGGAGGAGCGAGCCGTCCGGCCGGCGCATCTCGCGCAGCAGGTATTGCGCCGCAGCGCCGGCGGCGTCGGTCCAGCGCACATCGCCGAAGGCGCGGCCGGCGCGGGCGAGCGCGGCGATAGCGAGTCCGTTCCAGTCGGCCAACACCTTGTCGTCGAGCGCCGGCCGCTGCCGGCGCGCGCGCGCGGCGAGCAGCCGTTCGCGGATGGTGCCGGCGCGCTCTTCCAGCACGGGAGTGCGGACGCCGACCCGCGCGGCCACCACGTCGAGGTCGAGCGCGCGATGCAGGACGTTTTCGCCCGTCTTGTGCCCCGTGGCCTCGTCCGCGAAGTTGCCGTCGGGCTCGGTTCCGTAGAGCGCTCTCGCGATGTGCAGGTCGTCGTCGCCGAGGGCGCCTGCGAGCTCGGCCTCGGTCCAGGTGTAGAACGCGCCTTCCACGGTGCGGCCGTCCGGCGCCAGCGAGTCCGCGTCCTCCGCCGACGCGAAGGCGCCGGCCGGCGTGGCCAGGTAGCGTAGCACGTAGTCAAGCGTGTCCTCGGCGGTCTCGCGCAGCTCGGCCGCCCCGCTGGCGAGATAGCCTTCCACGTAGGCCAGGGCGAGCATGGCCTGGTCCGAGAGCATCTTCTCGAAGTGGGGGAGCAGCCAACGGGCGTCCGTCGAGTAGCGGTGGAAGCCCCCGCCCAGGTGGTCCCTGATTCCGCCGCGCGCCATTGCACGGAGCGTGCGGACGGCGGCATCCTTCGCGGCCGCGTCGCCCGTGCGCCAGGCGGTCTGCAGAAGGAACAGCAGGTTGTGCGGCGTCGGGAATTTCGGTGCGTTGCCGAAGCCTCCGTTCACGGCATCGTAGCGTTCGAGGAGCCGCCGCGGGGCACGGGCGGGGGTGGCGGCTTCGGGCGCGGCCGGCGCCGGCCGCGCGGCCATCGCCTCCGCGAGCGCCTCCGTGATGTTGTCGGCGGTGGCGTCGATGTCGGTGCGCTTGGCCTGCCAGGCCTCGGCGACGAGGGGGATCCACTCGGTGAGTCCTATGCGGCCACTGCGGCTCTCGCGGGGGATGTACGTCCCGGCGAAGAACGGCCTGCGCGCTGGCGTAAGCAGCACCGTGAGCGGCCACCCCCCCTGCCCCGTCATCGCCTGGCACACGGCCATGTGGATCGCGTCCACGTCGGGCCGCTCCTCCCGGTCGACCTTGACACAGACGAACGCCTCGTTGAGAAGCGCGGCCGTCGGCTCATGCTCGAAGCTCTCGTGCGCCATTACGTGGCACCAGTGGCACGTGGCGTAGCCGATCGAGAGGAAGACCGGCACGTCGCGCCGGCGCGCCTCCTCGAACGCCTCGTCTGCCCACGGCCACCAGTCGACCGGGTTATCGGCGTGCTGGCGCAGGTAGGGGCTAGCGGAGCCGGTTAGGTGGTTGATGGGTGATTGGTGATGGGTGATTCCGGCTCGGCTTGCCATGCACGCGGCCGGCATCGGACGCGAGCAACCAGCCCCGAACAACTAACATTCGAACCCCCTCCACGACCGGACCACGTACTCTCAACCATTCGCCATGCACACCCTGTTCCACTACCTCGCCGGCAAATCCGTGTCCCCGCGGTCCGACGGCACGTAGTCGGGAGGTCGCAGGTCGGACTTCGCCTCCTCCGGCGCGCGCACCACCCGTGAGGTGGGATAGGCGAAGTCGACGCGCGGCTCGTCGGCCATTGCGTCCAGGATGGCCTCCCAGATCTCGTGCTCGCTTCCGCGTATCCGGCGGGGCTCCACGAGGTAGCGCAGGGTGAGCTCGACCCCCCACTCGCGGCCCAGTGTATAGACCGCCGGCGTGAGGCTCGAGTAGAAGATCAGGTACTCCTGTGCGGCACGGCGTAGGGCGCGCTCCGCGTCGGCGGACAGCGGATTGGCATGCTGCTCGGCCACCCGCTCGAGCATCTGCTTGGCCGCCCGCCAGTCGCTCTCGAACGTCACACGCAGCGTGACCTCGTTCCAGACGTACTGGAAGCCGCGCGTGTAGTTGACCACCGTGTCGATGAAGACCCACCCGTTGGGCACGTGGATGAGCCTGCCGGTGGACTGTTCCGCTCCGCTCTCCGTGCCGACCTCCAGTAGGGTGAACTGGAATACGCGCTGGTCGATGACGTCGCCGATGTGCGTGCGGATGCGGATGCGGTCGCCGGCGACGAACGGGCGCTTCCACACGATGAACATCCATCCCGCGAGATTGACCAGCGGGTCGCGTAGGGCGATCGCCACGCCGGCCGAGACGAGGCCCAGGAAGGTGGCGAGTGAGCCCAGCGCACCAACCCACACCCGGAGCAGGAAGATCGCGGCGAGGGTGGAGACGACGTAGCCGGACGTGCGGCGCCACCGATAGCGTGTTCGGACGTCGCGGGTGCGCCGGCGCACGCCCCACAGCACGAGCGCCCTGGCGAGCCACAGTCCGCCGAACACGAGGAGCGTGAGTAGCAGGTTGCCCGCCGCCCACGCCGAGAGGCCCGTCGCGTCGCGAAGTACGTCGACGAGCCACACCCACGTCGTCGCGATGATCCCGCTCGGCGGCGCCGGCGCGGTCTCGGCTTGCGGCGTCTGCGTAAGCGCGCGCCGGACTGCCTCGACGAGCGACGCCGGCGCCTCGACGGTGTCGACATCCGGCGCCATCGCCGGCGCGTCGGCCGGCGGGGTCAGCGTGTCGGCCACCGCGCGCGCGGTGTCATCCACGGGCAGGGCCGTGGTGTCGACTGCCTGTTGCGGCCGGGCGAGGCGCATAGGGCGAAGGTACCGGCGGGCCGCCGGTGGACGACGGGGCGGCGAGCGCGAGCGGTCAGTTCACCTCCACCGCCACGGGACCCGTGTACGACAACGGCACCGCGGGCCGCCTGCCAACGGAGCTCACCGGTTTCCCGCTTCGCCCTGCGGCTCCATCGCCACCACGCGCCTCGTGCCGGGCGCGATGTATACATGGTAGGCCTCGCCGGCGCGCAGGTGCCACGGCCGCACGGGCATGCGGAACTGCTCGTCGGCGACGACCAGGAACCAGCCCGACGAGCCGCGCGAAATGACATGGATCGGACCCGTCAGCACCTCCACCCGTCCGGCCGAGGCGGCCGCGCTCGTGCGCCGCAGATCGTACGCCCCGACCGCCAGCAGCACGAGCCCGAGGGCGCCGGCGACGCCGAACTGCACGGGCTTGAAGGGACGGTCCGCGACAAGCAGCAGGATCGCAGCGAGCACTGCGACGCCGGCTACCGCGCCCGCCATATTCCGCAGGCCGCTCTTTCGGAGCTGCTCCTGCTGCCGTGGACCCAGTCCGCCGGCGCGGTTCGCCTCCAGGTCGCCGGCCTCGATGCCGAACGCCCGGAGGAGGTCCGCCCGGTCGTCTTCCACGGGAGTGGCCGGCGCGCTGGTCGTGCTACTGCGCTGCGCCCTCCCCCGCACCGGAGGTCCCGCCGCCGGCCGCGGCCTCGGTGATGAGGCGATCAAGGCACTCCGCCGGGTAGCCGAGCTGCGGGTCCGGCGCGAGCACGCGACCGTTGATAATCACCTTCGGCACGCTCATGCCGCCGGCGCTGACCGCCGACGTCACGAAGTCGCGGTGCGACAGGATGCTCTGTAGCAGCGGGTCGAGCGTGGCGTTGTTGGTCAACTTCTGGCGCAGGCCCGGGCCGTTTACGCCGGCCGCGGCCGCGGCCTCGACGACCTGGTCGAGCGTCATGCCTCGCGCACCCTGGCGCTCGAAGAGCTGGTCGACCATCTGGAAAAAGCGACCCTCGTCGCGCGACACGCGCAGAGCGGCGACCTGCCCCAGGGAAAAGTCCCACAGCGGGAACGGCACGTAGTAGAACCGGGCCTGCGGATGCGCCGCGACGAAGTCGCCGTGGACCGTGTCGTAGAGCGTTTTGCAGTGCGGGCAGTTGGGGTCGAAGATTTCGACTACGGTCACCGGTGCGTCATCCGGCCCCTGCGCCGGCATGCCGTCGATGAGGCGCTCCATGTCGGCGATCGGCGCGAGGGCCGGGTCGTAGGAGCACTGCATCTGTGCCGGGTCGGCAACCGGCGCCGGCGGCGCGTCAGCGGCCGCGGCCACCGCCGCCGGGTCCGGCGCCGCTGTCTCGGCCGTCTCGGCCGTCGCTTCCGCCTGCTCCGCGCGCCGGCCGGCGATGGCTATGTCGGCCAGCAGCAGTACAGCGCCCACGGCGGCGACCACCAGGTAGGGGCGCAGCGACGACGCGCCGGCGCCGGCGCGGGTGGGCTGCAGGTTCTTCGCCGGCGCCGTCTCGTCGGCGCGGCCGCGGAGGTGTTCCATCACGTGCAGGATGAGTAGCGTGGTGACCACTGCGGCGGAGACGAGGCACAGCACGCAGTACGCGCCGATCTCGGCCACCTGCAGGTAGACCAGGTAGAGGGTATAGAGGAAGCCGCCGGTGACCACGCCCAGGCTGGCCAGCCGCAGGCGATCGTTACCGGTGGCGCCGAAGCCCAGCCGGACGGCGGCGACGATGACGTAGAACAGCAGCCCCCACCAGACGTTGTTCACGCCCAGAAAGGAGGACCACTGGCTGGACGTCACCTCGGCGCAACCCTCCGCGGTGCCACCGCTGAGCGCCGCGCCAGCGTCGAAGCTCTCCGCGCCGGCGCAGCCGAAGGCGAAGTCCGCCCGCTGCTGGAAGTACAGGTGGACGACCACGAGGACGCCCAGCAGGGCCAGTCCGAAGATGACGAGGGCGAGAGGGCTCCTGTTCGCGGGTGCAGCCATTCGGGTGGGGACGACGAGTGATGCAAGTTACGGGCACGGCCGGCGCCCTTCGGCGCGCCGGAGGGATGCACGAAGGATCCTCGCACGGTCCCGGCTGCGCGACGACTCTGTCGACCCCCCGGCCAGCAATCCGCCGTCACGCCGAAACCTCCTTCTGGGACCCAGCCCGCATCTAGCAAGCAGTTTGCGGCGCCGGACGCCCACCGTTGGCGTGGTCGTTATCGTCCCCTGTGCCCGAGTTGGTCCTCGTCAGCCGCGGAATCACCTATGAAAGCCGCAAGATCCTTGGTCCTGATCGCCGGTCTGCTGGCCCATGCCGCGCCGGCCGGCGCGCAGATACCCGATCTGGACTCGCTTCCGCCGGCATCCTGCGCCACCGAGGATGGTCGCACCCGGGTGCTGCTGCTCGGTTCGTACCACATGAGCAATCCCGGCGCCGACCGTTTCAACCTGCAGGCCGACGACGTGCTCGCCCCGACTCGCCAGGCGGAAATTGCCGAACTCGTTGCGAGCCTGGCTGTCTTCGCACCGACCAAGGTGGCGATCGAGGCGCCATACGGAGACTCGACATCGGTGCACCGCTACGCGGCATACCTCCGGGACGAGCACACTCTGGCGCGGAGCGAATCCGAACAGGTCGGCTTCAGGCTCGCTCGCCAGCTGGGCCACTCGACCATCTTCCCTATCGACTATCGCATGGGGCTGGACTTCGGGTCACTGGGCCGACTCGCGGAGCGCAACCCCGCGCACGGCGCGCGACTGGCAGGAATGCAGGCGTTCGGGACCGCAGCGGTCGAGCAGATGGGCGCCTGGCTCTCGGAGGGAACGATCACGGACATGTATTACCAGCTCAATCGTCCGGAAGTCCTACGGATATCGCACTGGGCCTACGTCGACTACATCGCGCCCATAGTCGACGGCGACGACTTCGCCGGCCCCGCCTTGTTGGGCACCTGGTACGAGCGCAACGTCCGCATCTTCGCAAACCTCACGCGCACGGCCGAGGCTGGCGATCGGGTGCTCATCGTGTACGGCATGGGCCACGTCCCCATTCTGAAGCACCTGCTCGAGTCCTCCGCGGTGTTCTGCTACGAGGATCCGCTTCCGTACCTCGAGTAACGGGTCGTTCGTCTGCAGCCGCGCTCTATGTCAGGTCTGGATCACCCCAGTGCTGAACGCAGGCATGTCGGGGTTGTGGTCCGCCATCTCGATCCCCGTCGCGATCCACGAACGGGTCGCCGCCGGGTCGATTACCTCGTCTACCCATAGCCGGGCGGCGGCGTAATAGGGGCTCATGGTGGCCTCGTACCGCTGCTCGATCTCGTGCAGTAGCGCCTGCTCGTCTTCCGGCGTCAGCGCCCCGCCCTGTCGCTCCAGCTTGGCCTTCTGGATCTGCAGCAGCGTCTTCGCCGCCTGGCTGCCGCCCATCACGGCAATCTGTGCCGTCGGCCAGGCAACCATTAGCCGTGGATCGTACGCGCGGCCGCACAGTGCGTAGTTGCCGGCACCAAAGGAGTTGCCGACCACCACCGTGAATTTGGGTACGACGGAGTTGGCCACCGCGTTGACCAGCTTCGCCCCGTCCTTGATGATCCCGCCCTGCTCGGCTCGGGTACCCACCATGAAGCCTGTCACGTCCTGGAAGAACACAAGCGGAACGCGCTTCTGGTTGCAGTTCATCACGAAGCGCGCGGCCTTGTCGGCAGAGTCGGAGTAGATCACCCCGCCCACCTGCATCTCGGGCGGCTTGCCGTGGGGGCTATGCGCCTTCACAACCGCGCGCTGGCTAGCGACGATGCCAACGCTCCACCCGTCGATCCGCGCGTAGCCGGTTAGCAGCGTCTGGCCGTAGCCGGCCTTGTACTCGGTCCACGACCCCTCGTCCACGATCCGCGCCAGTACGTCGCGCATATCGTACGGCTGCTGGCGGCTCTCGGGGACGATTCGGTAGATCTCCTCCGCCGGGAACGCCGGCTCGGCTGGCGCGCCCCTCGTGAACCCGAATCTTGGTGTAGGACCGAGCTTGGCGACTAGCTCGCGGATGGTGCCCAGACAGGTAGCGTCGTCGGCCATCTTGTAGTCCGTGACGCCCGAGATCTCGGAGTGCGTTGCTGCGCCACCGAGCGTCTCATTGTCCGTCTGCTCGCCGATGGCGGCCTTGACGAGGAACGGCCCCGCCAGGAAGACGCTACCGGTGCCCTCGACGATCAGCGCCTCGTCGGACATGATGGGCAGGTACGCGCCACCGGCCACGCATGAGCCCATGATGGCGGCGATCTGCGGGACGCCGAGAGCCGAGAGCCGGGCGTTGTTGCGGAACTGCCGCCCGAAGTGGTCGCGGTCGGGGAAGATCTCGTCCTGCATGGGCAGGAACACGCCGGCCGAGTCGACCAGGTAGATGATCGGCAGGCGGTTCTCGAGAGCGATCTCCTGCGTCCGGAGGTTTTTCTTCGCCGTTATCGGAAACCACGCCCCGGCCTTGACGGTCGCGTCGTTGGCGACGACGATCACGAGGCGACCGTGGATTCGGCCGAGTCCGGCGACGACCCCGCCGGCCGGCGCGCCGCCCTCGTCCTCGTACATCCCGCGACCGGCGAACGCGCCGAGCTCGATGAACTCGGAGCCGGCGTCGACCAGCGCCGCCACGCGCTCGCGGGCCGTCATCTTGCCGCGCGAGTGCTCCCGCGCCACGGCGCGCTCCCCCCCGCCGCGCCGGATCTCGTCCACCCGTGCCGCGAGATCCGCCAGTAGAGTCCGGTGGTGCGCCTCGCGCGCGTCCGCCGCCGCGTCGGCGGGCGCCGGCGCGCCCAGCGGGAATCCGTCGGTGGGAAGCTGCATTGGCGGGAGTCGAGGGAAGCGGGAGAGACGAGTGGGACGAGGGAAACGGAGAGCGAGGGTGGCAGGGAGCTGTCGGCCGTCAGCTATCGAGTATCGCTGGTAGCTGGGCGAGAGCCAACTACCACCGAGATCATCCACGAGCCACGAGCCACGAACAAGGAACAACTAGCCATACGCGGCGCACCAAATCATTCACGCATCGCCGGCGGCCACCATCCGCAACAGCTTGCGCTTGGCGACGGGGAGAACCGTTTCCTCGAGGGGGAACGCTACGTCGGTCTCGACGCGGAACGTGGCCGGCGCGGGGAGGTCGGCGCAGGCGGCAGCCAGGGCCTCCTTCCACAGCGCGGGCGGGGCGAGCGCCGGCAGCGTCACGCCGACCGGCGTGGTCCGCAGCGCGCGGTAGGCGCCATCCTCGCCCGCCAGCAGACTTACGGCATAGCGCACGGCCCGCCATCCTCCTTCGGGATCCGGCAGGAGCAGGAATCCCTCGGCCTGGTAGCGCGGGACGACTCCCACCGACTCGAGTGCAGCGTGCGAGTCGACGAACTCGAAGAGCGTCCGCCCCTCTTCGATAACGACCTCTAGCCGCGGGAGCGCCCAGCGGGCGAGATCGAGCGCCAGCGGCGCCCCCTCGAGATCGGACTTCTCATGCACCACCTTCCCGGCCTCCCAATCGACGCCCACGACGCGCGCCGGCGCGCCGCCTTCGAGTCGCTCGGCGCCCTCGACGAGACCCGTCAGCGCCCGGCGGAGCGCGATGAGGTCCGCGAGGTGCGGGTAGACGCGGCTCCGCGCGAACGCGCTGCGAGCCTCCTGGAGTCCGGCAAGGACCCGGTACTCGGCCGCCTCAGCGTCGCTGGCAACCACGAACAGGTCGAACGAGAAGGCGGGCATCGCTTTGGAGGTGTGGACGTGCGGAGGGTGTGAACGCGAGAACGTGAGAGAGTGTTGAGAGCCGCCCCACGCGCAGTCGGGAATCCACGAGCCACGAGCCGAGAGCAAACACCAACGAACCACGAACCACGAACGACCTGCCCCAAACCCCATCAACCTTACACAACCCCGAACCTCACAATCCCAACCAGAACGTCGCCTTCAGCAGGAAGACGCTCTGCGCCGGCGCGTCGAAGACGCGGCCGTAGTCCGACCCCAGGTCGAAGCCGTCGAAGGCGCCGAAGTCGTCACGGACCTGCTGCCAGACGAAGAAGAGCGTCGACGCCGGCCGGTACTCCCACCGCACGACGGCGTTGCCGCGCATATTCAGGTAGGTGAAGTCGAGGTTCGGCACGCCGAACGGCGCGCCTCCGTCTCCCGGATCGACATCGTAGCCCGTGACGAGGCCTTCGTCGTCGATGACCGGCGAAATGGTACCGCGATCACGCCCGTAGGTCACCCAATCGTACGTGCGGGCCGACGCGAACTCTTTGTAGTCGTCGAAGCGCGCGGAGGTAATCCCCGGCGCCAGGTAGACCTGGATGGAGAGGTCCGGGCGGAGGGTCCAGTCGGCGCGGAGGCCCAGCGACAGGTCGTCCTGGCGGACATCGGCGAACACGTAGCGCCGGCCGAACGTCGCCGCGGGGCCGTCGGCCAGGTCGTCGACGTACTGGTCGGTATCGAGCTGCGTGCTCCACAGCGGGATGAGCTGGACCTCGAACGACGGAGTGACTCGCATCGCGAGGTAGCCGTCGACCACGTAGTCGTACTCCAGCTCTTCCGAATGGCCCGCTCTCAACTCCTGGCGTGTGTTGAACGCGATGTTGGCCGACACGCGCCGGCTCCGGTCGGTGGTGACGAGCGCCAGGAATGTCCAGTCGGATGGCCGTGCGCCCAGGGGTCCGCCGCGGGTCAGCCGGTCGTTGATGTACACGGGCCTGATCATGGCCCGCGTCCGGCTTGACCACAGGTTGGGATGAGTGAAGACGGCGTCCAGCCCGTAGAAATGGTTGATGATGTCACCGCCATAGTTCCACCCCTGGGCGCCGAACCCGAACGCGCTCCACCGACGGAATATGCCCGCCGGGCGCGGCTGGATGTGCTGCACGAACCAGTCGTAGCCGACGTAGTCGGCGCGCGACTGGAAGCCGAGGTCGTTGGTCTCGAACCCTGGCGACGTGATGCTCGCGGTGAGTGAGCCGCGCCAGTGGGTACCGCCCGAACGTTGCGCGCTGAACTCGCCGCGGTAGCCCGACAACCGGTTGACGTCGAGGTCCAGGTCGAGGTAGGACTGGTCCGGTCGCTGGTAGTAGCGCTGCGGCGCCAGCTGGAGGCTCGACGCTGCCGAGCCCTGCACCGTGCTGAATGCTGCCACCCCGCTGAAGGTCCACATCCTCGCGGAGATGGCGTGCTCGGCGTCGAGGCCCACCACATACGCGGCGCCCGGCACGAGCTCGTCGAACTCCGGGGACATATCGCGGTTGACGGCCGAGACGAACCCTCCGACGACCGTAGCGCCGTCGTCCCATCCGCGCCGGAAGCGACCCACCAGGTAGTTGGCAAGCGGTTCGACGGGCGCGCGCCGTAGTGCGCCGGCGCTGTCGTAGTACGCGGCCGACTCGGGCGTGGTGAGGGCGTTCAACAGGCCGATGCTCCACGGGCCGACTCGGCCGCTGACCTTGGCCGCGCCGGCTATCGTCGTTTCATCTGGCGTGTCGGCGAAGTCATAGACCGTCCCCGGGTGCACGCGGCCGAATGGTAGGGGCGGTCGTCCGATGCGCCGCGTGTAGAGGAAGGTGGGGCGGTTGCTGATGCTGTTCGTTCGCGTGTTGCCGAACGCGAACACGTCGGTGCCCTCGACGAAGAACGGCCGGCGCTCCTCGAAGAACGTCTCGTAGGCCGAGAGGTTGACGACGGCGGGGTCGGCCTCGACCTGTCCGAAGTCCGGGTTGATCGTTGCGGTGAGCGTTAGGCCGGAGGTCAATCCGAGCCGCGCGTCGGCGCCGGCCGTCGGGTAGACGTCGTTCTCGTTGTAGAACGGGTCGGCGGGGTCGCCGGGCGCGCGCGTGAGCCGGCCGGCGACGTACGGCACCAGCTCGATGCGGCGCGGAGGCCTCAGCCCACCGAGCCCCTCGAGACGCCCGAAGCGGGACACGTACCCCGATCCCTCAGGCAGAATCGGCGACCAGAACGACACCTCGCCGTTCGCCGGGATATCGCGTTGAAACTGGATGGCCCACGAGTCTGCCTCGCGCCCGTGCGGAAAGCGCAGTTGCGAGAAAGGGATCCTGAACTCGGCGGTGTAGCCGCCGTCGAATCGCGCCGCGGCGCCCTCCCACACGGCGTCCCAGGTGGGGTCCTCGTTGCCGTCGTCGAATATCAGGATGTCCTGCCGCGAGCCGGCCGGCGTAATGGAGAACGAGAAGGCCGTGCGGCCGTCGCCGACAGAGCCGATGTCGACCCACACGCGGTCGCTGACTCCCGAATCGTCGCGGCGGGCGAGCCGCGCCACGAGCGTCGACGGGTCCTCCACCCAGCAACGGTAGGCGACATAGAGCGCCGATTCGTCGATCAGTGCTCGAACCTCCGTGCGCTCGCTTACGGGCGCGCCGGGGTCGGGCTCTCGCTGGTAGAAGGCCTCAGATGACGGCGCGTTTTCCCACGCCGGGTCGTCGAGCCTGCCATCGATCCGGATTCGGCCCTCCGCGACGGCCACGCGCATCGTGGGCCGAGCCATGCTGCTGTCCGCTCGCTCCTGCGCGTCGGAGACGACCGGCGCGAGGCACGCGAGCAGTAGGGTCCGTCCGAGGAATGTGCCGGCGGAACGGCGTATCACCGTGGCGCTGCTGGGGGGCGGCGCGACCGTCAGGTACCGGCTTTCGTCCGGGCCACCTCCTCGTCGCGCCCCCCACGATACCCCGCACCCGCCGCGGAGTCAACGCCGGCGCCGTCGTGCCGGCGTCGGACCGCGACCACGAAGCGGTCCATCCGCACCGCGGGACTGGCGCGCGAGGCCGTCGCGGCGGCGTACGCCTGGCGGGCGATCGAGCGCTCCATGATGGCCCAGACCTCGTCGCTGCGCTCGCGCCACACGGCCGCGGGGAGGTCCGGAAGCACGAAGACGAAGTGCTGGACGGCATCGCCGTCGCCGACGCGGACGACCCGCGCCACGCGGCGCGGCTCGTCCGACGCCATGGGCCCGGACGGCGCGCGCCAGGTGAGAACTCGCGCCGACGCGCCCGACCGGGAGCCGGCGGCGGACGCCGACGCATGCGTCGAGGGCGGCGCCGGGGCGTCGACGGCGAGCGGCGCCGGCGGGCGCGGCGTGCGAGGCGTCGAGGGCGTCGCCGGCGGGCGGCGCGGCGCGCGCGGCAGCGGCGCCGGCGTCTCCGGCGCCCGGGGGGCGGTGTCGGCCTCCGTGGGCGCCGTCGGGGCGCCCGGTGCGGGAGGAGCCCCTGCCAACGGGGCGAGCCCCGGGAGTGCAGCCGGGGCCGCCGGTGCCGGCACGGCCGGCCGGCGCACGGGTTCCAGTGCGCCCAGCGCGGTCGCGGCCGCCAGCGCCACGACGGCAAGAATGGAGACCGCGCCCGACGAGAGCGGCTCGCGGCGCGGTCGGTCGTCGAGCATCGCGCGGACGCGCTCTTCGATCTCCGAGCGTCGCGCCATGGCCGGTACGAGCTGCGGCGCGCGGGGCCCACTCGCGCCGGCGTCACGGGCGACGGACAGCAGGTGCGACGCGTAACGCGATGCGCGAAGCCCACCCCTCAGCACGCCGTCGTCGCATGCGCGCTCGCGCTCGACGTGCAGGCGGCGGTAGGCCAACCAGGCCAGCGGGTTGAACCAGTGAAGGGCGCACGCCGCCTCTGCGACGGCACCTGTGAGGCAGTCGCGTCGGCGGACGTGCGAGAGCTCGTGCGCCAGCACGGCTTCGCGGCGCTCGGGCGTCCACTCGTCGGCCCCCGCGGGGAGCAGCAGCACCGGCCGGCGCAGGCCCCAAGCGACGGGCGAGCGGAGCACCGCGCTCTCGCGCAGCTCCACGCCGTAGGCGAGGCCTATCTCACTTCCGATGCGGTCCGCGTCGCGGCGCCAGCCGTCGTGGGCCAGGGGTCGCGCACGGGTGACCAGCCGGCGCGCGACGACGGCGGAGGCGCCCCAGCGGACGGAAACCACCACCAAACCAAAGAGCCAGACTCCCACCAGCAGCGGCGCGGCCCATCCCCCGGTGGTCGCTACGGCGGCGGCCGCGCCGGCCCCGACCGGCGCCGGGAGGAGCGCCACGCGCCACGCCGGCGCGAGCGCGCCCAACGCCGGAAGCACGAGCGCGGCGCCGAGCGCCAGCGACCACACTGCGTGGCGAGCGGACGCCGACGCGTTCCGCAGCGCAGCGTTCACCAGCCCCGCGGCCGCGAGCAGGAGCGCCCCCTTGAGGGCTCCCCACGCAAGCAGTGCCGCGAGCGCCGGCGCTTCCATGTTCTATCGGCCCTCGCGCCGCGCGTCCTCGATCAGGTCGGCGAGGCGGGCGAGCTCGGCGTCGGAGATAGCGCCGTCTCCGATCAGCGCGGCCATGGCGCGCGCCGGCGAGCCGTCGAAGAAGGTGCCCACCACGTGCCGCAGCGCGGTCGACCGCGCCTGCTCCGGCGCGACGGTGGGCGTATAAACGTAGCGGGGGCCGTCCTGCTCGTGGGCCAGGTGGCCCTTCTCCTCCAGGATGCGCAGCATGGCTCGCACAGCGGAGTAAGACGGCGGATCGGGCAGCCGCTCATTCACCTCCGCAGCAGTGGCGCGGCCGAGACTGTAGAGGATGTCCATGATCTGCCGCTCGCGGCGGCTGAGGGGCGGGAGGGCCATCGACACAGGTGCTGTTTTTCCAGCACCAAGGTAGGCTGCGCCGGCGCGACGCGCAAGAGACGGAGGGGAGACGGCGGAAGGCCGCGCCGGGTTACAGACGGGGTGAATTGTGATGGGTGATGGGTGATTCGGGGACGTTGCGCAGGGGCTGCGGAGCAGGCGTCCTCCCGCGTGAGCGGGCGACACGCCCGGGCACACCACCACCCACTACCCATCCCCGATCCGCACCATGCATCCCCATCACCCATCACTCATCACAACGTCTTCGCCCTCACCTTCCCGCCACGTGGGGCGATCCGATGGCCCCGTCGCCGGATGGGGCCTCGGCCTCCGTAACCGCGCTCTGGAAGAAGTCGGCCAGCTCGAAGCTGTCGACGGCGATCGCGTCGGCGCGGGCGGCCTCGGAGCGTTCGAGCAGCGCGGCATCGCCGGCGCCGATCACGCCGGCCTCGACTGCTGCGGCGACGACTGCGGCGGGCGAGCCCGCAGTCACGCGGCCGGCGCGGACCGCTTCCCGTAGGCGCTTCGCTACTGCGTCGCCGGCGGTGCACACCACCAGCGCGTGCTCGAGGCGCCCCAATGGGCGGTCGGTCGTAGTGGGGACGAACACGCCACTCAGCAGGCGCTCCCGCTGCTCGCCCGGCACCTGCAGCGCGGCCGCAACGCGGTGCACCAGCACATCGGACGGCGGTCCCGCAAAGCGGTTAATGCGGCTCCACGCCGCCAGCGGACCGCGGAACAGCCACGTCAGGCCCGGCACTCGCATGTTCTCGAACAGCCCATCGAAGCCCGCCTGCATCTGCGAGAACGCGTACGCCATCGACCAGTGGAAGAAGGCGCGGTCCTCCGGGCGCCGGCCCTCAGCCTCCCAGCGACGGAGGACGGTCGTGGCCAGGAACATCCAGGAGAAGACGTCCGCGAAGCGGCCAGTGAGCTTCTCGCGGCGCTTGAGGTCGCCACCTAGCGTCCCCATGGCGATATCTGCCAGGATCGCGAAGGAGGCACTGCTCCAGGCCAGCTTCTTCCAGTAGACCGCCGCCTCCCCTGCAACGGGGCTTGAGCCCAGCCGGCCGCGCGTTGCGCTCAGCAGGACGGAGCGGAAAGCGTTCCGCACGACGTGGCCGACGTGCGGCCAGAACGCCGCATCGAAGGCGCGGACATCGCCCTCCGCCGCGGCCAGCATTTCCTTCAGCGCGTACGGGTGGCATCGGATGGCCCCCTGGCCGAAGATGATCAGCGTTCGCGTAAGGATGTTGGCGCCCTCGACGGTGATGGAGACCGGCAGGCCGATGTAGGCCGACGCCAGCGCGTTCCGCGGGCCGCGGCTGATCGCGTTGCCGCCGAGCACGTCCATCGCGTCGTTCGTGGCCTTCCGGAAGAGCTCCGTCGTGTGGTACTTCATCATCGCCGTCACCACTGCCGGCTTAGCGCCGGCGTCGAGGCCGCCGTTGGTGTAGCGCCGCGCGGCCTCGACCAGGTAGGACCACCCGCCCATCCGCGCAAGCGGCTCCTCGATTCCCTCGAACTTGCCGATCGGGAGGCCGAACTGCTTCCGGACGGCGGCGTGCGCCGATGCGACGCGCGTGACGGCCTTGATACCGCCGGCGGCGGAGGCCGGCAGAGAGATGCCGCGGCCGGCGGCGAGGCTCTGCATCAACATCCGCCACCCCTTGCCCACGCCGGCCGCGCCGCCGATAACCGCGTCCTCCAGCGGCACGACCACGTCCTCACCGTCGGTCGGGCAGTTCCAGAAGGGCACGCCCAGCGGGTCGTGGCGCCGGCCGAGCCGGACGCCCGGCGCGGACGTCGGCACGAGCGCCGCGGTAATGCCCGGATGCTTTCCCTTGCCGAGCAACTCGTGGGGGTCCTCGAGCTGGAACGCCAGGCCGAGCACCGTCGAAACCGCCGCGAGCGTGATGTAGCGCTTGCTCCAGTTGAGCCGGAGGTAGAGCTCGCCGTCGTCGCCGCGGAACACGACGCCGTTCGACGTCACCGCGCCGGCGTCGGAGCCGGCGCCGGACTCCGTCAGCGCGAACGCCGGGATGTCCTCACCGCGGGCCAGCCGCGGCAGGTAGCGGTCCTTCTGCTCCTGCGTGCCATAGTGGATCAACAGCTCCGCCGGACCCAGCGAGTTCGGCACCATCACCGTGATGCCGAGCGTCGACGAGGCCGACGATGTCTTCGCCACGACGGCGCTGTTCGCGCTCGGCGAGAAGCCGTGGCCACCGTACTCCTTCGGTATGATGAGGCCGAAGAAGCGCTCCTTCTTCAGGTACGCCCACACCTCCGGAGGCAGGTCGCGGCGCTGCCACACCTCCCAGTCTATAGTCATCCGGCAGACCTCCTCGACGGGCCCATCCAGGAAGGCCTGCTCCTCGGGCGACAGGCCGGCGTAGTCCGCCGCGAGGAGGCGCCGGGCGTCGGGCTTGCCGGAGAACAACTCGCCCTCGACCCACACGGTGCCCGCGTCGATGGCCTCGCGCTCGGTGTCGGAGATCTCCGGCAGGAAATCGGCCGCTCGGAGGATGCGGAGGACGCCCGCGGAGAGTAGGCGGCGCACGGGCGGCAGTAGAAAGACCAGCGCCAGCCCGAGGAACGGCCCGATGGCCCACAGCGGGGCGCCGAAACCCACGAGCGCGACAAGGCCCGCGCCCACCCACGCCCACAGCGGCGCGCCGGTGAACCCGAGCGCGAATAACACGAAGAGCACGCCCAGCAGGGCGGCCCAGACCGGCGCTACGCCCATCAGAGCGCCGTGGAGGGGGGACAGCGCGGACATCGGTTTACAGTGTTAACCAGCTAGTTAACAGTGTAAACCAAACCTGGTTCCACCGCAAGCGGCTATGGTGCGGTCGACGACTCCGACCGCCACAGGTCGCCGCTGCACGACGAAGGCCGGGCGACGTCGCCGGACCTCTACACCGGCGCATCTACCGACAGGGGGCGACCGGCACTCGTTCTCGGAGCGTGCACGCGGGCCCACGCCATCCGGCCAACAATCGACCGGGCAGCGACTTCCCGCGAACTGCCCGATACCCCGATACACCGATACCTCGATACCCCGAAGCATCGCTCAATCGCCCGTTCCCCTCCTGCCTCCTACCCCCGCCCTCTCTCCAGTCCGTGACGCACCGCACGGCGGGCGCCGAGCCATGCGACGCGGTCGTCGGCGGGGTAGCCGAAGCGCTCGTTGAAGCGCCGGCGCAGCAGGCCATCGTCGGCCCACCGGAGCTCGGGAACGCCGCGGGCCTCGGCGCCAAACTCGTAGGCGGCGGCCAGGTCGTCGAACGTCGCGCCGGAGTCGGAGTAGTGCTCGCCGAAGTGCGCGCGGAAGCCACCGCCGGCCTCGCCGGCGTCCTCCGGGGCGGCGGCAGGTTCGGCGAGGGTGTGGCCCGCCGCGGCCTCGGCCGGCGCCGCGTGCGTTGGGAACGCCGGCTCCGCGGCCACGCCGGCGTACGGCGCCGGCGCGTGGCCCGGCTCGGGCGGGGCGACGACGGCGGCGCCGCCCTCGATCAGCGGCGCGACGGGGCGCTCGTCGGTTGCCTCCGGCGCGATGTCCACCTCCGCCGGCTCGGCGAGCTCCTCCGCCGCCGGCGCCGGGGCGTCCTCGGCGGGTAGCGCCGGCGGGCCGAAGCCCGTGACCTCCATCCCGGGCGCCATGACGCCGGCGGCGACCTCGGCCGGTACGGTCCCGTAGTCGTCCGGCGAAGGCGGCTCCGGGTCTGTGGGCTCGGCGTACAGCATCGCCGGCGCCGCGAACGGGTCGGCGAGCGGGTCCGGTGCGGGCGCCGCGAACGGGTCGGCGAGCGGGTCCGGTGCGGGCGCCGCGAACGGGTCGGCGAGCGGGTCCGGCGCCGGCGTGCCGGCGTCGGCGTAGAGGCTGCTCTCGGGCTGCGCAGCGTCGGCCTCCGGCTCGTCGCCGAAGGGGTCGGAATCGGACGCGGTGGCAGCGAACGGGGCCGGCCGAGCGTCCGCAGGCATCGGCTCGGACGAGTCCGGCTGTACTTCGGGCGCCACGTACGGCGGCGGCGGGGGCGGCGGCGTGTACGCCGGCGCGCTGTAGGCCGGCGGCGCCGCGTACGGAGACGGGGCGTCGTCCGGTTCCGCGGGGGCGGCCTCCATCGGGGGCGGCGCCGGCGGCTCGTCGACGGCCGGGGCGTTCCAGCCATGGACCGGCGGCGGCGGGGCCGCGTCCGGAGCCGACGGCGGGACGGGCGGCGGTTGCCACGCTAGCGGTTCCGGTGCGGCCGTCTCGTCGGGGGCCGACGCCGGAGCGCTCCAGCTCGGCTCCGCGTAGGCCGGCGCGTCGGCCTCCGGGACAGCGGGCTCGTCTTCGGTCCGGGCCTGGTACGCGGAGGCCTCGGGCGCGGGCGGCAGGTCGGTCGTGACCGCAGCGTCCGGGAGGTCGAGGGTCGGCTGCTCGGTCAAGTCCGCCGCCGGCGTGTCGTAGGCGGGCGCTTCGGCCACGCTCTCCGTCGCTGACGCCTCGGCTGCCGGAGCATCGTGTGCCGGCGCGGCTGCAGCCTCGGCGGCCGGCGCGTCCGGGACCGCCACCGGGATGAAGTACACCGCCTGTTCCATGATCTGGAGATCCCGCACCGGGTACTCGGTCTCGTCCTCCAGCACGACGGACTCGACGCGGCGCGCGTCGGTGTCGACGATCATCGTCTTGATCGTGCCGAGCGTGCGGCCGACGCTGTCGCGGAGCTCGCGTCCGCGCACGTCGTGGCTGCGTTCGGCGAGCTGCCAGTCCCGGGTTTCTTCGAGTCGGACGCGAGGCATGGAGAGAAGGGCGATGGAGAGGGGCTAACGGGCGTCGCCGGGAGCGGGCGCCTCCGCGGGGGCCTCCGACGCCGGCGCTGCGCCCATCGGGCGCTGCGTGGTTACGTACCAGATGGCCAGGGCCGCGACGAGGGCGACCGCGAGCACCACGATCAGTGTGGTGGCGGAGCGGCGGCGAGGTTCGACGGGGATGTTAGCCATGGGGCGACGCTGGGGAGTACCGGTGGAACGTCGGCTCCCGCGCCGGGTTCGCGCCGGCGCCTCATCGTACCACCTCGAGCCGTGCAAACTTCAGGCGCAGCCGCTTCTGGCCCGCCGACGGGAAGAAGACGGTGGCGGTCGCTCGCTCGCCGGCGCCGTCCACGGCAAGCACCTTCCCCTCGCCGAAAGTCTCGTGCCGGACGCGGGTGCCGGTGACCAGCGGACCGTAGCCCTCGTCGTACTCCACGCGGCGCTCGCCGTCCGCGGGCCGTCCGCGCTGTGGCGCCGCATGCGCGCCCCGGAGGCTGCGCCGATAGTAGTGCGGGTCGAGTCGCCGGTAGCCGGACTCGACCGCGGGGTCGGGATCGTACGCGCGGTCGTCCAGCGTGTACCGCCCGGCGTTCGGCTGGAACGTGCCGCCCGCCTCCGTGCGCACCACGTCCTCCGCCTCGATCTCGTCGAGGAAGCGGCTCCGCAGCGCCGGCTCGGACTCACCGTAGCGGAAGCGGTTGCGGGCGTAACTGAGGAAGAGCAGCCGCTCCGCGCGCGTGACCCCCACGTAGAACAACCGGCGCTCCTCCTCCAACTCCGACGGGTCCGCGGTCGACTGTCCGAGAGGGAAGAGCCCCTCCTCGAGGCCGGCGATGAAGACCACCTTGAACTCGAGACCCTTCGATGCGTGCAGCGTCATGAGCGTGACGCGGTTGTCCTCGTCCGTCAACGAGTCGACGTCGGCCACGAGCGAGACCTCCTGGAGGAAGTCGGCGAGAGTACGGCCGCTCGCGCCGGCGCCGGCGAACTCGGCGACTGCGTTGATGAGCTCGTGCACGTTGTCGAGCCGTGCGAGGCTCTCGGGGGTGTTCTCATCGCGCAGCGCGCGCAGCAGTCCCGACGCCTGCAGGAGGTCGCGAGCCACTTCGTCGGCCGGCGCGGTCGCTGCGCGCTCGGCACCGGTCTCTATCGCCTCGATGAACCCACGCACCGAGACGGCCGCGCGGCCGGAGAGGCCGGCGCCCGCGCCGCGGGCGGCGTCCCACAGCGACACGTTGTGCTGTGCCGCGTGGGCGCGCAGCAGCCCGACGCTCTTGTCGCCCACGCCGCGAGGCGGCTCGTTGATCGCGCGGAGGAAGCTGGCCGCGTCGTGCGGGTTGACCGCCAGCCGCAGGTACGCCAGCGCGTCCTTGATCTCCTTTCGCTGGTAGAAGCTGACTCCACCGACCAGCCGGTAGGGGATGCCGCCGCGCCGGAGGGACTCTTCGATCGAGCGGCTCTGGGCGTTGGTGCGGTAGAGCACCGCGAAGTCCTTCCAGCGTAGGCCGCCGCGCACCGTGAGGTCGCGGACCGTCCGCTCGATCTTCTGCGCCTCGTCGCGCTCGGAGACGGCCTCCATCACGAGGATGTGCTCGCCGTCGGGATTCTCTGTCCAGAGCGTCTTGTCGAGCTGCCCGCGGTTGTTCTTGATGATCGCGTCGGCCAGCTTGAGGATGCGGCCTGTCGACCGGTAGTTCTGCTCCAGGCGGATGGTCCGCGCCTCGGGGTAGTCCTCCTGAAAAGAGAGGATGTTCTGGATGTCCGCCCCCCGGAAGGCGTAGATGCTCTGCGCATCGTCGCCGACGACGGCGATGTTGCGGTGCTGCGCGGCGAGCAGCTTCGCGAGGGCGTACTGGGCGCGGTTGGTGTCCTGGTACTCGTCTATGTGGATGTACTTCCAGCGACGCTGGTAGGCGGCCAACACATCCGAGTGACTCTGGAAGAGCCGGATGGGCCATCCGAGCAGGTCGTCGAAGTCCATGGCGTTGGCACGCCGGAGGGCCTGGTCGTACGGCCCGTAAAGTTTGGCGACCGCCTCCTCGAACGGATCGGCGGCGAGCCGCGCGTACTGGTCGGCCGTGACGAGCTGATTCTTGGCGCCGGAGATCCGGCCGCGGACCATGCGCGGGGTGATGCGCTTGGGGTCGACGTCGTAGCGCGGCATCAGCTCCTTGATCAGCCGCTCGGTGTCGTCCGAGTCGTAGATCGAGAAGGAGCGCGTGAAGCCGATGGACTCCGCCTCGCGGCGCAGGACGCGGGCGAAGATGGCGTGGAAGGTCCCGATCCACATCCCTCGAACGTCCTCTGCGCCGACCAGCTTCTCGGCGCGATCGCGCATCTCGCGAGCGGCCTTGTTGGTGAACGTTAGGGCCAGGATCTGCGACGGCCAGGCCTTCTTCGCGGCGAGCAGGTACGCGATCCGATGCGTCAGCGCACGCGTCTTGCCCGAACCCGGCCCGGCGATGATGATGACGGGCCCGTCTGTGGTCCGCGCGGCCTCGCCCTGTCGCTCGTTGAGGCCACCGAGCAGCTCCTCCGCCATCCGCAGATCGTCCGCGCCGGCCGCGCCGGGCGCGCCGGCGGGCGGGTCGGTCAGGGCGAAGGTGCGCATCGGGTCCGGGGGCTCCGTCGAACCTACGGCGCCACCCGGCCGGCCGCGTTGAAACCTGACCCGTCGCTCTTCCCTGGTCAGCATCCTAATCCGCCGAAACGGGCTCCTCCATGGACCGCTCAAGTAGTGCACGCGGTCGTCAACCGCCGCAGAACCGTGCTCACCACCGGTTGTGCGCCTCGACAGGTCGACCCTGCCCGAGGTCGGCGGGAGGGGTCACTCCGAGGGCGCCGTTCGTGCACCCCCCTGCTCGTCGTAGCCGGTCATCTCGAGGTAGCCCCGCCCCGTTTGGGTGCCGGCCACGTCCACGGCGCCCTCCCAGTAGCGGATCGTCGCGTCCAGCTCCTGGTCGGCCATCGTCGGTGTTACGCGCAGCTCGATCTGTTCGGATGGGATGCGCACGCGCCAGCGGGCCGGATACGTGCCGCCGCGCGGGCTGTCCCAGGTCCCCTCCGGCTCCAGCGAGAAGTCGCCGATACCGAATGCCCGCGCGGTCCCGTCGGCGTCCACCAGCGTCCCCCTGGAGAACCGGTCGGCCGAGCCGTCGGTGCGTCGGAGGCGGTAGAGCATTAAGTCCCGCCCGTCATCCAGGTGGAGCGCGAACCAGTCCCAGCCCACCACGCCGGCGCCGAGTGCGCTGGTGCTCCACTCCCGGTCGAGCCAGCTCAGCCCTTCCACCGGGATTGCCTCGCCGCCTACGGTGACGACGCCGCTAGTGGCCAACCGTGTCAGGGAGTAGTAGAACGAGGCGTTGCCCGGTTCGGGGCCCTTCGCGCTGAGGCCCCGGTCGCCCTGGAGCACGGGCGGCCTCGTCGAACGAAGCCGGAGGTCGTACCGCGCGCCCCCGTCGGCCACCGCCCGGATCGCCAGCGGCGGCACGCCGTCGTCGGCCGGCGTGGACCCGCCCCGTAGTTCGTTCGGGCCCAGCCACACCCGCAGGGGATCGGCCTGCGCGCCGGCGAGGCCAACCGCACCGCGCTGGAAGCTCTCGCGATGGTAGAAGCGGCCGGCGTCGAGGTCCGACAGCGTCACGTGGGCCATGTAGAGCTGGCGCGTCGCCCAGGCGGACGCACGCCGCGTCTGCCCGGTGTCCGGCGCGAGTGCCGTGCGGAAGATGGTGAACTGGTAACCGAAGCGGCGCCCGGACCCGTTGGTCGCGCGGAGGTTGCCCGTCGCGTACCACCACTCGATGCGAAAGTCGGGGTGCGGACCGTGGTCGGCCGGCCAGGTGAACGGCCGCGGCGCGGTGGCGCGGGCATACCCGGCGGTGTCGCCGGCCATCGCCTCCGCGACGGCCAGCGAGGCGCCCACCTGCTCCGGCGCATCGCTGCAGGCGACCCAGAGCGGGGACGCCGCCAAGAAGAGAATGGCGCAGAGCGGCCGGGGGGCGGCGCGAGTCAACCAGCCTTGATGCTGCATAGGGTCATCCGTCCGCCATCCTCCGTCATCCGTCTTCTGGATTTCCATCACTCATCCCGCAACCCCACCGCTGGATCCGTGCGCCCCATCCGCCACGCGGGATACAGGCCGGCAAGGAACGACGCCGACACGGCCAGCGCGACGGCCTCGACCAGGATCCACGGGTCGACGTCGAACCGCAGGGTCCAGCCGAATGAGCGCAAGTTGACCACGTACACGAGCGCCGCCGCCAGCGCCAACCCGAGGGGGAGCGCGAGCACACCCGCCCACAGCCCCAGCAGCGCCGATTGACCCACCACCATCCGGCCCAGCTCGCCGGACGTCATCCCCTGTGCGCGGAGGGACGCCAGCTCGCGGCGCCTCTCCAGAGCCAGGGCCATCAGGGCCGAGAGAACGCCCACGAAGGCCACCCCCACCGCCAGCAGTCGCAGGACCGCCGTCACGAGGAAAGTGCGGTCGAACAGGTCGAGGCTCGCCTCGCGAAGCGAGCGGTTCGAACGGACCTGTAGCGCCTGCCGGCCCTCGGCGACGGCGCGAGCGCGAGCGGCGAGGTCTTCCGGGGCCACGCCGGCCGCGGCGAAGAGCGCCAGCCCCGACAGCCCGCCCGGCTCGAAGTAGCGCCGGAACGTGCCATCGCCCATGAGCACGACCCCGAGGTCACTGCCGTAGTCGTAGTAGACGCCGGCCACCCGGAATGCGGCCGGCCCGCGGTCGGTGGGCAGCGAGAGGGTCTCGCCGACTCGAAGTAAGAAGCGAACGGCGAGGGGCTCCGAGATGAGGACGCCACCGGCGCGCACGCCCGCGATCGCTGCGGACGGCTCGCCGCTCTTGAAACGGAATGCCTCCGCCCGGTCGTCCGAGAGGTTCGTGGCGAACAGGTCGATCGTGCCGCGGGCGGTTTCGAGACTGCGAACCCGCACGGAGTCGGCCCGCAGGACTCCCGGCAGCTCGGCGATCTCGCGGGCCAGCGCGGGCTCGATGGACCCTCCTCCCCTCCGGAAGACAACGGGAGGCGGCTGGAGGTAGACGTCGGCGACGAGCGAGCTCTCCAGCCACTCGACTACCGTCGCCCGGAAGGAGTGGATCATCACGCCTATTCCGATGGTGGCGGCCACAGCCACGGCGAGCGCGGCGGCGGCAACGGCCGTTCGGGAGAGGGCCGTTTCGATGCCGCGCGCGGCCATACGGCCCGTCGGGCCAAGGAGCGCGCCGGCCGGCCGCGCGGCCACGCGCGCGAAGCCGCGCGTGGCCCACGGAGCCGCCATCGCTGCGCCGGCGATCACTGCGAGAAGCCCGACATAGGCCGTCCAGAGCCCGCCCACCTCCACCGCGAGAGGGATAATGCCGGCTCCCGCGAGCCCGAGCCCCACGAGGGCGATCCGCCCGGCCCGTCCCGCGAGCCGGTCCTCCTCCGACGACCGACGCAGCGCGGTCGTCGGCGCAGCGCTGGCGGCCTCCCATGCGGGCGCTACCGCCGCGGCCAGCGCCGCGCCGACGCCAAGTCCGAATCCCTTCATCAGGGCGGCCAGCGGCAGAGCGGCGTCGCGCACCCGCACGACGAAGTACAGGTCGGTGATCGTCTGGGTCACCGCGTGGACGAGGCCCTGCCCCAGTAGGACCCCCAGTCCCACGCCCAACGCGGCCCCTACCACTCCTACCAGGGCCGACTCCACCAGGATCGACCGGAACACCTCGCGGCGGGTGACACCGAGCGCGCGGTACGTACCCACCAGCCGGCGCCGCTGGACCACCGAGAACGTGACCGTGTTGTAGATCAGGAACACGCCCACGACGAGTACAAGCAGGGAGAGCGCGGCGAGGTTGGTGCGGAAGGCCGCTGTCATGGCCTCCAACGCCTCCGTGCGCGCGCCGGCGGCTCGCACCTCGGCACCCGGCGGGAGCGCGCGGGTGAGCCTTCCGAGTGCGTCCTCACCGGCGGCGCCCTGGGGAACGACGAGATCCACGCGCGAGAGGAGGCCCCCGCCCGCCGCTCGTGAATCTCCCGTCATGCCCAGCCATTCCTGCGCCGTGGCGATGTCGACGACGATTAGATCCCGCAGGGCGCTGCGGCTCCGGTCGTCCTCCGGCGTTAGCACGCCTGCGACTCGCGCCCTCTCCGGCCGCCCGTCGATGATCAGCCCGAACCCCTCTCCGGGGGCCAGTCCCAGCGCCGCTGCCGTCTCTTCCGACATCAGGCCGGCGCCCCGCTCGACGAGCAGGCCCGGGAGCTCGGCGCCGGCCGCCGGGCCGAGGTAGGGTCGGAAGGGCTCCTCCATGAACGGATCCACGCCGAGCACCTGAAGCACTCGCGTGGTGTCGCCCGCTGCACGGGCGAAGCCCTCGATGACCGGCGCCGCGGCGACCCCGGAGGCCTCACGGATGCGGAGGTACACGGACGCAGGGAGCCCCCCAGGGCCCCCCACCACCTGGTGCGTGGCCCGGCCGGCGAGGGCCTCACCGGAGAGCGTGAAGGCCCGCGAGGCGCTCGCATTCGCGAGGTCGACGGCCACGACCACCGCCACTCCGAGGGCCACGCCCAGTACCGACAGTCCCGCCAGGGCGGGATGCCGGAGGAGGTAGCGGAGGCCGGCGCGAGCTAGCACGGCCTGGTCAGTAGGCGAATCGCATGTGTCCGGTCTATCGTGTCGGCTCCTCGGTTATCACCCCGTCGGCCAGCCGGAACGCGGGCCACGGCGACGCGCTGCTGCTCGCCCCCGGACAGGCGGTGAAAGGGGCGCAGGGTCGTGAGTCACGACCAGGAGCGTCCCGGGAACGCGCCGGCGCGGTCCTCGAGCCCCACCTCGGCCAGCAGCGCGAGGGCGCGCAGCCTCGCCTCCGGTCGGCACCAGGTTGTAGTGCTGGAACACGAAGCCCACGTGGCGGCGGCGAAATAACGTGCGCGCCCTTTCGGAGAGGCTTTGTAGCGGCTGACCGGCCACGATGACCTCCCCCGCGTCGGGCCGGTCCATCCCCGCGATCAGGTTCAGCAGCGTGCTTTTGCCCTCCCCGCTCCGCCCGACCAGCACGCCGAAGGCCCCTGCCGCTAGCTGCAGGTCGACCCCGCGGAGCACCTCGCGCATCGCATCGCCCTCGCGGAAGCGGCGGCGTACACCGCGGAGGTCCAGCGTGAGGTCGGCCAACTTGAGCGCGGCGGGCGCCCCTTCACGCGCGGCCCCCGGCAGGGTTTCTCGGACATTCCGACCGGAGCCCACCGCATCGCCGCGCGTACGAAAGCCTCCGATACGCAACATGCTATTATTTTAGCATCTCCGTCCCATCCCCCCGATGCGTCTACTCCTCGCGCTAGCCGCCGTCCTCCTGGCGCCGGCCGCCGCCGGCCAGCCCGCCGGCACGCCGGCGCTGCCGGCAACGAACTCGGCCGCCTTCGCGCCGCTCGACCTGCCGGCGCCCAACGTGTACCGCAGCGCCGACGGGCGACCCGGCCCAGAGTACTGGCAGCAGCGCGCGGACTACCGCATCACGGCCGCGCTGGACACCAGCGCCCACCGGATCTCGGGCACGGTGGTGCTGTCGTACATCAACAACAGTCCGCTGCCGCTGGATCACCTCTGGCTGCACCTGGAGCAGAACCGCTTCGGCCAGGAGAGCCGCGGCGCGGCGCTGACGCCGGCCGACTCCCGCTGGGCCGGCTCGTTCGCGGACGGCGGCTTCCGCCTCGGCGAAGTGACGGCCGCCCAGGGCGGCCGCCGCCACGCGCCGGCGCTGATGGTCGACGACACGCGGATGCGGGTGGACCTCGCGCAGCCGGTACCTGCCTCGGGCGGACGCGTGGAACTCACCCTGCCGTTCAGCTTCGTCATGCCGCAGTACGGAGCCGACCGGGGCGGACTCTTCGAGGCGCGGCGAGGCACCGTGTACGAGGTCGCGCAGTGGTACCCGAAGGTGGCGGTCTACGACGACGTCAACGGGTGGAACGCGCTTCCCTACCTCGGACAGGGTGAGTTCTACCTGGGCTACGGCGACTTCGACGTAGAGCTGACCGTCCCGTCGAACATGGTCGTCGTGGCCTCGGGAGCGCTCCAGAACGCGGAGGAAGTGTGGGCGCCGGCCCAGGTCGAGCGCCTGGCCGGCGCGCCGGCGGGCAACGCCGTTGTACGGGTGGTGGCGTCGGCCGAGGTCGGGCGCGCCACGCGGCGCGAAGCGCCCCGCTCGACCTGGCGCTTCCGGATCGAGAATGCCCGCGACTTCGCCTGGGCGGCGAGCTCCGCCTTCATGCTCGACGCGGTTGGCGCGCCGAACGCGGCCGGCGGCCGCGCGCTGGTCATGGCGGCGTACCCGGCAGAGGGAGT
>Ga0307505_10000375_pt1 | contig 50554 bp, 46 predicted proteins | sample 23_S_MG_FD_202183 | JGI IMG/M metagenome (GOLD analysis project Ga0307505, IMG submission 202183) | Soil microbial communities from Populus trichocarpa stands in riparian zone in the Pacific Northwest, United States - 23_S | ecosystem: Environmental > Terrestrial > Soil > Riparian zone > Trees...
CCGAACGACGATTTCGCTCCTCAACATAGTGTCAACTATGCCTTCGTCGCGAAATCGCCGTTCGACTCGCATCCAGGCCACTCTCGGCTGTCTCGCGACGAAGGGCTGTGAGAAATGCGGGCTAGAATTCGTTCGAGGAGAGTAGCCATGCCCAACGTCACTTCGCATGCACCGGGAACCTTCTGCTGGATCGAGCTCGCCACCGACGATACTGGCGGCGCAAAGACGTTCTATTCACGCCTCTTCGGCTGGAGTGTCAATGAGATTCCCATGGGAGAAGCAGAGGTCTACTTCATCTTCCAGAAGAACGGCGCCGACGCGGCTGCCATGTACAGGCAGGGCAAGGACCAGGAAGGCGCGCGGCCGAACTGGCTCTCGTACGTTTGCGTGACGGATGCGGATGCCGTGACGGAGAAGGCGAAGGCCCTCGGCGCCGGCGTGCTGAGCGGGCCGTTCGACGTCGGAGAGTTTGGACGAATGACGGTGCTCATGGATCCGCAGGGTGCCGCGGTTGCGATCTGGCAGCCCAAGAGCAACATCGGTGTCGGCATTCGGGACGAGGCAGGGTCACTCTGCTGGAACGAACTGCAGGCTCGTGAGCCCGAAGTGGCCAGGACGTTCTACTCCGCGCTCTTCGGCTGGCACATGAAGATCAGTCCCGAGTACACGGAGATCAGCGCCGGCGATCAGGCCATCGGCGGCATCCTGACTTCGCAGGCGCCACCCGAGGCGCCGTCGCATTGGATGCCCTACTTCGCCGTGGATGACTGCGATGCTTCCGTCGAGACAGCGCAATCCCTCGGGGCCGCGATCTACGTTCCGCCGATGGACGTTCCGAATGTCGGGAGATTTGCGGTCGTGGCCGATCCGCAGGGAGCGATGTTTGCCGTCATCCGCCTGAATTGAGCGACGTCCGTTGTCGGTTCATGGTGAAGCGATCACCGGCTTATGCCCGCCTCGAACAAATCCGGGAACGCGGTAGATTCGCCGAACAGGGGGAGGGCCTCATGGCGACGCGTGAATTCTTCATCAAAACCTTCCGGATCGAGCGGCCCAAGTTCGTGAGCGTGATCCGGGCTTTGCCCAATGACCGGCTCGACTACAAGCCGCACGAGAAGAACAGCTCGGCGGGCGATATCGCCTGGTTTCTCGTCCTGGAGTTGCGGGCGCTGGTGAAGATGATGGAGGCGGGTGAAGTCCATTGGGAGCAGCCGCCGAATCCGGAGGATGTCGAGGCGTTGGCCAGGGAATACGAGACCGCAGCCGACGCGTACGAGAAGGCGCTCACCTCGATGGACGACGCTGCCTTCGATTCGGATGCAAGCATGTACTACGGCGGGAAGCTCATGAAGACATCGCCCCGAAGCGAGACCGCGTGGGACTTCCTCCACGACGCCATCCACCATCGCGGCCAGCTCACCGCGTACCTGCGTCCGATGGGAGGCAAGGTGCCGTCCATCTACGGACCGACGGCGGATTCGAGATAGGGTGCAACTCTTCGAGTCTTGTCGAGCGGTCGCGTGGTTCAGTGACCGCCTACCACTGAGAAGGAGCGTACTGTCATGAGCCGTTCAATCGACCAGCGTGGAAGCCGCCCCGTCGTCCTCAGCGATCGTCAGGGATTCGACCGGCGCTGGTTCGCGCCCAACTTGCAGGCGGTGTACGTCCCGACGCATCCCGGCCAGGTGGCAGACTGTTTGACGGCCGCCATCACGGCTCACGGCAGGGGCGTCAAGGTCACCTCGGGGCGTCACTGCTACGAGAACTTCGTCTACAACAGCACCACCAGAGCCGTGATCGACATGTCCGCCTTGAACCAGGTGGGATTCGATCCGGTGCGGAATGCCTTCTTCGTCGATGCCGGCTGTGAGAACTGGACCGTCTATCGCACGCTGCTCAACGGGTTCAACAAGACCCTGCCCGCCGGCAGTTGCTATTCAGTCGGCGCGGGTGGTCACATCACCGGCGGTGGCTATGGATTGCTGTCGCGACTGCACGGCCTGACCGTGGATCACCTGTCTGCCGTGGACATCGTCACCTGGGATGCCAGCGCGGGACAGGCGCAATTGCGTCACGTTGCTGCGGACAGCGCGACGAGCGACGAACGGGACCTGTTCTGGGCCTTGTGCGGTGCCGGGTGCGGCAACTTCGGCGTCATCGTGCGCTACTACTTCACCCAACTGCCAGACGCCCCGGATCACGCCACGATCGCGACGCTCGCCTGGAACTGGTCCGACATGGACCGAAACAGTTTCGCGGACCTGCTGGCAGCCTACGCCGAGCTCGTGGTGGAGATGCCCGAGACCGACTTCAGCCTGCTGAAACTGAACCACGTCTCGAACGGACAGATCGGCTTGATCCTGCAGATGGTGTCTGCCCCGGGCGTCGATGAGCGCGAGCATCGCCAGCGGGCGGAGACGAGCGCTGCGCGATGGCAGTCGCTGCTCAGCCGGGTCGTGCCGACCGTGGCCCTCCAAAAGCCGCTCGGCGGACACCCTGGATTCATGACCACCATGCCGGCCAGCGAAGCGGCGCAACACCTCACTTACCTCGAGGCACTGCAAACACTGAACGGCTCCGGGGCGAATCAGTTCGGCAAATACAAATCGGCCTACATGAAGAAGGCCTTTCCGGCCAATCAGGTCGCGGCCATCTACAAATGGCTGAACACCACGCCGCCGGGACTTGCGGCTGCCGACATGAGTCAATCATTGCTGCAGGTGGACAGCTACGGTGGCGCGGTCAACAGACCGGCCGCCGATGCGACGGCCGTCCCGCAGCGCAGCTCGATCCTGAAGCTCCAATACCAGACCTACTGGATCAACGCCTCCAAACCAGGGGAGGGCGATCTGCCACCCTACCGGGATCAGGCCGAAGCGCACCTGCAATGGATCAATGACTTCTATCGCGAGGTGTACGCCGAATACGGCGGCACACCCGACCCGTCCCAAGACAGCACCGGCACCGTCGACGGCGCCTACTACAACTATCCCGACGTCGTACTGGGCAGCCACGAGCGCGGAGATGTCGATCAGGCGCTCTGGCTGTACTTCCTGGACAACTTTCGACGCAATCCGCGCAACCTGGTCAAAGTGAAACAGCGTTGGGACCCCGACGACTACTTTCACCACGCGCAATCGATTCCGGTTCGATGACCGCGTGATTTGCGGCGGTCGCGGGGAGTGTCGCGTGCGACAATCCAGCGCATGCGCATCCAGGCAGTAGTCCTGACGGTCGGTCTCGTCCTGTTGCCGGCCGCCACCGCAAACGCTTGCGAGGTCTCCGTGTTTCCTGAGGAGACAAAGTCGCTCCGTTTCCTGCAGACGACCAGGTCGGACCTGGGAGACGCAAAGGCGGAGTTGACGTTCCGGGACCGCAAGGTTCGCGGCACCATCGTGCAATGGACGCAGACGTTCGGCGGTGAAGGACGTGCGCCGCGCGAAACGGTCAGTGCGTTCCGCTGCTCGAAGGAAGGCATCACGCCGATGGACGAGGGAACGAAGTTCACCGGCGTGCAATACGGCAACGATCTCGCGCCAGACGGCGGATGGACGTGGACCTGGGCCGGCACCGGCATCTCCGCGAGCTACGTGTATCGCGTCGCCGGCCGCGAGAAAGTCACTGTGCCCGCGGGAACGTTCGACGCGGTGCGAGTGAACTTCACCGCGAAGGTCCTCTCCGAAACGCGCGGAGAGCTCGGGCCGATCCGCGGAACGCTATGGATCGTGGAAGGCGTGGGACTGGTGAAGCAATACGAGGACGACCCTGGCGCAACCTCGCTCCTGCCCCAAACGACGACGCTGGAGCTGCTCGAAGTCATCGCTTCCGGCCGTTAGGACGGTAAGTCACTACAATACCCCCATGGTCATGCGCAGGAAGATCGAGAACAAGGTCGCGGAGATCGATCGATCCACGATCCGGTAGGCGCGCGCAACCTCCACCGGTTCGATCTCGAGGTGGAGAAGTCGAAGAAACGTTGATGGTGACCGATCCGGGGATGTCGTTCGACCCGATCCGGATTCTTCAACAGCTCAGCGCCGACGGAGTCGAGTTCGTGCCCATCGGAGGAATCGCGGGCCGCGTCCACGGCTCGCCGACCTTGACCAACGATCTCGACATCTGCGATCGCCGAGGCCCGTCAGCCTGACACTCTGCAGGAACCGCCCCTTTGGTTCAGGAGGTAACTTTGGATTCGTTCGAACAGGTCGTCTCGACCATTCTCGATCGCGCCGGCTACTGGGTGCGGACGAGTGTGAAGGTCAAGCTGACTCGGGAAGACAAGCACGCCATCGGCCGCCCCTCGTCACCACGTTGGGAGCTCGACGTGGTTGCCTACAGCGGCCTTGAGAACGAACTGCTGGTCGTCGAGTGCAAGTCGTATCTCGACTCGGCGGGAGTGCGAGTGGGATCGTTCGACGGACCCAAAGCAGCGGACGAGACGCGATACAAGCTCTTTTCGAATGAGACGCTCCGAGGCGTGGTCCTGTCGCGGCTGGAGACGCAACTCGTGGAGCAGGGCTTCTGCCCGCCCGGAACGAAGGCCCGGCTTTGCCTGGCCGCCGGCAACATTCATGGTGACCCGGAGCCGCTGCGAACGTTCTTCAACGCGAAGGGTTGGAAATTGTTCGAGCGCAGCTGGCTGATCTCCGGACTGGAGGCACTCGCCACCGAGAGCTACGAGAACAGCGTCGCATCGATTGTCGCCAAGGTGCTCCTCCGCGAAGTCGTTGCGCCGCGCGGCGTTCCCGGCTCTACACTCGTGACAGATGAGGACGACGAGGTTCCCGCAACGCGCATCAGCGGCTATTCGGCGCGGCCCGGATTCACCAATGCGAACGCCCAGACCGTTATTCGCCCCACCGATCTCCCGGGAACCGATCACGGTCAATCGATCTATGTTCTGCGGTGCGACCACTGCTCCGAAGAGTACGGCGCGAACGGAAGCGACATCTGGCTAAGGAAGTGCCCGAAGTGCCAAGGCGGCCGGCCAGGGTTGGCCACGGCGCTGGCGTGACTGCGCGCGTTGGCGCTCCGCAATCTATCGATCTCGATCCGGAATCCGCAGGCTGAGACGTTTTCGCGTGCCGGGTTCAATCGCGCCGAGATGGATCGCCCGGAACTCGTTGTAGGGCGGAACCAGCCCTTCACCTCCGGGACCTTCGTAGTGATAGCGCAACTGGAGATCCTGCGTCGCGGTTGCGGCAGGGATGGCGAAGCCGCTTCCACGCAGTTCGTTCCAGGCCTTCGTTTGAAACGGTTGCGCACTGTTTTCGCCCGCCCAAAGCTCGAACTGCAACGTGAACCACGGCTGCTCGTAGTCGCCGCTGAGATCGAGCTCGAAAAACGCGATGTCGGGGTGCGGATTCTCGACGAGCACAAAATCCAGTTTGTACTCGCCGCCATCCGCGATCGATACGAGCAACTGACTCACCGGCGGATAGCCGGCGTTGCCATCGTTCTCGTTCTTCGAGGCGTTGCAGATGACGATCTTGAAACGCGGGTCCTCTTTGAATTCCCAGGTCGGAACGCGGCCGTGGCGATCGGTTTTGCGGATGAGCGCCTCGTCCAGCTTCAATACGTATTCCCACTTCGTCACGGCGCCGCAGAGCACCGATGCACCCTGGAGCGGCTCGCCATGGTTGTCCTTCACATCGACGTCGATGCTCCATTCCTCAGCCGTATCGAGCGGACCATCGCCGCCTGGCGGGCGCGGGAGAACAACCGTCGCGGCGAACAGCGCAAAGGCGAAGAATGCGGCGAGGGTCTTCAGCAAGGCGTTGATGGTCGACCAGACGCTCACCAGTGCCGCAGCGAAGAGAGCGTTCAAGACCCAGGCGGCCGGCGTGAATGCGAGCGCATGGGTTTTGAAGACGATGATGCCGCCGAGGGCGGCCCACAGTGCGGACACGCTTAGAAGGACGAGCGACACGGTCACCCGCCGCTGCTTGCGATAGACCACGGCGGCGATGATTGCGGTGAGCGCGATGACGAAAATGACGGCCGCGCCTGCGAGGACCGAGGCCGCGAAAACCGCGGCGGCCGAGGATGCGAAGAGGACCAGGAGCCCAAGGGCGCCCATGAACAACAGGGCTCCGCCCGCGCCCTCGGTGGGGTCGCGGCCGAGGTTGCGATTGCCGCTATCCAAATTCGACACTTGCTTGAGGTTGTCGAGCTATAGAAGCGCCGGCACCTCGACAGGATTCCGCGCCGCTTTGATCGCCTCGCGTATTTTGAAGACGACGTGATGCAGGAGATCATCGACGGTTGGGGAAATCGCCGATGTGGAAGTGTTCGAGCCTGAACCTCGACTTCCCGGCACACCGGCGCGTCTCACATCGCGCAACGCGGCAAGACGCCTGCACATCCGACGCGAGTAGTCGCTGGAGATCAGGCCGCCGCTGGTGACGCGAATGACTCCGCACACGTTGCGGAACTCCACGGAGGGATAGACGGTGCCCAGCTCGCCGAAGGGCTGCTCCTGGTTCGGGTCGAAGGTGATTTCGTGCAGGTTCCGTCGTTGTCGATGTCCGGAATGGGAGGGTTGGTCGCGTTGACCACCAGCGAGCCCTCGGCGATGTTCACCCCGGCGGCCAGGATCTCCGCCGAAGTTCGCCCGCGCGGTTTGCGTCTCGGGTATCTCGGCCGCTATTGCCAGGCCATCGATGTCTTCAGCGAGGGAGTGCGGAAGCATCCTCACGATGCGCGGATGCTGCGCATCGCGGTCATCGCTGGATCACCTTGCGCCACTTCGACCGGGCCATCCGCGATCTCGAGCGCGCCGTGACGCTGGAGCGGGGGAGGCCGGGTCAGATCGAGCCAGATGGCTTGCCGAATGCGCGCAACACGCCCACCGGCAGCGGGAGGCAAACGAGACGTGGTGAGGGTGAGACTGGAGCGGCAGGCACCCATGTGCCGCCAAATCAACACGTTGCGGCCGAGTACGAAGAACGAAGGACTGCCCCCGCCTCGGCCGGCAAAAGAGGTGAAGCGTCCGCTGGGCTCGGCGGCTACTGAATGAAGGCAAGAAGGAATGTCATGTTCCCAGCCTCGGTTAGGCCCCCTGTCAGCGGCCGCTTACATCAAATAACCATCCAAGGGGTTCTCTTATGAAACGTCGTTTGCTCGCAATACTGGTGTTTGCATTCGCTGTAGTGATGTTCGCCGGACCCGCGTCGGCATGTACGTGTCTCAACAGCTGGGACATCGATCCGAATACCGGCGACTTCGCCCACCCGCCGGTCAAGATCGGCGTCAACGTCCAGGCACCTCCCTTCAACGACCTGGTGCGCAACGCGAACGTCGGCTGGATTCGCACGGGAATCCGCTGGTCGGTCGTCGAGCAGACCAAGGGCACCTTCAACTTCGCCGGTTCCGACGCGGACATCGACGACGCCCGATCGAGAGGGCTGAAGGTCCTGGTCATCCTCGGTCATCCGCCGGTGTGGGCGGGCTCGAACACCAACGGGACCACGCCCCCTGGCAGCCTCACCGACTGGAAGAACTACGTGCGAGCGGTGGCGCAGCATTTCAACGGCCGCGTCGACGCCTACGAGATCTGGAACGAGCCCGATCTGATGAACAGCGGGGACGGCGTCGGCTGGAACGCCCAACACAACGAGATCTCGACGCGCCCGAAGTACGTCGACTTGGTCATCCATTCGGCGCTGGAGATTCGTCAGTGGGCGCCGGGCACGAAGGTGGTCGCGCCGGCGATGTCCACGCGTGCCTACAAGGACCGTCCGACCAGGACGAAGCAAGTATGGCAGCAGTTGGAGAACACATTCTACAGCGGGCAGCGCGCTTCGACGTACGTGGACGTGGTGTCATTCCACAATACCGCGCTCGGAAACGACCCGGTCGACATCGTCGACTCCTGGCTGTCGGGAAACGTCGCCGATATGGTCACGAATGCCCCTAGCCTGGACTGCAAAGAGCAGTGGATCACAGAGTTCGGGTTCCTCGCCCTCTATGGCGAAACAAAGCAGCGCGACAACATCGAACACATGCTGTATCGCTATCGGGGTGGCGGGATCTGTGATTCGATCATCCCCGTCTTCCACCTCACGGAACGCATCAAGCTGGCCTTCGTATACGTGGCCACGGACTACACGTCGGGCGCCACGTTCGGCCTTTACCGCTCTGACCTCACGCCGCGGCCTGTAGTGACTACTTTCCTGCAGACGCTGCCGTTTCCGGCGGAGTATTAGGGAGTGAAAGAGGAGCTCCCACGGGAGCTCCTCTCGTTCGGTAGTGAAAAAGGAGCTCCCACCGATGCGAGGCCGTGTGTGCGGCGAGGGTGAAGAAGGGTGTCCTCCTGCACTAGCCTTGAGAAAGCACGGTCCACAACCGGAATCGCATACGATCGCGGCATGCGCTTGTCCGTCATCCTCCTTCTCCTCGCACTCGGCTGCGCTCATGACCGCGCAGTGATCGAGAGCTGGCCCATGCCGGCGATGTCGCCCGAGGTGCGAGGGCCGCGCGAGGCTGCTCTCGCGGTGGCGCGGGAGGCGTACGAGGCCAGGCCGGACGACGCGGATGCGCTCATCTGGGTGGGGCGGCGCCTCGGGTATCTCGGGCGCTATCGCGAGGCCATCGACGTCTTCAGCCAGGGAGTGCGGAAGCATCCTCGCGACGCGCGGATGCTGCGGCATCGCGGGCATCGCTGGATCACGTTGCGCGACTTCGACCGCGCCATCCGCGATCTCGAGCGCGCCGCGACGCTGGAGCGGGGGAGGCCGGATCAGATCGAGCCGGATGGTCTGCCGAACGCGCGCAACACTCCCACCAGCACGCTGCAGTCCAACATCTGGTATCACCTCGGGCTCGCCTATTTCGTGAAGGGTGACTTCGAGCCGGCCCTGCGCGCCTACCGCGCCTGCATGGAGGTCTCGAAGAATCCGGACGGACTCGTGTCGGGAACGCACTGGCTGTACATGACTCTGCGGCGGCTCGGCCGCGACGCGGAGGCGCAGCAGGCTCTCGTACCGATCCATCGTGATCTCGACGTGATCGAGAACGCGTCGTATCACCGGCTCCTGCTCATGGACGCCGGCCGGCTCACGCCGGAGGAGTTGCTGCGCGAGAGCCCCTCTGCCATCGACGGCGCCACGCAGCACTTCGGCGTGGCCCACTGGTACCTCGCGAACGGCGAGCACGATCGCGCCCGTGAGCTGTTGGAGAAGGTGATCGCAGGAGGGCAGTGGGCCAGTTTCGGCTACATCGCCGCGGAGGCTGAACTGCGCCGCTCCACGCGATGATCCCCGCGCGGCGCACTTGAAACAAGAAACAGAGATCTGCGTGCCTGCCACGAGAGCGACCCCTCATCCGCCTTCGGCACCTTCTCCCCTCTGCGGAGGGAGAAGGCTCTCGGTGTGTGCGCATCGCAAGTAGGAGTGGATCCTCGCGAGGGTGTGTAATCGAGAGCCTTCTCCCCCCGGCTTCTTGGGGGGAGAAGGTGGCTGAAGGCCGGATGAGGGGGGTGAGGCAGCCTCCGATGAGTGTGCGCTTTGACCCTGCAAACATTGGGAGTTTCTTGGAAGCGGGCGGCGGGTGGGTGCGAAGGATCTCGTGCGAGGAGCGATGTCCACGCAGATGAGAGAGGACCACAGTCCTCGTACCCGCATGCTCATCGTTCCACGCACGAGATCCTTCGCACCCGCCCGCCACCCGCTCAGGATGACAGGCAGAGAAGGTGATGCCGCGTGGTGCATCCCTGTCGGGATCACTTTCGAGAGTCATGGATGTCTCCTCTGCATCGTGTTCATCATTCTCGATCACGGAACGTTGATGGTCCGGGTCCCTGCCCCGATTTCCATCGGCGCCCCTCCCTCCAGCGCCCTCGGAATGAACTCCGAGGTGGTCGCGTTGCGACTGGGGCTTGAAGAGATGCGCAGTACTGTGGATCTCCGTCGGGCAGCAGATCGTTTACGAAAGGAGATTCATCTGATGCGTCAGTCCGGAACCGTGAAGTGGTTCAACGATGCCAAGGGCTTCGGTTTCATCACCACCGAAGGTGGCGAGGATGTCTTCGTGCATTTCTCCGCCATTCAGAGTCCTGGTTTCCGCTCCCTGCAGGAAGGTGCGCAGGTCGAGTTCGACGTTGCCCAGGGCCCCAAGGGCCTGCAGGCGCAGAACGTCACCGTGTCCTGATCCGTCCCCACCCCAGCGAATGTGTCGAAGAGGCGGGCCGCAAGGCCCGCCTTTTTCATTTCTTGCGTGTGTACGTCGCTTCCATGGTCTTGAACGCCTTCCCGTCCGGACCCGGGATCCACATCTCCATCGTGTGGTGATCGGCGTCGACGATCGTCAGGCGGCTCTCGACGATGCTGTCCTTGCCGGTCATCGGGTCGGGCATGGAGCCGGCGAACGACCACTTCTTGCCGTCGCCATCGCCGGTCGAGAGGGCGATGCCCGTGGAGAAGTTGTCGAACCAGGTCGCCCAGTACTTCTTCTTCAGGTTGTCGTAGCCGGTATGACCCATGCCCTCGAAGGGCATGCCCATGAACTGGCCGGTCATGCGTTGTTCGAGGTAGCGCTTCCCCAGCACCCACTTCGATTCCAACGTCGCCTCGCTGACCATGGGAGGCATTCCCGGCACCATCCACATGGAGATCTTTGCGGACCAAGTTCCCGCGAACGCATCGAGTTTGCTGTGCGCGTCGCCGGGCGAGGATGCCGCGGCCATCGCCTCCATCATCGGATCGGGTTTCTTCTCGTCCGCCATCGCGAACGTACACAGTGCGAGCAGCGCTATCGCCAGGGAAAGTCTGCGTTTCATCACGCCTCCTTGTGGTTGGAAACGAATCGTAGCAGTTCTCGGCGGCCGGCCCGCATCGCTGGGGTCGGTTGTCCGTTGTCGGTGATCGGTTGTCTGCGCTGATCGCGCCGCCGAACGATCACCCTCATCAGAGGCTGTGCAGAAATCCGGACGGCCTCCCAACCTGTCATCCTGAGCCGCGTAGACGGCGAAGGATCTCGTGCGAAGAACGACGAGCGTGCGGGTACGACACTGCTGCTCTTCTCTTGTCTGCGCGAGCATCGTTTACCGCAGGGGATCCTTCGCACCCACCCGCCACCCGCTCAGGATGACAGGCTGGGAAAGGCGCGGATTTCTGCACACCCTCATCACCTGAGAACCGACAACGGACAAAGAGCCGTGCCGGCCTCAGACGACCGTCACCGCGGGCGATTCCTTGACCATCGCGGCGATCTCCTCCGGGCCCCAGGGACGGGAGATGACGCACGAGTTGATGCCGCCGACGCCCATGCTCAGTTTGCCGCTGTAGCCATGAGCGATCTCGCAGCCGCTCTCGTCGACGAACTTGGCGCTGTGGACTTGCACGTCGGCGTGGAGCTCGCCTTCGGTGAGCGGCATCGGATAGAGCTTGCCGCGCGCCATCCCGAGGTGTTGCGCGGTCAGCTCCCATCCTCCGCCGACGGACATCCCGTGTCCGAAGGTGCCCTTGCGCGCGGTGAAGATGACGTCGGGGTGGAGCATCTCCAGGGAGTTCTCGATCTCGCTGGCATCGCCCGGCGTGGCCGTGGCGTGCATGTCCCAGGTCGTCACATCGACGGCTCGGATCTCTTCGAGTGCCGCTTTGATGGCGAGCTGCGGTCCGCCCTTCGAGGGCGTGATGATGTGATGCGCGTCGGCAGACGTGCCCACGCCGACGATCTCCATGCCCAGCGGATGGAAGCCTTGCGCCATCAAGGCCTCGGCGTCGCCGACGATCCAGACGCAGGCTCCGCCCGCGACGTGGGTGCCCTTGAGGCCTGTGAGCGGCCGCGAGACGTCCGCGTCGGCGGAGAGCACATTCGCGTTGTAGAACGCCGAGATGACCATCTCGTGCGGGGGCGGATCGGTCATGCCGATGACGACGGCCTCCGCTTCGCCGCGGTTGATCGCATCGACGGCCATCTTCGTGGCCACCCCGAATGATGCGCAGGCCGCGACGGGAGCGATGGTCGTCCCTACGATCTTGCCGATCATGGAGATCTGCGCGGCGGGGATGTTGGCGATGTTCCAGAGCAGGTTCGGGGAGACCGCGGCCCACGGTTCCTCGGGTGAGCCCCACTTCCGATTGAGCGCGCGGATCCGGCTGAGTTTCTGGCGGATCGACGAGAGTTTGGCGGAGCCGGAGGAGGGAGGCACGGGCTCGCCATGGATCTCGCGGGCTTCGCCGAGGTAGTCCGCGAGTGCGTCGCTCCGGGCAGCCCAGTGTGCTTCCCAGTCGTACTTGGCCTCGATCCAGGCTTCGGAGCCGAGGGTCAGCTCCGTTGGATTTCGCGGCGCGCTCGGATCGGTCTGTCCCTCCTGATGGCGGACCAGCGGTGAGCAGCGTTCGGGCATGGCCCAGAACTCGTTCCAACGGCGCAGGGACCGCTCGTACGCGAGCGCCTCACGATGGGTGACGGTGATGTCTCCGATCCCGGTGCCGACGTAGATGTGGCAGCGCGTGCCCAGCGACTGCAGGTACTGCTCGATGCCGGCGTTCTGGTCCAGGGATTGGATGAAGGCGCCGATGGCGAACTGCACCATGGGGCCCATCTTTTCTTTCAGTTGCGCGAACTTCGCGGGGGGAAAGCGCTCGTCGAACCACGCGTGGTATGTTTCAAAGTCGAAGTCAGGAGTGCCGACGAGGAAGTTCGATTGGCCGTAACCCCGATAGGGGGTGAGCCAGGTCCCGGTGGTGTGGAGGTTCTGTTCGAAGACAGCAACGTTTGGCGATTTCGGGGCGACCACACCCCAGCCAAAGACACCGACTCTCCTGCGATGCGACATAGGCGTTGCATTGTATCGAAATTGCAAAGACCGCAGCCGCATCAAGTCCGAGGGCGCTTTGCGCGCTGAAAAGAGGGGTTTTCGTGAAGAGCTCAACCATTCAAAAGCTGGCTGTCATTCTTTCCATTACGCTCGCGCTGGCCGCGTGCAAGGGAAGGGAGCACGCGACGGCGGGCGGCGAGCACACGGAGACCATCGCTCCGGCGCAGCCGCAACCGCAGCCGACCGGCACCGACGCGATGACGCAGACGGTGGATATCGAGGACAGCCGTACGGACGGAGAAAGCGGCGCCGCGACCGAGACGGTCTCGGCCACGTCCACCGTCACCGACACGACCGCGACACTCCCGACGACGACCACGCGTTGAACTACGAGCCGCTCATCGAGCGCGATCTCGATGCGATCCCGACCGCCGCGCGCGCCTATCTCGCGTCGCACGATGCGGAGGAGCTATGGATCGCGGTGACCCGCTTCGCGGTGCTCGCGTACGCGCCCTCGCAGCACGCCAAGCGAGCGGTGATGGCCTGTCGCGCCGCGGTCGAGGTCCGCGACGACATGGGGTCCGCGTGGCCGGACCTGCTGATCGCCTGCGCGAGGTATGCGGCGCAGAGCCGGCCGCCGTGGAGCGAGCCGCCGATTCTCGATCCTCCCGAGGCGGCGTCGGGGGAGCTCGCGGAGCTTCAGCGCGCCATCGCTGCACGCGATCGTCTGCACGGAGAGCGCTGGCTTTCGGCGCGACTGGCCGACGCCGAGGGACCGCTTTCCGAGCTCGCTCATGGCGACGCGCTGCTGCTCCTCGACACTGCGCTGGCGCTGCTCCCGCGACTCGGGGAGAAGGGTCGCTTCGCGCTCCTCCGGATGCCACTCGCGGAGTTGATGGCGGAGCCTTTTACGGGCGAGACCGAGGGCTCGCTCGAAGAGCTGATCGAACAAGCGGTTGCGGAAGGCGGATCGCCCGAGGCCGTGCAACCGGTCTTCGTCGCCATCGCGCGCCTCGCACAACAGGGCGCCCCGCGTGGCGAGGCATGCCGGCGTCTGGATGTGTACCCGCTCGCGCGCGACTATGCGCAGACCCTCATCGCGCATGCTTACGCCCGCCGGTTACCATCCGAGCAGGCTCGCGCGCTACTCGATGCCGTGCATCACAATCTGGAACAGGGAGAGAATTTCGCCGAATGGTCGTTCGCCTGAAACTGCTGGCCGCCACCGCGCTGCTCCTTGCGGCATGCGCGACGACTCCGCCGCCGCTCTCGTTCGAACAAGTCATCCAACAGTCGCCGTTCGACAAGGCCATCTGGGTCATTCACGTCGAAGAGGACGACGGCCGCGTCCTGGTCTCGCGAAACGCGGACACGCTGGTCATGCCTGCGTCGAACCGGAAGCTCTTCACCTCCGCGACCGTCGCCAGTTGCCTCGGCCCCGATTCGCAGTTGCACACAGAGGTGTTTCGCGACGGCGACGATCTGATCCTTCGGGGCGATGGAGATCCCTCTCTCGGCTCGTGGCGATACGAGCGCGACGGCGACTTCGATCGTCTCGCAGAGCTGCTGCTTTCGCGTGGTGTCACTCGAGTGCGGGACATCGTCGTGGACGTCTCCGCGTTCGACCGCGTGACCTTCCCCGGCGGTTGGAAGCACGGCAACCTCGGCAGTGACTACGCCGCGCCCGTGGATGCCATCGCCTGGGGCGAGAACGAACTGCCCGGCGATCGCGCCACGCCCGATCCCGCGCTCCACGCGGGAAACGCGCTGCGTGATGCGCTCGCGCTGCGCGGCATCATCGTAGGCGGGGTGCGCGTGAATACGGAGCCGCGAACCTGGGGCGAGAAGCTCGCTGATCTGCCGTCGCCGTTCGTGGGACAGCTCCTGGGGACCGTGCTCAAGAACAGCCACAATCTCTACGCCGAGATGCTCCTCAAGCACATCGCCGGAGGCACGTACGACGGCGCCTTCGAGAGGGAGCGCCTGTTTCTCACTTCGGAGCTCGGTCTGGACGGGAGCACGTTCCGCTTCGTCGACGGTTCCGGCCTCGCGCCCGACGACCTCATGACCGCGCGCGCTGCGATCGGTGTGCTCCGCTGGATGAACGAACCCTCGCGCCGCGAGCTCTGGTGGCGCACGCTGGCCACGCCCAACCAGGACGGGACTCTCCGGCGCCGCCTGATCGCGCTGGAGTCGCGCGTGCGCGGGAAGACCGGCACGATCAACGGAGTGGCCGCCCTCAGCGGCATCCTCTCCATGCCCGGCGGCCGCTTTCGCTATTTCTCGATCGTCGTGAACCACCACACCGGCGAGGGCAGCGACGCGGTGAAGATCATCGACTCCATCGTGCAGAGCATCTCGTAACCCAAAGAGCACCGAGGCTTTTTCACGACCGGAGGAATAGCCAACCCAACGTTGAGTTGGCCTGGCAGCCACTTCATCTGGAAATCATGCCGTCAGAAGGAACGGTTGCTGTGGAGCGGTGGGCTTTAGCCCTCCGGCCTCTCGCGAAACGCTTCCCTCTGCCGTCTCGGCTTCGACGAAGCACACGGCTACGGCACGAGAGTCCCGAGAGCTTCACGCGACTTCGGCGCACTCGTCGCGAGCGCCCGGAGGGCTAAAGCCCACCGCTCCACAGTTGCTTGCAGCGTTGGGTGTTCACTTCCGCGTGAAGCGCTCTCCGAAGAGAGAGAAGCTGCGGATCTTCCGTTCGGTGTCGAGGGTGAAGGCCACCGTCTCGTCGAGGTCGCGCTCGGCGGATTCGGCGCGGAAGACGTCGTAGTGGAAGTGGGTGAGGGGAGCGACGACACGATTCCACTGGAGCATCAGTGCGCCGTCGACCAGCGAGATCGTGGCGATCCCGTAGGCCGCGTTCTCGTACTCGCCGGCGTAGTCGGCCAGCGGTCGCGAAGGCGTCGTGTCCGGAATTCGCCGCGACAGCCGTTCCTGACGATCCTTCTCGGACTTTTCCTCGGAGCGACGATCGACGGAGAGGTAGTGCTCGTTCCAGTCCCGCGCGGGCTTGCCGGTGAGGAGATCGGTGATCGTGTTCTGCAGGGCCAGCAGGCTGTATCCCCGCTCGGCGTTGATCATCACGGCCAGACCGGCATTGCGTTTCGGCAGGAGGCTCACTCGCGTGCGAAAACCGTTCAGCGCTCCACCGTGCGAGACGAGTTGTTCGCCGCGGTAGTCCTGGATGTTCCAACCCATGCCGTACGACATGACATGAGTCTCGGGATGGAGCTCGAGCGAAAGCCCTTCCATGCGCATGACCGTATGCGGGGTCTTCGTCTCGGCGAGCTGCACCGGGTCCGCGATCTGTTTCCCGTCGAACGTGCCGTTGGCCAGTTGAAAACGCAGCCAGTTCCCCATGTCCCGCGCCGAGGACTTGATCGCTCCGGCGGCGCCGATGGTGGTGGTGTTCGCGGAGGAACGGGGAGTGACGGCACCGGACCTCCAGTCGTACCGGTGACCGGAGGCATGATCCGCGGCGCTCCAGTCGGCGTCCGAGATGACCGTGCGCGTCATGCCCAGTGGCTGAAAGATGCGTGCCTTCATGAAGGAATCCCAGGACATGCCGGAGGCGTGGGCGATGGCCTCGCCCGCAGCGATGAAGAGGATGTTCTGATACTGGTACGTGGTCCGGAAAGGCTTGGAGGGTGTGATGGACGCCATGCTCCGCACGACTTCTTCCCGGGTGAGCGTCGTGTCATCCCACAGCGCGTCGTGGCGTGACAGTCCGGTGCGATGCGTGACGATGTCGCGAAGGGTGACGTTCGCGTCAGCGCAGGGATCCGAGAGACGGAAGTACTCGACGTGCTTGCGCACGGGATCGTCGAAGGCGAGCTTGCCATCGCCGGCCAGCACGGCCAGGGCCGCGCTGGTGAACGCCTTCGAAGTCGAGGCGAGCTGGAACAGCGTGTCGGCCGTGACCGGCGAGGTCCCTCCGACCTCCTTGACTCCGTAGCCTTGCGCGTAGACCACTCGGTCGTTCTGCACGATCACCACCGCGGCTCCCGGGATGTTCCATGCCTTCAAAGTTGCGGTCATGATCCGGTCGACGGTCTTCGTGTCGATCGGCTGCGCGAGGGCGGTTGCCGCGACGAGGAGGACGACCACTAAACGGACGAAATACATGAGCGCGGATTGTAGCCGGTGAGGTTCAGCCGACCCGGATGATCTGGTTGATCGCGGCGACGACCTTGAGTGCTCGGGCACTTCTTCCGACGGTCATCTCGGAGAGACCGTTCGACATCAGCGCCTTGCGACCGTGCTTCTGCCACCAGCGGCCGATGAAGACCTGATGCCCGATGCGGACGATGACCAGCTCACCGGTGGAGGCGCGTCCGCGCGGGCGGAGCTCGACGACCAGGAGGTCGCCATCCGAGATGCCTTGATCCCGCATCGCGTCGCCACGGGCGCGGAAGACGATCTCGCCTTTCTCCACCAGAGACTTCGGCACCGCCACCTGTTCCTTCGCGCTCTCGTCGATGGGCTCGCCGTGCCGGATCGTTCCGGCCACTTCGATCTCCGTCCACTCGGGGCGATCGCGGAGGATGTCGTTGACGGCGATCCTCGCGCCTTCGATGTGCTTGACCGGCATGCGAGGGAACTCCGCGGTCACGCGAGGTCCGCCACTGCCGCCGAGGAGGTTCTCGGCACGCGCGAGGATCGCCTGCGCGCGCTCCGCCTCGGCGCGAGCTTCACGGATCGTGTCGGTGAGGAGGGGCATGTTGATGCCGCGGTCCGACTCATTCGAGCGAAGGGAGAGATCGCCGATCTGGATCTCGGCGAGCTCCAGAACCGCGGCCACGCGCTGGAGGATGCTCACGGAAACGTTGGCGCCCTTCTCGAGGGCGGCGAGGTGGCGGCGGCTCACTCCGGCAAGCTTGGCCAGCTTGGCCTGAGTGAGGTTCTTGCGAATGCGTGCTTCGCGAACGGTTTCACCGAGCATATTGACACTTTTAGGTTACTAAGCGGCTGCGTATTTCGCAACACAAGACTGCAAAGGGTCGGAGATCAGAGAGAAGCGAGAGTCCGATGGCTCAACGCGCGTTCTGGTGCGGCGACCACGTCATGCAGGGACACTCTCACACACGGTGTGACGCGAAAGCACGTTTCCACCCCCTGTGGATGCGCGGAATGAGCAGGGTGGGTGGAACCGGAAGGGCGGGGGTGGAAATCGGGCAAGTCGAATCAGAGGTGGAAGTTGCGCAGTATTCTGCTCCGGCAGGGTCCCTCGGTGTCTCTGCGGATTGACATCCATCCTGCACATGCGTAGTATGCAACATACTGCACATGAAGACACGTCTCGAAGCCTTTCTGAAGAGTCGAGGGATCAAGCCGGCGCATCTCGCGCGGGAATCCGGATATAGCCGCCAACACCTCTTGCGGATTCGAACGGGGAGGATGGAGCCGACGAGGCGTTGCATCGCCGCGATCGCGGCGGCCTGCCGGCGGTTGTCGGGAGAGAGCGTCCGCGCGTCGGAGCTGTTCGAGCTCGACGACGAGGATCGGTAGGTCCGGTGAACCGGAAGATCGGAGGCAGGCATTGCAGCCGGACCAGCATAGCCCCGGGCTCGAGATGTTCTCAACTCGACGTGTGGCGCTGCTGATCGGCGACCGCGCCAGTGGGGAAATGCTGCACATGTTCTTCCGCATGATGGAGCTGGAGTGCTCTCTCATCCGGCCCGATTCCCTGGCCGTGCCCACGGTCCGTAGACTCGACCCCGACGTTTTGATCCTCGACCTCGACCTGCCGGATCTACGCGCGTTAGACATCGCCTCCGAGCTCCAACAGCTTCCCATCATCCTACTCACCAACCAGGACCTGCCCTCGTCGCCGATTCGCGCCCCCCTCATGAAGAATCCCCGCGACCGCTTCGAAGAGCTGTTGCATCTGTTCGAGATGGTGCTGGCGTGTGGGCGCGCTTGATCGTCGGGTTGCCGTTGGGTTGCGGTTGCGGGTTGCGGTTGCGGGTGGCGAGTGGCGGGTTGCGAGTTGGTGAGTCGTCGAGTGGTTGTGGGGCACAAGTCTCACAGCGGGCCGAGTCCCTTCGCCTAACGAAACCCTTGGGCTGTCATCCTGAGCGGGTGGCCGGGTGGGTGCGAAGGATCTCGTGCGAAGAACGACGAACGTGCGGACACGAGACGGCGGTCTTCCCTGTCTGCGCGTGCATCGTTCACCGCAGGGGATCCTTCGCGCCCACTCCGCCACCCGCTCAGGATGACAGTGGATGGCATGCGTCACGCGAAGACCCTCAGGCCATAACCCGCAACCCGCAACCCATCGGCAACTGGCAACCGCTATCATGCGCGGGCATGAAACACGCCCTTGCCGTTCTGCTCGCCCTGATCGCAGCCGGTTGTTCCTCGACTCCCAAGCCCGTTCCGATCGAGACCCCGAAGCTGCGGGCGTTTCTCGGCGCGAATGGGTTCGAGCTGTCCCAGGTGGATCGCTCCGTTTCACCCTGCGACGACTTTTACCAGTACGCCACGGGTAACTGGCAGAAGGAGCATCCGTTGCCGGCAACCTACTCGCGTTATGGCCGCTTCGAGGAAGTGGCGGAGCGGAACCGCGAGCGCTTGAAGCAGATCCTGGAGGCCGCGTCGAAAGTCGAGTCCCCGGAGAAGGGGAGCTCCACGCAGAAGATCGGCGACTTCTGGGCGGCCTGCATGAACGAGCCGGCCCTCGAAGCGCAGGGTGTGGCGCCTATTCAGCCCGAGTTGGACGGCATCGGCGCCATCGCCAATCGCGCGGCGGTCGTCTCGGAGATTCACCGGCAGCAGAAGAAAGGGATCGCGCCGCTCTTCCGCTTCTCCGCGCAGAACGATTTCAAGAACAGCCAGATGGTCATCGCGGGTGTCTCCCAGGGCGGGCTCGGCTTGCCGGACCGCGACTACTACCTGCGCGACGACGACAAGTTCGCCGGCACGCGCAAGGAGTACGTCGGGCACATCACCAAGATGTTCGAACTGGCCGGCGTCCCCGCGGCCAAAGCCCTCACCGATGCCGAGCGCGTGATCGCTCTCGAAACGCAGATCGCCCGCGCCTCCATGGCCCGCGTCGATCAGCGCAAGCCCGAGAACGTCTATCACTTCATGCCGCTCTCCGAGCTCCAGGCCACGGCGCCGCTGCTCGATTTCCCCGGGTTTTTCCAGACTCTCGGCCTGACCGAGCTCAACTCCTTGAACGTGGCCCAGCCGGAGTTCTTCAAGGAAGCAAACCGCCTGATCGACGAGGTCCCGCTCGAGTCCTGGAAGGCGTACCTCCGCTGGAATCTCGTCGACGCCGCGGCGCCGATGCTGTCCTCCGCGTTCGTGAATCAGGACTTCGCCTTCCGCGGTCAGGCGCTTTCAGGCCAGAAAGAGATCCAGCCGCGCTGGCAGCGCTGCGTCCGTGCCGCCGACGCGAATCTGGGCGAGATCCTTGGCCAGGAGTACGTCAAGACCGCGTTCACGCCCGAAGCCAAGAGCCGCATGAACGGGCTCATCGACAACCTCGTGGCCGCGCTGCGCGAGGACATCCCGGCTCTTTCCTGGATGGGGCCGGAGACCAAGCAGGCCGCCCTGGCGAAGCTGGACGCGTTCCGCCGTCGCATCGGCTATCCGGACAAGTGGATCGACTACGCGACCTTGGACATCGTGCGCGACTCGTACGTGACGAACGCTTTCGCGGCCACGTCGTTCCGCGTCCGCCGCGCACTCAACCGCATCGGCAAGCAGGATGATGCAAACGAGTGGGGCTTCTTCACTCCCTCCACTGTGAACGCCGGCTACAACCCCACGCGCAACGACATCACCTTCCCCGCGGGCATCCTGCAGCCGCCGTTCTACGATCCGGCCGCGGATGACGCCTACAACTACGGCGGCATCGGCACGGTCATCGGTCACGAGATGACGCACGGCTTCGACGATCAGGGCGCGAAGTTCGACGCCACCGGCAACCTGCGCAACTGGTGGACGGACGCGGACCTGAAGAACTTCCAGGAGCGCGCGGAATGCATCGCCGATCAGTACGGAGACTGGGTGGTCGACGCGGATCTGAAGCTGCAAGGCAAGCTGGTGACGGGCGAGGCCATCGCCGACCTCGGCGGCGCCACGCTGGCGCTGCGCGCCTATCAGAAGTCGCTTGAAGGCCAGCCGCGCATCACGATCGACGGATTCTCTCCGGAGCAGCGCTTCTTCCTCGGCTTCGCGCAGGTGTGGGGCCAGACCATGGCCGCCGAGGAGGCCCGCCGCCGCGCACTCACCGACCCGCATGCACCCGGTCCCGCGCGCGTGAACCTGACCGTAACGAACATGCCCGAATTCGAAGACGCCTGGAACTGTCCGAAGGGCAGGAAGATGACTCGCACCGCCGACGCGCGATGCACGATCTGGTGAGGACGCTTTTTCACCACAGAGCCACAGAGATCACGGAGAGCTCTCCGTGATCTCTGTACTACTAACAACGAAATTCTTCGCGCGACGCATGCAATCCACTGTCATCCTGAGCGGGTGGCGGGTGGGTGCGAAGGATCCCCTGCCGACGGAGCGGAGGTCGTGCTTCGGCAGGGGATCCTTCGCCCCCCATCCCGCCGCCCGCTCAGGATGACAGGCAAGTATTGCGTTGGGTTGACGGGCGCAGCCCGCTCTGTGCCTCTGTGGAAAAGCCTCTACGGCAAATCACGAACCGCCAACCGAAAACAGCACAATGACCTACCCGCTCGAGCCTGACGCTGAAGAGATGCATCGCCTGGTCGATCAGGCCATGCAGCGCATCGTCGCCCACATCGAGTCGCTGCCCACGCAGCCGGCGGCCAGTGTCGAGGGCGCGACCGAGTATGCGCGGACACTCATCGAGCCGTTGCCGCGAACGGGGGAGTCGTACGAGAAGCTGTTGGACTTTCTCTTCGAGGAGGCCATCCCGCGCTCGTTCACGGCGGCGGGGCCGGGCTACCTGGCATACGTGCCCGGTGGGGGAATCTTTCATTCCGCGGTCGCGGACTTGATCGCCAACGCCGTGAACCGCTACGTGGGCGTACACGCCGCTGCGCCCGCGCTGGTGCAACTCGAGACGAACGTGGTGCGCTGGTTCTGCGAGATCCTGGGTCTGCCGGCCGGTTCCGGGGGAGTGCTGACCTCGGGAGGGTCGCTCGCGAACTTCACCAGCCTCGTCACCGCGCGCAAGAACATGCTGCCCGACGACTTCCTGCGGGGCACGCTGTACTGCTCGAACCAGATCCATCATTCGTTCCAGAAGGCCGCCAACCTCGCGGGCTTTCCCTATGCGAATGTGCGCGTGCTACCGGTGGACGAGCATTTCCGCATTCGTCTGGACGCGCTGACGGAGGCGATCGAGGGCGACCGTCGCGCGGGCTGGACACCGTTTCTCATCGCGGGCAGCGCGGGCACGACCGGCACGGGCGCGGTCGACGATCTCGAAGCGCTGGCGCGCATCGCGCGTGAGCAGAAGCTGTGGTTTCACGTCGACGGTGCCTACGGCGCGCTGTTCATGCTCACGGAACGCGGCCGCTCTGCGTTGCGCGGGATCGAGCAGGCGGACTCCGTCATCCTCGATCCGCACAAGACGTTGTTTCTGCCGTTCGGGACTGGGGCCGTGCTCGTCCGCGACGCGCGGACGCTCCGTCATGCGCACGCCTTGCACGCCAGCTATCTTCCCGACATGCAGCACGACGACGAGCTGGTCGACTTCTGCGAGATCTCGCCCGAGCTCTCCCGCGATTTCCGTGGCCTGCGCGTGTGGCTCCCACTGAAGTTGTTCGGCATCGAGCCGTTCCGCGAGCAACTGGACGAGAAGCTCGACCTCATCGCCTACGCCGTGGCCGAGCTACGCAAGATCGAAGGCATCGAGATCGTGGCCGAGCCGCAGCTCACGATCACGGCCTTTCGCTATCGCGACGACGCGCTCACCCGCGGCCTGCTCGACCGCATCAACGCCCGCAAGCACGTCATGCTCACGCCCACCACCACACCCGACGGCCGCTTCGTCATCCGCATCGCCATCGGCTCCCACCGCACGCACCGCGATCGCGTGGAGCTTTTGCTCGAGGATGTGCGAGCGTCGGTGCTGCTCGGGCGCTGAATGGGAATGGGACTTATGGGACCTATGGGACCTATGGGACTAATGGGACCTGGGTTTTCCCATTCGTCCCATACGTCCCATTCGTCCCATAGGTCCCATTCCCATTCCACTCACGACCTCAAGTAGCCCTCGGCTGCCATTCTCTCTCCCGACTTCGAATAATCGCCGAGGTCGCCCACTCCTGAGGCGTCCACCCAGGTCGTGTAGAAGTTGAAGAGCGCGCTGACGGTGATGGCGTCGTAGATGGCCTCGTCGCTCCAGCCGGCCGCTCGTACGGCGTCGACGTCCGCTTTGGTCACCGTCCAGGCCGCGCGCGCGACCTTCTCGATGAGCACCAACAGTTCAGCAAACGGCGCGTCGATCGGGGCAGTGCGGTAGTCGTCGAGCACCGACGTCACCAGTGTTTCGTCTCCCAGGAGCTTCGCCGCGACCGCGGCGTGCGAGCCCGTTCAAAACACGCAGTTGCGCATGCGCGAGGTAAACGCCGCAATCAGCTCGCGTTGTCCCGCGGACAGAGGCGAGGGTCCGCGCATCACTTCCTGCGTGAACATCGCCAGAAACTTCGTCCGCTCCGGCTTGTAGTTGAACAAATGCAGAATCTGCGGCACGGGCACGCCCGCCCCCGCCATCGCCTCGGCCGCCTGTCCCCACGGACTCTGCGGATGGTGATGCTGGACCTCGTTCAAGTACATGGAACTCATGGCATTCTCCTCGCCGGCACGGCCGGCTGCGCTGGTTGGCATAGCCTTGGGCACGTGCGGCTGCTCCGAGGCTAATGTGTTTCTACCGCGCAGACTCCTAGGCCGTGCTTCCGTAGTCGCTCAAGGATAGTGCGCGTCGCCGCCGTCACGCCAGCGATCGCGGCGAGGAATGAGGCGGGAAATCCGAGCGCGTGCTTGACGCGAGAGGTTAGGGCTCCGTCGCGCGAAACTTCAGTACGACCGACTGTGGACCGGGCACGATGTCGACGGTGGCGCTGGGGGGAGGTGGATTGCCGGAGTACAGGCGGCGGAACTCCTCCTGGCCGCCGATCGCCCAGAAGTCGTAGTGTCCCGGCGGTAGATATGGATAGACGATGCGACCGCGCGCGTCGCTGGTGAAGGGGACCCCTTGGAGTTGGTTCAGCTTTGCCAGGACGTTCGCGGGAAAGAGCAGTCCGTTCCACCGAAACAGGATGGCCACGCGGGAGACCGGATCCCCGGCCGTGGTTTCGGTGCGTAACTCGACGCTCGCCGAACCGTCCGGCACTCGGATGAGAATCTCGTCGCCGCGGTCTTCAGTGGGGGCCATCCGTGAGTACCCGAGCGAGCCGGAGCGAGGGATGACGAACAGGGTTCCGGTTTCGTCCTCGGAGGTCAACGGCACGTCCGCCCGGCCGGCTTGGTCCGTGGCGCCGATCTCGCGCAGCCCTGATCGTGTTGCGAAAAGCACAGCGGCGCCGGCGATGGGCAGTCCGTTTGCGGACAGCGCGAGGAGTTTCCGCATGGCCGCATAGGGCTCGAGCAGAAGATCCTTCTCACGCAGCGTGTCGCTCTCGAGGATGCCGATGGCCCATCTCTGATCGGACTTGTAACCCGGCTTTCCGGCTTCGAGGATATGGCCCCCTGGGATGACACCGCCAAACTCGAATTCACCGGTTTCGGAAGTGGTGCCGCGCACAAGCGAATTTTCTGCGTCAGGTCCGCGCATCTCCAAGAAGACGGCGGCTCTCTTCACCGGCTGACCGGTCTCGGCATCGAGCACCCGTCCGCGGATTCTGCGGTCGGCGGCGCGGATGATCCATTGCAACAGATCCTTCTCCTCGCCGATCTCCTGGGATTCTCTCCAGGCCATGACCCTTGGTGGCCGGGACATGATCGCTTCCAACTCGCCCGGTTGCCAAACCTCGGAGGCGACCTTGCCTTTCTCGTCCGAGGTGAGCCTTCCCATCCATTGTGCGGATTGGTGAATGATCTCGATGTTTGCGCTCTCCAGGATGTCGTCACCCAAACGGGTTTCGATTTCGACGGAGACAGGTGCGATGGTGGCGTTGACCTCCGACACCTGCCCGGCCTGAACCGTCACGGGGATGGCGAACTGCCGCAATCCGCCATCGCCCTTGATGAGGATGCGATAGCGGCCCGGATCGATCCCGTCGATGTTCGTTTCATGGGTGCCTGCTGGGAACGAGCCCTCGCGCCTCAGCTCGTCTGTGGACTCGGTCACGACTCCGCGAAGCTGCCATCGCGCCGCTTCCGTGAGGATGATTCCTTGCACGATGAGGTGAATCGTCCCGCCGTCGGTGAGCTCGATTCGAGGCAGATCCACATCGGTCGCCGTCTTCGGAACCGGCACGATCCGTGGAGCGTGACTCGCGGATGACACGGTAACCGAGGCCGGCCAAGCGTCTTCGATCACGGCCCGAAAGAGTCCATCCTGATCGGTTTTCGCGAGAAGGGCACCCTCGCGTGAAAGAATCTCGGCGCTCGGAACCGGAACTGAAGTCTTGGCGTCGATGACCGAGCCGGACAAGACTGGAAAGCGTTGGAGGTCGATGTGGCCGAGGTCTGCCTCGGCAGGAGAGATCTTGCGCTCGACCGTTCGATGTCCGGCGGCGCGAGTGGTCAAGATCTTGCCACTCGGATGCGTGAGGGTGATCGGTCCGCGTGGCACCTGCGTCGTCCAGGTCCAGGATGAGGGTCCGTCGGAAAGCTGGAACGTGACGGGACTCCGCGCCCCGGAAAAGCGCACGACGAACCTGTGCTTGTCTTGCTTCTGGTCGACGCGGAAAGTCTCAGCACCGGGGGCAATGGTTCCGGCCACGAGCTCGGACTGATTGGGGGAAATCCAGACGAATGGGCGACCGACCTCCGCCCGAGTCACACTTCGGTCGGCGGCTTGTCTCGCGGCGCATTCGCCCTCGATACAGAGCGTGGCCATGGCCTCGTTGGGTTGCGCGATGGCGAGGTGGACAGCGAGGACGAGCAACAGCATTGGGTCAGAAGGTTGAGATGGTGGGGCGGGAGATCGCCTCCGCTCGTGGTCTCAGGACTACGACATCAGCCAATTGCAGCGGGCGTCGTTCGGGCAAGTTCCAACCCTGATTCAAAACGCATGTGCTTGGATCTGTGACGCAGTCATCTCCCAAGGGCCCTTCGCAACTTCCGTTGTAAGTCACGCACATTTCACCATTGAGTAAGAGAACGCAGTTCTGAGCGCCGTTGTAGCCGTTCTCTACGCACTCGAAGCAATCGAAAGAGGCGCGTTTGCAATGCTGGCAGGCGTGAGCGATGGGTGCGGCGGCGAGAATCACAACCAGGAGTGTAATGATCAGTGCGTATTTCATGACGAGCCTCCGTCAATGCAGCCTGATAGCTCGCCACAAAAAATACCACAAGTCCAGTTGCTATGCGGTGCCGGGTAGGAATTAGGCAAGGAATCTGGTCCTTGGTAAGGAGCATGCCCACAGCCACCGTCACGTCAAAGGGACGAATCACCGTTCCAAAGGCGATTCGCGATCATCTTGGCATCACAGCCGGAGACAGGGTCAGCTTCCATGTTGGCAGCGAAGGAAAGGTCGTCGTCGAGCCGGAGACGACGGATCTCCGGTCGCTGCGTGGGATGCTGAAAGGCCGTGATCGACGAGTGTCCCTGACGACCATGGAACTCGCCATTCGCAAAGGCGCGTGCGGATGATCATCAACCGAACGTCATCTCACGCCGCCTCTTCCCGATACGGCCTCAATGCTTCGCGGAGGTCCTCGGGGACGGGGACGGCGGAGGTTCCGCGGAGGCAGGCGATCTCCATCTCGCCGCGGGCGACGACGGTCTCGCGGGTCTCTTCCACTTTGACGTAGGTGAAGCGCAGGGTCATGCCGCTGGGGCGGAGTGTGGCCAGGGACATGCGTACGGAGACGCGGTCGAAGGCCAGGAGCTCTTCTTCGTACTCGCACGCGACGCGCACCGTGGCGAGCTTGAGTCCGTCCTTGATGTCCTCCAACACGCTGGGGGCGTGGTCGCTGAGGAACATCTCGCGGCAGCGGCCCTGCCACGAGAGGTAGTGGACGTAATACACATTGCCGATGAGGTTCGTCTCCTGGAAGCCGACGATGTGCTGGTATTCGTAGTAGCGCGTCATTCCGCGTTCCTCTCCTGGGCGACGGCTACGACGCAGCCGCGCATCACATAGGTGTCGATGTCGTGGGGTCCGGAGCGGAAGGTGACTCGCCCGTGGCTGCCGCACTGGTCGACGACCAGCGGCACGAGCGCGTCGCCTCCCAGCTTCTTCATGGACTCACGCGCGGACCAGATGCGTGCGGCCGCGAAGCGATGCTCGTCCCCGGAGAGTCGCGCGCAGATGACGGCGAGGCTTCCATCGTGCGGTGCGAGGAGGTCGTCCCAGACCTGGCCGTTGACGTGCTGCACGTCGACTCCGACGGGCCGGGCATGGGTGACGGTCAGCAACACGCCGGCATCGTGGGAGCGGGAGATGTGTCCGTCCATTGCGAGCGGCTTTCCGTCATGGCGACGCAGTGCGGGAGTCTCCGTTTCGCCGACGCGAACCGCCACGCTGAGCTCGCGTTCGAGGAAGGGTCCCCACAATGCGGGCGCGAGGTCGTCGACACGTTCGCGGCGCGCCACGACTTGCAGGCGCAGGCCGCGCCAGCGCTCGAAGAGCAGGCCGTCGGGCGAGGCCAGGTCGACGTCGTAGACGAAGCCGTCGGCGTGACGCGCGGTCTCGTGGGCCACGACGATCGTCGTCCCTTCCACCGGCGCGAAGAGCTCGACGGACGCGAATCCCTGCGGGAGCACGGTGGCCTGCGGAACGCAGGCTTGCAGCGCGTGGATCGCGGCGTCGCGGATGGTGGCGTCGCCGAGGAGCAGGTGCGAGGGGAGGTAGCGGTGGAAGAGTGGCTCGTTGTGCGGCGCGACCTCGGCGACGCATTCCGTGGCGGTGAGCACGCGATAGCGCTTGACGCCGCGGAAGCGGCCGGTGTGGAAGAGCAGCGGTCCGTACAGATCCCGCTCCGGCTGCAGGTCGACGTTTCCTTCCGGGATGTGGATGCGGGGGCGCTCCGGGCGCTCGCCGACGGTGATGCGCGCCCGGAAATGATCGAGTCGGTACTGAGTCGACGACGTGCGTACGGCGAGTTGAACACGGTCCCCGTCGAGGAGCGCCGCCACGCGCATCGTGGCCAGGGTCACAGGCTGCAACAGCTCGACGTTGTCGATGCGCAGCGGCATCTGACCCGACACCGTCCGCGCCACTTGGGACATCGCTTCGAGTCCGACCACCGCGGGCAGGAGCGGCTCGCCGCTGAACTTGTGGTCTTCGAGATACGGATCGTTGCGCAGTGAGAGCTCGGAGTCGACGATGAGCTCGACGCCGGGGATGGCCACGCGAGGCTGTTCGAGGAAGCGATAGAGGGGCGGCGGATCATCCGCGAAGCGGATGGTGGGCGGATCGCCGAGGCGGCCGCAGGCCATGACGTGCGCCGCGGGCGGCGCGGCCGCCAGTCGCGCGGTGAAGGCCACGGCGTCGTCCGGGGAGACGGGGGTGATGCCTTGCCGGCGCAGCGCGTCCATGGTTCCGAGACGCTCGCCCATGCCCATGCCCGACCAGACGCTCCATTCGATGCAGACGGCCTTGCACTGCGGATGCGCAGCGCCGAACTCTTCGGTCCTGCGCGCGAGCCATTCGTTGGCGAAGGCGTAGTGCGCTTCGCCGCGCATGCCCGTCCGGGCAATGACCGAGCCCAGGGTGATGAGCAGCTTGAGTGCGTTCGGATCGATGGCGTCCAGAACGTTGCGCAGACCGTCCAGCTTCGGCGCAGTGGCCGCGCGGAAGGACGTCTCGTCGAGCGCGTCGAGCAGGGCCGGCGCGTTGGTGCCGGCGGCGTGCAGCACGCCGGTCACGTTCTGAAAACGCGGAAGCGGCTGGGTGACGTCGGCCACGACGTACTCATGAGCGATGTTCGCCGCGCGCAGCCGGGCGAAGTTCGCGCGGAGCTCCTCGTCGTCCTTCGAGCGTCCCAGCAGCAGGAGTCGCGCGCCCGTGGTCTTCGCGAGATGGAAGGCACTCTCGAACCCGATTCCCTTGCCGCCTCCCGTCACCAGCAGCACGTCGTGCTCGTCGAGGGCAGGACTCTCATTGCGCACCTCGGCCACACTGATGCGCGGCTCGCGACGAACTTCGTCGACGCCATACGATGCTTCACAGAAGTCACCGTGCGCTTCTGCTTCGATGAGAACCTGCTGGGCCGCGACTTCATCGAGTGCGGTCACGTTGACGATGCGGACCGAGACGTGGGGCCGCTCGATGAACAGCGTGCGCGCGAAACCGGACCCGCACGCTGCCTGTTGTACGACGACGAGGCGCTCGCCATCGGCGATGGACCGGCACTGCAGGAGCAGGTCGATACACGCGCCGGCGTCGTCCTTCGGCAGGACGGCCACGATGCCCGCGCCCTTGATGCCGTTGAATCGCGCGGCGGCCTCGGGCCAGTCGCCGAGGACTCGCCAATTCGAGGTGGCCTGACGCTTCACGCGCGCGCCGGCGCGAACCGGGACTTCGTCGATGCGGAAGGCGCGCAGCCAGTTTGCCACACCGTCCGGGAGTCGCGGCTCGGCAGGCGCCGCTTCCACGCCCCGCAGCGCTTCCAGTGCGGCCGTCGCCTCGTCGATCGTGGCGTTGGCGAACGAGGTCGGATCGGCCAGCGGCGGCACACCCATCGAGCGAGCCGCGTCGGCGAGCAGGCGCGCCACGGTGATGGAGCTGAGGTGGAGATCGGAGAGCAGCTTCGAGGTGGGCAGCACGAGGTCGAGAGAAAGGTCGACGTGCTTCGCCACCAGCTCGCGAAGAGTGTCTTGGTCTGTCGTCGCAGACGCCGCGACCTTGGCCGCGGGCTCGACGGGGGAGACGATCGCGGACTCCGCGATCTCCACGATTCCGATCGGGCGCGCGTCCTTGCTTTGCTGGGATTCGGTCGGAGACTGGATGAAGAGCGGGCGCGTCTCGAGGTCGAACGACCGTGTGAAGCGGCCGGCGAAGAGCGCGGCCAGATCGACGTCCGCGCCGGCAAGCCACGCAGCGGCGACGGCATCGACGACGCGATCGGAAGAGACCACGGGGATCGGCGCGAAGGCCGCGAGGTTGGTGAGCACGCGGCCCGGACCGACTTCGATCAGCAGATCCGCCTCGCGCGACACGGCGTCCACGGCCTCGCGGAAACGCACCGGCGCGGTGAGCTGCGTGGCCAGCAGATCGGCGATCGCGGCGTCGCGATTCAGCCAGTCGCCGGTCACGGTGGAGAAGACCGCGCGCTGTCCGGGTTGAAGTTTGCGGGCGGCCACATAGTCGCGCAGGGGAGAGGCCGCGGGCGCCATCATCGGCGAGTGAAACGCGGCCGCGACCGGGACTCGAGTCGCGCCGATGCCGCGGGCGCGCGCCCGCTCGATCACGCGATCGATGGCGGCACCGTCACCGGCAACGACAGTCTGCTGCGGTCCGTTGAAGGCGGCCACGACGACGCCCTCGTCGAGTAGTGCGCTGGCCTCAATGTCACCACAGGTGAGCGCGGCCATGCCGCCGTCGCCGGCGAGTTGCTGCATCGCGTTGCCGCGGAAGGTGGACAGGTCGAGGAGCTGGGACTCGTCGATGGCGCCGCTCCAGTGCAGCGCCGTCAGCTCGCCGAGGGAGTGGCCGATCGCGGACTGGGCCTCGATGCCCAGGAGGCGGAGATCGCGCAGGCGTTCGAGTGAGGCCCGTACGATGGCCGGCTGCGCGACGTCGGTGGTCACGTTGGGAATCGATCCCTGACCGGAGAAGAGGAACGCGATGCGCGGCCGGCGATTGCAGGATTTCACCACGGCGGACGTGGCGGCCGTGTAGAGCTCCTGCGGTGTCGCGGCGACGAAGGCCGCGCGGAAGGCGCGGCCCGTGATCCGGTTGCGCAGCGCGGACGCGAGGTCGGTGAGCTCGGCGTAGGAGAGATCGAGCGCGCGGGCGGCCACCTGGTCCAGTTGTTCGCGAAGCGCTTCAGGTGAGTCGGCGCCGAAGAGGAAGAGCTCTCCCGCCGCGCGCGGCGACCGCGTCTCCTGCGGTGTGCGGTCCGCGACCTTGCGGTTGGTGCGCACACCTTCGAGCACGACGTGTGTGTTGATGCCGCCGAAGCCCATGGCACTGACGCCGGCGCGACGCGGGGCGTGCTCGGGCCAGGGGAGCGGATTCTGCGTGACTTGGAGCGGAGAGACATCGCGCGGCTCGGTGCAGCCCGTGATCGGAGGGATCACGTCGTGGTGCAGCGCCATCATCGCCTTGATCACTCCGGCGATGCCGGCCGCCGCTTTCGTGTGGCCGATGTTCGCCTTGATGGAGCTGATGAACCGCGGATGATCGCTGGTGGCCGTGGGACTTTCCTGCAGCAGCGACGTCACGCCTGCGACTTCGATCGGATCGCCGACCGGAGTCCCGGTGCCATGACCTTCGAAGAGAGTGACTGAGTCGATGGGGATGCCGGCTTTCGCATACGCGCGTTGCAGGGCCATGCGTTGCCCGATCACTTCGGGGCGGGTCATGCCGCCATGTCCGTCGGAGGACATGCCCCAGCCGAGGAACGAGGCGTAGACGCGGCGGTTCTCGCGGATGGCGTCTTCGAGTCGCATCAAGACCAGGAATCCGCAGCCTTCTCCGGGGAGGAAGCCATTCGCCTTCCGGTCGTAGACCCACATGCGCTCTTTCGCGAGGGCCGTGACTTTGGCGAAGCCGATCAGCTCGAACGGATCGAGGCTGAGGTCGACGCCTCCGGCCAGGGCCACATCGAGGTCACCTGCCGCGAGTGCGTTGCACGCGTGAATGATCGAGAGCAGAGACGAGGAGCAGGCCCCGTCGACCGTATAGCCGCCCCCATGGAAGCCGAAGTAGTTGCAGATGCGGCCCGCGATGGTGTTGGAGAGACCGCCGCTGAGCGTGTCTTCACCCACCGCGGCCAGCGGCGCATTGAACTCTTCTTCGAGCTTGCGGAGCATCTCGCCGGACACGCCCGCGTTCATCGCGGCGCGGCGCACATAAGGCCAGCGCAGGCGCAGCGAGTTCGCGCGGGAGCTGTCGCCGGTGAGCGTATTGCCGAGGACCACGCCGGTCGTGTCGATGGGCGGATCGAAACCCGCGTCGCGGAGCGCGGCGTCGGCCACTTCGAGCGCGAGCCAGTGCGCGAGGTCGGCCGAGTCGAACGTGCTGCGCGACACGCGGTACTTGGCACGGTCGAAGGTCCAGTTCGTGATCACCGCCGCGTTCTGCGAGTACGTCTTGTCCGGCACGCTCGGATCGGGTGAGTAGTAGTCCGAGAGCGGAAGGCGCTCGGAGGGCATCCGGCGGAAGGCCTGGCGTTGCGCAACGACGTTCTCCCACAACTCGGAAGGTGACGCGGCATCCGGATAACGGCAGGCGGCTCCAACGATGGCAATCGGGCTGGTCATGCTGCTTTTCTCCCACGAAGCGAATCTGCGAGCAGTAGCGTGAGGCGGCGAAGACGTTTCATCGCACGCCCCACGCGCCATGGAAAGGAAACGGGATGAAGTGGTCGAACCACAAACGCGCGACGGCGCCTTTGTCCGGGTGAGCGCCGTCGATCACGGCCACATAGCTCGCGTCGCGAGCTCCGTCGTAGACGAGGCTGAGCACCCAGCCTTCCGGATGACCCTCGCGTGCGACCACCACTGGCTCGCTCGGAACGGTCAGCGGTCCCAGCGGCACGGGATGCCACGCCTGCGTTTGCGGATCGAACCTGCCCAGCGACGGAGGGAGAGTGTCGAACGAAAGCAGCCAGGCGCTCGCATGAGGTCCGCCGGAGGCGTCGGGGTGAATGGCGGGAAACTCGAGCGACGATTCGGAGAGGACTTCCACGTTCATCGTTCGCGAGGCCGGCTGGAGCCGGGCCCGCGAGTAGCGCGACGGAGGTGGCGCCGTGGGCGGATCGTAGGGCGCGCGACCGAACCAGGCGTTGGTGGTGAAGTCGTCATAGGGGAGGAAGTCGACGACGATCGTGCCGTCGCGCTCGTCCCAGGCATTCACGAAATGCCATTGGAAGAAGGACGGCACGGTAAAGCGCACCGGCCGGTCCGGGGCATCGAGCGGCACGACGATGATCTCGGTCCCGTGCTCGGGCTCCCAGACCAGGTTCTCGTCGAAGGTCCCGATTCCCGCCAGCAACCGAGCGAGCCGCAGGCGGACCGGAGCGCAGAAGAAGACGAGATGCTTCGCCGTGGCGATGAAGTCGTGGACGACGGTGGGCCGTGGCAACGGCAGGGACCCGATGCGTCGAACGTCGCCGTCGAACGAGTAGAGATCGATGGAGAAGCGCGCGCCGTAGTGAACTCCGAAGTTGAAGAGCCGGCCCGCCGCGCGGTGAGGATGCGCGGAGAAGGTCGGGCCGATGCGCCCACCCAGGTCCGTCTCGCCGCGTGTTTCCAGCGTGGCCGGATCCAGTGCGATCGGCAGTCCTGCTTCCCACAGAGCGAGCACGTCGCCGTTCCAGGGCATGACCGAGATGTTGGCCGGGTTCTTCGGCAACGTGAGCCAGCGGCGCCAGCCTCGTCCGAGCTGCGCGTAACTGCGATAGAGCTGCCGATCGGCGGCGCGCTCCTTGCGCAGCCAGCGCGTGTTCACCGTGCGCACCGCGCCCTCGGCCTTGCCCGCAGACACGCGCACGGCCGTGACCGCGCCGTCGGCGTCGAACCAGTGGCGATAGGGCTCGTTGCCGATGCTGAATCGCGCCGGCCCACAGCGATAGAGCGCTCCGCGCAGTTCCTCCGGAACATGTCCTTCGATCCGGAGGGGCTCGAAGCCATGCTCGCGCGGAAGGTCGCGGAAGATTCCACGCCAGGCAGCGATCTGCTCGTGACTGGTCATTTCGCTGGTTGGACCGCCGGTTCGTCCATCGCCTCGTCCGCTGCGATCTCCGCCTCGTCGAACGGCAGATGAGTGCGTCCGTGTGCGCGCAGCGCGTGCGGTGTTTCGCGCCACTCGCCGTTGCCCGCGAAGAAGACATCGCGGAGCGCGGACGTCAAACGGCGCGTCTCGTTGCCCGTTTGCGTCCACGCGAAACTCGCGACCTGGCGGGCATACGTGAGCAGCGGGAAGCTGCAGTAGTCCTTCCACTTCGCATCGCCCTGGCCTCGATACCAGAGGACGTGGCGCGCGCCGTTGGGAAGGGTGAAGGTCGAAGGTGCGTGCTGCCCGGGCTTGCCGAAGCCCATGTATTTTGGGACGAACGGCAGCGCGCCCAGGCGCGCGAAGATGCGCTGGCCCGCTTCGGCGTGACTGATGTGCCCGCGAACGGCTCCCTCGATGTCATCCGAGGACGCCATCATCGTGGCCCGCACCTCGGGGAGATGGCTGCTCAGGACCCCGATGTTTCCTGGGAGGGTGGTCCTGTCGAGATACTCACGATCGCCGCTCCCGAGGAAATGGATCAGATTCGCGAACGGTCCGAATGTGCCCAGGAAGTTGCCCAGCACCCAGTTGCGATTCCAGGCGTTCCAGAGGTCATAACTGGCGAACGCATCGAACGACTTCGACACGATGAGGTCGTAGTGATCGAAGCCGGTGTTGACCACGTCCTCGATGCGCTGGAAGCGCTCCACCGCGAAGTCGTTGTCCTTGAACGCGCCCAGCAGAGCCTCGGCCATGAGATCGATGGCCACCGTCAGGACCGACAGCCCGCTCGAGTACAGCGGATCCACGAAGCAGGCCGCGTGCGGGAGTTGGATCATGCGTGGGCCGAGGAGATGCTTCTGCGAATACTGGATCCGGCCCGTGCCCACCCACGGCCGCACCGGACGTGCATCCTTGAAGTGCTGCTGAATGGTCGGGTAGCGGCTGATGATCGAGCGGAACTCCTCCTCCGGCGTGCCCTGCGGGGTGGGGTGCTTGCGGCGGTCGAGCATCATGCCCACGCTCGTCAGCGGATTGGTCGAGTCCGGGTGATTGCCGAACGGGATGATCCAGATCCAGCCGCCATCGAAGATGTGATGCATCGTGGCCTGACCGAGCGGGGAGGGCGTGACTCGCCGGCCACCCCGGAGCAGCAGATCCGCCGGCTTCACGTCGAGGAAATGGTTGTAGATCGCGCGCGTGTCGGTCCGGAAGCGCGGGACTTCGTCGCGGAGGTTGAGCTGCGTGGCCATGTGCGAGCGCATGCCGCCGCCGTCGATCAGGAATGAGGCCCGGATCTCTTCGCCGGATGCGGTGGTCAGCTTCACTTCGTCGTTCTCGAGAGCGACGCTCGTGATCTTGGTCTGCTGCCGGAAATGCGCGCCGTACTTCACGGCGATCGAGGCCAGGTAGCCGTCGGTGTCCTGCCGGAAGAGATGCGAGTCGGGTCCGAACGGCGGCGTGAGCGTCGGGAGTTGGTTCGTCTCCTCGGCGCGATGCCGTTCGCCGGGGCGGTGATACATGAAGGAGAAGGAGCGCTTCACGCCGCACGCGGAGCTGACGTTGTCGCGTAGAGCGTGAAAGCTGCCCAGCCAGCCGATCTCCGGAACGCCGTGCTTCTCCGCGAGGATGCGCAGGCGGACGCCGGTCTCGGGAATCAGCGACTCGCCGATGGCGAAACGCGGATGGCTCAGCTCCTCGATCAGCAGCGTGGAGATGCCGTGCTTGGCGAGGATGCAGGCGATCATCGAGCCGCCGAGGCCCGAGCCGAGGACAGCAACGTCGTATTTTTGCAGCAGGGGCAACCGAGCCTCCAGTCGTCGTTGGCTAGCGCTCCGCTCCGCGATGCTGCGAACATCGCCGGGGCACACGCTCGTCGTCAAGTGTCGCGGATCTAGTAGAAGTGTACGATAGCCTCGCATCCGAGGCACTGCCGTGACCCACGTCACGGATAGGTTCCCGCGAGGGTTCCTGCGCGAATAGTGGCGTCAAGCCGCAAAGCGTTTCAGCGGATCGTTGGTTCGTTCGACTCGCAACTCGCAACTCGCACTCGCTTCAGGAGACGAGTCCCGAGGGCAGGCGAGGCGAAGCGAGCAGATCCGCGAAGACGTTCCAACGCCGGAGCTCGTCACCTCCAGCCTCGTGCTCGACATAGTCGCGAACGAGATCCTTGCCGAGGTTGTAGTTGATTACGTAGCTGCGGTACTGCTCGATGAACTTCACGCGCTGGCTTGCACGCTCCGGCGCCATCAGGGCGTAAGTGATCAGCCACTCCGCGGCGTCGTCCGCGGAGAACTCGCCGTCGAGATAGCGACGTGCGGCCTCGTTCCCGGCGTAGCCCGTGCGGGCCACGAGCTCATGCACGCGGTAGTAGTGCTCGGCTTTGGAGGGATCCAGTCCCGCGATCGGGAAGAGACGCTCCTTCTCCATCAGCACGCGCTCGCCGGCGGGGAAGGCCACGTCGATACCGTAGTTGGCGCTCCCCTCGGCGATGAGCGACTGTGGTGAGAACAGCGCGTACACCGAGGCTTCCACCCAGCCGCGGTCGCGAAAGAGCGTCTTCTCCAGCAGCGAGTTGTAGACGTGATGGCCGGGATAGCCTTCGTGGCAGGCCAGGTCGATGGCCCGATCGATGAAGATCGGCAGATCCGTGTTCACCTGGATGAGGCTGTGAAAGCCTCCCTTGTACCAGTTGTATCCGCTCCAGGATTTTCCGTTCACGTACTCGACGGTGAAGGTCTCGCTCGCGGGGAGCGGCATGTGCTCCATCGTTTTTTCGCGGCAGAGCTCGATGGCGGTTCCGAAGACGGCGTCGAGCTTCTCGCGGGGGATGATGAACTCCTTGCGGAACGCCTCGACGCGATCCGTCAGCGAGCCGTCTCCGGGGACCATCTCCGCGATCTCTTCGTTGAGAAGGCGGAAGTAGGATTCCGGATGAGTCGGGGCCACGGCGTCGTAGAGCGCCCGTGACTCCTCGTCGAAACGAAGACGGCGTCCCTCGAGCATCTCCGCGCGGACGATCAGGGCATCCGTCTGGCGACGAAGGTAAATCAGTCGAAGCGACTCGAGCCGATCGATGGGCAACGCGTACGACTCGAGCTCCTCGCGCAAGACCAGGGCCGCGGAGTGGATGAAGTTCAGAGTCGGTCGAGTGTTGCGAACTTCTTCGCGCCAGCCGGCCGGTCCGTAGAAGGCATCGACGTAGTCGGAGTCATGCACCCCCATGGCCAGGACCAGTTTCACGTAGCGTTCGGCTGCTTCGTTCATGGGGGAATCGTATTCCAGCTCTGGCCGCGCCCATCAAAGCGAACGCGCCAGTGGAGCGGTGGGCTTTAGCCCTCCGGGCGCTCGCGATGAGGATGCCGAAGTCGGGTGAGGCTCTCGGGGCACTCGCGCCGAAAGCCGCGTGCAGCGTCGAAACCGAGACGGGCAGAGGGGAAGTGCGTCGCGAGAGCCCGGAGGGCTAAAGCCCACCGCTCCACAGAACTGTGCGACTCGAAGACTCGAAGACTCGACTACACTCCCCGCGATCCAACTTCGGAACAAAACCTGGACGCGTGCACGTCGCCCGCGATCCATCCATAGCAGCGGAGGCTCCATGGTTACGGTGGTCACACAGCAGTCCTGGTTCAGCCGGATCAAAGACTCGTTCAAGAGCGTGGTGGTCGGTCTGGCCTTCTTCGTGGCCGCATTCCCCGTTCTCTTCCTGAACGAAGGCCGTGCGGTGAAAACCGAGAAGAGCCTGGAGGAAGGTCAGGGCGCCGTCATCTCCGTCAAGGCCGATGCGGTCGATCCGGCCAACGATCAAAAGCTCGTCCATCTCTCGGGTCAGGCCGCGACGCCAGAAACGCTGGCCGACTCCGAGTTCGGCGTGTCTGCCAACGCCATCAAGCTTCGCCGGACCGTGGAGATGTATCAGTGGAAGGAAAAGGAAGAGTCGAAGACCGAGAAGCAGACGGGCGGCAGCTCGAAGACCACCACGACCTACTCGTACAGCAAGGAGTGGTCGGATGAGGTCATTGACTCGGCGGAGTTCCAGGAGGCCGAAGGGCACCAAAACCCCGGTTCGTTCCCGTACGAGAGCAACGAGGCGGTGGCGCAGGAAGTCACCCTCGGCGCCTTCGCGCTCACGCCCTCGCTGGTCGGGCAGTTGGACGACTTCCAGCCGGTGAAAGTCGAGGATCACGCCGCCACGCTCCCGGAGCCACTCAAGGAGACGGTCAAAGTCGCGGATGGTGGCTATTACATCGGTGCCGATTCCAAGGCTCCGGCCGTCGGGGATGTGCGGATCACCTTCGCCACGGTGAACCCTGGTGACGTGAGCGTCGTCTCCCAGCAAGTCGGCAACACGTTCGAGGCCTACCACGCCGACGCGGGGATGGACATCGAGATGCTCAAGCGTGGCGTGCATACGGCGCAGTCGATGTTCCAGTCGGCACTGGCCGCCAACACGATGCTCACCTGGATCCTTCGTGCCGTAGGGCTGTTCCTGATGTTCATCGGCCTGGTGCTGGTCTTCCGGCCGCTCTCGGTCCTGGGCGACGTGATCCCCATCGTGGGAAGCATGCTGGCCTTCGGCACGGGTCTGTTCGCGCTGGTGATCTCGTTGGCGCTCTCCGTCGGCACAGTGGCCGTGGCCTGGGTCGTCTATCGCCCGGTCCTCGGCATCATCCTGCTCACGGTCTCGATCGCGCTGCTGGTCATGCTCGCGGTGCGAGGGAAGAAGAAGGTCGCCGCGAACGCTGCGGCCACGGCCACGGCCTGAAGGTCGTACCGTTCGTGTGACTTGCGAGGGCCGGGCGCCTGGAGGGCCCGGTTCTCGCCGCTCGCAAACACCGCGCATTCGGGCAATAAGTTCGCCGGGTCGTGCGTTGCGGGGTGCCGTGGTTGACAGGACCCGAAGTGGTCCGTATCGTGCCACCTCGCGAGCGCCACACTCGCGTGACCAGCTCCGCCGGATGCCTTTAGTCCCCATCGTCTAGAGGCCCAGGACAGCGCCCTTTCACGGCGCCAACACGGGTTCGAATCCCGTTGGGGACGCCAGCGGCGTTCGTCGGAGCCGATACTAGTAGGACCGGTCAACCCTCTGTCTTGTCAATGATTTACGTGCCGCTTGCGGGCGACACAGCCAATGCCGTCAAGATGGCAGCAAATGACGGCACTATCAAAACCGCTATCAATACAGTCAGAATTCTTCTTCTGTGAGGGGCCCGTAGCTCAGTGGTAGAGCAGTTGGCTTTTAACCAATTGGTCGTAGGTTCGATCCCTACCGGGCTCACCATTCATTTCTCCTCCGGTGTCTTCCGTCTTCCGGGGCGTTGGCTGCAGGTGAGATGGGTTACCGCCATCGCGACGACTTGCGGGATCGGGTTGACGTCTCGCTCCCAGCGAGAGACAGACATCACGTCCTGGTAGTCGATCGCCTGGCGGAGTTGGTCCTGAGTGAGACCGAGGCGTGCGCGGAGGCTGCGTAGCTCGGCGCCGGTCATCGGCTATATACCTTGCCGTCGCAGCGGATGTAGCCGTCGAGGTCAGCCAGACGGTTTGGCGTCGACCCATCGAAGTGCGCCTCAAGGAGGGCGCAGTAGTCGGCCAGGCTGACCACGTACGCCGGGATCTGGGTGACATCCCACTCGCGTGCAAGCCTGACGCGGTGGTGTCCGTCGAGTACCGTCAAACCGTTGCCGTCGTCCTCGACAACCAGCACGGGCGCGTACGGCCACGCGGCCTCAACGGACTCGTAGTGCGCTTCGAGCGCCGCGTAGTGTGCTGCGTCGGTCGGGTGCTGGATGCTGATGCGCCCGGTAGGGATCGTGGTCAGCTCGGCGGTGATCATCATGGTTACAATATAGGATTAAATCCTAGCGCGCGCAAGACGCAAAAAGGGAAAGGGCCGGCCGGGAGTGCAGACGTCTGCACGCGGATCACCGCGCCACCATCCGGACGGCGGGACGCTCGACCTGCCGGCGGATCTCATCCTGCACGGCCACGGCGTCGCGCAGTGTGGACTCGTAGACACGCGTGTAGTTGCGCGTGACGGATCCGCCGTAGGTTGTGGTCTGGGAGGAGCTGGGGTCGTACGTCGAGCGCTGGCCCGCCAGGATGGCCACGGCCATCTCATCGACGCCGGCGTGGCGGAGCCAGGAGATCCCCGTATAGCGGAGGTCGTGCAGGCGAATTTGCGCGGGCTCGCCGTGACGCACGATCTTCACCTCTTTGCGGATCGCGCTGAAGATGTGGTCGATCCATGTGAGTGGCTGATGAGTGACCGTGTTGGGCCACCAGTAGCCGTGCCACGGAGTGAGTCCCTCGAGCTGCGCGGCTGCCCACCGTGACATGGGGACTTCGAGCGGGTAGCGGCGTTTGGCGCGGCCCTTCTTCTGCACCGCCGCGGGGACGGAGAGCCAGCGGGTAGTGAGGTCCGTCCAGTCCTGATGGAGACCGAGCAGGGGTGTACGGCGCAGCAGCGTGGTCGACGCGAAGATAAGGCGCCGGCGGTTGATGGGTGAGACCGCTGCAAGGAGCTCGCGGAACTCATCGACGGTGAGGGCGATGCCCTCGCGTTGCTCGTCGCCTACCGCGGGGATGGAGAGGAGGCGCACGCCGGCCATGCCGGTCTGTGCGCGCCAGCGGAACCCGAACTCGAGGAGCATTTTCAGGAACGTGAGCTCACCGCCGATGGTGCGATCGGCGGCACTGTCGACGCGATCGCGATGATTGCGGAAGGCGACCGCCTCAGGTTCGGAGATCTCGTCCGGAGGGACGTCGGGCGCGACGAGGGCCAGGACGCGGAGGACGTTGGCGGCACTGATGCGTTCGCGGGTGAGGGTCTCCGGGCTGACGTTGCGGGGATTGGCGGCGAAGTAGAGTTCCGCGATCTCGGTGAGCTGCATCATCATCTGCGCCGGCGTCGCCGGCGCGTAGCGCAGGTTCGCGACGAGCTCCGCCTCGAGGCGGGTTTTCAGATCGGCGGCGAAAGCCGCGGACTTGGTGCGACTGGATGGAAACAGTGAGGCGCGCTGTACGCGGATGACGATCTCCCGATCCTCGATCGGTCGCGAGAGGCAGCAGATCTTGCGACAGGCCAGGGCGCGGCGCTCGTCGTCGGTGAGGGCGCTGCAGCGGGAGCAACTGCAGCGGCGAGGATGCACGATCGCCGGCTGCACCTTGTAGGGTGGCCGCTTGCCAACGACGAAATCGGGATCGGCTCTGCGCATCTACCTCCCTCCTCCTTGGATCTTGGTCATGTCTGTTGCTCCTATCTGACCGAACTGGCGACTGGTCGTTTGAAGATGATCTCGTAGCTCATCACTCCGGCAGAACTGGCACGGCGAGCTGCGACCAATTCCCAGCCTTCTGCTCCGAGTACATCCATCTCCTGATCGAAGAGGGGGTCGTTGGGGGTAGCGATGTGGTACTCCCATTTCGGTCGGTCGGTCGCAGTGTTCGCGGCGATACCTTCGAGGAGCTTGGCTGACTCGGCCGCGCTCAGGCGGTCATCGACGGCTGCTTTCTGCTGCTCGTTGAGGATCAGGCCGAGCTCGATCACGACGATGCAGAGCAGCGCGAGGATGAGGATTCTAGGGATGTCGAATGACCTACTCGAGGGTGCGAACAACTGACACCTCCTCGCCTGGATGGCCCGGCGGACCGAGTTGTCTTGTCTGTCCGTGGTTTTGCTGCATTCCGGGGACCTCTCAGTGTTCAAATGTTCGGGCCGCCTGTGGAGGGTAGGGAGGCGACGGTAGTCGTCACTCCTTAGTGACGGAGTCGCCCTCCACGAAAATTTCAAACATCGGCCGATGCCCGGCCGAACAGGGAGGGTTTGTGAACAGAAAATTGGTCATGGTTGTCGTCGTTGCCGTCGTGGTGTGTCTGGGGGTACCTGTGAGTGCTGCCGGCCGCAACCGCGAATCGGGAGCGCCAAGTGTGTCGTCGCCTCGTGAGTTCCGAGCGCGACTCGAGCTGGTCCTGAAGCGAGTGTTCGGTGGAGGTGTGTCGACGAACGCTGACATTCCGACTCCGCCTAACCCTGGCGCGCCAAAGCCTTGATGTCGCGGGGAGCTGGGGTCGGCGCCCCTGCTTTGGTAGGTGTGTCGACTCCGGCTTCATGCGGCAACCTCTGGCTCGACAAACTCCCGGTGGGGATGCTCGTGAAGTTCAGCGATGAACTGGCGCACGAGCTTCACGTCCCGGAGTGCTACGGCGGCACCTCGCCGTTGGAGGAACAGGAGCGCCTTGCACGCAGCCTCTGGTAACTTTTTCTCGATGGCAAAATTGGCAATCGACCGGAGCCGGTCGTACGTACTTTCGGTTGCCAGTTCCCTCCGAATCTGGATCTCGCAAATGTCGAGATCGATCATGACGGCACCATGAGGATCAGCAGTGAGCATAAAATCGCGGGCGCAGTTGAGCTCCGCGAAGGCCTCCATGATTCTGCCCGCTTTGTCCAGGATGCGACCGAGCGTCCATCGATCCTTGTGGATGAAGTACGTCGCCTTCAGCTTCTTGTGGAGATCGATAGCGACCCGGATGTAGATCGCGGCTGCTGCCAGATTGCCTGAGAGTTCGAGCGCATACGCGAAATTCTGGTAACGTCGAGCCTTGGTTGCGTCGTCTCCTTCGGCAAATACGAGCCGTCGAAGTGTGTCGGCAGCGGCGGCGCCGTTCTGTTGGTGCATGAAGATGTTGGCCCGGCATTCAAGCGCCATCTCGGCGCGATCGCTGTCGCCCAGCCGCCTGAAGGCGGCGTATGCGAGGTCCACGAGATCCATGGCGGTCGTAAACTGCCTCATGGTGGTCATCAGAATACCGCGCTGGAGGGTCACGCGAGCGATCATTGACGCGCGTTCAGGTTCAGTGCAATTCATGGCTGCGGCCGCAGCGCGCGCGAGGGCTGCGTCGGCGTCTTTGTATTCGCCGATGGTCCCGTACGTATAGGCAAGCTCCTTCCACGCGCTGACCTGGCACGCTGCATAGTTTCCTAAGCGCCGCTTGTTCACGACTCCATCAGCCACGAATGCAGCGAGCCGTAGTAGCGGAATTGAGTCGTGAGGTGAGTCTCGGCGAATTCGGTAGGCGGCATCCAGCAGCTTCCACGCGACTTCGGCCGTGAAGTACGCGTCATCCGCGCTGACAGTCGTGTACCGCTCTTCGTCGGAGAGGTCGAGTAGCGCAGAAACACCGCGCTCGGCAAAGGCTCGGATCTCTTCGAAGCGGCGTACGATCGTTTCGAGGGATGACTGTGTCGGGGCGGTCCAAGAGATGGGTTGGGCGAAACGTTCCTGAAGAGTGGCGTAGTCGGCGACCGCTGTGCTGCAGGTGGCGCAAAACTTTAAGTGCCGCTCGAGTTCGTCCGAGAACTGGCCGCGGCGGCCGCGCGCATATTCGATCAGAGCGTCCTCGTTGCAGAGAGTCCACTGGCCCATCTATCGACTCCCTTTCCGTGGCGTTGGACCAATTTTGTCGTTCGTGGCGCGGCTCGCCAGTGCGCGGCTTAGGCGTGTGAGGGCCTCAAAGTTGGTCGAACTTAGGCCGTCTATCTGGGCCGCGAGAAACGAAACTGACGCGAGATCTGGGTCCAGTTCCCACATCGTGGCCACCGGTACGCTGAAGTGTCGGGCAAGGCGCTCGATGGATTGTTGGTCGGCTCGTCCAGTCCTTTCGATGCTATTGATTGTTGCGCGCCGCATCCCGACTTCCGCCGCCAGGCGGGCTTGCGTCAGCCCCATCTTTGTACGGAAGTACGCAACGTTCCGGGCCATCGCCGCCCGCGCTTCGCTGTCGTCGACCGAAACATCCGGTTCTCGTCGGACCATAAAGGACGTGGCTAACATAACGTCGATTCTTCAACTTGTACAGCTTTGTACAGTTTGTCAAGTATCTGGGAGCGGAATGGCGTATTTTTTTGTACGCTACTGATTGACAGAAAGAGCGCTACACCGTACATTAATGTACGTGAGTACGCCGATACGCGACCTGGCCGTCCGGTTTTTGGCTCGGAACAAACTGACCGCAGTGGTGCGTGAGCATCGCCGCGGGGGGAAGGGAATTGTCCGCGCCGACTACTACGAGTTCATCGACCCGGACGGTCGCGGACTGACCGGCGATCGTATCGAGATCATCGCCGGCGACATTGGTGTCGTGCTGCGCATCGTTGCTGATGACTACCTCGAGCGCGGCGGCAAAATGCGGCGACGCAGGAGCGCGGCATGACCGATCCTCTGGTTGCGATCGGTCGTGAGCTCGGGGAGCTGCGGCGTAGCCAGGAGACGCTGCTCGCGTTTCTGCTGGTGTTGCTTGGCAGGATCACGGACCACACGCACATGACGGTGCGAGAGGTGGCTCAGATCACAGGCCTGTCTCCATGGCAGGTGCGACATCACTTCAAGCTCGAATGTCGTGCCGGAGTGCGTGGCGGTCGTATCGCGGTGGACCAGGTGCTCGACGGGTGGATGTCCTATTCGACCGCGCGAGCAATCACCAAGCGAGAGCTGGCCGACGAGCAAGGCGATCTCACGAGCGACCCGATCCGCGTCCTCCGGACCGTCCAGACCGTAGGCGACGTACCAGTCCGGCGCGCGACGGTGCGGCGAAGGGGGCTCGCGTGACGCTCGGCGAGGGGCAGCTTTGATGGGCGGCCTCCGTGGAGCGAGGCGGCGACGTCCGCAGAGCAACGCGAAGCTGTCCGCCGGCGACGAGGAAGTGCTCATGCGCATGGAGCGGCTCGAGGCGGATCTTCGCGCTCGGATTGCGGCACTGACGACGGAGATCACGAGAGTGAGTGCAGCGCTGACGACGGAGGTCACGAGAGTGAGTGCGGCACTGGCGACGGAGATCGAGCGTAGGCGGGACGGCGATCGGACGCTCGCGAGCGAGATCTCCAAGTCCGAGAGCCGGCTCGTCGCGACGCTGACGCTCGACGTGTCTGAGGCGGAGGTACACGCCCTTGATGTGGCGGAGGAATTCGCGCGGAACGCGCATGCGCGGATCGACGCGACGCTCTCCTGGCGCTGCGTCGCGGCGTTCCGCGCCTTGTGCGTGTTTCTGCTCCGGCGGGTGTGGTGAGAAGCGCTAGTCAATGGGGCGAGGTCGGGGCAATTATTTCCCCGGCTTCGTCCGATCGGCCGATCGCGTAATGACAACCTGACCCAACAAACCCACTTTCGAGGAAACACACAAATGCGAAGACTCTTCATGACCATCGCTGCAAATCACAGGGTGGTCAAACTGCTACTGCTCTTGGTGCTCACGTGGTCGGCGGCGGCGCAGCCATTGTGCGAGAAGTGCAACACGACAACGGCGATAGACTGGCGGGCATCGCCCCTCTATGTCTGCACTTACAAATTCCCGTATTGCCAGGAAGTGCTTCAAGGGGCAACTGGCTCCACGGAATGTAGCACTTGGCAGTACACGGATTGCGGACATACGCCGCCACCGGCCGCTGGACGACCGCCATGGTGCAGTGATCTGGATGGACACTGCCACGCAGCTCCACAGGACTGTACGACGTACGAGCAACCCTGTTGCTCGCCTCTCGTGATCAATATGGGCAACGGCCCATGGAAGTTCAGCGGGACGTCCGATCCTGTCCTGTTCGACCTCGCTGGTCATGGAGCAACCGGGTTGACAACCTGGACGAAGCGCGACAGCGAGATCGCGTTTCTGGCGTTGGATCGAGACGGCGACGGCGCGATCACGTCGGGTCGGGAACTGTTCGGCGACTGGACGCGCGACCCTGCGGACCGAACCGAGTCCAACGGGTTCGTCTGGCTCGCTAGCTACGATCGTGATGGAGACGGGTTCGTGTCGGACGATGATCCGATTTGGCCATCGCTGCTTCTGTGGGCAGATCGCAACCACGACGGAGTGTCGCAACCGACCGAGTTGATGCGAGTTGCCGACTCGCAGATCGCCGCTTTGGACACGGTGTACACCACGACCGACCGCGCCGACAAGCATGGAAATGCATTCCGCTACAAGTCGAAGGTTCACTGGTTGGATGGCCGCCGGACCAAGTATTTCGACATGTACTTCGTTCAGGTCCAGCAGTAGGAAGATTCTCCAGGGAACCGAGGCTGCGGGTTCGAGTCCCGCCGTCGTGCGCGGGGCGCCGTGGCCGCCTTCTCGCGCGAACGTAGCTCAATTGGTTAGAGCGCGGCAGTGCACCAGTAAGACGGGAGGGGCCACGGGCCTTCCCGTCGAGCTGCGACGGCTGAACCGGAACGCCGGGAGGCGGATTCCAAAAGCGATCACGGAGGGGATGCACCACATGACCGAGCCTGCTGGGAGCCGCGAGATCGAGCTCCATCTGATCCAAGAGTCGCCGACGAATCCGCGCACGCACTTCGACGAGGCGAAGCTCGCTGAGCTCTCGGAGAGCATCCTGCGGCACGGGGTGTTGCAACCGATCCTCGTCCGGCCGCGTCCGGGCGGCGGTGGGTATGAGCTCGTCGCCGGGCATCGGCGCTACCGGGCGTGTCGGTTGGTCGCTCGAGAGAAGATACCGGCGATCGTGCAGAAGCTGACCGACCAGGAGGTGCTCGAGATCCAGCTCGTCGAGAATCTCCAACGCGAAGGCCTCCATCCGCTCGAGGAGGCGGATGGTTACGCGGCGCTCATCAAGCTGCATGGGTATGACGCGGACCAGGTTGCGGAGAAGATCCGGAGAAGCCGGAGCTACGTGTATGGCCGTATGAAGTTGGCCGCGCTCTGCGCTTCCGCGAAAAAGGCGTTGTGGGATGGCGCGCTATCGCATTCGGTCGCGTTGCTCATTGCGCGCATCCCGGACGAGAAACTGCAGGGCGCCGCGACGAAGGAGCTGCTCAAGTATAGCGCGGAGGGTGCTCTGAGTTTCCGTCGCGCCGCGGACATCATCGACAGGGAGTTTCTCAAGCCGCTGAAGGACGCGCGATGGGCTCTGGATGACGTCGCGCTTTTGCCCGCGGCCGGGGCCTGTACGACCTGTCCGTTCCGGAGCGCGAACCAGGACTTCGTCGGCGGCAGTGGCGGTGCAGACGTCTGCACGAAACCGGCTTGCTTTGTGGCTAAGGGGGACGCTCTGTGGGAGCGGCGCAAGGCCAACGCATTGGCGCGTGGAGAGAGTGTGCTGCCCGCGACTGCGGTGTCCAAGGTGTTTGATACAGGGCAGTGGGGTGGCCACGGTGTACGACAAGATGCGGACGTTGTGTCGATCGACGCCCGAGCGTCGGATTTGGGGCATTACGAGAAGACGTATCGCCAGCTCTTGCCAAAGGGGTTTGTCCCGCCGGTCACTGTGGCTCGGCATCCGCGCACGGGGGAGGTATTCGAGCTGATCGCGAAGCAGGAGCTGGCGGCCTCGCTGAAGGCGGCTGGCGTGACCAAGGTGCGCGCGAGCAGTCGCGACGACTATGCCGCCAAGCAGCGCCAGGAGATGGAGAAGCGCAAGCTCGATCGCGCAATCGAGGAGGCGATCACAGTCGCGGTGATCCCACATCTCGAAAAGTTGCCTCTCAATGCAGAGACGCTCCGGACGCTCACTGTGGCGATCGCGGTGGAGCGCTTCGGCAAGCTGGAGTCATGGCTGAAGCGACGCGGCGTGTCGGGTGTTGCGTGGGATAAGCGCGAGAAGACGATTGCGGGCATTGTGGCGAAGCTCACCGTCGGGCAGATGCTGGCGCTGTTGGCGGAGTCCGTCCTGACGTTCAGCCCCACGGAGATGCGCCTGGCCACGGATGTCAGTACGCAGCATCGACTCTGCGAGCTCGCCGGCGTCGATTGGCGTGCGATCGAGAAGGGTCTCCGCGATGCGGCGGCGGAGAAGAAGAGGGCCAAGTCCGCGAAGGAGCAGCAGAAGGCGGCCAAGAACCTGGCCGCTGCCAAAGTGTCGAAGAAAGCCGCTGCGCTCGCCGCGAAGGCGAAAGCCAAGGGACCAAAAGGCGAGGCTGTGGAGGGCGTCGATGGCGAGCTCCAGATTGTGAGGCAGCGGATCGTCGAGGCGGTGGCCGGCAAGAGGAAGGTGGACAAGGTCGCGCGGGCAAAGGTGGTCGCGCGTGATGGATCGAAGCGCAAGGGCAAGAAGACGGTTCCCGCAAAGAGGAAGGCGTCGTGAGGGCAGCGAGTTGGACGCGCGTCGTGCGCGTCATCCGGACGATCCGTCCGGATCTGGCCGATGTGGTGATCACCACCGCGACGCACCTGGTCGATGACTTGGGCTTCGACTGGGACATGTACAACAACCTCGCGGCCGAGTTTCAGCGCGAGTTCGGCCGGCGATTGACGCTGGCCGGGTTGGAGTCGATCGCGCGGGTGCGGGACTTGATCCGCCTGGCGGAAGGGGCGCATTGATGCCGGCCATCTGGAAGCCGCTAGTGCTGCATGCCACGGGAGCGGTGATCGGGCGGGCCTGTGTGGAGGGGCCGCTGATCGTGGGGCAATTGGACGTCGAGCGCCGTCCACTTGCCGGTTCCATTCTGGCCGGCGTCACGATGATGGTCGACGCCGGAGAGCAGGTCCTACTGCTCACGGATGTGGGAGACATCAGTCTCGCGATCTGTAGCGCCGCGCCGGGGGTGCATTGATGGTTCGTCGAGCCGTGCCGTGCGACAGCTACATCGTGCTGCTGGTCGCGGCGGAGGACGGTGCGACGGCGGCCGAGCTCCGCGTGGCGTGTGTGGGCGATCACGCGCCGCAGAGTGCCGGGCATGGCGGTGGGGTGACCGCGCTCGATCCGGACGGCGCCGAGGTGCGAGTGCCGATGGCGTGGCATGACCGCCGCGCACGGCCTGCCTCCTGCCGGATGTGTGTGCGCCTGGGTTCGCACGTCGAGTGTACGCGACGCACGCTCGAGGGGCACTGCTGCTGCGGGCAATGGGTTGCGGGCGGGAGGGTGTGATGGCGCGTTGCAGGGACTGTGGAGTGGAGATTGTGTGGGCACGAACGCCACGAGGGCGGAACATCCCGCTCGACTATCGCCAGGACGACGGCCAGGGCCGCGATCTGTTCGTGATCGTGGGCGGCGTCGCGGTGGTCGTGCGGGAGGTCCAGCGCGCGGAGGTCCGCGCCAATGGTGGGCGGTTGTACCCGCCACATCGGCGGTTCTGTCGGCAGGCCGCGCGGGCGTCTACGCGTGTGCGCAAGGAGCGCACTGCATGAGCCAGCTCGAGGACCGCGCGGCTCAATCCTTCGAGGCGTTGCGTTGGCATCTGCAATCCGGTGCGACGACTGCGCGACCCGTCGATTTGCACGACGCCGCATCGGTGGTCGTTTGCGGCGATCCGGATTGTGCCGGGCCTAGCGGATCCGGGCGGTGGGTGGGTTGGTTGGGGCGCTGTCCGAAATGTGGTGGGTATGCGATGTCGCTCGTTCAGATCGCCAAGCACAGGCAGGGTGTGCGGAAAGAGGTGGGGTGTGCCGAATAACCGGAATCCGTACTACCGCGTCTATGTCGGGGACGAGCTGCGGCTGCTCAAGAACCTCTCGACCGACGCGTATGGCGTGTACGGGATCATGCGCAACTGGGTGCACGATGCGGACCCGTACGCGCACTTGGTCGACGCCCATGGTGTGCCGCTCAGTGATGAGGCTCTCGTGGATCTCAGCGGCCTGCGTGCGTCCGCGTTCCGCGCGGCGTACCAGGATCTCTGCTCGCTGCGGGCGGTGTGGTCGGTGCGCGATTGGCTGGCGCAGGTAGAGGCGACGGAGCACGCGGGGTTTGTCGCGGTCGCGCGAGAGCTCTGTGTGGGCGTCCGTCGGTTGGCTGTTGTCGGAGGGACGGAGATGGGGGTGCGTGCTGCCGGCGAGGCACGCGAGTCACGCGAGCCGATGTTGCTCCCGGCGCTCGCCGATCAGTATGTGCGGTCGATCTTCGGCAAGCGGACCGGGCCGAAGAAGGGGGTCAACAAGAGGACCATGGATGGAGGGGGGACGTCAGGTGGGACGTCAGGGGGGACGTCAGGTCCCCCCCCCACGTCCCACGTCACGTCCCACGTTAGGGGGGACCCCCACGCTCAGGGGGACCCCCACGCTCACTGTCATGACAATGACAATGACCATGATTCTTTCAAGACTTTGACTCTTTCGGTTCTAACTCCAGAAACCGAAAGAGAAAGAGATTTTCCACTGCGCGCACGAGGAGCTGGCGCCGAGAAGCTGCCGATGTCCTGGAACGCGTACCGGACGCACTGTATGCGGGTCGGCCTCTGGCAGAAGCGCGTGGAGGGCGAGTATCCGACCGGGGTTTCGGAAGAGCGCCTGGCCGCGCTGTACGAGGCGGAATTTCACGAGACATGGGACGCCTGGCGCTGGATGAAGAGCCGCATGGAGCGCTCGATTCCTGACCCGTGCCGCGACGGGCATCACGTGTTCGACGGCACCAGTTTCTGCCGCTACTGCCCGTACATCCGGGCCGGGGAGGACGAATGAGTGACCAGGAGATCGCGGATGAGTACGGGGAGCTGGACTTTGCGCAGTGCAGCGACCAGGGGAAGGCGACGTTCCATCACCGTGAAGACAGTTTAGGCGTCGAGCAACTGATCGGGGATGAGGCGCATTTTGCGTGTCCGACTGACGCTGCCTGCGTGATCGAGGTCCGAACGTACGGCGAGTTCGCGCGGCTGAGCGGCCGCGGGTTCTGGGCGTCGACGGAGTATTGACGGTTTGGGCTCCTCCCAACTCAGCGTCAATCTCGATCGGCCCATGCCGCAGAGTCCGGATGCTGAGCGAGCGGTGCTCGGATCCGTGCTCATCAACAACCACGCCTTCTACCGCGTCATCGGCACCATCGACACCGAAGACTTCTTCAAGGACGCAC
>Ga0307505_10000376_pt1 | contig 50538 bp, 64 predicted proteins | sample 23_S_MG_FD_202183 | JGI IMG/M metagenome (GOLD analysis project Ga0307505, IMG submission 202183) | Soil microbial communities from Populus trichocarpa stands in riparian zone in the Pacific Northwest, United States - 23_S | ecosystem: Environmental > Terrestrial > Soil > Riparian zone > Trees...
CCTGTAGCCAGCCCCAGCGCGCCTCGAAGTGGGGATCGCGCGGCGGGAAGACCACTACCAGCTTGGCCGCGTGGCCGCTGGCCAGGACCCGCTCGAGCTCCCAGCTTACCCCTTGCGTAAACCCCGCGACGATGATGACGAACTGCGCTTCCTCGACCCACCCGGCAACCGCGGCCTGCCATTCGCTGTCGGCGAAATAGGCTCGTGCCGCCCCGCTCCTGACCGCGGTATGCGGCTGGCCGACGGCGATGACCGGGCCGAACCGCGCCGCCTCCTGCGCCAGCAGATCCTCGATGCGCAGGGCATGCTTGGTCTCCGCCTCCACGCTGTCTTCGGTAATGACGACCGCCCGATCGTCGTGGAACGAGCGCAAGTAGAGGATCGGCGCTCGCCGGTCGGCGCGCCTTGCCTCGCGCGCGTCCGGCAGCGAGGCGTCATTGATCCAGCGGGCGTAGTGCCGACGCAGCCTCCCGGTCGCGCGATACGTCAGCCAGACGGCCGCCACGGTCGCCGCTATCCCCGCCGGAACAAGGCTGTTTGCCAGCCAGGTCGGCAAGCGCCGGAGTAGGCCATGGCGAGCGCCATCATCGCCGAGCCAGTCAGCCCCAACACCGGTAGCCATAGCCAATCGAGGGCGAACGCCGTCCCGCGTGCCGCCCAAAAGCGCAGCACCGACACCGCCGATCCGCTGATGGTTACACCCGCCGCGATCAGCCCGAACATGAGGGCGAAGAACATCGCAATGGTCCAGCCGGCGCTCAGCACATCGTGGCGCTCCAGCCATTGGCCGACGGCCTCCCCGAGCATGCGGTTCACGCCGAAAACCAGCACGGGCAGCAGCAGCCCGGCTATTATGAGCGCGACGCCGTACTTGGTCCGCCCGGTAATAGCGCCGCCCGCCTTGCGCCGGTGACGCTTCAACCGCCGTATCATCTGCTGCATGCCGAGGCGGTTGTGCGAAGCGCGCCAGCGGCTGTCTCGCCAGACGCCCCAGATCATCAAGCCGGCGAATCCCGCCGCCACCCATATCCAGGGGAATCGGGCGAACAGATCGTCTTCCGACATGCCCATGCCCTGCGCCACGGCAGCAGGAGATATCGACGGCACGACGAAGCCGATCAGCCACCATGGCATGACCACAAAGGCCCAAAGTACGGCTGCCCCGCCGGCCGCACCGGCGAGTGCCATCTTGGCCAGGTGCAGCAGCATCGACTCCTGGGGTGTCGGCGCCCGATCGAGGGTGACCCTGATAGCCATGCCGCACCCTAACACGAGTTCAGGGATTATTGCCGTTGGCGCTTTCCGTAAGTCCATGCTTGCGGATGCAATGCCGCAGCTGGTCATAGCTGAGCCCGAGGGCCTTGGCGGTCTGGCGCTGGTTCCAGCGGTTGCGGCCGAGGTGGTGCTCGAGGATCGCCCGTTCGTGCCCCTCGACCGCGGCGCGCAAGTCCTCGACGGTTTCGTATTCCTGCACCGCCGGACAGGGTGCGGGCTCGGCGGAGCCCGCTTGGCCGTGCCCTCGCGGCGCGGTGGCGATCGGCTTCCACGGGCTGTCGAACGGGTCGAACTGGACATGGGCGATCGGCTGCTCCCAGTCGGCCCAGCGATAGACCGCGCGCTCGACCACGTTGCGCAGCTCGCGGACATTGCCCGGCCAGGGATGCTCGTCGAGTTGCTGGCGGACATGCGAGGCGAAGCCGGGCCAGGCTTCCCAGCCGATCTCGGCGGCCATGCGGCGGCCGAAATAGTCGCTCAGCACATCGATGTCGCCCTCGCGCACGCGCAGCGGCGGCAGGGTGATGACCTCGAAGCTCAGCCGGTCGAGCAGGTCGGCGCGGAACAGCTCGCGCTCGGCCATTTGCGGCAGGTTCTCGTTGGTCGCGGCAACGATGCGCACGTCGACCCGGATCGGCCGCGACGAGCCGATGCGGGTGACCTCGCCGTATTCGACCGCCCGCAGCAGGCGTTCCTGCGCGGCCTTGGAGAGCGTGCCGATCTCGTCGAGGAACAGCGTGCCGCGATCGGCCTCCTCGAAGCGGCCGGCGCGGGCGCGGGTGGCGCCGGTGAAAGCGCCCGCCTCGTGCCCGAACAACTCGGCCTCGATCAGCGTCTCGGGCAGCGCCGCGCAATTCATGATGATGAGCGGATGTTCCCAGCGGTTCGACAGGCGGTGAAGGCGCTCGGCGATCAGCTCCTTGCCGGTGCCGCGCTCGCCGACCACTAGCACCGGGCGGCGCATCGGCGCGGCGCGGCTGGCCCGCTCGACCGCGTCAAGAAAGGCCCCCGATTGCCCGATGAACTGGTTTTCGCGCTCCACTCACCAAGATATAGCGAAATGCCCCACATGCTGGCAATCCTCACCATCCGAAGCGCCAAGATATATCCCACGAAACGCCTCAAGCCGCGCGAATCCTCATTTGGCACGTTCCTTGCTTATGTCCTGGTATAGATTTGGACCAGGAGGGTTTCCGCCATGTATGATCGCGACTTCTTCACCAGCAAGCTCGGCGTGGCCGCGCTGGTGAGCATCGCCGCGATGATCACGTTCAACGTCTATGCGTTGACGCATCAATACGGCATGACGAGCGAGCAGGTGGTGGTGACTACGCCTGTCGTGGAACTGGCATGAGCCGCAAGGACGACAATCCCCTGGGGCCGATCGGCTCGAAGTTCGAAGAGGGGTTCGAAAGAGCCGCTTCGAAGCTCGAGAGCGGCCGTGCCCAGGCGAGCTCGCGGCTCGACCGCGAGATCGAGCGTCTGCGCACCAGCCCGACATCGACCGGCGCCACCACCCGCATGTCTTCCGCCAACGCCTTTTCTGCCGGAGTTCCCTTGATGGGCATCTTTTCCCGTACACGCGACATCATCGCCGCCAACTTCAACGAGTTGCTCGACCAGGCCGACGACCCGGCCAAGATGATCCGCATGATCATCCTCGAGATGGAGGAAACGCTGGTCGAGGTGCGCGCCAGCGCGGCGCGCACGATCGCCGACCAGAAGGAGATGCACCGCCACACGGTCAAGCTCGACAAGCTGCAGGCCGACTGGGGCGAGAAGGCCCAGCTGGCGCTCAGCAAGGACCGCGAGGACTTGGCCCGGGCCGCGCTGGTCGAGAAGAAGCGCGCCGCCGACATGGCCGACCAGCTCAAGCAGGAGATCACGGTGCTCGACGATGCCCTGCGCGCTTATGAGCAGGACATCGCCAAGCTGCAGAACCGCCTGCGCGAGGCGCGCAGCCGGCAGACGCAGATCGCCGCCCGGCTCGAAAGCGCCGAGAACCGCGTCAAGCTGCGCACGCTGATGACCAACGAGCGGGTCGACGAGGCGCTCACCCGCTTCGACCAGCTCGAGCGCCGGGTCGATTACGCCGAAGGCCGCGCCGACGCGCTGTCGATCGCCGACGGCACCGGCAAGCCGACGCTGTCCGACGAGATCGCCGCACTCGAAGGCGCCGACAAGATCGACGAAGAGCTCGAAGAAATGAAACGCGCGCTCGGCCTGAACGAACAGGGCGGCGATGACGAGACCAAGGGGAAATAGGTCGTGGAAGAGATCATCATCATTCCGGCGATCTTCCTCGGCCTGCCGTGGATCATCATGCACTACATCACCAAGTGGAAGACCGCCGCGACGATCACCACCGACGACGAGCACCTGCTCGAGGAACTCTACAGCCTCGCCAAGCGGCTCGACGAACGGATGGACACGGTCGAGCGGCTGGTCGCTTCCGACAACCCCGACTTCAAGCCGGCCCGCATCCGGCACGACCTCGATATCGACAACGAGCCCCTGCGCGAGCTGGATCGCCTGCTGGCCGAAAAGAAAGGAACGAGGCGGTGAACAGCCCCCGGACGACACTTTATCGCGACAAGCAGAACGGCAAGCTGATGGGCGTGTGCGCCGGCATCGCCGACTACACCGGCATCAACGCCTTCTGGGTGCGCCTGGCCTTCCTGCTGCTGTTGTTCTCGACCGGGGTGGCGCTGCCGATCTACTTCGTCGCCGGCCTGATGCTGAACAAGAAGCCGCCGCACCTTTACGTCGACAAGGACGAGACCAAGTACTGGCAGCGCGTCCGCCAGTCGCCCAAGCGCACGGCGCGCGAGATCAAGGCCAGCTTCCGCGACATCGACCGCCGGCTGGCCGAGGTCGAGACCTATTACGTCACCAGCAACCCGCGGCTGTCGGCCGAGATCGAACGGCTGCGCTGAGCGCGGCAAGCCAAGAGGGGATTGAGTTACATGGATCCGGGAACCATCGGCGTCTTCATTCCAATCCTGGGAATCCTGCTGGGCTTCTTCGGCGTGTGGACTCACCACCAGCAGAAGATGGTCAGGCTGCGGAGCGAAGAGCTCACCTCGGGCAGGAGCGCCGGCAGGCAAGCGCCGGAACAGGCCCGCGAGGTCAAGGAACTTCAGGAACGCGTGCGCGTGCTCGAGCGGATCGTGACCGACGGGGGCTACGACCTCGCGACCAAGATCGAGGCGCTACGCGACGAGCGCGGGGTGGAAGTGCGACGCGAGGCCCGCGAGCCGGAGTTGAGAGCATGATCGGCGACTTCATCCCCTTCTTCGCCATCGGCATGGGCATCATGATCCCGATCTTCGCGATCTGGACCAAGCACCGGCAGAAGCTGGCCGAGATGGAAATCAAGGCGACCAGCCAGCTGACGGCCGAGAAGGCGGCTCAATACGCTTCCCACAATCGAGAGCTCGAGGAGCGCGTGCGTGTGCTCGAACGGATCGTCACCGACCGCGGCTATGATGTCGCCACCCAGATCGAGGCGCTGCGCGACCAGCGCCGGGTCGAGGACCCGCTCGCAATCGAGGGGCAGGTGTGATGGGTTTCGGGATCGCGGACGTCTTCATCGCCTTCATCGTCTTCAGCACCGCCGGGTGGCTGATCAACAACTGGATCCGCGCCAGGCACGGCTATCCGTTGGTGGGCCAATGGGACGGCAAGCCGGAGCGCACCGAGACCAAGAAGAACGCGGTGCTGAAGGCGGAGAATGCTCGCCTCGCCGAACGGCTCGAAGCCAGCGAGGACCGCATCGCGGTGCTCGAGCGGATCGTCACCGACCGCGGCTACGAGGTCGCCACGCAGATCGAAGCGCTGCGCGACCAGCGTCCAGTCGCGGCGCAGCAAATCGAGGAAAAGATCTGATGGGACCATTTGAAACCATTGGCCTGGTGGCGGTGGTCGGCGGGTTTATCGCCATCACGATCCTGATCGGCACGATTTTCAAGCGCTTCATGGCCTACAAGGAGCGGCAGCTCGGCCTGACCGCCGACCGCACGGCCGAAAAGGCCGCGCAGTACGCCTCGCACGTCGAGCATCTCGAAGCGCGGGTTCGCGTGCTCGAGCGCATCGCCACCGACAAGGGCGCCGACCTGGCGCAGCAGATCGAAGACTTGCGCGACGCACGCCAGGGCACGGCGCTGCTGGACGACGAGAGGGTCGCCTGATGGAACTGACCTTCATCATCGTCGTCGCGGTTGCCGTGGGGCTTCCGCTCTCGCTGATCAGCGTGGTCGAAGTGTACAAGCGCCACGTCTCCTTCAAGGAGCGCCAGCTAGAGCTGATGGCCGACCGCAACGCTGAAACAGCGGCCCAATACGCCGCGCAAGTCGAACGCCTCGAAGAGCGCATGCGCGTCATGGAGCGGATCGCCACCGACAGCGGCGTCAACGTCGCCCAGCAGATCGAAAGCCTGCGCGACGAGCCCGCGCCTGCCCTCGCCGATGCGGAAAAGGAGCTCAACTGATGGAGTTTCAGGACCTTCTTCCGTACATCGGCTGGATCATCGGCGGCGGCATCGCGGTGTCGCTCGGCGGCATCCTCGCCAGCGTCCACAACACCCGGCTGAAGATCAAGCACGGCTACCCGATCGAAGGGATGTGGGGCCAGTCGCTCAAGCCGGGCACCGACGGGCAGACGGCCGAGCGCGTCAAGCTCCTTACCCACGAGAACGCCGAGCTGCGCGCCGAACTGGGCTCGCTCAAGGACCGGCTCGGCAACGTCGAGCGGATCGTCACCGACAGCGGCTATCGCCTGGGGCATGAGATCGAGAGCCTGCGCGACGCGCAGCCGCGCCAGCTCGAAGCCAAGCCCAAGAAGCCGATCAACTAGCAAGGAATCGAGAGGGAAACGCCGAGATGGACTGGGGTGATCCGGAATTCGTGCTCAGCATCGTCGCGATGGCTCTGTTCGCCAGCGTCATCAAGTCGGCATTCCACGCCCGCTACCGCGCGTCGAAGCACGACCGCGCGCATGGCCTCGAAGACAAGCGCAACCGCGACGAGATCAATGCTCTGCTCGGGCAAAATTCCCGCCTGATCGAGCGGATCGAGGGCTACGACGACCGCATCGCGGTGCTCGAACGGATCGTCACCGACAGCAGCTATCGCCTCGGCCACGAAATCGAGGCCCTGCGCGACGACAAGGGGAAAGTGCAATGAGTGCAGTGATCTGGGCCGTCGCGGTGGTCATCATCGTCGCCATCATTGCCTTCACCGAGGTGCAGAAGGCGAAGTACCGCGCGAAAAACGGAATTACGCTCGATTGGATGGGCGGAGAAAAGCCGATCGCGCCGCCGAACAACTCCGCGCTGGAACGTGAGGTCGAGGAACTGCGCGAGCGCCTTCAAGTGCTCGAACGGATCGCCACCGAGGATCGCGAAACCAAGCTGCTGTCTGCCGAAATCGAAAGCCTGCGCGGGAAATAGGCGCGCGGGTGAAGGGAGATATCCGACCATGAGCCAGAATTTGCTGATTGCTGCGAGTGCCCTCGTGGGACTGCTGGTGATCGCCGGCGCTCTGCTCAAGGGCTGGCAGGACTGGCTGGCGCTGAAATCGCGCGAGCTGGACGCGGGCCACCGGCCGCGCGAGATCGAAGGCGGGGCGCGCGAAGGCGCGGCGCGGATCGAGATCGCCGACCTCAAGGAACGCATCCGCAAGCTCGAAGCCATCGCCAGCGGGGTGGACCTGTAGGGCCAATGCGCTAGAGGCGCGCCGATGCGCAGCCTCGACGACATCCTCGAAGAATATCGCATCCTCGACGCCGACGAGCGCTATCGCCTGCTGATCGACCTCGGTCGCGAACTCGACGAAATGCCCCAGGCGCTCAAGACCGAGGCCACGCTGGTGCGCGGCTGCTCGGCCAGCGTGTGGGTCTATCCGACGACGAGCAACGGCACGCTTCACTTTCTCGCCGACAGCAACGCCGCGATCACCAAGGGCATCGTCGCGCTGGTGCTGTCCGCGGTGCAGGACAAGCCTGCGGCGCAAGTCGCCGCGATGGACGTCGCCGGGGCGCTCGAGCCGTTCGACCTCAAGAACCAGCTCAGCTCCAACCGCACCCAGGGCGTGCCCAACATGATCGCACTGGTGAAGCGCCACGCGGCGCGGCTCGCGGCTTCGTGAGTCCCCGCGCAGGCGGGGACCTCAGGCGACGCCTTCCATCGCGGATAAATAGGCGCTTCATCCGGGCAAACACAGCGCTCGCTTGCCTTGCGGGCGCACCGGGGCCATCTGCCCCGCATGGCCAGCAAACCGCGCACGCTCTACGAGAAGATCTGGGACGAGCACGTCATCGAGTGGCGCGACGACGGCACCAACCTTATCTTCATCGACCGCCACCTGGTCCACGAAGTGACCAGCCCGCAGGCGTTCGAGGCGCTGCGGCTCGCCGGCCGCAAGGTACGCCATCCCGAGCTGACGCTGGCGGTGCCCGACCACAACCTGCCGACCACCCCGCGCGTCGATGCCGCCGGCAACCGGGTGCCGATCCTCGACAGGGAAAGCGCCCAGCAGCTCGCCGCGCTCGAAACCAACGCGCCCGCGTTCGGCGTGCGCTATTTCGGCGAGACCACGCGCGAGCAAGGCATTGTCCATGTCGTCGGGCCCGAGCAGGGCTTCAGCCTCCCCGGCACGACGATCGTGTGCGGCGACAGCCATACCGCCGCGCACGGCGGGGTCGGCGCGCTGGCCTTCGGCATCGGCACCAGCGAAGTCGAGCATGTCCTCGCCACGCAGACGCTGCTGATGCGGCCCTCGAAAACAATGGAAGTGCGCGTCGAAGGCGAGCTCGGCCCGGGCATCACTTCGAAGGACCTGATCCTGCACATCATCGGCACCATCGGCACCGCCGGCGGCAATGGTCATGTCATCGAGTACCGCGGCAAGGTGTTCGAGGAGATGAGCGTCGAGAGCCGGCTGACGGTGTGCAACATGAGCATCGAGGGTGGTGCCCGCGCCGGGCTCATTGCCCCCGACGAGATGACTTTCGCTTACCTCAAGGGCCGCCCGCTGGCGCCCAAGGGCGAAGAATGGGACCAGGCGGTCGCCTGGTGGAAGACGTTGCACACCGACCCGGGCGCGACGTTCGACAAGTCGGTGACGATCGACGCCACCACGATCGAGCCGACCGTGACCTGGGGCACCAGCCCCGAAGACACCGTGCCGATCGGCGGCGTGGTGCCCGATCCGGCCAGCTTCGCCGACCCGAGCAAGCAGAAGGCCGCGCGCGCCAGCCTCGATTACATGGGCCTCGAACCGGGCCAGCGGATGGACCAGGTGGCGGTGCAGAACGTGTTCATCGGCAGCTGCACCAACAGCCGCATCGAGGACTTGCGCGCCGCCGCCGCGGTGCTGAAAGGCCGCCACAAGGCGCCGGGCGTGAAGTGGGCGATCGTCGTGCCCGGCTCGGGGCTGGTCAAGGCGCAGGCCGAGGCCGAAGGACTCGACAAGGTGTTCACCGAAGCGGGCCTCGAATGGCGCGAGCCGGGCTGCTCGGCGTGCCTCGGGATGAACCCCGACAAGGTCCCGCCGGGCGAACGCTGCGCCTCGACCTCCAACCGCAACTTCGTCGGCCGCCAGGGCCCCGGCGCGCGCACCCACCTGGTCAGCCCGGCGATGGCGGCGGCGGCCGCGGTGACCGGCAAGCTGACGGATGTGCGGGAGTTGTCGCTACTCGACTGGCTTTGATCAGTTTGGGCCTTCCCACACCTTTCGAAGCATTCCCGTCGTAGGAACAGCGATAAGATACCAATTGAATCCAATTACTTGCCGTTGTTCTTGAGGCACGGTTCGATCCGCAGCGTGAACAACCCCTTCTCCGGGTTTCCCGGAGTGCTGAGTTACCACTATTGAATTTAGGGCTGGAAAGCCGTTCTGCAGGCAAAACTTCCCGATAATGTCTAGCTGTCGACTTAATACGTGTCCAGCTCTCCCATCTGAATAGCCTGCCATTTCTGCCAGCCTCCCGTAGGTTATATAATTTCTTTTCGTTTCATCTGGGGCCCACATCACAAATCCGGTCAGTATTAGCCAAAGCTGTTGAGCCGTTACGTAGACCCGATCGCCAAGTGCATACCTGCGAAGCGCTGACGTTTGGACCATGTGATTTCCCCCGGTGGCCAGCACTCGGTGCCGACGCTCATTGTTGTAACGATTGTGCATTAATGCACGATTGATTCATTAATGCAATCGCGATCTTGTAAATCCCAACAGGCAAATTGGCGTGCTAGTAGATCGTCCGCGCCTGCGTCCTGGCTTTGCCCGCCAGGGCGAAGCGGGGCTCGATGGGCAAGATGGCATCGGCGACGTGGGCTGCCACCCTCAGTCCCACTGCCGGGCCATGCTTGAAGCCGTGTCCCGAACCGCCGCCGACCAGCCACACCCGCTCGTGACCTGGCAGGCGATCGAGCAGGAAATCGCCGTTCGAGCTGTTCTCGTACTGGCAGACGCGGCCGTGGATCAGGGGTGCGTCGCCGAGCCCGGGAAAGCGTTCCGCGAGATAGGCGCGTGCCGCCGCGACCCCCTCGGGCGAAACCCGCCGGTCCTGCGTGTCCGGATCGACCTCGGCCCCGTGCCGGTCGAAGGCGAGCTTGAAGCCCTGCCCTTCCAGCTCGGGGAAGCCATAAACGAGGTCGCCGGCGTTGAAATCGGCCCACACCGGCAGTTCCGGCGGAGCAAACCGCCTGTCGCCCGGTGCGGACCCGAAGTGATAGACTTCCTGGCGTGTTGCTACGATCCGGCCCTCGAGCACCTCGGGAAACAGCCGCGGCAGCCACGGCCCGCAGGCATAGACCAGGCTGTTGGCGCGGATTCCGCCGACTTCGTAGGCGCCGTCGGAGCTACGCCTGGGCGGCCCCGCGGCGACCGGCTCAACCGCCAGCTGCGCGTCCGCCACCACGGCCTGCACCCCGCGCCCGGCGATCAGCGCGCCGCTGTCGTTCTCGACGAACCCGCGCTCGCCGTCGCGAAACGCGATCTGGGGGAAGCGGCCGCGCAGCCAGGCGAGATCGCCGGTCTCGTGGGCAACGCCGTTCGCCCGCAGCCAGGCCAGGCTGTTCGCCATGTAGCTGTCGTCCGCCGGCGAGAACCACAGCACGCCGGTGCGATGCAGGATCGGCCGAGATTGCCGTTGCGAGAGCGCCGCCCATTGCCCGAGCGCTTCGCGGGCCAGCTGCGAGTAAAGCGGATCGCCGCCATAGGAGAGCCGGATCACCCGGCTTTCGCCGCCCGAGGACGACAGCGCGTTACCCGCGCCGTACTGGTCGAGCAGGCGCACCGTCAGGCCACGATTCTTGAGGTGCCACGCGGTCCACGCGCCGAACACGCCCGCGCCGATCACCGCGACGTCGACCGCCCCGTTGGGGACGGTGGCGCCACTGGCTTGCGCGCCCGCCGCAACCGCCATGCCGGCGCCGACAGCAAGGGCTTCGCGACGGCTCACCCGCATCATCCCCCTCCCACGTCGGGGAAGGCTATGGGCGCGGATCGCCTATGGCAATGGAAACCGGGTGGTCAGACCGCCTTGGCGACGTCCTGTTCGTCGAGCAGCTGCTGCAGCTCGCCGGCCTGGTACATCTCGGTCATGATGTCGCTGCCGCCGACGAACTCGCCCTTGACGTAGAGCTGGGGGATGGTCGGCCAGTCGGAGAACGCCTTGATGCCCTGGCGGATGTCCGCATCCTGCAGCACGTCGACGGGCTCGTAGGCGACGCCGCAATGATCGAGGATCTGCACTGCGCGGCTCGAAAAGCCGCATTGCGGAAACAAGGGCGTGCCCTTCATGAACAGCACGACGTCGTGCTCGCCGACAATCTGGGACAGGCGCTCGTTCGTTCGGGGGTTGGTGTCGGACATGGATTTTGACCTGATCTATGTTGCTCGGCGAGTCAGTTGGGAACGCTCGTCGCGAGTTGCAAGGCGTGCAGCTCGCCGCCCATCCGGCCCCCCAGCGCCTCGTAGACCAGCTTGTGCTGCTGGACCCGGCTCTTGCCCGCGAAGGCGGCCGAGCTGACGCGGGCGAGGTAATGGTCGCCGTCGTCGACCAGCGCCTCGATCTCGACCGTCGCGTCCGGGAGCGCTGCCTTGATCAGGGCTTCGATCTCGGCCGCCGGCATTGCCACGTCAGGACTCGCCCATCAGCTGCCGCCGGGCCTCGATCGATTTCTCCTCGAGCGCCGCGCGCACCGCGGCATCGTCGATGTCGCAGCCCGCCGCGACCAGGTCGCCGAGCACCTTGCGGATCACGTCCTCGTCGCCGGCTTCCTCGAAGTCGGCCTGGATCACCGCCTTGCCATAGGCTTCGGTTTCCTCCGGCCCGAGGTCCATCAGTGCCGCCGCCCAGTGGCCGAGCAGGCGGTTACGCCGCGCGGCGACGCGGAAGGCGGTGTCGGCGTCCATCGCGAACTTGCGTTCCTCGCCCTTCTGGCGGTCGTTGAAATCGGTCATTGAGGGGTTCCTTGCATCGGTGCTTGCGGCGAATAGCCCGCTGCCGCCTTACGCGGCAAGCCCGGTTCCGCGCGCCAGCCAGGGCTTTTGCGCCGTCATGCGCTTCTCGTAGTCGACCAGCGAGGCCTCGTGCGTCAGCGTGATGCCGACTTCGTCGAGGCCCTTGAGCAGGCATTCCTTGCGGAACGGGTCGATCTCGAAGCTGAAGCGATCCTGGAACGGAGTGGTCACCGTCTGGTGCTCGAGGTCGATGGCGATCGGATCGGTCTCGGCGACGAGCATCAGCCGGTCGATCTGCTCCTGCGGCAGCGCCACGGTGAGGATGCCGTTCTTGAAGGCGTTGCCGGCGAAGATGTCGGAGAAGCTCGGCGCGATCACCGCCTTGACCCCCATGTCGAGCAGCGCCCAGGCGGCATGCTCGCGGCTCGATCCGCAACCGAAGTTGTCGCCGGCGATGACAATCGGCGCGCGGGCGAACTCGGCCTTGTCGAAAACGTTGTCCGGATCCTCGCGCAGCGCCTCGAACGCACCGCGGCCGAGGCCCTCGCGGGTCACGGTCTTGAGCCAGCGCGCCGGGATGATCAGGTCGGTGTCGACGTTCTTCAGGCCGAAGGGCACCGCCCGGCCTTCGACATGAGTTACCGGTTCCATCAGTCGGTTTCCGGCGGCTCGCCGCTCGGGGGCATCGGCGGCTCTTGCGCCTTCTTCTGCCGCTCCTTGCGGCGGCTGGCATAGAGCCAGGCGGCGGCGACTGCTGCCGAGCCGATCGCGCCGACGATGGCGGCTTTTCGTTTGTTCATGGCGATTCAATGGGGCGCGAGGTGCCCGGAGACAAGAGTCAGCGCAGGAATTCGCCCAGCGCGTTCCACAGTTTTGCCTTCTCGATGAGCGGCATTGCGGCATAGGCCGGGCTCGACGACGGTAGCGGGACCAGTGCCAGCCGGGAGCCGGCGAGCTGCGGCATGCCTATTCGGGCCGAAGCGCCGCCGTTGAAGCCGACGGCACGCAGCTCGGGCAGCGAGCGGGCGAGATCGGCCAGCGGGTTGTGTTCGGCCTCGCGGATGGCGGCATCGAGGCTGCCGGAGCGCCGCGCCGAGGCGACCGTGTCCCACAGCCCGACCCTGGCCTTGAGCAACGCGGCCAGGCGGGCCTCGTAATCGAGCGGCTCCAGCGCCACGCCGATCACCGCGCCGATCAGGTACCAGAAGCCGTTTTGCGGATGGGCATAATAGCGCCCCGCCGCCAGCGACCGTTCGCCGGGCAGGCTGCCGAGCACCAGCACGCGCGTGTCCGGCGCGACGACCGGAGGGAACGAGATCTTGCGGGCCATTTCCGGCCCCTAGAAGCAATTGTCGTTTGGGGGGAAAACCTGTCTTCGGGGAGGCGGGGCCGGGAGACTGGGGGGGTCGGGGCGGCCCCGCCTCGTTCGAAGACTTGGTTGGGTATCCTCCATGTTGCACGAGCCGTGCCAATTGCGAGCAAGCCAGCATTCCTGCGCGAGACGATGGTTGGCGACCCGTTAACCTGTCTTAAGGCTGTCAAGAAATCCGACAGTAAAGGGTGACTGGCGCGTTAGGATTTGCCCGCCTAGACACCTTGCAGCACCCCTTGGGAGAGCGGCCGTGGCCAAGGACAACCGGATCACCCTCTACGACCTGCAGCTGGCCAGCGGCGCCACGATCAGCCCGTTCGTGTGGGCAACCCGGTATGCGCTCGCCCACAAGGGCTTCGAGGTCGAGCTGGTCCCGGGCGGCTTCACCGGCATCCCCGAACGCACCGGCGGCAACACCGAGCGCTTGCCGGCAATCGTCGACGACGGGCACTGGGTGCTCGATTCCTGGCTGATCGCCGAATACCTCGACGACAAGTACCCCGACCGGCCCAGGCTGATCGGCGATCCCTCGGTCAAGGTCTGCGGCCAGATGTTGGAACAGTGGCTGTGGCAGACCGCGATCGGCCCGTGGATGACCTGTTATCTCAAGAGCTACCGCGACCGCTCGCTCGAATGCGACCACGCCTACGTCACCGAATCGCGCGAGCGGATGTTCGGCGGGCAGAAGCTTGAAGACATCATCCTCGGCCGCGAGGACCGCCTGCCGCAGATCCCGCCCAAGCTTGAGCTGATGCGCACTACCCTGCGCGAGCATGCCTGGTTCGGCGGCGCGAGCCCGAACTACGTCGATTACCGGATGCTGGCGGTGTTCCTGTTCCTCGCCGCGGTCGCCGACATCCCGGCGCTGCCCGAGGACGATCCGTTGCGCGACTGGATCGAGCGCGGCTTCGACCTCTACGGCGGGCTCGGCCGCCATCCCGGAATGTCGCCGATTTTCGGCCTGGTGAGGCGCGATCACGATCCCGAGCCGTTCGAGCGCAATCCGGCCGAATGGGGGCTGACCAAGCGCAATACCGGCCCGCAATCGACCCAGGCCGAAACCGCGCGGATCAAGGGACAGACGGCTTGACCATGGGCACAACGCGCACCTCCGTCCTCACCTGGGTCTCGCAGAACTGGAGCGATATCACGCTTGCGCTCGCGGTCGCCGCGGGCATCGTGGTGGTGCTTTACATCGCCCGGGCCTTGGCCCTGCGCGCCTGCAAGCAACTCGGCCCGACCCATCCCTTTGCCGGCGTATTCCTCGACGTCGCGCGCAAGACCAAGGTCTGGTTCATGGTCGCGCTCGCGATCAAGCTGGTGCAGGGCTACCTCCACCCGCCAGCGGATGTCGCCAACACCGTCGACTTCCTGTTCACGGTCGCATCCGCGCTGCAGGTGGCGATCTGGGCGCGCCGGCTGATCCTCGGCATGATCGCCTTGCGCGCCGGCGACGGCGACGGCGATGCCAGCGGCCTTGCCAGCGCGATGGGGATCATCCGGCTGCTGGTCTCGATCACCGTGTTCACCATCGCGGCGATCGTCGTGCTCGACAACTTGGGCGCCAATGTCACTGGCCTGGTCGCGGGCCTGGGCATCGGCGGCATCGCCATCGGCCTCGCCGCGCAGGGCATCTTCTCCGACCTGTTCGCGGCGCTTTCGATCCTGTTCGACAAGCCGTTCCGGGTCGGCGACGAGATCACCTACCAGGGCAAAGAGGGCCCGATCACCGGTATCGTCAAGAAGATCGGCCTGAAATCCACCCGCATCCTGTCGCTGACCGGCGAGTTGCGGATCATCGGCAATACCCAGCTGCTGGCGCAGGAGGTGACCAATTACGCCGGCCGCCAGCTGTTCCGGTTCCGGCTGCCGGTGGGCGTGGTCTACCACACCGACCCGGCGCTGCTGGCCGAGATACCGGCGCTGATGCAGGCCGAAGCCGAGCGCGCCGGGCAGCGTTTCGTGCGCGCCAGCCTGGTCGGGTTCGGTCAAAGCTCGATCGATTTCGAGCTGCATTTCGAGGTCGACGAGGCGACGGTGGGCGAAGCCAGCAAGCACCTCCAGGCCGTTGCCCTGGGCGTGCTACGCGCGCTCAACCAACGCGGCGTCGAGTTCGCCTATCCCACCCAGACCACCTACACCGCCGCCCCCGACGGCACGCTGGTGATGCCCTATGCGCAGCCAAATGCGGCCGGCTAGCGGCGCTATGATCCCTCGCCCTTTGCTAGGGAAGACGGGGAATTGACTGCAAACAACTTCTGGTGATCATCATGCGAGGAATTGCCCTGTCCATAGCCGTCGCTGCATTGAAGCTATGGGCATACGTCGCTCTGATCGGCGTCATTACCCTAATCGGTTATGGGACGGTGGGAATGCTTCGAGCGGTTGGCACGAACGACAGGTGGATTGGCATAGTTGGCGTTGTCTTGCTCGCCGCAATCGTCATGCTCGCGATCACCGGGAAGACCTGTTTTGGCAAGGGACTATCGCTGATGATGGAAGCGATCATGTTTCCCTTCGGCGATCCAGATGATTTGCTTGACCGCTGAGTCTCGGAGCTGAAGTGATTGGCGCGCCCGGCAGGATTCGAACCTGCAACTTCAAGCTTAGAAGGCTCGTGCTCTATCCAGTTGAACTACGGGCGCGCGCGGATCGCAGATAGCGCGCTTTGCCCGTGCGGCAAATCGCGATAGGCTTGGGCGATGGGGGAAACGGCGCAAGTCGAGGGCAAGGCGGCGGACGCGGCGCGGTTCCGCTACTTCCCCTATGTGATGGCGGCGTTCGTCGCGATCCTGTTGCTGTCGAACCTGATCGGGGCCTCGAAGCCGAGCTACGTCACGCTGCCGGGCGGCACTCAGTGGTCGTTCGGCGCCGGAGTGCTGTTCTTCCCGATCAGCTACATTATCGGCGACGTGCTGACCGAGGTCTATGGCTATGCCAACGCGCGGCGGGTGATCTGGACCGGGTTCGCGGCGCTGATGTTCATGGCCTTCATGGCCTGGGTGGTGGTGGCGCTGCCGCCGGCGGCGGACTGGCCGGGGCAGGAGGCCTACGAGTTCGTATTCGGCAACTCGTGGCGCATCGCGCTGGCCTCGATGGTGGCGTTCTGGGCGGGCGAGTTCGCCAATGCCTTCGTGCTGGCCAAAATGAAGGTCTGGACCAGCGGCAAGCACCTGTGGTCGCGGACGATCGGCTCGACGATTGTAGGCCAGGGGCTCGACAGCCTGATCTTCTATCCGCTGGCGTTCTATGGCCTGGCGGGCTGGCCGATCGAGCAGTTGTGGCAGGTGGTCTTGTCGCAGTGGCTGATCAAGACCGCGTGGGAGGCGTTGCTGACGCCGGTCACTTACGCAGTGGTCGGTTTCCTCAAGCGACGCGAAGGGGTCGATGTGTTCGACACGGGCACCGACTTTTCTCCATTTGCGAAAGCGCGCTGACGGATCCTCAGTCCGCCAGCAGCGCAATCGCCAGGTAGATCAGGATGAAGCTGCCGAAGCCGAAGATCGTGCCGGCCACGAAGACCACGCGAACGATCATGGGATCGACTTTCATCCAGTTGGCAAGGCCGGCACAGACACCGAAGACCTTACCGTTCGAACGGTCGAGGCGAAGGCCTCGCGACGGTGCACCCGAGCGGCGGTGGTGCAGGTCGTTCACGCGAGGATACCCGCGACCGAGCTGACTTCGTGGGCCGAAACGGCCAGGCTGTTGACCATCAGCAGACCGCTGATGAAGACGGCGCCGATGGCGGCCATGAAATGGCGCGCATAGTGAGAAACGTTCATATCAAATTCCCCTGGTTAGTCTCATTCGGCAGACCATTCCGCCGATGCCAGGTACATTGCATGGGCCGTGCCAGTTTGAGCAAATGGCGGATTTCCGCCGTTTCTTGGGCTGATGGTTGAGATTCGATGAATCTGGCCCCGCCGCACATTGGGATTTTTCGCCAACAATAGGCGAGCGCGAATTCGCGATGGCGTAGGGCGACCGCTTGTCCTAACCCTCGGCCGCCCATGGCGCTCGACCTGATCACCCTTGCCCGCTTCCGCAACCACGACGCGAGCCGGCTCGACGGCAGCGCCCGGCTCAACCTGCTCATCGGCGAAAACGGCGCGGGCAAAACCAACGTGCTCGAGGCGCTGTCGCTACTGGCGCCGGGCCGCGGATTGCGGCGCGCAGGGCTGGCCGAGATGGCGGAGGGCGGCATTGGTGGCTTCGCGGTCAGCGGCGAGCTCGATTGCGCCGATGGGCGCGATGCGGTGCAACTGGGCACCGGCACGACCGACGAGCGGCCCGGGCGCCGGCTGGTCCAGGTCAACGGCGCCGAATCGAGCGCGGCGGCGCTCGGCGAATGGCTGGCGGTCGGCTGGCTGACCCCGGCGATGGACCGCCTGTTCGCCGACAGCGGCAGCGCGCGGCGCCGATATATGGACCGCCTCGCGGTGGCGCTCGATCCCGCCCACGCCCGCCATGCCGCGCGCTACGAAGCGGCGCTACGCGAGCGCAACCGGCTGCTTACGGGCGAAAAGAGCCCCGACGCACACTGGCTGGATTCGCTCGAGGCACAGCTGGCCGAAGCCGGGGCCGCCCTGACGCAAGGCCGCGCGGTGACGATCGAACGCCTGTCCACCGCACTCGCCGCCTTGCCCGAGAGGCCGTTCGCCCGGCCTGCCCTGGCCTATGCCGCCGGTGGCCCGCTCGAGGCCGAGCCCCTGGCAGCCGCGCTGGCTCGCGGTCGGGACGCCGACCGCGCCGCCCAGCGCACGCTGACCGGCCCGCACCGCGACGAGCTCGCGGTAAGCATGGCCGGCACCGGCATGCCCGCCACGCAATGCTCGACCGGCGAGCAGAAGGCGATGCTGATCGCGATCACGCTTGCCCATGCCGAGCTGGCCGCCGCCGGGCGCCCCGGCGTGCTGCTGCTCGACGAGGTTGCCGCGCACCTCGACCCGGTGCGCCGCGCCGCGCTGTTCGAACGCCTGCGCAGCGGCAAGGCACAGGCCTGGCTGAGCGGCACCGAACTGGCGCCGTTCGAGGAAATCGCGGGCGAGGCGGCGGTGTGGCGAGTGACGGCGGGGACCGTGGAAAGGTTGTAGTTCCTCCCCCACCGGGGAGGGGGACCAGCCGAAGGCTGGCGGAGGGGTACCCTCGGCTGCTCACTAACCTCGAAGTCATGGTCCGCCGCCTGTGCCCCTCCACCATGCTTCGCATGGTCCCCCTCCCCGTTCCGGAGAGGAACTATTACTCGTCGGGCAAGGCCCGCGCGACATCGTCGACGGTGGCCGCCACCATCGCTTCGATCCCTTCCGCCGTGGGGTGGACGCGGTCCTGCTGGATCAGCTCCGGCTTGTCCCACACCGGCTCGAGGAAGAACGGCACCAGCGCCGCGTCATAGCGCGCGGCCAGGTCCGGATAGAGCCCGTCGAACTCGGCGACGAAATCTGCGCCAAGGTTCGGCGGCGCGCGCATGCCCATCAGCAGCACCGGGATCCGCCGCTCCTGCAACTCGGCGAGGATGGCAGCGATGTTCTCGCGCGTCTCGGCCGGAGCGATGCCGCGTAGCAGATCGTTGCCGCCCAGCTCGACGATGGCGAGGTCGGGCCGGCGTCCCATGCCGTCGACCACAAATTCGATCCGCTGGCGTCCAGCGGCCGAAGTGTCGCCCGAAACCCCGGCATTGGTCACCCGGGCATCGATCCCCATGCCCCGCAGCGCGGCTTCGAGCTGGGCCGGATAGCTGGCGCGCTGGCCGACACGGTAGCCGGCGAACAGGCTGTCGCCGAACGCCAGGATACGCCGCTCCGGCCCGGCGACCTGGGCGGCTGGAGGCGGAACGAGCCGTTCGGCTGCTGCTTTCGGAATCGCGACCTCCTCGTCGCCGCAGCCGGCCAGGAGCAACGCCAGCGCCAACGCCCAGCCGCGACACTTCATTACGCTTGTCTCCTTGTCCGCCCGCCATCCCTATGCCATCCCGCCCGCGTGACAAGTCCCCCCACAATCGTCGCACGCGACCTCAGGCTCACGCTCGGCGAAGGCGACGCGGCGGTCGAGATCCTGCGCGGGATCGACCTTTCCGTCGCCACCGGCGAAACGCTGGCGCTGCTCGGCCCGTCGGGCTCGGGCAAGAGCTCGCTGATGGCGGTGCTTTCGGGGCTCGAGCGCGCCACCAGCGGCTCGGTCCACGTTGCCGGCGCCGATTTCGAGACGCTCGACGAGGACGCCCTGGCCCGCGCCCGGCGCGGCCGCATCGGCATCGTCCTGCAGGCCTTCCACCTGCTGCCGACGATGACCGCGCAGGAAAACGTCGCCACTCCGCTCGAACTGGCCGGCGAGGCCGACGCCTGGGCCCGCGCCGCGGCCGAGCTGACAGCTGTCGGCCTCGGCCACCGGCTGACGCACTATCCGGCGCAGCTTTCCGGCGGTGAGCAGCAGCGCGTGGCCATCGCCCGCGCCACCGCCCCCCGCCCGCCGCTAATCTTCGCCGACGAGCCAACCGGCAACCTCGACGCCACCACCGGCGCGGGCATCATCGAGCTGCTGTTCGCGCGTCGTGCCGAGACCGGGGCGACCCTGGTCATCATCACGCATGATGAGGCGCTGGCGGCGCATTGCGACCGCGTGGTGACGCTGGCCGACGGGCGGATCGCCTCCGACAGCGCGGCGGTATGACCGGGCTCTCCTGGCCCGCCGCCTGGCGCATCGCCCGGCGCGATCTGCACCGGCGGTTCCGCGGCCTCAGGCTGCTGCTGGTGTGCCTGTTCCTGGGCGTCGGCGCGCTGGCGGCGATCGGCACGCTGACCGGCGCGATCCGCGGCGAACTCGATTCGCAGGGGCGTGCGATCCTCGGCGGCGATATCGAGGTCGAGGTCTGGCAGCGGCCGCTGAACGGCGAGGAGCGCGCCTTTCTCGAACGCTACGGCACCCTGTCACCGGGCTTCAGGATGCAGGCCATGGCCAGCACCGCAGGCGCGGCGACGCCGGTCGAACTCAAGGCCGTCGCCGCCAACTGGCCGATGTACGGCGTGCTGACGCTTCGGGACGGCCGCGAGGTTGACGCACCGGTGGCCGGCCAGGCGTGGATCGCCGAAGGCGCCGCGGAGCGCCTCGGTATCGGCCCGGGCGACAAGTTCCGCGTCGGCACCCGCGACCTCACCGTTGGCGGGATCATCGGCGACGAGCCAGACCGGCTCAGCGAGGGGTTCCAGCTCGGCCAGACGGTGATCGTGCCGCTCGAGCTGCCCGGCCAGGCCGGGCTCACGGCTCCGGGCGCGATGTACCAGTCGAAGACCCGCGTCCGCTTTTCCGGTAGCGACGATCCCGAAGCGGTCGAGGAGGCGCTGTTCGAACGCTTCCCCGAGGCCGGCTTCGACACCCGCACCCGCGACCGTGCCTCGCCCGGCGCCGAGCGGTTCGTCAGCCGCATGGGCGAATTCCTGACGCTGGTCGGCCTGGCCGCGCTGGTCATCGCCGGGATCGGCATCGGCGGCGGGGTCGCCTCGTACCTCGATGCCCGCCGCGCCAGCGTGGCCACGCTCAAGATCCTCGGCGCGACCAGCCGCGACATTGCGCGCATTTATGCCCTGCAGGTCGGCGCCGCGGCGCTGGCGGGGGCGCTCGCTGGCCTCGCCGCGGGCGTGCTGGTGACGCCGCTGCTGACCCAGGCGCTCGGCGAGCTGCTGCCGGTGCGGACCGGCCTGGTGCTCGATCCCATGGCGTTGTTGCGCGCGGCGCTGTTCGGGCTGCTGGTGGCGCTGGTCTTCGCCGCCCCGCCGCTGATGCGTGCGCGGCACTTCCCGGCGATGGCACTGATGCGATCGCGCGTGGCGCCGCTCGCCCGCGCCTGGCGCGGTGCGATCGTGCCGGTGGCGCTGGGCCTCGCCGGCATCGCCGCGCTGGCGCTGATCGGCTCGCCCACGCCGGGGCTAACGGCATCTTTCCTGGCCGGAGCGGCGCTGCTGCTCGGGCTGCTGGCGCTGCTCGGCAAGACGATTCGGGCGCTGGCGGTGCGCTCGCCGCGCCCGGCCAACCCGCTCGCCCGGCTGGCGCTGGCGAACCTGCACCGGCCCGGCTCGGCGACCGGCGCGCTGGTCACCGCGCTCGGCTTCGGGCTGACCGCGTTCGTGTTCCTCGCCGGGGTGCAGACCAGCCTCGACGGCAACATCCGCCGCAGCGTGCCCGCGGTCGCCCCCGACTACTTCGTGCTCGACGTGCCGCGCGACCGGGTGGCCGAGTTTGAGGCCACCGTGGCCCGCCATGCGCCCGACGCGACCATCGAGGCCGTGCCGACGCTGCGCGGGGCGATCCTGTCGTACGGACCTGAGGATTCTCAGACCGTCGTCAGCGAGCTCGAGGACCTCCCCGAAGGCGCCTGGGCGCTGCGCGGCGAGCGCGGGCTGACTTATGCCGACCGCCTGCCCGATGGCAATTCGCTGGTCGCCGGCGAGTGGTGGCCCGCCGAATATTCGGGCGAGCCGCTGGTTTCGGTCGATTTCGAGCTGGCGCGCGCCGCCGGCCTCGGGATTGGCGACACCGTGACCATCGGGCTCCTTGGCACCGAGCGGACGGCGCGGATCGCCAACCTTCGCCGCATCGACTGGGAGAGCATGGGCTTCAACTATGTGCTGATCTTCTCGCCCAACACCCTGGCCGACGCGCCGCACAACCTGGCGGCGACGGTCGACCTGCCGTGCGGGCAATCCGCCTCCGGCCTGCTGCGCGACCTGGTGCGCGGCTTCCCGTCGAGTTCGGTGATCGAGGTCGGCCCGCTGTTGACGCAGGCGCGCACGATCCTCGAGCAGGTCTCGCTGGCGATTCTCGCGGCAGCGGGCGTGGCGGTGCTGGCCGGCATCGCGGTGCTGCTGGGCGCAATCGCCGCGGCGCGCGCCGCGCGGCTCTACGACACCGTGATCCTGCGTGTGCTCGGCGCCAGCACGCGCCAGCTGCTGGGGCTGCAACTGGCCGAGTTCGGCTTGCTTGCGGCGGTGCTCGCCACGGTCGCACTCGGGCTCGGCGGCACGCTCGCCTGGCTGGTGGTGGTCCAGCTGTTCGAGTTCGACTGGCTGCCCGACTGGCCGCGTGTCCTCGCGGTGCTCGGCGCGGGCATCGCGCTGGTGCTGGCCTTCGCGCTCGGCGCCTCGCTGCCGCTGTTGCGGGCGAGGCCGGCCGGAGCGCTCAGGTCGTTGTAATGCCTACTTTTTGAGGCTCTCGCGAATGTCGCCGAGGCGCTCGTAGATGCCGAAGAAGGTCATGTACATCTCGATCATGACCCGCCAGAAAAGCACGCCCACGGCGAGTCCGATCACAGACCCAAGCATGACGCCGAGGCCGGTCAAGAAGCTGTACTGCATCGCGACGAGGCCGCTCCCGAACAGGAATAGACACCAAAGCGCGATCCCGACGAGGCCGATCCAGTAGATGACCTTGAGCACCTTGGGCGCGACGAGCTTTTCGAAGCTCGTGAGATCTTTCAGTGAGAAGCTCTTGTCCATCATTTCCCCCTTCGCCGTCTGTGGCGAAGGGGAGAGGAACACCAACCGCCGCGCGAGTCAATTCTTCCGCGCGCGGCGACGCGGCCTGGACCTACCAGCGGAACCGCGCCGAGGCACCGTAAGTGCGCGGGTCGTTCGGATAGCCCGAGATGCCGCGCGGCTGCGCCGGAGTGTCGAAAATCGTGCCGAGATCGCGGTGGTTGAGCAGGTTGCGGCCCCACACCGAGAACGACAGGCCGTTGTCCAGCTCGAGCGACAGCGAGGCGGTCATATCGCTGACCTCGCGGGTGAACGGCGCCGCCGCGGCGATCGCGGGGCCCGCGTTAGCGATCGTGCCGTCCGGGTTGCGCACCAGGAAGCCCGGCAGGCCCTCGACCAGCTGGACTTCCTCCTGCCACAGGTAGGACACCCGCGGCACGAGCACGGCGCTGCCGATCTGGGCCTCGTATTGCGCGCCGATCACCACGGTCCATTCGGGGATGCCCGCCGGGCGCGCGCCCGACAGGTCGCCCACGGCCGAGAGCAGGAAGCTGTCGTATTTCGGATCCAGCCAGGTGAAGCCGAAATTGAGCGTCAGCGCGTCGGCGATCGTCCCCACGCCCTCGAACTCGACGCCGATCGTGCTCTGCTTGCCGGCGTTGGCGAGGACGAAGCCCGAGCCGGTGAAGATATTCGACTGGAAGCCTTTGATCTCCTGGTCGAACAACGCGAGGTTGGCCGAGACGTCGCCCCAATTGCCCTTGACCCCGAGCTCGATGACGCGCGATTCCTCTGGCCCGGCGAAACGGCTGCCCGCGGTCAGGTTGTTGACCCCCATCCCACCGGCGATCAGCGCCGCGCGGTCGGCGGTGGTGGGCCGGCTATCGCGCGACAGGTTGATCGAGCTGGCCTTGAAGCCGGTCGCGTAGCTCGCATAGACGTTGATCGAGCGGCTGACGTCCCAGGCGAGACGGACCGTGTAGGCGAAATCGCTGTCGTTGGTCTCGGCACCCTCGACCGCGTTGGGCACGTTGACGAACGGCGGCATGAACTGCAGCGCGCGCAGCGGCGCCAGCGGGTTCGCCGCCGGGTTGTTCATGTTGGCGTTGGCGAAGGCAGTAGCACCGGCCTGGATTGCACCGCAGGTGGCAAAGTTGGCCGGAATGCTGCAAAAGGCGCCGACTTCGGCCGCCGTCGCCGAACGTCCCAATCCCGCAGCCGTGCCAACCCCTTGCGCCACGCCCCCCTGGAACAGCACCTGGTTCCGGAATGGCGCGTATTGCGGCGCGTCGAGGTTGATCGACGAGAACACGTCGGTCGACACCGCATTGGTGGCGAAGTCCTTGCTGTCATCGGTGTAGTTGCCGCCGAGCGTCAGCACGAGGCCATCGACGATCTCGAAATCGATCTGGCCGAACAGCGAGAACGCCTGGCTGTCGATCGTGTATCGTTCGGTGAAGCCCTGCCCCGCGGGGAAGAACTGGCCGATGTACCGCGTGGGAGCACCCTCGAGCGCTCCGAAAGTCGCATCGAGCGGCACGGGCACCGGCCCGCCGGAAGTGGCACAGGGCGAGGCGTATAGGGCGAACGCGCAGCCGGAAAGGTTCTGGACCAGCAAGTTGGCATAAGGCCTGAACTGGGTGCCGTAGAGCAGCTGGTTGAACTGGGCGATGTCCTCGGTGATGAAGAACGCGCCCAGCAGCAGGTCGACCGGGCCCATCTGGCCGGCCAGGCGCAGCTCCTGGGTCAGGGTCTGGATGCCCAGATCCTGGAAGTTGGGATAGATCAGATCCGCGCTGCTGAAGTCCGAATCCTGGCGAGTGACCGCCTCGGTCTTGCGAAACGCGGTGATCGAGGTCAGCGTAAAGTCGTCGTTGAGGTCGAGATCGATCTGACCCGATCCGCCGAAGTTCTTGATGTTATTGGTCGAATTGAAGTTGTTGTAGACGACGTCGGCGAAGCGATTGGCCGGCGTGTTGACCTGGCCGCCAAGCGCGCGGACCGCGGGCGCGGCCAGGCCGTCCTGCAGGTTGACGACGGCGCAGCAATTCTCGTCGATCGCATCGTAATCGCCGATCAGCCGGATCCTCAGGCCGTCGGTGGGCTCGAGCAGCAGTTGCCCGCGCACGAACCAGCGGTCGCGCTCGTTGGTCCGGTCGCCGGTGACGGCATCGCGGAACAAGCCATCGCGCTCGTTGATGCCCGCGGTCACGCTGAACGCGACGGAGTCGTTGAGCGGGCCGGTCACATGGCCCTTGAAGATCAGCTGGTCGAAGTTGCCGTAGGTCGCCTCGACCGAGCCGGCGAAATCGAACTGCGGTTCCTGCGTGGTGATCGAAATCACGCCGGCCGAGGCGTTCTTGCCGAACAGCGTCGACTGCGGCCCGCGCAGCACCTCGATCCGCGAGACGTCGGGCAGATCGGTGATCTGCGCCGCGGTGCGCGAGCGATAGACGTTGTCGACGAACACGCCGACCGAAGGCTCGATGCCGGCGTTGTTGGCGCCGTTGCCGAAGCCGCGGATGAAGAAGTTGGTGTTGGCGCTGCTCTGGCGCTGGCCGACGCTGAGCGAAGGCACCACGGTCTGCAAGTCGCGCAAGTCGCGGATCTGGCCGCGCTCGAGCGTTTCGGCGGTGGTCACCGAGACCGCGACGGGCGTGTCCTGCAGCGTCTTGGCGCGCTTGGTGGCGGTGATCGTGATCAGGTTGCCGGTGCTGGAATCTTCCTGCGAGGCATAGCTGTCGGTTCCCTCGTCCGCCTCGGCGGCGGCTTCATCGGCGGCCTGGGCGGCAGCCTCGGCCGCCTCATCGTCCTGCGCCAGCGCCATGCCGGGCATGCAAAGTGCCGCGGCGGCCGATCCGGCCAGCAGGATTCCCCGTACGAAACCGGCCTTGCCGGAACCGACCATGCGCATGCTTTGTTTCTCCCTCTCCCGCGGCTCGCCGGTCTCCCGCCCCTATGGGACCCCGATCGCGCTCACGGCCACTCTGTGCGCCTGATAGGCGTGGGGCGATAGGGACACAATTGCCGCGCGCGTGAGTGCCAACACCTGCAACCGGCCCTGTGACGTTCCTGCCACGGTGCAGTTCCAGGCCATTGCCGGTGACCGATGCAGGCCCTATCGGGCCAAGATGAACATCGCCGATCTGCGCGTCGCCCTGTTCAGCGGGAACTACAACTACGTCCGCGACGGCGCCAACCAGGCCCTCAACCGGCTCGCCGACTACCTGCTGCGCCAGGGCGCGGCGCTGCGTGTCTATGCGCCCAAGGTCGAAAATCCCGACTTTCCGGCGACCGGCGACCTGTTCGGCATCCCGGCGGTGCCGATCCCGTTTCGTCGCGAATACCGCTTTCCGCTCGGCCTGTGGCGCGCCGCGCGCGAGGATCTGGCCCAGTTCCGGCCGAACGTGATCCACGTCTCCTCGCCCGATGTGACCGCGCATGCGGCACTGAAATGGGCCGAAGCGCACAACCTGCCGGCGCTCGCCTCGGTCCACACCCGGTTCGATACTTATCCGCGCTATTACGGGATGGCCTTCATCGAGCCGTGGTTCCAGCGAATCATGCGGCGCTTCTATCATCGCTGCGACGCTGTCGTGGCACCGTCGGAAAGCATGGCCGAACTGCTGCGCGCGCAGGACATGAGCGACGATGTCGGCATCTGGTCGCGCGGGGTCGATCGCGAAATCTTCGATCCGGCGCGGCGCGATCTCGTCTGGCGCCGCACCCTCGGCATCGCCGACGACGAAGTGGCAATCGGATTTCTCGGCCGCGTGGTGATGGAAAAAGGGCTCGACGTGTTCGCCGAGACCATGGCGGAGCTGCGCCGGCGCAATGTGGCGCACAAGGTGCTGGTGGTCGGCGAGGGCCCGGCCCGCGGCTGGTTCGCCGAGCGCGTGCCCGAGGCGAGCTTCACCGGGATGCTGACCCACGCCGATCTCGGCCGCGCGGTCGCCAGCATGGACATGCTGCTCAATCCCTCGATCACCGAGACGTTCGGCAACGTCACGCTCGAAGCCATGGCCTCGGGCGTGCCGGTGATCGCCGCGCGCGCGACCGGCAGCACCAGCCTGGTCACGGAAGGCCAGACCGGCCGGCTGGTCGAGCCCGGCAATGTCCCGGCCTTCGCCAACGCCATTGCCGCCTACCTCGCCGACCCTTCGCTGCGCGCGGCGCACGGCGCGGCCGGCGAGGCACGCAGCCGCGACTACGCGTGGGACGCGATCAACCGCGCCGTCGCCGAGGTCTATGTGCGGATCGTCGAGGCGCGGAGAGCCCGCTCAGCGTAGCACGCCCGCCGCGGCTTGCCGGCGCGCATAATACCACTGCGCGACGATCGCGATCAGGATAACGATCGGCATGATCGCCTCGGCGGCGACCGCGATCTCGGCGGGCCTTTCCGATGTGAATTGGAAGACGAAGCTGCCCAGCGCTCCGACGAGCGAGAGCAGGAACGCGGTCGCGGCATGGCGCGAACCCAGCAATAGCAGGATCGAGCCAAGGGCCGAGCCCCATACCCCGATTGCCCACAGGGCCACCGCCCAGGTCGGGAACGACTCCATCCAAGCCGCAACCTCGGACCCGTAGCCCGCGCTCGCGAGATAGGCCGCTCCGTCCAGTTCGCTCATGAGGTAGTTGTAGGCGCCGTAGCTGTTCCACAGCAGCGACAGCACGCCGACCACCCACAAGTGCTTCGGCGTCGATCCAGAAAATGCGGTTGTCATCGAAAATCCCCCTCCCACGGCAGTGACCCAGCGAAGGGAGCCTATCACAGGCCCGTGGGAAGGGGAATCCTCGGCTGCGGCGTCAGAGCCGCTCGATCTGCCGCGCAGCCTCGTCGAGGATTTCGGCAATCTTGTGCGGCAATTCCTCGTTCTCCGCGCCGCCTCCGGCCATCTTCTGGCCGACGGCGGTGAACAGGTTGATCGAGGCGCGCTGGATCGATGGCGACCGTCCACGCTCGGCGTGTTCGCCCAGCGAGGTGAGCCGGTCCATCGCCGCTTTCGCCTCGTCCCCGGCTGCCTCGAGTTCCTTGGTGCCGGCGGCGGTAATGGCGAACTTGCGCCGCTGGTCCTTGCTGTTCTGCTCGGCAATCAGACCTTCGTCGGCGAGCAGCGCCAGCGCCGGATAGATCACCCCGGGGCTCGGCGAGTAATGCCCGCCCGAACGTTCCTCCATCGCCTTGATCAGGTCATAGCCGTGGCGCGGCTCCTCGGCGATCAGCTGCAGCAGCAGCAGGCGCAGCTCGGCGCGGCCGAACTGCCGCCCGCGGCCCGGCCCGCGGCCACCGGGACCCCACGAGCCCTTGAACACGAACGGTCCACCCGGTCCGAACGGCCCGCCGGGCCCGAAAGGTCCGCCGGGACCGAACGGCCCGCCCGGTCCGCCCCAGCGCGGGCCACCCCAGGCACCGGCCATCGCCCGCGCGGCATGCTTCCAGGCGCGGCGGGGGTCGCCGTCGTTGTCATAACATTCAAAGCGCATAGTCGCCTCCTTCAGATAGCTTAAGATATATCTTAGAACAGTCGATGACAAGAGGGGTCGCGGCGCTTTCGACGAGCGACTATCTGAAGGCGATGGCCGACTTGTTCGCTGACGACCTGCCCCCACCCGCACGCGACGAGCCGCGCGCCGACGCTCCGCTCGCCGACAGGCTGCGTCCGCGCGCGCTCGACGAGGTGATCGGCCAGGAGCACCTGACCGGGCCCGAAGGCGCGATCGGGCGGATGGTCGCGGCGGGCAAGCTCTCCAGCATGGTGCTGTGGGGACCGCCCGGCACCGGCAAGACCAGCGTGGCCCGCCTGCTGGCCGATGCCGTGGGGATGCGCTTCGTCGCCATCAGCGCGGTGTTCTCGGGCGTCGCGGACCTGAAGAAGGTGTTCGCCGAGGCCGAGACGGCCCGGAAAATGAACCAGCGCACGCTGCTGTTCGTGGACGAAATCCACCGCTTCAATCGCGCCCAGCAGGATGGCTTTCTCCCTTATGTCGAGCGCGGCACGGTGACGCTGGTCGGTGCCACCACCGAGAACCCGAGCTTCGAATTGAACGCCGCGCTGCTGAGCCGCGCGCAAGTGCTGATCCTGCATCGGCTCGACGCCACGGCGCTCGGGCACTTGCTCGATCGCGCCGAGGCGCTCGAAGGGCCGCTGCCGCTCACCCCCGCGGCCCGCGATGCGCTGATCGCCAGCGCCGACGGCGACGGGCGGTTCGTGCTCAACCAGGCCGAGACGCTCTACGCCGCGAACATCGCGGAGCCGCTCGGCCCGGCCGAACTGAGCGCGTTCCTGCAGCGCCGGGTGGCGGTCTACGACAAGGACCGCGAGGGGCATTACAACCTCATCTCCGCGCTGCATAAATCGATCCGCGGCTCGGACCCGCAGGCTGCCCTCTATTACCTGGCGCGGATGCTGGTGGCGGGCGAGGAGCCGCTGTTCCTGCTGCGCCGCCTCACTCGCGCCGCGGTCGAGGACGTGGGCCTCGCCGACCCGCAGGCGCTGGTCCAGTGCATCGCGGCGAAAGATACCTACCAGTTCCTCGGCAGCCCCGAAGGCGAGCTGGCGATCGCCCAGGCCTGCCTCTACCTCGCCACCGCGCCGAAATCGAACGCCGCCTACAAGGCCTGGGGCGCCGCCAGCCGCACCGCGCGCGAGACCGGCAGCCTCACGCCGCCGGCCAACATCCTCAACGCCCCGACCAAGCTGATGAAGGAGATCGGCTACGGCCAGGACTACACTTACGATCACGACACCGATGAGGGCTTTTCGGGCGACAACTACTGGCCCGAGGAAATGGAGCCGCAAACCTTCTACGAACCCGTCGAGCGCGGTTTCGAGCGGCAGGTGAAGGAGCGCATCGCCTACTGGAACAAGCTGCGGCAGGAGCGCGGCGATGGCTGAGCCGCTCGACAACTGGGACAAGGTCGAGGCCTTCGCGCTGACCCTGCCGGGGACCGAGCGCGGCACCAGCTATCGCATGCCGACGGTCAAGGTCGCCGGCAATGGCCGAGGGTTCGTGTGGACCGGCCACGAGGCGAAGACCTCGTTCGCCGTGTGGATCGAGCCCGGCACCGCCGAGATGCTGATGGAAACCGATCCGGACACCTTCTGGCAATCGCCGCACTACGCGGGCAGCAGCGCCGTGCTGATCCGCTATGCGAGCGACGACCCGGAGCGCGTGCGCTACGTGATCGAGCAGGCCCATGAACTGGCCGCGGCGAAGAAGCCGGTCCGCCCGCGCAAGAAGTGAGCGAGCGTTTCGGGCATTTTGCGGCGATCGATTGGTCCGGCGCGAAGGGGCCGCGCCAGAAGGGAATTGCCATCGCGCTGTGCGCGTTGGGAACGGCAGCACCCGAACTCGTCAGACCAGGCCACCGCTGGTCGCGCGAGGAGGTGCTCGAGTGGCTGCGCAAGAGCCTGCCCGATGACACGCTTGTGGGAATGGACCTGTCACCGGGGCTGCCATTTGACGACAAAGGCGCGTTTTTTCCCGGCTGGGATCGGTCGCCCGCAACAGCGAAGGAACTCTGGCGGCTCGTCGACGAGATCGCGTCCCCCGATCAACACCTGGCCGCCACAACCTTTGTCGCTCACGCCGAAGCGAGACGTCACTTCCGTCACGGCAAGGGCGATTGTGGCGACCTTTTCGTCGGTGGTGCTGGTCGGATGCGGCGAACCGAGGACGGGCAGCGCTCGCTTCGGCTCACCCCGTCCAGCTGCTTCAACCTCGTCGGCGCGGCGCAAGTCGGCAAGTCGAGCCTGACGGGAATGCGCGTCCTCCACCGGTTGGGCGGGGCGATACCGGTTTGGCCATTCGATCCCTTGCCGCCTCAAGGCTCGATCATAGTCGAAATCTACACCAGCCTCGCCGCTCGTGCCGCCGGGGTGCGCAAGGGAATTATATACTTGACTCCCTGAACCTGCGAGGGTAGTTATCTACTACACCGCAGGGGACCAAGGCAATGAGCCGCTCGACTATCAGCACCTTCCAGCTTTTCCAAATGTTCCCGGATCAAGCTTCGGCGGTTGCCTACATCGAAGGTCGGCGCTGGCCAAACGGGGCAGTCTGCCCGGCTTGCAACGAGGCCAAGCGGATCACCACGCGGAAGGGCGGCTTCTATCGCTGCAACTCCTGCAAGCTGGACTTCACTTGCCGCACCGGAACGATTTTCGAGCGTTCGCATATCCAACTGCACAAGTGGATTTACGCGATGTATCTGCTGGTCACGAGCCGCAAGGGCATTTCCAGCCTCCAGCTCGGCAAGGAAATCGGCGTCACGCAAAAGTCGGCGTGGTTCATGCTCCAGCGCATCCGCGAAGCTTGCGGCAACGACTTCACCAAGCTGAACGGCATTGTCGAAATCGACGAGACTTACATCGGCGGCAAGGAGAAAGCGAAGCACGCCCACAAGAAGCTCAAGGCCGGTCGCGGCACAATCGGCAAGGTTCCGGTCCTTGGGATGCGCGAGCGCCGGGTTGGCGGTCGCACGATAGCCGCGCCGGTCAACAACACTGACCGCGCCACCATTCAGGCCGCAATCCACGCGAGCATCGAATACGGCTCGACCATCCACACAGACGAGCATGGCGGCTATCACGGCCTGAACGGGCTGTTCTACCGCCACGAAGCGGTCAACCATCGCTCGGGCGAATACGTCCGCGACGGCGTGACCACCAACAGCATCGAAAGCGTTTGGGCGGTCCTCAAGCGTGGGCTGCACGGTGTCTATCACCATGCCAGCGAGAAGCATTTGCACCGCTATGTTGAAGAGTTCACTTTCCGCCTCAATGAGGGCGACGTAAAGCGGCACACCTTGGACCGGATCGCGAGTCTCGTGACCGCGTCGTTCGGCCCCCGGTTGACCTACAAGGGCCTGATAGCATGAGCGAGCGCCTCGCAGCCCTAGACGCGATTACCGACGTTGTTCTCGCCTACCGCAAACCGGGAAGCGTGAAGGCGCGGGCGCTGGCGACGGGCTTCACGTTCTACGAGTTTTTCGCCGGTGGCGGGATGGCGCGGGCCGGACTTGGCCCGGAATGGACGTGCCTATTCGCCAACGACTTCGATTTCAAGAAGGCCGCAACCTACAACGACAACTGGGGCGAAGGCGCGCTGCTGACCAAGGACGTGCGGAAGGTGACGCCCAAGGAGTTGCCCGGCACCCCGGCGCTCGTGTGGGCTTCATTCCCCTGCCAAGACCTGTCGCTGGCCGGAATGGGCGCGGGCTTGAAGGGCGATCGGTCGGGGACGTTCTGGCCGTTCTGGAAGCTGGTCAAGAGCCTGACCGCCGAAGGCCGCGGTCCTAGCCTGATCGTGCTGGAAAACGTCTGTGGCACCCTCACGTCGCACGGCGGCAAGGACTTCACCGCGATTGCCGACGCGCTGGCGGCGGAGGGCTATCGGTTCGGCGCAGTCGTGGTGGATGCAGTCGAGTTCGTTCCGCAATCCCGCCCGCGCCTGTTCATCATTGCCGTGGCCGAGGGCGTCACTGTGCCCGGCGATTTGCTCGCCCCCGATGCCTCGCTCCTATGGCATCCCAAGGCGCTCCAGAGCGCGCATTTGCGCTTGAAGGGCAAGGCCAAGGATCAATGGCTATGGTGGAAGATGCCCGCTCCAGCGCGCCGCAACACCCGCTTTGCGGACCTTGTCGAGGACAACCCGACGAGCGTTAAGTGGCATACCCCGGCGGAAACCGGGAAGCTCATGGCGATGATGAGCGGCAAGAACCTAGAGAAGGTAACGGACGCCAAGAAGGCCGGGCAATTGCTCGTCGGGACCATCTACAAACGCACCAGGCTCGACGATGCCGACACCAAAGTTCAGCGCGCCGAAATCCGTTTCGACGATATCGCGGGGTGCCTTCGCACGTCATCGGGCGGCTCCAGTCGCCAACTGATTATGGTCGTTAAGGGCGACGATGTGCGCTCGCGCTTGCTGTCGAGCCGGGAAGCCGCGCGGCTCATGGGCCTACCCGACAGCTACAAATTGCCGAAAAGCTACAATGAGGCGTATCATCTGGTCGGCGACGGGCTGGTAGTGCCTGTCGTTCGGTTCCTCGCTATGAACTTGCTGGAGCCGATTCTGTTGAGCAATCAGACGGGGGCCGATGTCAGCAGTAATTCCGTGTCAGCGAAACACTAAGCTTCAGGCGCAGATCGGTGAATTTGCCGAAGTCCTGAAAACGGCGACTCACGCCCTAGGGACGCACGGCCTTACGGAAGCCGAGTTCTACCAGAGCGGGATACTTGAAGGCGCGATTCAGCGCATCCGGGGGCAATACTCCGCGACCATGCACGAGAAGCGGGATTTTGCGGCCCGCGTCCTGAACCACATGGAGGACGGCGGGCACATCAAAAACTGGCTGTCCGCTGGCGGGGCGAACCGTCACGATTACACCGTCACCCTCAACGATGATCGCGTTGCCGCAATCGAGTTGAAGGGCTGTCTGGACGGCAACAACACCAACATTTTCGAGCGGCCCACGCACGTCCAAGAGTTCATCATCTGGAGCGTCTGCACCAACGCGGCATCCGACCCCCGAGGCAACGTCTGGTCGGGCCTTCACACCCGCCTGAGCGCCGAAGTCATCGAAAACGAGAAGCAAGTGGACGGGCTTGTCGTCTGGGACTGGCTGTGCGGGACCAAGCTACGGCCCTGCCCGAAGCTGGAGCGTAAGGGCGACGGGCCGCGACTTACCACTGTCGGGCAGTATCAGCTTCCCCCGCCGTGCATTTACCTGTTCCCGCGAACCATCCCGAGCGTGCGGAACAACCCAAACCCCGAGCCCCACGCGCTTGGCGACGTGGGCTTTCTGGACGCGCTGAATACCTGCTTCGGCGGCTATTACGACGAGATCAATTACGTTCGCTTCATGGTCGCCCACAAGGGCGGCGATGTTGTCCGAACCACGTCAGTTGAGCGTGGCGGGCAATTGCAGCAGGTATCAAAGCCGACGCCGATCAGACGGCGTTGAGGGAGTTATGTATATAAGTCCCGTGCGCAAGGGGTTGAGCAAACTGCGCGACGCCAAGAGCCTCGATGCGGCGCTAGCCGAGCTTGGCAGCGACAAGCATCGGCCACTCGACCGGTATGATGACCACAGCACGGATGCGATCGTGACCGCAGCGTGGCTTCGACGAGCCGCTGGGGTTCTGGACAACTGGAAACCCGAGGGGCTGGAGGACGTACGCGACACCGAGGGCTGGACTTTCGGCGTCGCATGACCTCGCTGCAGCGCGGTTCGCCGATGGCCGTAGCCCATCCGCCGACCGCAGGCTGGACCGCGTCGCGGCGATGGCGCACAGGATTGCCATTGTTGAGGGAGCTCGCCGATGAATCGCACACTCCTCGCCGGCATCGTCTGCCTGGCGCTCGCCGCCTGCTCCGGCGCCCAAAGCGACCAGCCCGAATGGGCCGACTTCGCGCAAACATCCGTCGACAAGTATTTCGAGCTCAATCCGAGCGACGCGATCTACCAGGGCGCGCACCAGTTCGACGGCAAGCTGCCCGACTGGAGCGAGGCCGGGCTCGACGCACAGGCGGCGTTACTGCGCCAGGTGATCGAAGACGCCAACGCCTACGAGGGGCTCAGCGAGGCCGAGGAATTCGAGCGCGACTACCTGGTCAAGCTCGCCGAGGGCGACCTGTTCTGGCTCGAGGATGCCGACCAGCCGCACACCAACCCGGCGTGGTACACCAGCGCGCTCGATCCCAACGTCTACATCAGCCGCGAATACGCCGACAAGCCGACCCGCATGAAGGCGATGGTCGCCTTCTTCGAGGCGGTGCCGCGGGCCGCGCAAAACATCCGCGCCAACCTCGCGACGCCGATGCCGGCGAGCTTCATCGACTACGGCGTCGCCGCGTTCGGCGGGTTCGCCGAGTTCTACCGCGGCGACGCGCGCGCGGCGTTCGCCGACGTCGACGACGCCGAGCTGCAGGCGCAGTATCGCGACGCCTCGGGCAAGGCGGCGGAGGCGATGCAGGAGGTCGCCGACTGGCTGGAAGGCCAGCGAGCCAGCGCCAGCCAGGATTTCGCGCTCGGCGCCGACCGGTTCAGCCGCATGCTCGCGGCGACCGAGGCGGTCGATATCCCGCTCGACGAGCTCGAACGGGTCGCGCGCGCCGACCTTGCCCGCAACCAGGCCGCGGCGCGGCAGGCCTGCGCCGAGTTCGCGCCGGGCGCGACGATCCAGGCCTGCTTCCTGAAACTGAACGCCAGCAAGCCCGCCGCCGGCCCCGTCGCCGCGGCGACCGCGCAGATCTCCGACCTCACCGCGTTCGTGCGCGAGAAGGATCTCGTCACCATCCCCGGCACCGAGCGGGCACTGGTGCGCGAAAGCCCGCCCTACAACCGCCAGAACAGCGCCTACATCGACGTCCCGGGGCCGCTCGAGGAGGGCATTCCCTCGATCTATTACATCGCTCCGCCCGATCCCGCGTGGACCCCGGAAATGCAGGCTGCCTACATCCCGGGCGAGAAGGACCTGCTGTTCACCAGCGTGCACGAGATCATGCCCGGCCACTTCCTCCAGTTCCTCCATTCGAACCGCGCGCAATCGCTGATCGGCCGATTGTTCGTCGGCTACGGTTTCGCCGAAGGCTGGGCGCACTACACCGAGGAGATGATGTGGGACGCGGGCCTTGGCGACGGCGATCCCGAGGTCCACATCGGGCAGCTGTCGAATGCGCTGCTGCGCAACTGCCGCTTCATCTCGGCGATCGGGCTGCACACCGGCGGCATGACGCTGGCGCAGTCGAAAGACCTGTTCATGGAGGAATGCTACCAGGACGAAGGCAACGCCGAGCAGCAGGCGGCGCGCGGCACCTACGACCCGGCCTATCTCAATTACACCATGAACAAGCTGATGATCATGAAGCTGCGCGACGACTGGGCGGCGAGCCGCGGCGGGCGCGCGGCGTGGAAAGCGTTCCACGACGCGTTCCTCGCCTACGGCGGCCCGCCGGTGCCGCTGGTGCGCCAGGCGATGATGGACGAGGACGCACCGCGAACGGTGTTCTGACGACGGGCTGGACCTTCGGCGCCGCTTGACGCAAAGGCGCTCGCCCTTTGCGTCGCCCTATCGCTGCGCTACTTGAGGGCACCGCAGGCCGGCTTAGCTCAGTTGGTAGAGCACCTGATTTGTAATCAGGGGGTCAGGGGTTCGAGCCCTCTAGCCGGCACCATGCTCTTTTCTGCGCTACCGCCTTCGGCTACTTGAGCGCGGACGGGTTGGCGCCCGCGCTCAGTGCGGCTCAATCCAGCGCGAACTCCAGGCCGAGGCCCACGTTCACCGCGCCGAGCCGGCCGCCGGGCCGGTCGTACGAGGTGTAGCCGACCGACGGCACCAGCGCGAACTTGTCGGAGATCGGCTGCACGCGCCGCAGGACCGCGCCGTAGTCGTCGCCGCTGAAGTTGTTCGGCACTTGCACGCTTGAGATCGAGGCTTCGCCCAGGCTCAGCCACAGCTGCGTCTTGCCGGCGCCGCTCGGATCGTTGAGCACCAGGTTGACCAGGTGGGCGAGGTAGGGGTCGCGCCCTTCGGGATCGACGTGAGTCAGGCGATAGGAGGCCGAGCCGAAGCGGAAATATTGCCGCGCCCCGGCGGAAAGGAACGTCACGTCCTGGTTGCCGAAATAGCGCGCCAGGCGCCCACCGACCGTTACGGTGGTGCTGTCGCCCACCTTCAAGGTCACGTCCTGCGCGAATTCGTACTCCGCGAACACCGGGTCGTCTTCGGCGATGAACCCGCTGGTGCGGGTGGAGACCGCGTCCGACCAGTCGTGGTACAACGTCACTCCGCCGCCGACGGCGGTGGCCCTGACGCCCGGCGCGCGGCGCTCGCCGATCTGCGGGGTGAACAGCACCGTCGTATCGTCATTGACGAGCTTGTACTCGAGCGTGATCGTGCGCAGCGAGCCGGCGTCATCCGAAAACTCCTGCGTCTCGGCAGTGGCGGTGACCGTGTGCGAAGTCCGCGCCCACAACGGCGCCGGCTGGCACAGGCAAGCCAGCACCGCGGTGCCGGCGGCAATACGCTTGTTCATGATACGAGTTCCTTCATGGGAACGAGCTCGACTGCCTGTTGCAGCCGATAGTGCCCGCTCGGATAGTTGCGGTTGATGGTGATGCGGGGTTCGAACACCGAATCCGGTTCGACCACGCGTCCGGGGAGAACGATGACCTGGATGCCGAGGCAGGCGCGGGCGCCGATCCAGCAGCCGAGCTTGTCGCGCACGTCGGCGATTTCCCGGCCCTGGTGGCGGACCGAGACCGGCTTGCGGTCGAGCCGCTGGTTCGATGTGCGCACCTGGGCGCCGAGGTAGGCGCCTTCGTCGATCCGCGAATCCGCGACGAAGCTCTGCGGGCCGATGCTGACGCGGTCAGCGATGAACACCTGCTTGAGCTCGACCGCAAAGCCGATCAGCACGCGGTTGCCGATCAAGGCCGGGCCGCGGATCATCGCGTAGTTGCCGACCAGCACGTCGTCGCCGATCACGATGGGCCCGCGCAGCACCGCGCCGGCGCAGATCTTGCTGCGCTCGCCGATCACGATCGGCCCGGCGCTCTCGTCGAGCACCGCGCCGTCTTCGATCACCGCCGATGCGGCGCGCGGGCGCGGCGCCATCGCCGCCCATGCCGCGACCGTCTCGGCCAGGCTGTCGATTTCACGCCACCACATGGGCATACCTCACCGGCTTGTCGCGTTGCGGCTCGCGCCCGGTGACCAGGCCGCGCAGGCCGTGGACGATCCAGATCGCGTAGGAGAGCAGCAGGTAAATCACCGCCACCGGCGCCAGGGGAACGAGCAGCCAGCGGCGGTGGTGAACTGCGCTGATCGTGCCGACGCAAGCGACGATCGCGAGCCAGAGCAGCGGAAAGAACATTACCGGTATGACGTGAGCCTGGCCGGCGGTCGAAACAGCGAAGATCGCCACGCCGTAACCGCCGACGCCGAGAACGACGACGATGAACATCGGCAGGATGCTGAACAGCCCGAAGCGCGTCAGCAGCAGCCCGCTGTGCAACCGCATGCACACCGCATAGCCGACGATCCAGCGGCGCCAGCGCAGCCATTCGGACTTCAGCGAATTGCATTCCTGCGAATAGACCACGCAGCGGCTGGTCTGGCGGACCCGGTATCCCTGCGCGACCAGCGACCAGGTCAGGTCGAGGTCTTCGACCTTGGTGCGGTCGCTGAGCGGCACCTTGCGCAGCACCGCGGTGCGGAACAGGCCGCACGCCCCCGAGATGATGAACGGCGATCCGCCGAGGATCTGCTGAAACGTCCGCTTGATCACGATCATCGGCAACTTCACCGTGGCGCGAATGTGCGGCAGCAGCCTGGCCCCGGTCAGGTTCGACGAGGGTATCCCGCCCACTGCATGGGCCCCGCGCTCGATCTCGGCGATCATATAGCCGAGGCCATCGCCCTTGGGCGGCAACAGCGTGTCGGCGTCGGTCAGGAACACATAAGGCGCGTCCGTGCGGGCGACACCCGCCATCAGCGCCCCGCCCTTGCCGGTATTCTTCTGGTGAATCGCCACGACGCGCGGATGAATCGCCGCCAGCAGGTCGAGGATCTGCGCCGTCTTGTACGTCGAGCCGTCGTTCACCACGATCACGTTGTTGAAATAGGGGTTGGCCAGCAGGTTCCGCACCGAGCCGATCAGGCACAGTTCCTCGTTGTAGGCCGGGATGATCGCATCGACGCTGCCATAGCGGCGGGCCGGCCGGGCGCGCATCTTGCGGACCAGCCAGGCGAGCGCGACCACCGCCGTGACGAGGAAGAAGATGGTCTTCATCGCGTCACAGGATCAGCTTGTAGGGCATGAAGCCCTCGCTCGGGCCGAGCTCGACCTGCACCCCGCGGAAGTGCGCGGCGGCGCGGATCTTCTCTTCCTGCATGTACAGGCGGTCGCCCTGGCTTTCGTGACAGCGCAGCGCGGCAACCTTGGTCTCGAGCTGGTCGGGAATCTCCTCGAACACCGTCGGCGCGAAGTTGGGATAGGAGCTGGGCGTTTCATAGCCGAACACCTGCCGCACGCGGCGGCAACTGATCGCCGAGGCCTCGTAAACCGCCCGGTGGTCCTGGTGCCGGTCGTGCTGGAACATGGTGTAGACCCGGTCCGGGTCGAATTCGGCGATGTGCACTTCGAGCAGGTCGATCATGTCAGTGACATGCCGCCACAGCTGCGTGTCCTCGAAATCGTAGACCGTGACCTTGCCGACGCCGATGGTGCGCAGCGCGGTCTGCGTTTCCGCCGCCCGGTCACTCTCCGTGAGGGCGCCGCGGCGGCCCTTGGAGAAGACCACGGCCTCGATCGTCGCGCCCTTGGCCGCGAGCTTGGCGAGGCTGCCGCCGCAGCCCAGCTCGATATCGTCCGGGTGCGCGCCGACCGCGAGTATCTTCAACGCACCTTGCGGCGCGCCACTGGTCTGGTCCGACACGGGAACGGTCCTCGGTTATGCCAAGCTTCGGACCGTTCCTAAGGGGTACCTCGTAAATAGATGCGCTGCGCGGGGGTCTGCGGTTCCACCAAGGGCCGCCTTAACCATTCATTTTACCAACGAATCGCTTGTCGCCGGCCGAGAATTTCAGACCGGGAGCCCGACATAGTTCTCGGCGATGCTGGTTTGCGCCGCACGGCTGTTGGCGATGTAATCCAGCTCCGCGACCTGCATCGCGCGCTCGAACGGGCCATCCTCGGGAAAGCGGTGCATCAGGCGCGTGAGCGACCAGCTGAAGCGTTCGGCCTTCCACACCCGCGCCAGCGCCTTGGCGGAATAGCCGGCCACTGCATCGGCATCGCCGCGCTTGAAGAAAGCGGTCAGCGCCTCGGCGGCGTAGTGCACGTCGCTGGCCGCCAGGTTGAGCCCCTTGGCGCCGGTCGGCGGCACGATATGCGCGGCATCGCCGGCCAGCAGCAGGCTGCCGTGGCGCATCGGCGCGAACACGTAGCTCCTGAGCGGCGCGATCGATTTCTCCAGCGCCGGGCCGCGCACGATGTGTTGCGCCGCCTCGTCGGGCAGGCGCAAGGCCAGCTCGTCCCACAGCCGCTCGTCGGGCCATTGCTCGACCGTGTCGGTGAGCGGCACGTCGATGTAATAGCGGCTGCGCGTCTCGCTCCTCATCGATGCCAGCGCGAAGCCGCGTTCGTGGTGCGAATAGATCAGCTCGTGGTTGCACGGCGGCACCTCGGCGAGAATGCCGAGCCAGCCGAACGGGTACTCGCGGTGAACCTCGGTGCCGCGCGCCAGCACCGTCTGGCGGCTCGACCCGTGATAGCCGTCGCAGCCGGCGACCAAGCGCGCATCGACGCGGTGCTCGGTGCCATCCTTCATGAAGGTGACGAACGGCGCATCGCCATCGATGCCGTGCAGCGCCACATCGGCCGCCTGGTAGATCACTTCCAGCCCGCGCGCCTCGCTCGCCTCCATCAGGTCGCGGGTCAGCTCGGTCTGGCCATAGACCACCACCTGTTGTCCGGTCAGTTCGGCGATGTCGATACGGATCAACCGCTCGCCATCGGCAAGGTTGAAGCCGTCGTGCGGCAGGCCCTCGGCCTTGAGGCGTGCGTCGAGCCCGAGCCGCTCCATCAGCGAGACGGTGATCCGCTCGAGCACCCCCGCCCTGATCCGCCCGAGCACGTAATCCGGCGCCTGCCGCTCGAGCACCACGCACTCGATGCCCTCGGCGCGCAACAGGTGTCCGAGCAGCAATCCAGCGGGGCCCGCCCCAATGATGCAGACCTGGGTCTTCAACGCCCGACAGCGACGTAGCGGAACCCGTACCGCTCGATATCGGCGCGATCGTAGAGGTTGCGCAAGTCGACCAGCAGCGGGTCCTTGAGCAGCTCGCGCGAACGCTCGAAATCGAGCGCGCGGAAGGCGTCCCATTCGGTCACGATCACCGCCGCGTCGGCGCCTTCCATGGCTTCGTAGGCGTCGGCGCAATAGGTCACGTTTTCGAGCAGCGTCTTCGCCTGCTCCATCCCCTCTGGGTCGTAGGCGCGCACTTTGGCGCCGGCATCCTGGAGCGCCCGCACGATCGCCAGCGCAGGCGAATCGCGCATGTCGTCGGTGTCGGCCTTGAAGGTCAGCCCGAGCAGCGCGACCGTCTTGCCGTGCCCGCCGCCGCCGAGCGCGTGAACCACCTTGCGCCCCATCGAGCGCTTGCGCATGTCGTTGGAGGCAACCACCGCCTCGACGATCCTGAGCGGCGCCTCGAAGTCCTGGCCAGTTTTCAGCAGCGCCAGCGTGTCCTTGGGGAAGCACGATCCGCCATAGCCCGGGCCGGGCTGCAGGAAGCGCGCGCCGATGCGGCTGTCGAGACCGATGCCGGTGGCGACGTCGGCGACATCGGCCTGCACCTTCTCGCACAAGTCGGCGATCTCGTTGATGAAGCTGATCTTGGTCGCGAGGAAGGCGTTGGCGGCGTACTTAGTGAGTTCGGCGGCGCGGCGCTTCATCACCAGCAGCCTGGTCTCGTTGCCGAGCAGCGGACGATAGACTTCGTGCAGCACCGTCGCGGCGTGGTCGTCGTCGACGCCTATGACCACCCGGTCGGGGCGCTTGAAGTCGTCGATCGCCGCGCCTTCGCGCAGGAATTCCGGGTTCGAGGCGACCGAGAATTCGAGGTCCGGGCGGGCCTCGCGGATGATCCGCTCGACCTCGTCGCCGGTGCCGACGGGCACGGTCGACTTGGTCACCACCACTGTGCCGGGCGAGAGGTGCCCGGCCATCTCGCGCGCAGCGGCGTGGACGTAGCTGAGGTCGGCATGGCCATCGCCGCGGCGCGAGGGCGTGCCGACGGCGATGAACACCGCGTCGGCGTCCGGTAGCGCCTCGGCCAGGTCGAGCGTGAACTGGAGCCGGCCGGAAGCCACGTTCTTGGCCACCAGCTCGTCGAGCCCGGGCTCGAAGATCGGGATTCGGCCCTCGCGCAGCGCGGCGATCTTGGCCTCGTCCTTGTCGACGCAGCACACCTGGTGGCCGAAATCGGCAAAACACGCCCCCGAAACGAGGCCGACATAGCCGCTGCCGATCATGACGATGCGCATTCTGGTCCCCTGGCGCCGGTTGCGCGCGGCCTAGCCGCGCCCGCGATAGGGCGCAACGCCCTGATCGGGCAGCCACAGGCCTGGCGGAGGCGGGCCGCTCTGCCAGAACACGTCGATCGGGATGCCGCCGCGCGGGTACCAGTAACCGCCGATGCGCAGCCATTGCGGGCGCATTTCGGCATAGAGCCGCTGGCCGATACCGACCGTTACGTCCTCGTGGAAGCCGGAGTGGTTGCGGAACGAGGACAGGAACAGCTTGACGCTCTTGGATTCGACGATCGTCTCGCCGGGCGCATAATCGATCACCAGGTGGGCGAAATCGGGCTGGCCGGTCACCGGGCACAGCGAGGTGAACTCGGGCGCGGCGAAGCGCACCAGGTAGAGCGCGCCGGGCTGTGGGTTGGGCACAAAATCGAGCCTGGCCTCGTCGGGCGAGGCGGGCAGCGCGCTGGGCTGGCCGAGATGGGTCATGGGGTCGGTCATCGGGGGGTGATGCCGCGATGACACGCCCGGCACAAGTTCTGCGCGCATCGCCGTCCTTGCGCGGGCCAATTCAGAGCCTATTCAGCGCTTCGAGCCATGCGCTGCGAACCACCGATGCGTTGGAAGACTCTTGCCTTTGCCGTTCCCCTGACCCTGGCCGCGCCGGCCGGGGCCGCGGTGAGCGATTTTCGCCTGCCCGAGGCCGGGCCGCAGCCGCCGCCCGACCGCCAGGGTCCGGTCGTGGCCGACGTGCCGGAATCGCGGGCTGCACCCGCGCCGACCCCGGCCCCGACCCGCGCTCCCACTCCTGCACCGACAGCGAGCCAGCCGGCGATCGTGGTGCCGGACCTTGGGGAAGCGGAGCCTGGACCACGACCGGCGCGTACTGCAGCGCGCCCACCTTCCGCAGAGAATCCGTCTTCGTCTCTCGCTTCGGCGCCGGCGTATGCCGGTCCCGAGTCCGTGGGCGACTCCGCTCCGCCTGAGGCGACGGCATTGCCCGCACCTTCGACCGCTTCACCGGCTGACGAAGGCACCTCGTGGTGGCCGTGGGCGCTCGCCGGCCTCGCCGGATTGGGTGCGCTCGGCCTCGCCGGATGGGCCTGGCGGCGCCGAGGGCAACCCGCCCGCGCTGTCGCGGTGCAGCAGATCGATCGACCGCGGCTGACTCCGGCAACGCCCGCGATTCCCGCCGGTCCGGCTCCGGGCGAACCGCTCGACGTCACCCTCGAACCCCTGCGCCTGAGCCTGACGCTGATGACCGCGACGCTCGCCTATCGCCTGCAGGTGGCCAATCGCGGGTCAAAGGCGATTGCCGGGCTCGCGATCGGCGCCGACATGATCTCGGCCCACGCCTCGCTGAGCCGCGAGGAGCAACTGTCCGGACCGGCCCGCGCCGCCGCCACCTTGCAGCGGATCGAACGGCTCGAGCCGGGCGAGAGCCGCGTGATCGAAGGCGAGTTCCGGCTGCCGTTCGGGCAGATCGTGCCGATCCGCCAGGGCACGGCCGCGCTGTTGCTGCCGCTGGCGCGGTTCCGGCTGGCGGCCGAGGGCGCCGCGCCCGTGGTCCGCACTTTCGTCGTCGGCCAGCCTGGCGCGAACGCGGGCCTGCAACCGTTCCGGCTCGACCAGGGCCCGCGGATCTTTCCCAAGCTGGCGCAGCGCGCCTTTGAGTTTGCGGCGTGAGCGGCTAACCCGGGCCAATGGACGATCTGGTCTCCACCCAGTGGCTGGCGGAGCGGCTCGGCGAGCCGGGCCTCAAGGTGATCGACGCCTCCGCGCACCTGCCCGATGCCGGTCGCGACGCGCGCACCGAGTTCGCGGCGGCGCACATTCCGGGCGCGCGGTTCCTCAACCTCGAGAGCTTCAAGGACCCGGCCAACCCGGTGCCATCCGCGCTACCGACGGCGGCGCAGTTCGCGGCCCGCATGGCCGAGATCGGCATCGAGGTCGGCGACCGGGTGGTGATCTACGACGACAGCGCGGTGAAGACCTCGGCGCGGGCGTGGTTCATCCTCGGAATGCGCGGCCTGTCCGAAATCGCGATCCTCGACGGTGGGCTCGGCAAGTGGCGTGCCGAGGGACGCCCGCTCGAAGGCGGTTGGGTCGAGGGCGGAAGCGGACACGTCACGCCGTCGCCCGGGCCGGGCGAGGTGCGCACCAAGGCGGACCTGCTCGCCAACATCGGCAGTCGGGCGGAGCAAGTGCTCGACGCGCGCGGCGCGGGGCGCTTCACCGGCGCCGAGCCCGAAATCCGCCCGGGCATGCCGAGCGGCCACATTCCCGGCTCGCGCAACCTGCCGTTCGGCCAGGTCCTCAACCCCGATGGCACCTTCAAGGACGAGGCGGGCCTGCGCGCGGTGTTCACCGGGGCCGGGATCGACCTCGACCGGCCGGTGGTGACCACCTGCGGCAGCGGAGTGACCGCCTCGGTGCTGCTGTTCGCGATGCACCTGCTCGGCAAGCAAGACGTCGCGCTCTACGACGGCAGCTGGAGCGAATGGGGCGCCGATCCGGCCACCCCCAAGGCGACCGGAGCGGCCCAATGAACGACAAGCCGCGCAAGCAGGCCACGCGGCTGGTCGAAGGCGGCCGGCGCAAGGAATGGACCGGTGCGGCGGTCAACCCGCCGGTCTGGCGCACCAGCACGCATCTCTATGCCGACAGCGCCGACCTGGCCAAAGGCCGCCCCAACGAGGACGGCCATTTCTACTACGGCCGTCGCGGCGCACCGACCCAGTGGGCGCTCTGCGAAGCCTTGACCGAGCTCGAACCGGGTGCGGCGGGCACCGTGCTCTATCCCAGCGGCGTCGCCGCCATCGCCGGAACACTGCTGGCCTTGCTCGAGGCCGGCGACACGCTGCTCCTGACCGACAACGCCTACGAGCCGAGCCGCAATATGGCCAAGGCGCTGCTCGCCCCGCTTGGGATCGAAACGCGGTTCTTCGATCCGCTCGATACCGCCGGCTTCGCGGCACACTTCGATGGCAAGACCCGCGCGGTGCTGTTCGAAAGCCCCGGCAGCCTGACGATGGAAGTGGCCGACATCCCCGCCTTGGCCGCCATCGCTCGCGACAAGGGCGCGGTCAGCCTGCTCGACAACACCTGGGCCAGCGCGCTCGGCTTCCCGGCGCTGGCACGCGGCTGCTGTGCCAGCATCATGAGCCTGACCAAGCATGTCGGCGGGCATTCGGACCTGATGATGGGCTCGGTTACGGCGGGCGAGGAGCTCTATCACCGGCTCCGGACCAAGTCTCAGTCGCTCGGCCAGGTCGTCTCGCCCGACGATGCCGCGCTCGCCTTGCGCGGGCTGCGCACGCTCGGCATACGCCTCGAACGCGAGACCGCGAGCGCGCTGACCATCGCCGAACGGCTCGCCCGTCGCCCTGAAGTCGCGCATGTGCTGTGCCCGATGCTCCCCGGCGCCCCCGGCCACGAACTGTGGCGCCGCGACTTCACCGGCGGCTGCGGGCTGTTCAGCATGGTGCTCAAGGGCGGCGACGCCGCCGCGCGGGCCCGCTTCATCGACGCGCTCGAACTGTTCGGTATCGGCTATTCGTGGGGCGGCTACGAGAGCCTGGTGATCCCCTCCGACCCCGCGCGGGTCCGCAGCGCCACCGCGTGGCCGCCCGCCGGCTGGAACTCCGACGACCGGCTCGGGATCAGGCTGTCGATCGGTCTCGAAGACGTGAGCGACCTGATCGGCGATCTTGAACGCGGCTTCGAGGCGCTGGCGGGCTAAAGCTGGCCTAGCTACTCGCCAACGCATTCTCGCTGGCCTGAATCCGCCCGCATCGCCACATGCGCACCATGACCAGAGTGGGCACAGTTTACCTCGTCGGCGCGGGACCGGGCGATCCGGACCTGCTGACGCTGCGCGCCGCGCGGCTGCTCGGCGAGGCCACGCTGGTGGTCCACGACGGGCTGGTCGATCGCGCGGTGCTGGCCATGGCTCATCCCGATGCCGAGCTGATTTCCGTCGCCAAGAGCCGTGCGCGGCACACGCTGCCGCAGCACGAGATCAACGCGCTGCTGGTGCGCGAGGCGCTCGCCGGGCGCGATGTGGTGCGCCTCAAGGGCGGCGATCCGTTCGTGTTCGGCCGTGGTGGCGAGGAAGCCGAGGCCTGCCGCGCCGCTGGCGTGCCGGTCGAGGTGGTTCCGGGCATCAGCGCCGCGATGGGCGCCGCCGCCGCCGCGCAAATCCCGCTGACCCATCGCGACAGCGCCAGCGTGGTCACTTTCGTCGCCGGGCAGTGCAAAGGGCTTTCGGAGCAGGACTGGTCCGGCCTTGCCGGCAAGGGCCGCACGCTGGTCATCTACATGGGCGTCAAGACCGCGCCGCAGATCGCCGAGAAGCTGATGGCCGACGGGCTCGCGCCGGACATGCCGCTGGCGGTGGTCGAGAATGCCGCCCGCGCCGAGATGCGCGTGTTGCGCGGGCCGCTCGCGGCGCTGCCCGAACTGGTGGTGCGCGAACGGGTGAAAAGCCCTGCCCTCATCATCATCGGTGAGGTGACGGCTCGCGAAGACGTCGCGCTGACCCGGTTCGTGCTGGAGGCTCGCGCATGAAAATCCTCACCGGCAACGATCTCAAGACCGGCGCGGTGGTTTGGTGGGACGGCCAAGGCTGGTCGATCCACGTCGAGGACGCGGTCGATGTCGGCGATGCCGCCGAGGCGATCCTCGCCCGCGAGGACGCCGCCTGCCGGGTCAACGGCGGCTACGCGATCGACGCCGAGCCCGAAGCCGGCGGCGGCGTGCGCCCGGCCCACATCAAGGACCGCGTGCGCGCCTATGGCCCGACCGTGCGCCCCGACCTCACGCTCAAACCCGCCGATCCCAACGCCGGCAACTGGGTGATCTGACATGTATCGCTACGACCAATACGACCACGCGATGGTCCAGGCCCGGGTCGAGGAATTCCGCGACCAGACGCGCCGGCGCCTCGAAGGCAAGCTGACCGACGACCAGTTCAAGCCGCTGCGGCTCAAGAACGGGCTCTACCTGCAGCTCCACGCCTACATGCTGCGGGTGGCGATCCCTTACGGCACACTCAACAGCGTCCAGATGCGCAAGCTGGCGCACATCGCGCGCAAATACGACCGCGGCTATGGCCACATCACCACCCGGCAGAACATCCAGTACAACTGGATCAAGCTGGAGGAGGCGCCCGACCTGCTCGCCGAGCTGGCCGAAGTCGAGATGCACGGCATCCAGACCAGCGGCGAGTCCATCCGCAACGTCAGCGCCGATCAATATGCCGGCGCCGCTGCCGACGAGATCATCGACCCGCGCCCGTGGGCCGAGATGATCCGGCAGATGACCACCTTCATGCCGGAATTCAGCTATTTGCCGCGCAAGTTCAAGATCGCGGTGATTGCCTCGGAAGCCGACCGCGCGGCGCTGCGCTGGCACGATTTCGCGGTGCGTATCGTGAAGAATGAGGCGGGCGAGATCGGCTTCGAGACCTATGCCGGCGGCGGCATGGGCCGCACGCCCTTCATCGCCTTCAAGATCCGCGACTTCCTGCCGACGAGCCAGATCCTGTCCTACATGCAGGCCGTGCTGCGGGTGTGGAACCGCAACGCGCGGCGCGACAACATCCACAAGCAGCGGATGAAGATCCTGGTCCACGAGCTGGGCGAGGAGGAATTCCGCCGCCAGGTCGAGGAAGAGTTCGAGCATTTCCTGACGCTCGGAGAGGACTTCCCGCAGGCCGAATACGACCGCATCGCGGCCTATTTCGCGCCGCCGCCGTTCGAGACCGGCCTCGCCGAGGAAATCGACCGTTCCGACCCGGCTTTCGCCGCCTGGGTCGACCAGCAGGTCGTCGCCCACAAGGCGCCCGGCTATGCGATCGCCAATATCAGCCTTAAGCCGATCGGCCAGATTCCCGGCGACATCAGCGCCGAGCAGATGGACCTCGTGGCCGACCTCGCCGAGCGTTACAGCTTCGACGAGCTGCGCGCCACGCACGCCCAGAACCTGGTCCTGCCGCACGTCCGCAAGCAGGACTTGTACGCCGTGTGGACCGCGCTCCACGAGGCGGGCCTGGGCGAAGCCAATCTCGACCTCGTCACCGACATCATCGCCTGCCCGGGGCTCGACTACTGCAGCCTCGCCAACGCCCGCTCGATCCCGCTGGCGCAGAAGCTCAGCGAGCGCTTCGCCGATCCGGCGCGCCAGCAGGACCTGGGCGAACTCAAGATCAAGATTTCGGGCTGCATCAACGCCTGCGGCCACCACCACGCGGGCAACATCGGCATTCTCGGCGTCGACCGGAAGGGCGCCGAAAGCTACCAGCTGCTGCTCGGCGGCTCGGGCGACGAGGACACCTCGCAGGCCAAGATCGCCGGACCCGGTTTCGACGAAGCCGGGATCATCGATGCCATCGAGCGCGCGGTCGAACAGTACCGCTCGATCCGCACGCCCGGCGAGCGCTTCATCGATACCTACCGCCGCGTCGGCATGGATGGCTTCAAGGAGGCGATCTATGGGTGACACCCTGCGCTTCCGCGACGATCCGGTGCCCGACGAGCCCGCCGTTTCGCTCGATGCGTTCCTCGACCAGCCGGACGCCGCCTCGGTGCGGATCGAGGCCGGCGACGACGTGCGCCGCCTCGCTCCGGTGCTCGGCCGCTTGAAGCTGGCCGAAGTCGACTTCCCCAAGTTCCGTGACGGGCGCGGCTTCTCCAGCGCGCGGGTGCTGCGCGAGATGGGCTACGCCGGCGAGATCAAGGCCACCGGCGACGTGCTGGTCGACCTGGTCTGGTTCATGCGCCGCTGCGGCTTCGACAGCTTTGCGCCGAACGTGCCGTTCAACGACGACGACGTTGAGGCCGCGCTGACCCGCTATCCGCACGTCTACCAGCACGCCGCCGACGACTTGGTGCCGATCTGGAAATTGCGTCATGGCTAGTCGCGCCATCGACAGGATCGATCCCGCTCCGCGCTTCACCCAGGCCGACGCGGACGCGCTCAACGCGCGCTTCGTGGGCGTGGATTCGGGCACCATGCTGCGCGAGCTGTTCGCCGAGGGGACGCTCGGCAAGGTCGCGGTGGTGTCCTCGTTCGGCACCGAGAGCGCGGTGCTGCTGCATCTGGTGGCCCAGGCCGATCCGACCATCCCGGTGATCTTCGTCGATACGCTGAAGATGTTTCCTGAGACGCTCGACTATCGCGCGACGCTGATCGAGCGGCTCGGGATCGAGAACTCCTCGGTGGTCCAGCCCGATCTCGCGGTTATCGCTGCAAAGGACGAGAACGGCCTGAGGTGGTCGTGGGACCCCGACGGCTGCTGCGCGATCCGCAAGGTCGAGCCCCTGAAGCGCGCCAAGCACGGCCTCGACGCGTGGATTTCGGGCCGCAAGGCGTTCCAGTCGCTCACCCGCCAGTACCTGCCGCGCTTCGAGATCGAGGACGGCCGGCTCAAGATCAATCCGCTCGGCGACTGGACCAAGCAGGATCTCGACGCCTGGTTCGCCGCGCACGACCTGCCGCGCCATCCGCTCGAGGCGCAGGGCTACCTCTCGGTCGGCTGCCAGCCGTGCACCAGCAAGGTCGCTCCCGGCGAAGACCTGCGCGCGGGCCGCTGGCGCGGCTGGGACAAGACCGAATGCGGCATCCACGAGCCGGCGGGCACGCCGGGCGGCGATGAAGGCGAGCTGCCTCCGGGTTACGAGCCGGCGTTCTAGACCTCTGGACTCCGCCCTAGAGAACGGTATCCTGCGATCCTGAGGATTGCCGCGATGCACAACATATCTGCTGGCCAAGGCGCATCGCCCGGACGGCGGGCGCTGGCGGCCGTTGTAGCGCTCGGGATCGCGGCAGCCGCGACCTTCGGCTGTGGGCCGCTACCCAGATCGTCACAGGTCGAACGATCCCCTTTCGCCAACGCTCGGTCGGACTTGCGACTGGACTTTCCGGCCGCTCAGCAGGACCGCCGCCAGCTACCCGATGGCACTGAATATTTCGGTGCTCGCGGGACGATTACCAATGTTGGCGAAGAGATGCAGAGTGTGCCGCCACTCCTCATCGTGTTCCGCGACGACCTCGACCGGGTTGTTTCAATTCATGAAGCTGGGCCGTCCACGCTCAGCCTGGCGCCAGGCCAGAGCCTGATCGTCAGCGAGGTGGTGACCGATGTGCCGCGGTCGGCGAGGGTCGTCGAGATCGGCTGGAAGCCCGACATCGTCACCGTCGCCCCCGGAGAGTAGCCTCGCGTGGGCCGCTGGCGCGGCTGGGACAAGACCGAATGCGGCATCCACGTGCCGGCCGGCGCGCCAGGCGATGAAGGTGAGCTGCCCCCGGGCTACGAGCCGGCGTTCTAGGCGGCCTTGCGACCCACCAGCCAGGCACCCGCGGCGGCGGCGACCACCTTCAGCGCGTGCGTCACGAGATTCTCGGGCAACACGAGCGTCTCGACGTTGACCTGGTCGGGAGCCGCATAAAGCCCGATCACGGCGATGACCGCATAGAGCAGGATCGCGGCCACGCCGGCGAGCGCGCCGTGCAGCACCGGGCGGGACACGCCGCGACCGGTCCACGCCCCTGCAAGCAGGGCGGAAACGACGGTCGCAAGCATCACCCACTGGTAGAGCTCGTCGAGCCTGTCCAGCCCGTAAGCCAGCCCGGTGATCACACCCAGCACGACCTCGACCAGCAGGCCGCCGACGATCACTCGGCCCCAGCGAATGCCCTCGGGCGCGGCGGTTTCAGTCGGTGTCGTCATAGCGGGCCTGCATCTCCTCGGGTGAAACCTCTTCGATCGGTGTGCCGATAAACCACTGGTGGCCGAACGGGTCAACGATCATCCCCGAACGCTCGCCGTGCATCTGGTCCTGGACCGGCCGCAGCACGGTGGCGCCGGCGCGTTCGGCCCGGGCAACGGTTTGGTCGGCATCGGCGACGGCGAGGT